>ENA-OQRB01000003-OQRB01000003.1-human-gut-metagenome-genome-assembly--contig:-NODE-3-length-202495-cov-26.145574_pt1 | contig 202495 bp, 180 predicted proteins | sample MGYA00243235_ERZ505100 | MGnify/ENA primary metagenome ERZ505100 (study PRJEB26097, sample SAMN02712145) | human gut metagenome | biome: Gut microbiome | host: Homo sapiens | place: Denmark...
TGATGCCCTTGAAGCCTTCCTTGCCGGTGAGCTTCTTGACCATTTCCTGCACGGCCGGGACACGGCTGGAGCCGCCGACGAGCAGCACCTTCGTCAGGTCGGACGCGGTGATGCCGGCGTCGCTCATGGCCTGACGCACCGGGCCCGCGGTCTTTTCGACGAGGTGGGCGGTCAGTTCGTTGAATTTGGCACGCGTGAGCGTCACGTCCAGGTGCTTCGGGCCGGTCGCGTCCGCCGTGATATACGGCAGGTTGATGTTCGTGCTCGTCACGCCGGACAGCTCGATCTTCGCCTTCTCGGCAGCCTCTTTCAGGCGCTGCATGGCCACGCGGTCGCCCGAGAGGTCGATACCGTCGCTCTTCTTGAACTCCTGCACGAGGTAGTTGGTGATGCACTGGTCAAAGTCATCGCCGCCGAGGCGGTTGTTGCCGGCCGTGGCCAGCACTTCGATGACACCGTCGCCGATCTCCAGCACGGAGACGTCGAACGTGCCGCCGCCGAGGTCGTAGACCATGATCTTCTGGTCGGTCTCCTTATCGAGGCCGTAGGCCAGCGCGGCCGCCGTCGGCTCGTTGATGATACGCTTGACGTCGAGGCCGGCGATCTTGCCGGCGTCCTTCGTCGCCTGGCGCTGCGCGTCGGTGAAGTAGGCCGGCACGGTGATGACGGCTTCGGTCACGGGCTCGCCGAGGTAAGCTTCCGCATCCGCCTTCAGCTTCTGCAGAATCATGGCGCTGATCTCCTGCGGGGTGTACTTCTTGCCGTCGATGGTGACTTTATAATCCGAGCCCATTTCGCGCTTGATCGAGCTGATCGTGCGGTCCGGGTTCGTGACGGCCTGACGCTTTGCCACCTGGCCGACCATACGCTCGCCGGTCTTGGAGAACGCGACGACGGACGGGGTGGTGCGATGACCTTCCGCGTTGGGAATGACGGTCGCTTCGCCGCCCTCCATGACGGAGACGCAGCTGTTCGTGGTGCCAAGGTCGATACCGATAATTTTACTCATAATGATTTCCTCCTGTATTGAAAGCAGATTGTGTATACAAATTTAGAATGGAATCAGTTTGCGACTTTCACGACGGAATACCGCAGGACGCGGTCACCGATGCAAAAGCCCTTTTCAAACTCTTCCACGACAACGCCCTCGCCGTAGGCATCATCCTCGATGTGCATGACGGCGTTGTGGCGGTTGGCGTCAAATGGCTGGCCGACGGCTTCGATCTCCGACACGCCGAGCTGATTGAGCGCGGTGTGATACTGGTTCATGATGCCCTCGATGCCCTTGCGGGCGGGGTCGTCGTCCGGGGTCTGTGCCAGTGCGCGCGACAGACTGTCGTACACCGGCAGAAACTTTTTCAGCGTCTCGCAGCGGACATCGGCATAGATGTTCTCGCGCTCACGCGCGCTGCGTCGGCGGAAGTTGTCATATTCGGCGAGCAGGCGGAGGTATTTGTCCTTTTCCGCCGCGAGATCGGCCTCGATCTCTTTTTTCGTCTCTTTCTTTTCCTTGGACTCTTTGGGTTCCTTGGAGGCTTTGGGCTCTTTTTCCTTGCCCTCCTTCTGCGCGGTCTTCTTGTCCGCCTTTTCTTCGGCGTCCGGCGTGACCGGTTCGGTCTTTATGTCGTCGACGACCGGCTCCGCTTCCGGAGCGGTCTGCTTCGGGTCATTTGTTTTCGTGCTCATCTGAATCGTCTCCCTTAATGATCAGCTTGTTATCCAGCCCGGGGGGCGGAAGCGTACCGCCGCCGAGCAGCTTGGACAGGCCGGCCGCAATGAAGCTGAGCTTTGCGGCGACCTTGGAATAGTCCATACGTGTCGGACCGACCACACCGATCAGTCCGCGCATATTTTCGCCCGCGTCATACGTTGCGAGCACGACGCTGCTGTCGCGCAGCTCCTCTGCCACGTTCTCCGGACCGATGAGCACACGCACCTCGTTTTCACCGCCGAGCTGCTCCATCGGGATCTCGAGCAGGTTGCTGCCGTCGGACAGGTAGCTCATGAGGCGGTGCGCCTTGTCGGGGTCGCGGAACTCCGGCTGGTGCAGCAGCTGCGACTCGCCGACAAGATACGTCTGCGCGGCGCCGGCGCCGGTGAGCGCCTCGATCGCGAAGGCCGCGATCACGGCCGTGATGCCGAGGTTATCCTGCGCGGCGCGCTCCACGGAGCTGATGAGCGTCGGCGTGATGTCCGGCTCACGGATGCCCGTGAAGTGGGCGTTGAAGACGGCGGCGAGCTTCTGGATCATGCTCTGCTCGGCCGAGACCGGCAGGTGCACGAGCTTGTTTTTCACCGTGTCGTCGCTCAGCAGCAGCACGATGATGAAGCTGTTGGCGTCGAGATAAATGAGGTCGAAGCGCCGGATCGTGACGCCGGCACTCGCCGTGAGCGTCACGGCGGGGTAATTCGTCAGCTGCGAGGCCAGACGGCTCGCGTCCGTCATGAGCTCGCCGCGCTGGTGGCGCCCCGTCAGGCTCTGGGTGATGGCCTGCGTCTCCTCGGCGGTGAGGTCCTTGTGCTCCATGAGCTCGTTGACATACATCCGGTAGCCGAGCGGCGTGGGCACGCGGCCGGCCGATGTGTGCGGCTGCTCGAGATAGCCCATAGAGACCAGATCCGCAAGCTCGTTGCGGATCGTGGCCGAGGAACAGCCGAGATCGGCGCTCGCGGCGATGGCCTTCGAGCCGACCGGCTCCGCCGTGCGGATGTATTCCTCAATGACCGCGGCAAGTATTTTCTTTTTGCGGCTGCTGATATCCATAGGTCCCTCCGCTGGCACTCGGAGCTCCTGAGTGTTGGCACTCCTAACCTTCGAGTGCTAATTTACACCCGGGCGGGCGGAAAGTCAAGGGCTTTCTCTATATTATTGATAGAAAGTTCATATTTATTTTCCCGGCCGCGTGCGGCGGAAAAAATGCCCGGTTTTCCGGCGCAGAAACCGGGCGCGGCGGAGTTGCCCGCCGCGCCCGGAAAGCGCTGATATTTCATGATTTCTGCCGCGGTGCGCGGCGTTGGGGGGATCAGTTCAGGAAGTCGCGCAGCTTCTTGCTGCGGCTGGGGTGGCGGAGCTTGCGCAGGGCCTTGGCCTCGATCTGGCGGATGCGCTCACGCGTGACGTTGAACTCCTTGCCGACCTCCTCGAGCGTGCGGGTGCGGCCGTCGACGATGCCGAAGCGCAGCTCGAGCACCTTTTTCTCGCGCGGGGTGAGCGTGTCGAGCACCTCCATGAGCTGCTCCTTGAGCAGCGAGAAGCTCGCCGCCTCGCTCGGCTCGGACGCGTCCTCGTCGGGGATGAAGTCGCCGAGGTGGGAGTCCTCCTCCTCGCCGATCGGCGTCTCGAGCGAGACCGGCTCCTGCGCGATCTTGAGAATGTCGCGCACCTTGTCGACCGGCATGTTCATCTCCGCCGCGATCTCCTCGGCGCTCGGGTCGTGGCCGAGCTCCTGCAGGAGCTGACGGCTGACGCGGATGACCTTGTTGATCGTCTCGACCATGTGCACGGGGATGCGGATCGTGCGCGCCTGGTCGGCGATGGCGCGGGTGATGGCCTGACGGATCCACCAGGTGGCGTAGGTGGAGAACTTGTAGCCCTTCGTGTAGTCGAACTTCTCAACGGCCTTGATCAGGCCGAGGTTGCCCTCCTGAATGAGGTCGAGAAACAGCATGCCGCGCCCGACATAGCGCTTGGCGATCGACACGACCAGACGCAGGTTTGCCTCGGCCATGCGGCGCTTGGCCTCTTCGTCGCCCTCGGCCATGCGCTTGGCCAGATCCTGCTCCTCCTCGGGGGTGAGCAGCGGCACCTTGCCGATCTCCTTGAGGTACATGCGCACCGGGTCATCGGTCGAGAATGTGTCGGCCATGGCCTCGGTCTCGTTCATCTCCTCCTCGGTGACTTCCTCGATCTCCTCGAGCTCCTCGAGCTCGGGCAGCGCGTCCTCGTCCACGGGGAGCAGCGCATCGTCGCCGAGCACGTCGATGCCAAGACTCTCGAGCCGGTCGTAAAACTTCTCAGTCTCCTCGCTCGAGAGGTTCATGTCCTCGAGCGCCATGAGATCCTTGCTCGAGAGCTTTCCGGCCTTTTTGCCGCGCTCGATAAGCTCGTTGAGCTTTTCCTCCGTGGTCTTTTCCGCCTCGGGCTTGTCCGCTGCTGCGGCCTTGTCCGCGGCGGGTGCGGCCTTGGTTTTGGCTTTCGCCTGCTTTTCGTCGTCGGCCGCGAGCAGCGCGTCGGCCATGGCCTTGAGTTCCGCCGGGGAGAGATTATTCATGTCTTTCTGTTCCATCTTTACCACCATACCCTTTATGTTCTTTGAGTTTGTTTGCAAATGCCAGCAGATCCGCCTCCGACACCGCAGCGCCGGCGGAGGACTGGGTCTGAAGAATGCTTATGTAATCATCGAGCGCACGCGCGCCGTTGGAAAGCTCCGCCGGCTGCTGGATGATGCCCGTGAGCAGCGCCAGCTCGTCCGGCGTCAGCTCGCCCGAGAGCGCCGCGATCTGCACCGTGCCCGTGCCGCCGTGGGCGAGCAGGACGGTGTAAATGTGCCGCAGCTCCGGTGAGGAAAACTGCGCCGCGTCCGGCACGTTCGTCCGGCCGTAAAACAGGCCTGGGTCGAGATACAGGAGCCGGATGATGCCCTGCTCGGCGGCCGCCGAGCGCGGATCGTCAAAGCGGATGCTCCGGCCGGGCGGCTGCATCGCCGTCGCGGGGCGCAGCAGGTCGCGTTCCTGTTCCTTACGCGCGCGGCTGAGCCGCCGCTTGCGCTGGCGCTGCACCTCGTCGGTCACGACCGCGGCGGGCATGCCCGCCGTCTCCGCGACGCGCATGGCGTACACCTCGCGCTCGACGCTGCCGGGCAGCTCCGCGACGATGCCCGCCGCCTCCTTGACGAAGGCCACGCGCTGCTCGTCGATCTGCAGGTCATACTTTCGCTGCACGGCGCCGAGCCGGTAATCGATGTGGTTTTCCGACTGCTCGAGCAGATTGCGGAATGCATCCGCGCCGAAGGTCTTGATGTATTCGTCCGGGTCTTTTGCGCCCTGCATCTGCAGCACGCGCACGCGTACCTCCAGCTTTTCAAGGATGCCGATCGCGCGCTGCGACGCCTTCTGTCCCGCGCCGTCGTTGTCGTAGGCGATGACGATCTCGCCCGTGTAGCGCGACAGGAGCCGCGCCTGCTCCGGCGTGAGCGACGTGCCGAGTGAGGCGACTGCGCTGTCGAAGCCCGCCTGATGCAGGCTCGCCACGTCGATGTTGCCCTCTGCCAGTATGATATACCCGCACTTTGACTTTTTAGCCAAATTGAGCGCGAACAAATTGTGGCTCTTGCTGAAAACAATGGTTTCCGGGCTGTTCATGTACTTCGGTTCGCCGTCGCCGAGGATGCGTCCGGAGAAGCCGATGACGTTGCCGCGCACGTCGATGACCGGGAACATGAGCCGGTTGCGGAACGTGTCGTACACGCCGCCGGATTTTCCGTGGCGCACGAGCCCGCCGTCAAAGAGCTCCTGCTCAGAGTAGCCGAGCGCCTTCATCGCGCGCACGAGGCTGTCCCACGTGTCGGGCGCAAAGCCGAGACCGAAGCGCGTCACGGTCTGCGCCGTGAGCTGCCGGCGGGCGAGATAGTCGCGCGCAATCTGCCCGGCGGGGGTCTTGAGCTGCGCGTGGAAAAAGCGCGCAGCGTCCCGGTTGAGCGCGAGCAGCCGCTGGCGCTTTTTCGCGCCGGGGTCGTCCGCCTGCTCGGGCAGCTGCATACCGGCGCGGTTGGCCAGAAAGGCCACCGCCTCCGGGAACGAGAGATTCTCGATCTCCATGATGAAGCTGATGACGCTGCCGCCCTTGCCGCAGCCGAAGCAGTGGTAGATCTGCTTATCGGGCGAGACGGAAAACGACGGCGTCTTTTCGCTGTGAAACGGGCAGAGCCCGAAGAGGTTCGACCCGCTCTTTTTCGTCAGGCGCACGTAGCTGCCCACGACATCGACGATGTCGTTGCGCTCGGCGAGCTCCTGCAGAAAGGATTCCGGAAAGGCCACGTGCGTCACCTACTTTCTGTGGCGATTGGAATGCCTGTTTTTCGATTTGTGCCGCACCCATTCTGTCCGCGTCCGCCGGTCGCGGACAATTACTTAATGGTCCACGCAGCGGGGATGAAGAGTTCGCTGTACACCTCCAGCGCGTAGCTGTCGGTCATGCCGGACACATAGTCGCACACCGCGCGCTGCGGCCCCTCGTCGTCTGCGATGGATTGATAGACCGCAGGCAGCTCGTCGATATGGTTGACATAATACTCCCAGATGCTGCCGAGAATGTTCTGCACCTTGCGCTCCTCGCCCTTGGCGATGGGGTTGTAGTACACGCCCTGATACATGAAGTCGGTGAACACATCCACGGCCTCCTGCATCTCCGGCGACATCTTCAGCGCGCCGTCGCCGCTGTGGGCGATGATGTCCGTGAGGATGGAGTTGATGCGCACGCTGTTGCGCTCGCCCACGCGCTCGCGCACGATGGCGGGCACATCCTCCGGCTGCACGATGCCGCCGCGCATGGCGTCGTCAAGGTCGTGGTTGATGTAGGCAACACGGTCGGCCAGGCGCACCACGTCGGCCTCGAGTGTGCCGCGCGGCTGGCCGGTCGTGTGGTTGAGGATGCCGATGCGCGTCTCGTTGCAGAGGTTCAGACCGCGTCCGTCGCGCTCGATGCGGTCGACGACACGCAGGCTCTGCTCATAGTGCCGGAAGCCGACGCCGGTGTAGATCGCGTTGAGCGCGCGCTCTCCGGCGTGACCGAACGGCGTGTGACCGAGGTCATGTCCGAGGCTGATGGCCTCGGTGAGATCCTCGTTGAGCTCGAGTGCGCGGGCGATCGTGCGCGCGAGACGCGCGACCTCGAGCGTGTGCGTCAGGCGCGTGCGGTAGTGGTCACCCTCGGGGCGCAGAAACACCTGCGTCTTGTGCTTGAGGCGGCGGAACGATTTCGAGTGCGTGATGCGGTCGACGTCGCGCTGAAAGCACGTGCGCATCTGGCACGGTGCCTCCGGTGTCGGACGCCCGGTGGACTGCGCGCTCAGCAGGCCGTGCGGCCCGATGAAGAGCGCCTCGGCGGCCTCACGTTTTTCTCTCGGACAGAGCACAGGGATCCCTCCGTTTCCACAAAAAAATCAGAAAATGCGGCAAATGCGGCCGGATCGCCTTGCGCCATTTCCGGCTGCAATACTCTTATACGACATTGCTGTGCATTTCCCTCTTTTTTTTGAAAAAAAGCAGAAAAATCGCCCCGCATCCGAATATGCGGGGCGATTGTGTGCTTTGCGTGCGCGGAGATCTCAGGCGGCCTTTGCGGTCTTGGCCGCGCGCCATGCCTCAAACCTGGCGCGCATACGGTCATTGAGGCGGCAGAACGCCTTCATCACCGGCCACGACAGCAGACTGAACACGATGAGGATGAGCGCGCTCTGCAGATCGAGCTTCTGCAGGTTAAACAGCGTCGGGAAGCCGAAATACGCGATCACGAACAGCACGCCGAGCACGACGATCATCACCTTGCGGATGGTGTTGTACGGCTGACACGTGCGGTGCACCATCATGAGACCGACGATGCCCATGACGCCGGTGCAGATCGTGATCATGGCCGTATCGTCGAGGTGGAAGGCGATATAAAACAGCAGGATGCCCACGACCATTGCCAGATCCGTCATCGCGGCCGGCAGCGCGCGGAAGAGCACGTTGCGCAGGAATTTTCCCTTGACGAGGCTCTCGTTCGGCTCCATGGCCAGAATGAACGACGGGATGCCGATGGTCACGGCGCTCACGAGCGTGAGCTGTGCGGGGCTGAACGGGTAGGGCAGCGTGGCAAAGAGCGTGAAAAACGCGAGGAAGAACGAGAAGATGTTCTTAACCAGATACAGTGACGCGCTGCGCTCGATGTTGTTGATGACGCGGCGGCCTTCCGCCACGACCGACGGCATGGAGGCAAAGTTGGAGTCGAGCAGCACGATGTGCGACACCTGACACGCTACGTCGCTGCCGGAGGCCATGGCGATCGAGCAGTCGGCCTCCTTGAGCGCGAGCACGTCGTTGACGCCGTCGCCCGTCATGGCCACGGTGTGCCCCTCGGCCTTGAGCGCCTGCACGAGACTGCGCTTCTGCGCCGGGGTCACGCGGCCGAAGACCGTGTACCTGCCAGCCGCTTCGCGGATGGCCTCCTCGCTCGTGAGCGTGCGCGCGTCGACGAAGCGGTCGGCGTTTTCGATGCCGGCGCGCTTGGCAACCTCGGACACGGTGCGCGCATTGTCGCCGGAGATGACCTTCACGGCCACGCCCTGCGCGGCAAAGTAGCCGAAGGTCTCCGGCGCCTCGGCGCGGATCTTGTTCGAGAGCAGGATCAGCGCGATCGGCAGCAGGCCGGCGTCCAGCGTCTCGTCCGAGAGCGCGCCGTCATACATGCCCAGCAGCAGCACGCGGCAGCCCTTGGCGGAGTAGCCCTCGATCTGCTCTTGATAGGGGTTTTCCCGCCCGGCGAGCAGCACATCCGGCGCACCGAGCAGATACGTCTCCTCGTCGTGGAACGACACGCCGCCGTATTTCTTTGCCGACGAGAACGGCAGCGTCGCCGTCGCGTCCTGCGTCTTTTCGCCGGTGAAATAGCGCCGCAGCGCCGCCATCGTGTCGTTGTCCGCCTGCATGGCGTAGACGTAGTCTGCCATGATCATGCGGATGTCGTCGAGCGTGAAGCGGTCGTCGCACAGGGGACAGACGTCCTCGACGATCATCTTGTTTTCCGTCACGGTGCCGGTCTTGTCCACGCACAGCGTGTCCACGCGCGCGAGCGTCTCGATGCAGCCGAGCTCGTGCACGAGGGTCTTGCGCTGCGCCAGACGCACCACGCCCGCCACGAGTGCAAGGCTCGTCAGCAGATACAGTCCCTCGGGGATCATGCCGATGATGGAGCCGACCGTGCTCGTCACGGCGATAGGGGCGGCACGGTCAAGCCACACGAACTCCTTAATGAACATCACCACGCCGAGCGGGATGACGAGGATGCCGATCCACTTGACGAGGTTCTGCAGCGCGCGCATCATCTCCGACTGCTGCGGCTTTTTGGCGCGCTTGGCCTCCTGCGTCAGGCGCGAGACATAGGAATCCGCGCCGACGTCCGTCAGCTGCGCGCGGCACATGCCACTGACGACGAAGCTGCCCGAGAGGAGCTTATCGCCGGGGTTTTTCTTGATCTCGTCCGACTCGCCCGTGATAAGTGCCTCGTTGACGTAGCAGCTATCCTGCGCGACCACGGCATCGGCATAGATCTGGTTGCCGGCGGAAAAGACGACGATGTCGTCGCGCACGAGCTGCGCCGTGTCCACGGTCACGCGCTTGCCGTCGCGCACGGCGACGGCCTTTGGGGACGCGAGGATGCTCAGCTTGTCGAGCGTTTTCTTCGAGCGCAGCTCCTGCACGATGCCGATGGCGGTGTTGACGATGATGACGCCCATGAACGTCAGGTTCAGCCACTGCTGCACCGCGATCACACACAGCGCCAGCAGGAAAAACAGCATGTTGAAGTAGGTAAAGATATTGCTCAGGACGATCTGCTTGACCGTCTTGCCCGGCGGGTCAACGGGCGCATTCGTCCAGCCGGCGTCCGTGCGCTCGCGCACCTGCGCGCTCGTGAGTCCCTGCTCCGGAGCGGGGTGAACGACCGGAATGTCGCGCCGCGCCGGCGTCTCGGGCTCGGGCGCGCGTTTGTCTTTTATTTTTTCGATCAGCTTGGCCAAAGGTCTGCCTCCAAAATGAGTATACCGAATATTATAGCGGCATTCGCTGCGGAAAAGAACAACAGTTTGTGAATAATAGCTTAAAATTGGTGAAAAATTTCGGCACTCTGCACGGTGTGCAGCAGCAGCAGCGCGGTCGTCACGCTGCCGATGCCCCCGGGAACGGGCGTGCAGGCGGCGACGGTCCCGGCGGCCTCCGCCGCCACGTCGCCGAGCAGCGTGCCGTCGGGCAGCGCGGTCACGCCCGCGTCGAGCACGATCTGCTCCGGATGCACGCACGCAGGCGTGATGAGCCCCGGTGTGCCCGCCGCGGCGAGAAGTATGTCGGCCTCGCGGCAGCGCGCGGCGAGGTCGGGTGTTTTCCGGTGGCAGAGCGTCACGGTCGCATCTGCGCGCGTGAGCAGCAGCGCTGCCGGACGTCCGATGACAAGGCTGCGGCCGACGACGGTCACGCGCCGGCCCGCTGGGTCGAAGCCATATGCGCGCAGCAGGTGCAGGCACGCCTCGGCCGTGCAGGGGGCAAAGCCCGCCGCACCCGTCAGCAGTGCGCCGAGCGATGCCGTCGTCATGCCGTCGACGTCCTTGCGGGGGTCGAGCGCGTCGAGCAGGTGCTGCGCGCGCAGCGCCTTCGGCAGCGGCCGCAGCAGCAGCACGCCGTGCACGGTGTCGTCCGCGCTCAGGGCGCGCAGTGTGCCGGTCAGGGCATCCGCCGTGCAGTCTGCCGGCAGCTCGACCGGGCGCACGGCCACGCCGCACCCGTCCGCCGAGCGCGCGATGCTGCGCAGGTAGGCGCGGTCATCCGGCTGCGCGCCCACGGACACCGCCGCAAGACACGGCTGCGTGCCGAGCGCGGCTGCCTTTTCGCGCACCTGCGCATAGATCTCCTTTGCGACCGGCGCGCCGGTCAGACGTGTTGCCATCGTTCAGCCCTCCCCGCGCAGCGCGGTAAACACCGCGTCCGCGGTCTGTGCGCAGCTTTGCACCACGGTCGCGCGCAGATGCTCGGCGCGCGCCTCGGTCGCGGCGCGCTCGTCCGGCGTGAGCAGACCGGTGTTGACGAACACGTTCATGGCTGCAGCCTCCGCCGCGGCGCGGCACAAAGCGGCGGCGCAGCCGACGTCCGAGCGCAGGAGGGGACTTGTCGTCTCGAGCGCTGCGGTCAGCAGCAGCGCGGTCTGTGCGCAGTGCTCCAGCATTGCCAGCGGCGCGAGACAGGCCGTCTGCGCTGCCGCCGCGAGCTTCGCTGCGCGGTCAGGGTCGGTCTTTGGGATGGCGTAGGCCTTTTGCAGCGGCAAAAAGCCCGCTGCGTCCGCCTCGATGAGCGCGAGCAGCGTCGTGCGCTGCGTCTCACAGGCGTCGATGAGCGAGCGCAGCGCGTCGCTGCGCTCGGCATAGCGGGGGTTTGCCGCCGTGACGTTTGCGGCCATCGCGGTCAGGCTTGCCGCCAGTGCCCCGGTGAGCGCGGCAGCGCCTCCGCCGCCCGGTGCGGGCTGCGCGGAGGCAAGCCGCGCGGTAAAATTGGAAAGGGTCAGATCCATATCAAAATACCTCCTGATCGGGGTGAAAGATCGCTTTTGCGCCGCTCACAGACCGGCGTCCGCGAGGGGGACGGCGCGCTCCGTCTCGCCGACGGGGCGCACGGCGCAGCGGCCAGCCGTCAGATCGCGCACCTGCGCGGCAAAGGCTTCGCCGGCTTCCTCCGGCAGCAGGGCACAGAGCGTCACGGCGGCGGCATACTGCGTCTCCTGCACGACGCCGCCGAGCGCGGCAACGGCCGCGCGCACCGGCTCGTAGAGCGCGTAGGGCATGCTGACCTCGCACGCGAGCCAGCGGCGCACCACGGAGATCCCGGCGTCTGCAAGCGCATCGGCAGCGGCGGCGGTATATGCCCGCAGCAGGCCGCCCGTGCCGAGCAGCACGCCGCCGAAATAGCGTGTGACGACACAGACGACATTCGTCACGCCTGCGCGGCGAAACACCTCCAGCATCGGGATGCCGGCCGTGCCCTGCGGCTCGCCGTCGTCGGAGTAGCGCTCCGTGCCGTCGCGCAGCAGGTAGCACCAGCAGTTGTGCCGCGCGTCGTGGTACTGCTTTTTGCAGGCGGCGATGATCTCGCGCGCCTCGTCCTCGGAGCTTACCGGCTGCACGAGACCGAGAAAGCGCGAGCGCTTTTCCACGTATTCTGAAGCGCCGTTGCCTGTTGGGATGCGGTAGCTGTCCATGCTCAGACCTCCTCGCTCTGGATGACGAACGGCTCGAGCCGCGGCCACTGCTCCGGGTGGATGATCACCTCGAGCGCGATGCCGTCGTCGCGGTAGTCGGTGCGCAGCACGGCACAGTCGCGGTGCAGCGTCTCAAGCAGCGCGCCCTGCGCATACGGCAGCAGCAGCGTCACATGGTGGTCGGCGCGGCCGAGGATCGCGCGCACGCGCTCGGTCAGCTCCGCTGCGCCCTCGCCGCTGCGCGCGGAGATGCACACGACGTCCTCACCGTGCGGCAGGATGCCGAGATAGGCGTCGCACTTATTGAACACGCGGATGCACGGCGTATGCGCCGCGCCGAGCTGGTCGATGAGCCGGTTGACGACGTCGGCCTGCGCCTCCCATTCGGGGTTGGAGAGGTCGATCACGTGCAGCAGCACGTCGGCATACGTCAGCTCCTCGAGCGTGGCCTTGAACGCCTCGACCAGATGCGTCGGCAGCTTGCGGATGAAGCCGACCGTGTCCGAGAGCAGCACCTCCTGCGCAGCGTCGACGCGCCAGCGGCGGGTGGTCGTGTCGAGCGTGTCGAACAGGCGGTCGTTGGCAGGGATGTCCGACCCCGTCAGGCAGTTGAGCAGGGTGGACTTTCCGGCGTTCGTATAGCCGACGAGCGCGACGACGGGCATGGCGTTTTTCTCACGGCGGCGGCGCTGGGTGCGGCGCACCTTGCGCACGTCCTCAAGTTCCTGCTGCAGCTTCTGGATCTTGCGGCGGATGTGGCGGCGGTCAGTCTCGAGCTGCGTTTCGCCCGGGCCGCGCGTGCCGATCGGCGACGAGCCGCCCGAGGCCGTCTGGCGCACGAGATGCGTCCACATACCGGTCAGGCGCGGCAGCAGGTACTGGTACTGCGCCAGCTCCACCTGCAGCTGACCCTCGCGCGTCCGGGCGCGCTGGGCGAAGATGTCGAGGATCAGGCCCGAGCGGTCGAGCACGCGCACGCCGAGCTCCTCCTCCAGCACGCGCATCTGCGACGGGGAGAGCTCGTTGTCAAACACTGCGAGGTCGCAGTCGTTGGCGAGGATCAGCTCCCGCAGCTCCGCCACTTTGCCCTCGCCGAGGAAGGTGCGCGGGTCGGGTGTGGGCTTGCTCTGCAGCAGCGTTGCCACAGGCTGTCCGCCGGCCGTCTCTACGAGCGCGGCGAGCTCGGCGAGAGAGACCTCCGTCGAGCGCTCACGCTCGTCCATGCACGCCGCGGCGAGACCGGCCAGCGCGGCGCGTTCAATTTTCTGTTCGGTAGATTGCATAGGGGTCATCCTTCTGATGTGAAAATATTTTGTGTCAGGCTGCGCTCATGACAGGGACAGCGGCTCGCTGCCCGCGGCGGGCGTCGGCGCAGCGAAGCGCTGCACGCCCCAGATGCCGACAAGGATGGCGGCCGAGGCCACGGCGCTGATCCAGCCGAACGGCTCGTGCAAAATGAGCACGCCGGTGAGTACGGACACGACGGTCGAGAGATTGATGAGCACTGCGGTGCGCGCGACGGGCAGCACCTCGAGTGCGCGGTTGAGCGCGATGTAGGACAGCACCGAGGCCACCACGCTCAAAAACAGGATGGCCAGCACGAAGGGCGCGTGCGTCATGGGCTGCACGACGGCGCTCAGATCGTGCCGGTGCTCGAGCAGAGACAGCACACCGAACGCCACCATACCCATCAGGCACGTGACGTATGTGCGCTCAAAGGCCGAAAAGCTGTCGGCGCAGGCGCGGCAGGCCACCATGTAGCCCGCACCGGCAAAGACCGTGCCGAGCAGGACAAGAAAGCCGAGAAGACTCCCCGCGCCGATGCCGGAGGCGTAGACAGCCAGCACGATCACGCCCGCGACGGACAGCACCGAAAACAGCACCTGCCGCTGCGTGGTCTTTTCGTGCAGGAACACCGCTCCGTAGATGAGCGAGCACAGCGGGATGAGCGCGATCATGACGCCGGAAAACGACGTGCTCGTGAGCTTGAGACCGTACTGCTCACAGGGGAAGTAGAGCACGGGCTCAAACAGTCCCGCCAGCAGCACCGGCCGGAGGTCGCGCCCGCGCAGGCGCACGTGAAAACGCCCCGTCAGGCATAGCAGATTCATCAGCACGAACGCCAGCGCAAAGCGCCAGAACAGCAGCACGAACGGTGAGCCGTAATTTTGCGCGACGCGCGAAGCGAGAAACGTAAAGCCCCAGATGAAGTATGTGAACGCAGCGAGCCAGAACGCGGCCGTCGGCGAGGGGGTGCGGTGCATGGGGGTTATCCTTCTTTCTCGGTGGTAAAGGTGAGGTTCGTGCCGTCGGAGCGGCAGACGACCGTGCCGTTGAGATCTGTGCGGTAGACGGTCACGTCCGCATCGCGCAGACGGCTGAGCGTGTCGTCGTGCGGGTGGCCGTATTCGTTCCCCGCACCGCAGCTGATGACGGCGTACTTGGGCTGCGCCTCGTACAGCAGGCGGTAGCCCGTGGAGGTGCGGCTGCCGTGGTGACCGGCCTTGATGACATCACAACGGACGTTTTCGCCCGCATCGAGCACATCCGTCTCGCTCTGGTACTCGGCGTCGCCCGTGAAGAGAAAGGTGTTGCTGCCGTAGTCCACGCGCAGAATGAGGCTCTGGTCGTTGACGTCGCTGTAGTGCTTTTGCGGGCCGAGCACGGTCACGGTCGCGCCGCCGAGGGCGAAGGTGTCGCCGACGCCCGGCACGGTGATGGTGAGATTCGCCGTCTCCGCCGCGCGCATGACGCGCTGAAACGCGCCGTTGCTGCTCGAGGTGACGGAGCTGTAGAACGTGTGCACCGGGAAGGCCGCAATGACGGCCTTCATGCCGCCGCAGTGGTCGGCGTGTGCGTGTGTGCACACGAGGTAGTCGATGCTTTTGACGCCTTGCTGCTTGAGGTAGGTCGTGATATGGTTTGCCTGCTCGCCGATGCCGGCGTCGATGAGCATGGTCTGCCCGTCGCACTGCAGCAGTGTGCAGTCGCCCTGACCGACGTCGAGATACGTCACGGTCAGGCCGCTGCCGGGCACGGGTGTAGCGGCGGCGTCGGGGCCGCTTCCGCCGTCACGGCCGGCGCCGAACCACATGGAAAGCCCCGCGATGACGAGCGCGAGCAGGATGGTGATCAGATGGTTTTGGGCCTGCGAGCTGCGGCCGCGTTTCGGTTGGGACATGGGATGCATCTCCTGTAAAAAGCGTGCGGGGCGTATTCCCCCGCCAGAGCGTGAAAGACAAAAAACGCAAAAAAGTCTGTGTAAGCAATACACAGACATTTTCTCATATCACGGCCCAAAATGCAACCCCGCGGCCGCCCGGATCAGGGGGCGGCCGCGGGGATTTTCAGACCTTTTTTATCCGTTTTTGCGCCAGAGCTCAGCTGCGCGGATGCGCGCCTTTGCGCGTGCGCGTGCGGCCTCGGGCGTGGAGATGTTCATCTCCATGCCGCGCGCCTCGAGATCCGACTCGGCGCGGTGCAGCGCGGCCTCGGCACGGGCAAGGTCGATGTCCGGCGCGCGCTCGGCCGTGCGGGCGAGCACGGTCACGTTCCCGGCGGCGACATTCACCGTGCCGGGACTCACGGCACAGTAGTGCTCTGTCCCGGCAGCCGTGTAGCGCACGACGCCGCACATGAGCGCGCCGAGCAGCGGCGCATGGCCGGGCAGGATGCCGACCTCGCCGTCGGCGAGCGGCAGCGTGATCTGTGCTGCCGGCGTGTCCACGACGGCGCCGCCGGCCGTAATGATCTCCAGATGCAGTGTGTCCGTCATGGCGTGCCTCACTTGAGCGCGTCGCGCTTGCGCAGCACGTCGTCGATCGAGCCGCAGAACAAAAACGCCTGCTCGGGGATGTCGTCGCACTCGCCGCCGAGGATGGCCTCAAAGCCGCGGATGGTCTCTGAGAGCGGGACGTACTTTCCGGCCATGCCGGTGAAGTTTTCCGCCACGTGGAACGGCTGCGACAAGAAGCGCTGGATGCGCCGCGCACGGTTGACGGCGGCCTTGTCCTCCACGCTCAGCTCGTCCATGCCGAGCACGGCGATGATGTCCTGCAGATCCTTATACTTTTGCAGCACGCGCTGCACGGCGCGCGCGGTGTCATAGTGGCGGCGGCCGAGAATGTCCGGCTCGAGGATGCGCGACGTAGAGCCGAGCGGGTCGACGGCCGGGTAGATGCCGAGCTCGGAGATGGCGCGGTCGAGCACGGTCGTGGCGTCGAGGTGGGCAAACGTCGTGGCGGGGGCGGGGTCGGTCAGGTCGTCGGCGGGGACATAGATCGCCTGCACGGACGTGACCGAGCCGTTGCGCGTGGACGTGATGCGCTCCTGAAGCTTGCCCATCTCGGTCGCAAGCGTGGGCTGATAGCCGACGGCGGAGGGCATCCGTCCGAGCAGCGCCGATACCTCGCTGCCCGCCTGCGTGAAGCGGAAGATGTTGTCGATGAACAGCAGCACGTCCTGTCCGGACTCGTCGCGGAAATTCTCCGCGATCGTCAGACCCGACAGCGGCACGCGCAGACGCGCTCCGGGCGGCTCGTTCATCTGACCGAAGACGAGCGCGGTCTTGCTGATGACGCCGGATTCGTTCATCTCGTTCCAGAGGTCGTTGCCCTCGCGTGAGCGCTCGCCCACGCCGGCAAAGACGGAGTAGCCGCCGTGCTCGTAGGCGATGTTGCGGATGAGCTCCATGATGAGCACGGTCTTGCCTACGCCCGCGCCGCCGAACAGACCGATCTTGCCGCCCTTGGCGTAGGGCGCGAGCAGGTCGACGACCTTGATGCCGGTCTCGAGCAGCTCGGTCGCGGGGGCAATATCCGTGAAGGCCGGGGCCTCACGGTGGATGGGCAGATATTCCGTGGCGTTGATGGGGCCTTTGCCGTCGATCGGCTCACCGATGACATTGAACATGCGGCCGAGCGTCGCCTCGCCGACGGGCATTTTCACGCTCGTGCCGGTGTCGACGGCACGGCAGCCGCGCTGCAGTCCGTCGGTGGAAAAGAGCGAGATGCAGCGCACCGTGTTGTCGCCGAGCTGCTGCACCGCCTCCATGACGATGCGCCGCTCGCCGGTGTGCACCTCGATGGCGTTGTTGATCTCCGGCAGCTTTCCGGCCGGGAACTGCACGTCCACCACCGGGCCGATGACCCTTTTGACGATACCGTTTTCCATACGTTCTCCCTTCGTGGGACGCGGCGCTGCCGCCGCGGTGTTAATCAGATCCTTGTGATTGCTTGAGTGCGGCGCTGCCGCCGACGATCTCGGAGATCTCGGTCGTGATGGCGGCCTGACGCGCACGGTTGAAGTCCAGATTCAGCTCCTCGATGAGCTCCGCCGTCGAGTCTGTGGCGGCGGTCATCGCGGTCATGCGCGCGGCGTGCTCGCCCACGCGCGCCTCGAGCATCACGGCGTAGACCGTGTTGTTCAGGTACAGCTCGAGCACGTTGTCGAGCACGGTCTGCGCGTCCGGCACGAACAGATAGTTGTTGTTCGCGGCGGGGGCGTCGGCCTCCGGTGCGGCGGGCAGCAGCTGCCGGTGCACCGGGGTCTGGTGCAGCACGGAGTCGAAGCGCTGGTAGACGAGGTGGATCTCGTCCGCCTCGCCGGTGCGGTAGAGGTTTTTGAGCGTCTCGGCGATCTCGAGTGCCTCGGCCATGGTGGGCGTGTCGCTCAGCCCGGCGCAGATCTCCCGCACGGGCAGGTCCGTTCCGGCGAGGACATCGCGTCCCCAGCGGCCGCACACGATCACGGAGCAGGGGCGCGTCTCGGCGTGCACGAGCTGCTCCAGATGGCGCAGCAGCACCTGATTGTATGCCCCGCACAGGCCGCGGTTGCCCCAGAACACCACGTAGCACACGTGCCCGACGCGGCGCCGGGGCGTGAGATACGGGTGCTCAAAGGTGACGTCACCGGCGAGCAGGGCGTTGAGCACCTCCTGCCCCTTGTCGGCAAACAGGCGCACGCCCGCAAGGCTCGTCTGCGTCTTGCGCAGCTTGGACACGGCGATCATTTTCATCGTGCGGGTGATCTGCTGCGTGCTGTTCACGCTGCGGATGCGCGCGCGGATCTTATGCAGATTTGTCAAGGGGCGTTCCTCCTCTCTGCCGGCGGCGGGGATGGTGCATCATAGATTCTTGAGCGTCTCGTCGGCAAGCGTGCGCAGCCGCTCGAGCGCCTCGGGCGGGAGCTTCTTGCCGCTGTGCACGAGGGCATGCAGCTCCGGATACGTGCGGTGGATGCGCGCAAGCAGCGCGTCTGCGTAGTGCGGCACATCCTCGACGGCGATCGAGTCGGTATACCCCTCGCCGGCGGCGAAGAGCACCGCGACCTGATCGGCCGCGTCCATGGGCGCGTACTGCGGCTGCTTCAGGAGCTCGGTCATGCGGCTGCCGCGTGCGAGCGTGTCGCGCGTGGCCTTGTCCAGATCGGAGCCGAACTGCGCGAACGACGCAAGCTCGCGGTACTGTGCCAGGTCCATGCGCAGCCGGCCGGCGACCTGCTTCATCGCGCCGAGCTGCGCCGCACCGCCGACACGCGACACGGACAGACCCACGTTGATGGCCGGGCGCACACCGGCGTGGAACAGGTCCGTCTCGAGGAAGATCTGCCCGTCGGTGATGGAGATGACGTTCGTCGGGATATAGGCCGAGATGTCGCCCGCCTGCGTCTCGATGATGGGCAGGGCGGTCATGCTGCCGCCGCCGGCGGCCTCACTCAGGCGCGCGGCGCGCTCGAGCAGGCGGGAGTGCAGATAAAACACGTCGCCGGGGTAGGCCTCGCGTCCGGGCGGTCGCTGCAGCAGCAGGGAGATCTCACGGTAAGCCACGGCCTGCTTCGACAGGTCGTCGTAGACGATGAGCACGTCGCGCCCGCGGTACATGAAGTACTCGCCGATGGCGGCGCCTGCATAGGGCGCGATGTAGAGCATGGGCGCGGTCTCCGACGCGTGCGCGCACACGACGGTGGTGTAGGCCATGGCGCCGCGGTCGCGCAGCTTCTGCACGACGCCCGCGACGGTCGATTCCTTCTGACCGATGGCGACGTAGATGCACAGCACGCCTGTGTCCTTCTGGTTGAGGATGGCGTCGATGGCGATGGCGGTCTTGCCGGTCTGGCGGTCGCCGATGATGAGCTCACGCTGACCGCGGCCGATCGGCACGAGCGCGTCGATGGCCTTGATGCCGGTCTGCAGCGGGACGCTCACGCCCTTGCGCGCGATGACACCGGGCGCGGGGCTCTCGATGGCGCGGCGCTCCGTCGTGCGGATCGGGCCGTGACCGTCGATCGGGCGACCGAGCGCATCGACCACGCGGCCGATCATCTCATCGCCCACGGGCACGGACATGATCTGTCCCGTGCGGCGCACGCGGTCGCCCTCCTGCAGGTGTCCGTAAGGACCGAGCAGGACGACACCGATGTCCTCGCGGCCGAGGTCCATGACCATGCCGCGCAGCGTGCCGTCAAAGGCGAGCAGCTCGCCGGCCATGACGTCGGCCATGCCGCGCACGCGGCAGATGCCGTCGGACAGGCTCGTGACGATGCCGGTCTGGAACACGTCGATGGCGACGTGCGTGTCCGCGAGCCGGTCGCGGATGCACGCGGCGAGATCGGGGTTTTCGTCCGTGGTGTGAAGGGCGCTGTTGGCCGCGTCCTGCTCGAGCAGGTCGAGCGCGTGGCGCAGCGTGCCGTCATAGTGCGTGTCGCCGATGCGAAGGCACACGCCGCCGATCAGCTCCGGGCGCACCGTCGTCATGCACGTGACGTGACCGTAGGCGCGCGTGAGCGTGTCTTTGAGCGCGTCGAGCGCGGCGGCGGGCAGCGGCTCGGCCGCCTCGACCTCCACGGTCAGCGTGCCGGTCTCGGCGAGGGCGAGCGCGTCGCTCGGCTGGGTGGTCAGATGTGCACCGATGTTGGCGACAAATTCATCCACGAGCGCGGCGCGCGCGGGCGCGAAGGTGTCCTGCGCCAGCACTCCGGCGGTCGCCGCCGTGATGCGGCCGATGGCCGCGTCGCTCACGCGGTCCTCCATGTCGCTGCGCAGCTGCGCCTCGGTCTGCGCTACGCCGCGGCGCACGGCCTCGGCCTCGCGCGCGGTCTCGGCGTCGGCAGCGGCGGTGTTGGCCTCGGCCTGCGCCTTTGCCTCGGCAAGCTGGGCGTGTGCCTCAGCGTCGGCAGCCTGCTTCGCCTCGGCGATGTCCTCGGCGGTGTGGCGTGCCTGATCCTGCGCGTCCGCCGCGCGGCCGAGCGCGTCGGCAATGCGGTCGCGGCGCTCCTGAAAGAGCTTGCGGATCTGCTTGCGCGTGAAGAAAACCAGCGCCAGCGCCAGCAGCAGGAAGTTGAAGACGGGGCCGATGGCTCTCAGAAATTCCACGGTGTCGCCGCCCCCTTTCGATTCATTTCATTCATGGTTCAGCCCTCATGCGTGGGGGCGACCCACTGGCGGATCTGTGCGGCGCTGCGCTCGGCGGTGTCGCTGCCGAGCAGGCCGCCGGTCAGAGCCGTCACGAGCTCGGGCAGCTTCGCGTCCACGGCGGCGGCAGCGGCGGTCTCTTCGCTGCGCACGCGTGCGCGCACGTCGCGCATGGCCTGTGCGGTCTCCTGATGCGCGGCCTGCAGCGTCTGGGCGCGCTTGCGCTCGGACGCGCTCTTGGCCTCTGCCAGCAGCGCATCCGCTGCGGCGGACTGCCGGCGCTGCGCATCGCTGCGCGCCTGTGCGGCCGCATCGAGCTGCTGCTGGGCGGTGCGCCCGGCGCTGATCCCGTCCTGAATGCGCGCATCGCGCGCGGCCATGAACGATACCAGCGGGTCAAACAGCAGCTTCTTCAAAACCACCAGCAGCACGAAAAAGCAGATCACCGTCCAGATGAGTTCGGAGATGTTGATGCTCAAAGCGTGTGCCTCCCTTATACCGTGCTTCTCAGCCGATCTTACCGATCAGCAGAAACGCGATCAGCAGGCCGTAGATCGTCAGCGATTCGAGCAGACCCATGGCGATGATCATGTTCGAGCGGATCGTGCCGGCCACTTCCGGCTGGCGCGCGATGGCGTCCATGGCGTGGGCGGCGGTCAGACCCTGACCGATGGCGGGGCCGATGGTGCTGATGGCGATGGCGAGCGCGGCGGCGATCGCAATGATTCCGGTTGACATAACTCGTTCCTCCTAATTTTTCTTGGGTGTCTGAAAGGTTGTTTCTTATGATTTCTGATGCAAGGGTGCGTTACTCCTCGATGGCTTCCTCGATATAGATCGACAGCAGCATCGTGAACACGATGGCCTGGATCAGGCAGAACAGCAGGCTCAGCACCTGCATGAGCAGCGGCAGCACGAGCGGGAAGAGATTGCCGAGCTCATGCGTGACCATCTCCTCGCCGTAGAGGTTGCCGTACAGTCGCAGCGCGAGTGAAAACGGGCGCACGATCTGCTCGATGAGGTTGAGCGGCAGCATGAGCAGGAAGGGCTTGATGAAGCTCTTGAGATAGCCGCCCAGGCCGCGGCGCTGGATGCCGACGGTGTGCGTCATGCAAAAGGCGATGATGGCCAGACCCGCCGTGACGGACAGCGTGGCCGTCGGCACGGTGAACACTTGCCCCGCGCCGGGCAGCAGCCCGATGTAGTTGGACACGACGATGAAGATGAAAAATGTCGCCATCATCGGGAAGTAGCGACGGGCGTTGGCCGGACCCATGATGCCGCCGTAAAAGCCCTGCAGCTTTTCCACGGCCATCTCGGCTGCGTTCTGCAGCGGGCCGGGCACGTCGCGCAGCTTCCGTGTCGCCAGCCACGATACCAGCGCCAGCACGGCCACGATGACCCACATGGTCACGACCGCGCCGGTGACCTCCAGCGGTCCGATGGAAAACAGTGCGTTCGTTTCACCCATTTGTGTCGTCCCTCCGTTCGTCCGCCGGGGTATCCTCCGGCGTGTGTTCCTGTGCGGTGTCGGGCAGCTCCTGCGCGTCCGTGATCTCCACGCACTCGGCGGGGATGGTATCGTCCATCCTGCGCGCGAGGATCCATACGCCGGCGATGCTGCCGCCCGACAGGCCGACGGCCGTGCCGATGAGTGTGCCGGCCAGCGGCAGCGGCACGACGCCGCGCAGCAGATAGACCAGTACGAGCGCCGCGAGATTGATGACCTGCCGCAGGCCGCTCGTGCCCATGACGGATGTGGTGCTCTGCCTGGCGCGCAGCAGACTGCGGCGCGTCAGCAGGGTGTTGCCGGCGGCGACGAGCAGGCCAAAAACCAGTCCGGCCGCGCCGCCGAGCAGATATTGTCCGGTCGACATGTTCTGTCCCTCCCGTTTGTGCAGCCCCGGTGACCGGGGGAAAGCTTTCTTAGCGAGAACTTAGCGGATACTTAACAGTATTCTACTATATCATGACGGCGAAAAGATGCCAATACCCAATTCCGGTTTTGAAATAATTTCGTTGAATTCTACAAATAGAAAAAGCGCCCGGCGGCCGCTCGCCCGCTTCACAAAGCGGGAAAAATAGTATATACTGAGGGGCAGAAAAAAGCCGCGGCATCCGGCATCCCACAGGACGCTCTGCGGCGAAAAATCTTCCGAAAAGAGGGATACAGTATGAAATACATTCTCGTCATCGGCGACGGCATGGCTGACCACCCGCTCGACACGCTCGCCGGCCGCACGCCGCTGGAAGCGTCGAAAAAGGACGCGATCGACGACCTTGCGCGTCACGGCATCCTTGGCAGCGTGCGCAACGTGCCCGACGGTTTCGCTCCCGGCAGCGACACGGCCATCATGTCCATCTTCGGCTGCTCGCCGCGCAAATACTTTTTCGGCCGCGCCCCGCTTGAGGCGGCGGCCTCCGGCATCCGGCTCGCTCCCGGCGATGCGTGCTACCGCTGCAACATGGTCACGTATGCCGATGAGGACGTGCCGTTCGAGCACAAGCACATCATCTCCCACAGCGCGGGCAGCATCGAGGGCCGCGAGTCGGACGAGCTCGTGACGGCGCTCTTTGCGCACCCGGATTTCCGCCCGCTGGCCGAGCAGGCCGGCATGGTCGTGCACAAGGGCTCGTCGTTCCGCCACATCGCGGTGCAGAGCCATGTGGACATCAAGGGCATCCGGCTCGCCCCGCCGCACGATCATCTCGGCGAGGAGATCGGCCCCATCCTGCCCACCGGCTGCCCGAATGCCGACGTGCTGCGTGAGCTCATGCGCCGCTCGTTCGATATCCTCGATCAGCACCCGATCAACGTCGCGCGCCGCGCCGCCGGAAAGCTGCCGGCCAACGGCGTCTGGTTCTGGGCGGAGGGCACGGCGGCCGCGCTGCCGAACTTCCCCGAGCACTACGGCTCGGACGGCGGCGTCGTCTCGGCCGTGCCGCTGTGCCACGGCATCGGCATCCTGACCGGGCTTGAGGCCGTCACCGTCCCGACCGCGACCGGCGAGTGGGACACCGACTATGCCGCTAAGGTCGCCGCTGCGCTGGGCGTGCTCAAACGGCACGACTTCGTGGCGCTGCACCTCGAGGGCCCGGATGAGGCCACGCACAACCATGACCTGGAGCACAAGATCTATTCCATCGAGCGCCTGAGCGCCGATGTTGTCGCCCCCGTGACCGAGGCGCTGCGCGCCGCGGGTGAGGACTTCCGTCTGCTGCTGCTGTCGGATCACACGACGTACATGGCCAACGGCGCGCACGGCGCCGACCCCGTGCCGTTCGTGCTGTATGACAGCCGCGTGTCCGAGGGCTCCGGCCTGCCGTATTCCGAGGCAAACGGCGCCAAGGGCCCGTATGTCGACGACGGCGCGCAGCTCATGGATCTGCTCTTTGAACTGAAAAAGCTGTGACCGGTACAGCAAGAGAGGCCGCGTGGGCAAAGCTGAACCTGTCGCTGGACGTGCTCGGTACGCGCCCCGACGGGTTTCACGACCTGCGCATGATCATGCAGAGTGTGGATCTGCACGACGATGTGGCCGTTACGCTCGACGGCACCGGCGTCTGCTGCGCCGAGACCAACCGCAGCTATCTGCCCTGCGGGGCGGACAATGTGGCCGTGCGCGCGGCGCAGGTGTTTCTCGAGCGCGCGGGCCTCGACTGCGGCGTGCACATCCGGCTGCACAAGCGTATCCCCGTGTGCGCGGGGCTGGGCGGCGGCTCGTCGGATGCGGCGGCCGTGCTGCGCGCGCTCAACCGGCTGACCGGCGCGGGCTTTTCCCGCGCGCAGCTCGAGGAGCTGGGCGCGCTGGTCGGCTCGGACGTGCCGTACTGCGTCGCGGGCGGCACGATGCTGGCCGAGGGACGCGGCGAGCGGCTCACGCCCGTCACGCCCATGCCGCATCTGCCGGTCGTGATCTGTAAGCCGGATTTTCCGATCTCGACGCCGGAGCTGTTTCGCCGCGTGGACGCGCGCACCTCGCGCTGCCGTCCGGACACGGAGGGCATCTGCGCCGCGCTTGCCGACGGCGATATGCCGAAGCTTGCCCGTCGGATGTACAATGTCTTTGAGGACGTGCTCACTCGCCGTGAGGGTGAGATCGCGGCCATCAAGAGCCGCCTGCTCGACGGCGGCGCGCTCGGCGCAGTCATGAGCGGCACGGGCTCGGCCGTGTTCGGCCTTTTTGCCGATGCCGACAGCGCGGCGTACGCCAAGCGCCGGCTCGCGCGCGACTATGCCGAGTGCTTTCTGACCGAGACCATCGACCGCCTTGAGGTCTGAGGATTAAAAGCAAACAAAACTGCCGATACTGAGCACAGATGCCCGGTACCGGCAGTTTTTCATCTCAGAAAGGCGGACATACGATGCATACCCATTCTCTCTCCATTCATCCCGATTCCGGCCGTACCCTGCGCCCGTGGGAGCTGGCGCTGCTGCTGGCCGTGTGCGTGACGCTGCTGACCGGCACGTGGGCGCAGGCGCGCAGCGCGCTGCTGGCGTCGCGGCTCGTGCGGCTGCACGTGATCGCGGTCTCGGACGACGACACCGAGCAGGCCGTGAAGCTGCAGGTGCGCGATGCGGTGCTGGCCTATCTCGAGCCGCAGCTTGCCGACGTGACGGATATAGACACGGCGCGGCTGCGCATCGCGGACGATCTCGACGGAATCGCCCGCGCGGCGCAGACGGCGGCGGGGGAGCGGCCGGTGCGGGTCTCCCTCGGCGCCGAGCACTACCCGACGCGCGACTACGGCACGTTTGCGCTCCCGGCGGGGGTGTATACGTCCCTGCGCGTGACGCTCGGCGCGGGCGCAGGGCACAACTGGTGGTGCGTCATTTTCCCGCCGCTGTGTGCGCAGGCGGCGGGCCTGTCGGAGCAGGCGGTGCAGGCGCTCTCGGACGACGATGTGCGCCTCGTCACGGAGTCCGACGGCGGCTATGTCGTGCGCTTCCGGCTGCTGGAGCTGTGGGACGCGCTCGTGCAGCGTCTGAGCTGACGGCGCGGCGGAAAATTGAAAGCGCCCCCGCGGGAAACTCCCCGCGGGGGCGCTTGCCATTGGGTCACACAAGCTGCTTCCGGCGCAGCAGCCGGCAGACAAGCGCGGCAAGCCCCAGGCCGAGCGCGAACGAGAAGCCCAGCGCGCCCAGTGTGGCGGCGGCGCTGAACAGGCCGACCGACATCTCATGCACCGAGCCGATGTCCACGATGATCTCGCACACGAGCCACAGCCCGGCGCTGATGCCCGCGGCCGTCCAGAAATCACGCCGGCGCTGCAGGGCGCACCGGACGCCGACGCCGACGGCGAGCAGGAGCAGATACAGAACGATCCGTCCGGTGATGCCGCCGGTCACAAAGATCCCCATCATTTTCAGAAGCGCAAACGGTTCCATACGATACCTCCTGTTGAATGAAATGTGTGTCCGGATCCCGACATCCTCATTTTAGCAGATTCTTTATGAAATTGGAACAGGATTCATAATATTTGTAAATTGCGCCAAAACACGATTCGGGATTCTGTGCAGACTGACAAATTCTGTTTCATGGTTCTCGGGGGCTGTCACAAAAATTGTCCCCGGCGCGGGAAAATGCAGAAAAGCCTTCTCCCAACGGAGAAGGCTTTGCTTGTCCAAAAACCTCGTAGAGTTTCGCCGCCGCAGCGGCGAAAGAAAGTCCGATCATTTTCTCCGGCGACATGTGCGTCGGGGAAAATACTTCTCGGCCTGCAAACGTGCGCACTGTCCGCCAAAAGGCGGACAGTGCGTGCGCTGCAGTCAGGCCGCAAACCCCTTTGTCAAAAAAGTAATACTTTTTTGACAGTCTCAAGCCTTCTCCCAACGGAGAAGGCTTTTTGTATTTGCAGGGTTCAGCGCCGCGCATTCAGTAGCTGTACACGCCGCCGCCGATAAATTCGCGCAGCATGCTCTCGGGCGCGAGCAGGGCGGGGTCGATCGTCTCGAAGCGCTCGAGCGCGGGCAGGATGCTGCGGATCTCCGCATAGCGCTCCGCACCCTCGGGCACGGCCTCGAGCAGCGGCTCGGCGAAGTTTTTCATGATCGACACCTCGCACGGGAACGACGAGTCGAACATCAGGTTCGCGCGCTCCTTGAACGGGGAGATGAAGCGCTTTTCGCCGCGGCGGACGTTTGCCCACATGTCCAGCGTCGCGGCGGCGGGCGTGCCGCGGAAGTTGCTGTCGCGCACGAGGCGGCGCAGCAGACGCATCCACGTGCCCTTGAACACCTCGTTCCCGTCGTCGTCGACGACGACGGAGCGCGCGCTGATATACAGCCGGAACGCATCCGGGCAGTAGGCGGCGATCTCGTCGTTGAGCGCGTGGATGCCCTCGCAGACGACGACCTCGTCCTTGCCGAGGCGCATGGGGCGGCCGATGGGGCCGGACTGCACGCGCGTGACGAAATTATACCGCGGCAGGTGGATCTCCTCACCGCGGGCGAGTGCGTTGAGGTGCTTGCCGAGCAGGTCCATGTCCAGACACGCGGGGGACTCAAGATCGAGATCACCCTCCGGCGTGCGCGGTGCGGTGCGCAGGTCGACGGTGCGGAAGTAGTCGTCCATGGCGAGGCTCTGGCTGCCGACGCCGAGCTTGCACAGCGCCTCCGCGATCTTCATGGCCGTGGTGGTCTTGCCGCTGCCGGACGGGCCGGAGAGCAGCACGATCGGACACGTGTGCGCGTTTTCGGCGATGGCGCGCGCGGCGCGCTCGATCTTGGCGGCATAGGCCGCGTCGCTCGCGTCGACAAATTCCTTGGGATCAGCCTGAATGCGGCGGTTGATCTCCTGCAGATGATAGCTCATTGGAAAAACGCCTCCAGTTCCGCCTTGGCCGCACAGATGCGGTCGATATTGGCGATGTATTCCGTGGGATACTTGGGGTCGATGTGCCGCTCAAGCCTGCCGCCGTTGGGGCGCACGAGCTTTGTCGACGCGCCGCCGCCCATGGCGAGGATGCTGCACAGCTCCTCCATGATGCAGATGTTGTAGAGATTCTCCTGACCCGGCCGCGTCCAGCCGACGTTTTCAAAGCCGCCGGACATGAACTTCTGCCGGTAGAGGTAGTACGGTGCGTAGCCCGCCCTGGGCAGTACGGTATCGGCAAAGTCAAGCATCTCGCCGACGGCTGCTCCGTCGGGGATGGGCGCATCCTGCGCCATTAGGTTCGAGCCGCGCTTGCGCGAGAGCGTGTGCACGGTGACGTTCTCGGGCGCGAGTGCGAGCACCTGCTCGAGCGTGGCGCGAAAGCCGTCCGGTGTGTCGCCGGGAAGCCCCGCGATCAGGTCCATGTTCACGGCGAAGCCGCCGGTCTCGCGCACGAGGCGCAGCGCGTCGTAAATATCCTGCGCGGTGTGGCGGCGGCCGATCGTGTCGAGCACGCGGTCGTCGAGCGTCTGGGGGTTGACGCTGATGCGGTCGACCCGGTGCGCGCGCAGCACCTGCAGCTTGTCGGCGGTGATCGTGTCGGGCCGGCCGGCCTCGACGGTGAACTCCCGCAGTGCGCTCAGGTCGAACGCCGCAGCCAGCTGCGTGCACAGCGCGTCGAGCTGGCGCGCCGAGAGCGTGGTCGGCGTGCCGCCGCCGATGTAGAGCGACACGACGTGCAGCCCCGCCCTGCGCACGGCTTCGGCGGTCGCGGCGATCTCGCGGGCGAGCGCCTGCAGAAATTCCGGCACGAGCGCCATGCTCTTTTCCACCGACTGGCTTACGAAGCTGCAATAGGCGCAGCGCGTCGGGCAAAATGGGATGCCAACATACAGGCACACATCCTTGCTGCCGAGCGATTCCATGGCGCGCAGCGTGGCGTGCGCGGTGCGCACGACGAGGTCGGCGCGCGCGGGCGAGACGTCATACTGCCGCTCAAACTGGCGCGCGGCCTGCGCGTCGTTGAGTCCCTGCGCGAGCAGGGGGGTCATGAGCTTTCCGGGACGCACGCCCGTGAGCATGCCCCACGGCCGGCGCGGCAGCCCGATGCCCATGGCGGCGCGGTAAAACGCGCGCTTGACCGCGCCCTGCAGCCGCCGGTCTTTTTCGGCAGGGTCGGTCAGCTCACCGTTGGGCACGCTTGTGCGGCCGTTGGCCGTCTGCCCGTGGTAGACGAGCACGCACGTCACGGTCGTCACCTTGGTGCCGGACATGAGCCGCAGCTCTGCGCGGTCGCCGGTCGGCCGCCCGTCCGGATACTCCGGGCGTTCGTCGGGAAACAGCGTCAGGAGCATCTGCTCCGCCGCGTAGCGGTAGTCATGTCCGATCAGATAGAGATTCATGGTTCTTCTTCTTTCTGTGTCCTGCCGGATGGTCAGGTGCGGTCTTTTGCTTTGTTCTTAAGTGCCTTGGCCTTCGCCTTGACGGCCTTGGTCAGCTCCTTGCGGCGCTGTGCGTGCTCATGCACACGCGTAAAGGCGCGGCCGTTGGTCTGGCCGGAGCGCAGCGCCGGGAACGCCTGCGCGATACGCTCGTGCACGATGTTGCGGTGGCTGAGGATCTCCTCGCGGCGCTGCAGCAGTTCACTGCGGCGCGCCAGCAGCTCGCTGCGGCGCTCGATCGAGGCCTCGGCGCGCTTTTGCGCAAGCTCCGTGCTCTTTTCCTTCATACCGGTGTAAACCTCCATGCCGCGGTCCTTCGCGTCTGAGGTGCGAATATAGATCTCCTCGCCGATCTCGTCGGAGATGGCCGTGAGCGAATCCTCAATGGCCTGCAGGGCGCGCAGCTTCTTGGGCAGCTTGCGGATCTCCATGGCGGTGATGATGTTGTCCGCGATCCACAGTGCGCTGAATGTGCCGAGCAGCACCCAGCCGAGCTTTTTCGGGATGAGGTCGACGACCTTGGCCACGAGCGGCTGGAACACGTCGACCACAAACACGCACGCGATGCCCCACAGCACCGAGAACTCCAGGCACACGTAGCCCTTGATGTTCAGCGGACGCTTGGAGTAGTCCCACCACTTGTCGTGGAACACCTTTTCCAGCACCCAGCCGGTGAGGTATTCGATGGCGCTCGTAAACAGCACGCTGCCGCCGAACAGCAGCCAGAGGCTGCTCTTGAGCGGCCCGAGCACGAGCAGCACGCTCATGACGCCGAAGCCGTAGATCGAGCAGATGGGGCCGTTGACGAAGCCGCGGTTGACAAACTTGCCGTGCGCGACGGCGGCGAAGGCCACCTCGGAGCACCAGCCGAGAAAACCGTAAATGTAGAAGTACCAGAGGATCTGGAACCAGGAATAGGGCACAAGCATGAAAAAAACTCCTCTCATGAATGCCTGTGGGCGGGGAACCCGGATCGATTTCGTATTTGTCTATATTAACATAGCTATGCGGACTTTTCCAGTCTTTTCGGCGCGGATGGGAACAAAAAACGCAAAGTGGCAACTCGGCGTGTGTCCGGCGCTGCGCGTCGTGTTTGCCCGCAAAAAATGCGGAGCGCACGAGGGTGCGCTCCGCATAAAAAACCGGGGTGATTTACTTGATCGTCAGCAGCAGCTCGCCGGCCTTGACCGACTGGCCGCCCTTGACAAAGACTTCGTCGACCGTGCCGTCCATGCGGGCGACGACGCTCGTCTCCATCTTCATGGCCTCGATCACGGCGAGCACGTCGTTGACCTTGACCTGGTCGCCGGGCTTGACGTTGACCTTCGACACCATGCCCGGGATGGACGCGCCGGCCTGGCTCTTGTCGTTCGGGTCGGCCATGACGGCGGTCTTGGCCGAATCGGTCGCGGTCGGGTCGGGCACGGAGACCTCGCGGCGCATACCGTTGAGCTCAAACTGCACGTTGCGCGTGCCGTCGTCGTTGCGGTCGCCGAGGCCGATGTACTTGATCATGAGAGTCTTGCCGTCTTCGATGTTGATCTTGTTCATCTCGCCGATGGCCATGCCGTTGAAGAACACGTGGCTGCCCATGCGCATGATGTAGCCGTACTCCTTGCGGTGACGGATGTACTCCTCATAGACCTTCGGATACATGGCAAACGAGATGAGCGAGCGCGGCTCCTCATAGTTTGGGTAGAACTTGCGGATCTCGCTGCGCAGCTGATCCCAGTCCACGGGCGGCAGCAGGTCGCCGGGGCGGCCGTTGATGGCCTTCTCGCCCTTGAGCACGACGCGCTGCAGATCCTTCGGGAAGCCGCAGGGCGGCTGGCCCATCATACCCTTGAAATAGCTCACGACGCTGTCGGGGAAGGCGAGGTGCTCGCCCTTTTCGACGATGTTCTCGGGCGTGAGGTCGTTTTGCACCATGAAGATCGCGAGGTCGCCGACCATCTTGGACGACGGCGTGACCTTGATGATGTCGCCGAGCATGATGTTGACGGTGCGGTACATCTCCTTGACCTCCGCGAAGCGGTGGCCGAGGCCGAGCGACTCGACCTGCGGCTGCAGGTTCGTGTACTGGCCGCCGGGGATCTCATAGCGGTAGATATCGGTGACGGGGACCTTGAGGCCCTTGTCGAAGCTCTCGTAGCGCAGACGCACGTCGGCCCAGTAATCGGCCAGCTCCTGCAGGCGCTGCGGGTCGAAGCCGGTGTCGCGCTCCTGACCGCGCAGGGACTCGACGAGCGCGTTCATCGACGGCTGGCTCGTGAGGTTGGCCAGCGGTCCGATGGCGGTGTCGACCACGTCCACACCGGCCTCGGCCGCCATGAGGTAGGTCGCGATCTGGTTGTCGGTGGTGTTGTGCGTGTGCAGGTGGATGGGGATGCCGATCTCCTGCTTGAGGGTGCTGACGAGCTTCTTGGCGGCATACGGCTTGAGCAGGCCGGACATGTCCTTGATGGCCAGCATATGTGCGCCGCGGCGCTCGAGCTCCTTGGCGAAGTCGACATAGTACTGCAGCGTGTAGCGGTCGCGCGTCGGGTCGAGAATGTCGCCGGTGTAGCACACGGTACCCTCGAGGAATTTGCCCTGACGCAGCACCTCGTCCATGGCGGTCTCCATGTTCGGCAGCCAGTTGAGCGAGTCGAACACGCGGAACACGTCGATGCCCTCACGGGCGGACTCGGCGATGAAGGCACGCACGAGGTTGTCCGGATAGCTCGCGTAGCCGACGAGGTTCGAGCCGCGCAGCAGCATCTGGAACGGGATGTTCGGGATCTTCTCACGCAGCATCTCCAGACGCTCCCACGGGGACTCATGCAGGAAGCGGTAGGCGGTGTCAAACGTCGCGCCGCCCCACATCTCGAGCGAGAAGCAGTCGGCGAGGATGTCGGCCGTGCCGTCGGCGCCCTTGACCATGTCGCGGGTGCGCAGGCGGGTGCTCAGCAGCGACTGGTGCGCATCGCGCATCGTCGTATCGGTGATGAGCAGCTTCTTCTGGCCGAGGACCCATTCTTTCACGGCCTCGGGGCCGTCGGTGTCGAGCAGGAGCTTGAGTCCGTCCTGCTTCGTGACCTCGCGCTGTGCCTTCGGGAAGCGCGGCGTGTCGTACTGGTGGCGCTTGGCGTCGGGATTGTTGACCTGGATGTTGGCGATGTATTTGAGCACGCGGGTCGCGCGGTCGCGCGATTCGGTGAACTCGAACAGCTCCGGCGTCTCGTCGATGAACTTCGTGTGGCACTTGCCGGCGACGAAGGTCGGGTGCGTGAGGATGTTCGTCACAAACGGGATGTTCGTCTTGACGCCGCGCACGTGCTCTTCATTGATGGCGCGGGTGGCCTTGCGGCAGACGGCAGGGAAGGTGCAGTCCCAGCTCGTGACCTTGACGAGCAGGGAGTCATAGTACGGCGAGATGATCGAGCCCGTGCCGACGTTGCCGCCGTCGAGACGCACGCCGAAGCCGCCGCCGGAGCGGTAGGCCTCGATCTTGCCGTTGTCGGGCGCGAAGTTGTTGGCCGGGTCCTCGGTGGTCACGCGGCACTGGATGGCGTAGCCGTTGACCTTGAGGTTGTTCTGGTCGCCGAGACCGATCTCCGGGTGGCTGATCGGCTGCCCCTCGGCGATGAGGATCTGCGCACGCACGAGGTCGATGCTCGTGACCATCTCGGTGACGGTGTGCTCGACCTGAATGCGGGGGTTCATCTCGATGAAATAGTGGTTGCCGTCGCGGTCGACGAGGAACTCCACCGTGCCGGCGTTGACATAGCCGACGGCCTCGGCGATCTTCACGGCGTCAGCGTGCAGCTGCTCGCGGATGCTCTCGGGCACGCTCCACGCGGGCGCAAATTCCACGACCTTCTGGTAGCGGCGCTGCAGCGAGCAGTCGCGCTCGCCGAGGTGGCGCACGTTGCCGTACTGGTCGGCAAGGATCTGCACCTCGATGTGCTTGGGCTGCACGAGATATTTCTCGATGAAGATGTCGTCATTGCCGAAGGCCTTGCGTGCCTCGCTCTTGACGAGCTCGAACGCGGGGATAACGTCCTCGGGCATTTCGCACAGGCGCATGCCGCGGCCGCCGCCGCCGGCCGCCGCCTTGAGGATGACGGGGAAGCCGAAGCTGATGGCCTTCTCCAGCGCCTCCTGCCCGTCGCGCAGAGGCTCGGAGCAGCCGGGGATGACCGGCACGCCGCACTCCATGGCGATCTGCTTGGCCGAGAGCTTGTCGCCCATCTTGCCGAGCACGTCGCTCGGCGGCCCGATGAACGTGATGCCGGCCGCTTCGCAGGCGCGGGCAAAGTCCGCATTCTCGGACAGGAAGCCGTAGCCCGGGTGGATGGCGTCGACGCCGCGGCGCTTGGCCAGATCGATGATCTCGGGGATGTCGAGATACGCACCCAGAGGGCTCTTGTTCTCGCCGACGAGATATGCCTCGTCGGCACGGGTGCGGAACATGCTCAGTTCGTCTTCCTTGGAGTACATGGCCACGGTGTGGATGCCGAGGTCATAGCACGCGCGGAAGATACGCACCGCGATCTCGCCGCGGTTGGCAGCAAGGACCTTGTTGAAAACTTTTTCTGACACGGTCGTGTCTCCTTTCTGACTGCGGCGGGCCGCAGAGATGGGCGGCAGCGGTAAAAAAACGCGCTTCGCTGCGATGCCAATGCTGGAATTATATCATATATCAGTAACAATAGAAATAAAATTTTTGATTTTCGACGAGTTTAAAATCTAACAAATGCATGCACAGGTAATTTATACGCAATTCTTTTCTCGGCGCGCAGAATGTGATACAATAACGGGCGAAAATTCAGGAAAGCTGGAATGAATTTGGAAAATACTTGTTATATTGTCGGCGCGGCCAGTCTTGAGGGCGTGTGCCTGAGCCCGTGTGCGGGCGACTATATCATCGCGGCCGACGGCGGCTACCGCTCGCTGCGTGCGCGCGGCATCGAGCCGGACTTCGTCATGGGTGACTTTGACTCGCTCGGCTACCGGCCGGAGCACCCGAACGTGGAGACGCACCCGGTCATGAAGGACGACACCGACCTCGGTCTCGCCGTGCGCTGGGCGCTTGCGCATGGCTACCGGCGGCTCGTGATGGCGGGGGCGCTCGGCGGCCGCATCGACCAGACGATCGCAAGCTTTCAGACGCTGCGCGGTCTCACGGACGCGGGCGCGCAGGGCTGGCTCATCGGCTGCGGCTGGGTGGTCACGGCGGTGCAAAACGGCACGCTGACCTTCCCCGCCGGCATGGAGGGCACGGTCTCGGTATTCAGCAGCGGCGACGCTGCGCGCGGCGTCACGCTGCGCGGCCTGCTCTATGAGGTCACGGATGCGACGCTCACCTGCGCCATGCCGCTCGGTGTGAGCAACTCCTTCACCGGCGCGGAGGCGTCGGTGCACGTTGCGGACGGCACGGTCTTTGTCCTCTGGCAGGGCGACGCGCTGCCGGACGGGCTGGAGGTGTGCCATGGAGCGGATTGATCTGCATGTGCACACGCTCGCGTCCGACGGCTCGGACGCACCGGAGACCGTCGTGCGCAAGGCGGCGGAAGCCGGGCTGCGCGCCGTGGCGATCACGGATCACGACACGTTTGCCGGACTGCCCAAGGCGCTTGCGGCGGGGACGGCGTGCGGCATCGAGGTCGTGCCGGGCGTGGAGCTGTCCACCGTCTGGGGCGGCGAGGAGGTGCACCTGCTCGGCTACTACATGGACACGGACAACGCCGCGCTGCGCGCGCTCATGACCCGCGCCACCGACGAGCGAAACGCCCGCAACGAGACCATGGTGCAGCGCCTGCACGACGCGGGCTACCCCATCACGATGGCGGAGCTGCATGCGGCCTTTCCGGGGCAGACGGTGCTCGGCCGGCCGCACATCGCGGCGCTGCTCGTGCAGCGCGGCTGCATCCCCACGGTGTCCGACGGGATGCGCGGCCTGCTCGGCCGGGGCAAGCGCTTTTATGTCCCGCGCTACAACATTCCGCTGGAGGATTCCGTCCGCGCGCTGCGCGCGGCGGGCGGCGTGCCGGTCGTGGCGCATCTGTTCAAGTACCGCTTTGACGACGCGCAGCGTACTGCCCTGCTCGCCGCGGCGGCGGATGCCGGGGCGCTCGGGCTCGAGGTGCGATACACGACCTATACACCCGAGCAGACGGCGGCGGCGCAGGCGCTGGCCGGGCGCTTCGGCCTTGTGCCGACCGGCGGGTCGGACTATCACGGCCTGCGCAAGCCGGACATCGCCCTCGGCTCCGGTCTGGGGGATCTGTGCGTGCCGTATGCCTATCTCGCGGGCGTCAAGGCTCTTGCCGGGCGCAGAGGCGTGTGATACACTAACAGAATCCAGTCGTTTTTCGATTTTTTTCCGGAGGTGGTTTTTTGAGAACACTTCTGCGCCCCTACGAGGGCACACAGCCGTACATCTTCGTCAGCTACGCGCACAAGAACGACGCGGCCGTGCTCGAGATCATCGGCACGCTGCAATCGCGCGGCTTTCGCGTCTGGTACGATGAAGGCATCGAGGCCGGCAGCGAGTGGCCGGAGAGCATTGCGTCGCACCTCGAGCGCGCGCAGCTCGTGCTGGCGTTTTTGTCCCCGGCGTATCTGCAGTCCGATAACTGCCGCAAGGAGATGCACTATGCCCTGACGAAGAAAAAGCCGGTCATCAACGTCTACCTCGAGCAGACGGAGCTGTCGCCGGGCATGGAGATGCAGATCGGAAACCTCTTTGCGCTCATGAAGTATACTTACCCGAGCGAGGAATATTTCTACGACAAGCTCTTTTCGGCCGAGCTGCTCGATGCGGACAAATTTGCGGGCGAAGCGCCGGAGCTGCCGCCCGAAGCGCCCGCCGAGCCGCCGCGGGCGAAGAAGAAAGAGAAAAAGCCGCGCGCCGAAAAGCCCCGCCGGGAAAGACCCGCCAAAGCGCCGAAGCCGGAGCGCGCGAAGAAAAAGCGCGGCATCGCAGCGGCGATCATCGCGGTCGTACTCGCCGGCTGTCTGATCGCGGCCGGCATCGTCGGCCACTTCACGGGCCTGCTCTACCGCTTCACGGTGAAAACCGTCGCGGTGCAGACGCTCCCGGACGACACGGTGGCCCAGTTCCAGAACCCGCTGCTCGAGCAGGCCGCGCGCGACTATGCCGGCAAGCCTGCGGGCGAGCTCACGGTCGCGGACCTCAAGGGCCTCACGGCGCTGTACGTCTGCGGCGACCGGTACTGGTTCACCGCCCCGCAGCAGGGCGTGGACGCGGCGGCCGCCGGCGTCGAGACGGCGGAGGTCGTCGACCCGTCCGGACAGAGCATCACCGTGCAGCGCGGGGACATCCGCGAGCTGTCCGACCTCGCGTATTTTCCGAGCCTGCGCGAGCTCTCGCTTGAATTTCAGTCGCTGACCACGCTCGACAGCCTGCCTGCCTGCGGTGTGGAGGTGCTTGATGTCAGCGCCAACCGGCTCACGAGTCTGGCGGGCATCGAGCAGCTGCCGAAGCTCACGGCGCTGCTGGCCGACGGCAACGCCGTCACGGATCTGACGGGGCTCGGCCGCTGCCTGAATGTGCGCACGCTGCACCTCAACGGTGCGAACGTGTCGGACCTGTCCGAGCTGCGCGCGCTGACAAAGCTGCAGGACATCACGCTCTCGCACTGCACGCGCCGCGAGCTGCTGATCCCGCTGCACAAATCTTCGCTCACGCGCGTCACGCTTGTGGACTGCGATCTGCGCGGCGATTTCTTCCACAGCTTTGACCGTGAGCGGGCGATCACATCGCTCACGCTCATCCGCTGCGAGCTCGACAGCACGTCCGGTCTGGATGGCTTCACCGGGCTCACGGAGCTGACGCTGCGCGGTGTTTCCGGCGCGCTCGACTGGTCGGCGCTCGGCAGCCTGCCGCTGCAGACCGTCACGACCGACGCCATGCAGGCCGACGCCGTCCGCGCCTCCGGAACGACGGCCACCGTCACGGTCACGGACTGAGCGCCGCTTTCCCCGCACAAAACGGAAAACACCCCTGCCGGAACGGACAAACCGGCAGGGGTGTTTCCATAGGAGAAATGGAGTTGGAAAAAGGAATTATCATGTTGCTTGGAGAGAATTTGCGTGGTTGTCGGCGCACTGCAAAAATCGTGTGCGGTCACGAAAAATTGCACTTGCTATCTGACAGTGCCCATTATATAATGCCGTTATAGATAAGTAAAGCAAATAATTCTGATAGTTAAATTAGCGTTTCTTATCCGTGAGGGGTGCTTATGAACCGGTATATCGCATTTTTGAAGGTCTTTGAGCGCAACAGCTTTTCCGACGCTGCGCGCGATCTCGGCTACACGCAGTCGGCCGTGAGCCAGATGATCAAGTCGCTGGAGGAGGAGCTGGGGGTGACGCTGCTGGTGCGTTCGCGCTCGGGCGTGGCGCTCACCTATGAGGGACGGCACCTGCTGCCGTACATCCGCGACACGGTCAACGCCTACCGGATGCTCCAGTCGCAGGCGGCGGGTTTCAGCGGCCTGGAGCAGGGCACGATCCGCCTCGGCACGTTTACGAGCGTGTCGAGCTATCTGCTGCCGCCGGCTATGGAGCGCTTTCGCCGCCTGCACAGCGGCATCCGCTTCGAGCTCTATCAGGGGCTGTATTATGAGATCGAGGACTGGGTGCGCGAGGGCGTGGTCGACTTCGGCTTCACGGATATGCTGCGCACGACCCCGTTTCCGTGCGAGCCGATCTATCAGGACACCATGCTTGCCGTGCTGCCCGAGGGGCATCCGCTGGGCGAAAACATCTTCATTCAGGTTGACGAGCTCGCGGCTGAGCCCTTCATTCTTCTCGAGGAGGGGCGCGGCGGCGGCTGTATCCGTGACCTGCTCACGCGCCATCCGCAGATCAACGTCCAGTACCGCGTGGCCGACGACTACACGATTCTGAACCTGGTCGAGAACAACCTCGGCGTGTCCATCCTGCCGGAGGCGGTGCTGCGCCGCAGCGGCCGGCGTGTCATCGCGCGCCGTCTCTCGCCGGAGCTGCAGCGCACCGTCGGCGTCGTCTATAAGCAGAAGACCGGCCTGTCCACCGCCGGACAGATGTTTCTCAGTGAGCTCAAGGCGTCCATCCCAACGGCGCACGGCTGAATTTTTTACGCGCGTGTGTTTACACGGCCGCTTGGTTGTGCTATCTTAAACGGTGCATCTTTGATCAAACCGTGTCCGGTGAATGATACCTTATTTAAATAAGGCGGCGCGGCGGGAAGGAGCGGATCGGATATGAGTCTGACGGGCGCTGTTGTCAACGCGCTGGCCATTGCGGGCGGCGGGGCGATCGGCCTGCTGTTTCGGCGGGGCATCCCCGAGCGCGTGAGCAAAACGGTCATGGTCGGTCTCGGGCTGTGCGTGCTGTATATCGGCATTTCGGGTGCGAGTGCGTGTCGGAGCATCCTAATCGTCATCGTGTCCATGACGCTCGGCGCGGCGGTCGGTGCGCTGCTGAATATCGACGGCTCGATCCACCGCCTCGGCACCTGGGTCGAGGCGCACGTTCACCGGCATGAGGGCGGCCCGTCGCTGGCCGAGGGCTTCGTCACGGCGAGCCTCCTGTGCTGCATCGGCGCGATGGCGGTCAACGGCTCGCTCGATGCCGGCATCCGCGGCGACAACAGCATCCTGTTCACCAAGTCGATGATCGACCTTGTCTTCTGCGCCATGATGGCCACGACGCTCGGCGCGGGCGTGATGCTCGCGGGTGCGGCAGTGCTTGTGGTCGAGGGGACGCTCACGCTGCTGGCCGGGGCGATCGCGCCGCTGCTCTCGGAGGCGGCGGTCGCAGACCTCACGTGCGCGGGTTCTCTGCTCGTGGCGGCCATCGGTCTCAATCAGACCGGCGCCACGAAGATCAAGGTGGCGGATTATCTTCCGGCGCTTCTGTTCGTGCCGGTCATCCGCTGGCTGGTCAGTTTGCCGCTCTGGCAGCAGATCGCCGCGTGGTTTTGAGCGATACTATTTATAAATAGCAAAGCGGCGCTTGCGGCGGCTTCCTGATTTGTATATTTTGGCGTTGTATGTGGGCGAAAAATCGCGTGGGAAGGCTTGCCTTTTCCGCGCGTTTGTGTTACAATCCTCTTTCCCGCGGGAAGAAAGGGTGTGGCACATGGATTTCTGGCTCAACCAGGCGCTGGGGCTGCTCGGCAGCCTGATCGTGTTTATCTCGGTGCAATTCAATAACCGCCGCGTCATCCTCGCGGCGCAGGCGATCGCCTGCCTGATGTGGATCGTGCACTATGGGCTGCTCGGCGCGATGACTGCCGCGACCATCAACATTCTGTCGTTCGCGCGCAGCGTCGTGTTTTACTTCAACGACCGCAAGTGGGCCAAGAGCCGCGCGTGGCTGTGGGCGTTTCTGGCGCTGTATATCGTCAACACCGTCCTCACGTGGGACGGACTGAGGAGTCTGCTGCCCGGCATCGCCATGAGCATGACGACCATCGCGCTCTGGACGCGCGATATGCGCCGCACGCGCCTGCTCTATCTGACCAATTCACCGTTCTGGTTCACGTATGACATCCTCGCGCGCTCGTATTCGTGCATGGTCATCGAGGCCATCGCCTTCGTGTCCTACGTTGTGGCCGTGTGGCGGTTCGACATCAAAAAGCAGCCGCAGACATGATCGCGCGTGCCAAAAAGCGTTTTGGCACGCGCTCAAACGAGACCCACTGCGTTGGGCTCTCGTTTGAAGGGACTGCAGCTCGCTGCATCGCACGAGCTGTGCACCGTCGGCGCACAACTCACACGTTTGCGAGCCGAAATGTATTTTCTCCGACGTACACGCCGCCGGAGAAAATGATTGGAATTTTTTGCGTCTGCGGACGCAAACTCTGCGAGCCTTTTGTAACGGCCTGCAAAAACTCCCCGCCGTAAGGCGGGGAGTTAAGACTGTCAAAAAGTATTACTTTTTGACAAGGGGCTGCAGTCTGCTGCGCGCATAATTTGTGCGCCGCCGGCGCACAAATTCCACACTTGCAGCCTGAGATGTATTTTCTCCGACGTACACGCCGCCGGAGAAAATGATTGGACTTTCTTTCGCCGCTCCGGCGGCGAAACTCTGCGAGGCTTTTGACAAGCAATTAGGGGCGGACGCCGCATGGCGTCCGCCCCTGTGTTCGTTTTTCAGGTTCTCGATGGATTTGCTTTTACCACGTCAGCGCATCGTCAAAGTCCACGAGGTCGGGGCGCACCGGCTCCTCGCCCATGACGGTCTGCATATAGAGGTTGACCTGACGGCGCATATCGCGCTTGGAGATCGTGCGCGAATCGAGCAGATCCTGCGCGACCCAGAGCATATGTACGCCGCGCGCGGCCGCCTGCTCCTCAAACACGCCGCGCAGACCGTCCATGCCCTTGCAGGAGATCTGGTCATACATGAGCACCATGTCGGCATTGTACTGCTTGCAGACGACCCACAGCTCATCGAGCACGTTTGCGTAGCCGCCCTTGGTGTGCTTGCGCATGGTGGTGCGCTGGTAGCTGCGCGCGAGATCGGCCAGCGCCCGGTCGGGGTCTTCGGTGTCGATGATGATGTCGGAGATGAGTGACTCCATGCTTGCCACGACGTTGATGCCCCAGCAGTTTTCCGCCCAGACGGAGAAGTCGGGGTAGAAGTTCGCCGGGCACGACCACTCGACGCAGCGGTGGCGCATTGCGGGCGCGCAGGGCTTTTTCTGCCGGTAGCCGCGCATCATGATGCGGTTGACGCGGCGGTCGGTGTCGAGAAAGCGCGGGTCCATGCCGCCCGAGAGGTGGTAGAAAAACATACGGTAGATCCAGAAGGTCTCGCCGGTCATCTGCGGATAGGGCGTGCGGTTGACCTCCCACTTCTGCAGCTCGTACTCCGTCTCACGGTTGTAGACCTTCATGGCCTTGAAAAACGCGTCCCAGTCGAAGGTCTCGCCGGTCTGTTCCTCGATGAAGCGGATGAGTCCGCGCAGTTCCTCGACGGCGTAATCCTGCACCGCGTCCTCGTTGTAGCGGATGGGCACGCCGTAATAGTACGTCGGGAGGTTGAAATACCGGTCCTGATACGACGTCGTGGCGACGCTGCCGTCGCACGGCATGTTGCAGGCGACAAAGCACGTGCCGAGCTTGGGATACTCGTCGCGCAGGGCGCAGCCGGCCTCGGCCGAGGGCAGGGGGCAGACGTCGGCCGGGATGCCGAAGTTTTCGGCCGCGTCGAGATACGGCGGCGTGATCTGCTGGTTGAGGATCGAGCACAGAAACACCGGCAGCACCTGCGCCGGCAGGTAGATGAGGTTCGGGAAGCCGGCCATGATCTGCCCGGGGACGAGCTCGTCAAAGAGCACGATCTTCTTCGAGAGCTTGTTGCCGGGGTGGAAATGCTCGTCGGCCACGAACGAGATGCGCAGCAGGTCGGTGGCCTTTTTCACGATGCGGTCATATTGGGCGCGCGCCATGCGCAGCTGGTTGCCGCGCATACCGAGCGTGCCGCGGTCGACAAAGTTCGGATAGGTCAGGTAGGTGGAAAACCACTGGTAGCGAAACAGCGCGCGCACGGCCGACACCGGACACTTGGCCACAAAGACGATCATGTCCTTCCAGCACTTGAGCCACATATAGAAGTCAAACGCCGTGTCGCGCACACCGCGCAGCTCGCGATAGCGAAACCGCCCCTTTTCCGGGTCAAAGCGGTAGGTGTAGTCATTGACGTGGCGGAGAAATTCCCGCAGGGAGCGCTTTTGTTCACCCATGGTCACTTGCCTCCTCTCTGCGTCTGGAGCTGCTTGATCTCCAGACTCTCGACGAATGCCTGCACGCGCGTGCGCAGCTGGCCGCTGCCGCCGGTAGCGTTCTGGCGGTCGACCGCGACGGACGGGATGCCGAATTCGCGCGTGACGACGTGGCTTGCCAGCGCGCGCTCATAGCCCCAGTACTCGCAGAACTTGAGCTGCTCGTACAGCACGCCCTGCGCGTGATATTCCGCGCACAGGTCGCGCACAAGCTGCCAGCGGCCGTCGACCTTCTCGCGCTGCATGAAGCGCGGGCACTGACTGGTGTTGAGGTAGTGGCGCGCGATGCTCTCGAGTACCGGCAGCTCGGGGTCAAGGTGAATTTCCTCGCGCCCCGGCGTCGAGCCGAAGCAGAAACGGTCGACCACGACGAGCGCGCCCGCATCCTCGACGAGCTTGGTGAAGCCGGGGTCGTCGATCTCGCTGCCGACGACGGCGATCTTCACGCGAAAGCGCGGCTTCACATCGGGCTCGCGCTGGCGCAGCTCCTCGAGTGTCTCGCGGAGCTTGTCGACGATGAGATATTTCGGGCAGCAGTAGCTCACAAGGTTCAGGATGTGGTACTCATAGCCCGTGATGCGCGGGTTTTCCTCCTTGCGGAACTGACCGATCTCAGTCAGGATGCGGCAGACCTCGTTGTGCTCGGCGACCGCCTTGCGCAGCGCGTCGTCTGACACGTCCACGCCGTAGACCTCGTGCAGCGGCGTGAGCACCTTGCGCCGGAGCTGGTCGACATAGTGGCGCACGGTGTTTTCCGTGACCTTGAAGGGCATGTCGAGAAAGGTCACGAAAAACTGCTCATTGTCCACGAGCCGCAGCAGCTCGAAGTGCTCGAGCGCGCGGTTCATCTCCGAGCACGTCTCCGTGCCCATCAGGCCGGACAGGAAGTTGTAGCCGCCCTCGATGCCGCGCTCCAGCAGCGACTTGCAGTAGTCGCAGATGAAGTTTGACATGTAGTACGACGAGATGTCCAGCGACCCCGTCAGCGGTGCGCGCAGGCGCACCGAAAAGCAGTTTCCGGTGTTGAGCAGCACCTCCGGCATGTGGTAGCAGGTGTAGGCCAGCGCGTGCTTCCCCTCGGCACACGCCTGCTGTACGAGCGCGTTGTTGGCGCTCTCGAGCAGCTTTTCAAATTCGTAAAGATGCTTCAGGTCTTTCAATCTACGCTTCCCTCCATGTGAAAAAATTCGCATTTGGATGGTCACATTATACGACGATGTGTCTGATGCCGCAATAGTTTTTGGACAGTTTTCTGGAAAACGTGCAAAAATTGACGCGGTGGTTTCGCGCTCACTGTGGTATAATGGGCGCAGAAAGGTTACAGGAGGTGGCGATATGAAGCCCCAGTTTGCCAATGTGTTCAACGTCTCGGTCAACGACAACCGCTCGGAGTGCTCGCTGAGCTTCTACCATATGTATGTGCAGCACAACTACACGCCTCAGCCAAAGGGACTGATCGATATGCCGGAAAAGACGGTCGATGAGGTTGCGAGCATCATGCTCACGCGTGACGGTGCGCACGCGCTCACGCGCCTGCTCATCCAGAGCTTCGGCATGCCGGAGGACAAGGCATGAGCACGCCGCAGATGCTGCGCCCCGGGCGCTACCGCCACTTCAAGGGGAAGGAATATGAACTGCTGTTTGTCGCCACGCATTCGGAGACGCTCGAGCCTATGGTCGTCTACCGCGCGCTCTACGGGGAGCGGGGCATCTGGGTGCGCCCCGCCGCCATGTGGAGTGAAATGATCGAGCGCGACGGGCAGGCCGTACGCCGCTTTACTTACATCGGAGACTGAGTTTCAGACGGAAAAAGCGCGCCGGATCGTGTGATCCGGCGCGCTCGGCGTCTGTATTTAAATAAGGTGCTGTGCGCGGCAGAGCGCTGCGTATTTGCCGTCGCGCGCGATGAGCTCGGCGGGTGTGCCCTGCTCGCAGACATGCGCGCCGTCGATCACGGCGACGCGGTCGGCACCCTGCACGGTGCTCAGCCGGTGGGCGATGATGATGCACGTGCGGCCGCGGGCGAGTGTGTCGAGCGCGTTCTGGATGCGCTGCTCGGTCACGGAGTCGAGCGCGCTCGTGGCCTCGTCGAGGATGAGGATCTGCGGGTTTTTCAGAAACAGGCGCGCGATGCTCAGCCGCTGCTTCTGCCCGCCGGAGAGCATGACGCCGCGCTCGCCGACATAGGTGTCGTAGCCGTCGGGCATGGCGCGGATCTCGCGGTCGATCTCGGCATAGCGCGCGGCCTGCTCGATCTCGGCGTCGGTGGCGTCGGGGCGGCCGTAGCGGATGTTTTCGCGGATGGTGTCGGCAAAGAGGAAGACCTCCTGCTGCAGCACGCCGACGCAGCGGCGCAGCGACGCCTGCGTCACGGTGCGCACGTCGATGCCGTCGATGCACACCGAGCCGGACGTGACATCGTAAAACCGCGGCAGCAGCTGGCACAGTGTCGTCTTGCCGCCGCCCGACGGACCGACGACGGCCAGCGTTTCACCCGGCGCAATGTGCAGATCCACGTGCGAGAGCACGGTCGCGCCCTCAGCGTAGTCGAAGCTCACGTCGTTATAATCCACCTGCCCGCGCACCGTCGGCAGGGGTCTGGCGTCCGGCGCGTCGGCAATGTCGGGCTGCACGCGCATCAGCTCCAGAAAGCGCTGGAAGCCGGCCGTGCCGTCGGTGAACACCTCCATGAAGTTCACCAGCGTGCGGATGGGGGAGATGAACGTCGTCACGTACAGCGAGAATGTGATGAGGTCGATGTAGTCGATCTGGCCGCGCATGATGTACGCACCGCCGAGCGCGATGACCACGACCTGCATGGCCGACATCGTAAACTCCATCCCGCCCTGAAACACACCCATGGCGCGGTACCAGTCGGTCTTGCTGTGCTTGTAGCGGTCGTTGCAGGCGAGAAACTTCTCGCGCTCGACGGCCTCGTTCGTGAACGCCTTGGCCGTGCGCACGCCGGAGATGCCGGACTCGATGACGGTGTTGATCTCGGCCTGCCGGCGCTTGACGGCGACGTTTGCGTCGTTCATGCGCTTGCGCTGGCGGATCGTGATCCACAGCGACAGCGGCACGAGCAGCAGCAGCACGAGCGCGAGCTGCCAGCAGATCGGCGCCAGGATCGCGAGCGCGCCGCCGAGCGTGACCACCGCCGTGAGCAGATACTCCGGCCCGTGGTGCGCCAGCTCCGTAATGGAAAAGAGGTCGCTCGTCATGCGGCTCATGAGCACGCCTGTGCGGTTGCAGTCAAAGAAGCGGAAACTCATCGTCTGCAGATGCTCAAAGAGCTCCTGACGCATATCCGCTTCGATGAGCACGCCGCATTGGTGGCCGATGACGGTCACAGCGTATTTGAACACGGCCTTGAGCAGGTATGCTGCCAGAAGCGCCGCCATGATGGCGAAGAATGTGCGGAACAGTCCCAGCGGCAGCAGGTGCTGCATCGCCTGCCGCGAGACATAGGGAAACGCCAGATCTGCCAGGCATGAGAGCAGCGAAAAGAGCAGATCGAGCGCAAACAGCCGCCGGTGCGGCCGGTAAAAAGTCAAAAACAGCCGCAGCGGGCGGCCGGAGCAATCACGTTGCATGGGGGCATCTCTCCTTCCCGGACAGTTTATCCGTTTCGGCGGTGTGTGTCAAGCGGCGGTTTTGGGATTGACCCGCCGCCGGAAACGTGATACCATAATTTCGGCCATTTTGTGCCGAGAACTGTCACTGAGGATGTGGGGATACGATGCGAAAAGCTCTCAAAACCGTTTTATGTGTCGCGCTCATTCTGGCGCTGACCGCCATCGTCGCGCTGCGCGTGCTGCCGCCGATGGATACTCCGGCGCAGTCCGCCGCCGCAACGCCCACGCCAGTCGTGACCGCTGCGCCCACGCCCACGCCCGAGCCGGACAATGGCCTGCCGAAGGTCAACACCGGCAGCTGGGAGCTCACGCTCGTCAACGCGCAAAACCCGATCGGCGAGGCTGTACCAGAGGACTTGGCGGAGCTGGAGGGCGGCCGGTATTTTGACGGCCGCGCCGTGGACGCGCTCAAGGAATTCATCGCCGCCGCGCGTGCCGAGGGGCTGAGCGTTTGCCTGTCGAGCACGTACCGCAGCTACAGCGAGCAGTCGTACCTCTTCACCCGCAAGGTCGGGCAGTGCGGTGGTGACGAGGCCGCAGCCGCCCGCATCGTTACCCGTCCCGGCACGAGCGAGCATCAGCTCGGCCTGTGCGCCGACATCACCGACAAGTTCTATGAGGTCAAGACACGCGAGCTGGAAAAGACCGCCCTCTTCCAGTGGATGTATGCCCACTGTCAGGAGTACGGCTTCATCCTGCGCTATCCCGCCGACAAGGAGAGCGTCACCGGCGTCATGTATGAGCCGTGGCACTTCCGCTATGTCGGCAAAGAGGCGGCGGCGTACATCATGGAAAACAACCTCTGCCTTGAGGAATTTCTGGATCTGTATAAATGAAGGCTTCCCGGGCGCTTCCTGCAGGAAGCGCCCGGTCATTTGTGCGTTGTGCTGCAAAGCGATATGTAAAATATGTGTAAACTGTTGAAAAACCGCTTGCAATCCTGCAAATCATCTGCTAAACTGAGAACAACTGAAAAAGAAAGGAGCGTGATAACGTTATGCGTACCAATCAAGTCCAGGACCTGGACGACCTGATCTTCTCGGATGTCAGCTGGGAACCCAGCAGCAAGTGAGAAGCCATAGAGCCGGATGACGCCACGCCAAGCGCGTGGATTTTTTATATTTAAAATACGAAACCCGCCGGCCTCCGCGCGAAAAATGGTTGCAATTTTCGCAGCCGTGTGCTACGAATATAGCACAACCAAAAAGGAGGCTGATCTCTATGGCATTCATCCGCAAGCTCCCCGATGTGCCCGAGCGCCTTGAGCACCTCAAAGGCGGTGCCGGCCATCTCGAGCGCTATGCTATCCTCTCTCCGGAGGAGATGCTCGGCGCCGGTACGGTCTGCGCCCGCATGGTGCTGCAGCCCGGCTGCGAAGTCGGCGAGCATACCCACCACGGCAACTATGAAGTGTACTACTTCCTCTCCGGGCACGGCACGTACCGCAGCAACGGTGAGACGACGACCGTGGACGCCGGTACCGTGACCTTCACGGGTGACGGCGAAAGTCATTTTCTGCGCAACGACGGCGACACGCCGCTGGAGTTTCTGGCCCTCGTGCTCAATCTCCCCGCGCAGGCATAAAGGAAAAGCCTTCCCCTTGGTAGGGAAGGCTTTTCCTTTAAAACCGATCAGCGGACATCCGTCGGATGTCCGCTGATCTTACATATGTGCTTACTTGCTCTTGATGTACGCGTCGATGGCAGCCGCGGCCTTCTTGCCGGCGCCCATCGCCTTGATGACGGTGGCCGCACCGGTGACGGCGTCGCCGCCGGCGAACACGCCGTCCTTCATGGTCGTCACGGTGTCGTCCTTGACGACGATGCCGCCGCGATCGCTGTACTCGAGGTCCGGCGTCGCCTTGCGCAGCAGCGGGTTGGGGGAGGTGCCCAGCGCCATGATGACGGAGTCGCAGGCCATCTCAAACTCGCTGCCCGGCACTTCGATCGGACGGCGGCGGCCCTTCTCGTCGGGCTCGCCGAGCTCCATGCGGATGCACTTGAGGCCGCGCACCCAGCCGTTGTCGTCGGCGAGGATCTCGATGGGGTTGCACAGCAGGTGGAAGTTGATGCCCTCTTCCTTCGCGTGCTCGTACTCTTCCTTACGGGCGGGGATTTCCTCCTCGCCGCGGCGGTACACGACCGTCACGTCCGCGCCCAGACGCTTGGCGCAGCGCGCGGCATCCATGGCGACGTTGCCGGCGCCGACAACGGCCGTCACATGGATGGGCATGAGCGGGGTGTCGTAGCGCTCGTCATAGGCGTGCATGAGGTTGATGCGGGTGAGGAACTCGTTGGCGGAGAACACGCCGCAGTAGCTCAGACCCGGGATGTTCTGAAACTTCGGCAGACCGGCGCCGGAGCCGATGAACACGGCCTCGTACTTCTCGTCGCCGAGGAGGTGGTCGGCGTCCTTGCCGAGCAGCTCGTCGATGCTCATGCACTTGCCGATGGTCGCGTCGCACACGATGTTGACGCCCATGGCCACGAGCTTGTCGATCTCCTTTTGCACGATGGCCTTCGGCAGACGGAACTCGGGGATGCCGTAAGCCAGAACGCCGCCGGCCTTGTGGAAGTGCTCGTAGACGGTCACGTCGTAGCCGAGCTTGGCCAGATCGCTCGCGCAGGCAAGGCCGGACGGGCCGGAGCCGATGACCGCGACGCGGTGGCCGTTGGTGGCGATCTTCTCGGGCATCTCATCGGCGTTCTCGCGGTTCCAGTCGGCGACAAAGCGCTCCAGACGGCCGATGCCGACGGGCTCGCCCTTGATGCCGCGCACGCACTTGCTCTCGCACTGCTTCTCCTGCGGGCAGACACGGCCGCAGATGGCGGGCAGGGAGCTGTCCTCAAGGATCTTGTGGTAAGCGCCCTTGAAGTCCTGCTCACGGACGCAGGCGATAAACTGCGGGATCTTGACATTGACCGGGCAGCCGGACATGCAGGCCGGGCGCGGGCAATTCAGGCAGCGGTTGGCCTCATCGACCGCCATCTCGACGGTGTAGCCAAGCGCGACTTCTTCAAAATTTTTGTTGCGGACGTTCGGATCCTGCTCCGGGATCGGATTTTTCGTGGGAGACATATTCGCCATGATTACTTCTCCTCCTTTTCGCGTGCGGCTTCCTCAGCGTCGGCCATGGCCTGCAGATTGCAGTAGTGGTGGCGGCGCTCAAACACCTTCTGCTCCTGTGCCTCATAGATCTTGGAGCGGGCGATCGCCTCGTCAAAATCGACAAGGTGGCCGTCGAACTCCGGACCGTCGACACAGGTGAACTTCATCTTGCCGTCCACGGTCAGGCGGCAGCCGCCGCACATGCCGGAGCCGTCGATCATGATGCAGTTCATATCGACCATCGTGGCCACGCCGTATTCCTTCGTGATCTGGCACACGAACTTCATCATCGGCAGCGGGCCGATGCAGATGCAGTGGTCATACTGCTTGCCCTCGGCCTTGGCCTTCTCCAGCAGCTCCTTGAGCTTGACGGTGGTGAAGCCCTTCTCGCCGTAGGTGCCGTCGTCGGTCATCATGTACAGATGATCGCAGCAGGCGCGCATCTCTTCCTCGAGCACGACGATGCCCTTGGTGCGGAAGCCGGCGATGATGTCGACATCGCAGCCGAGACGGTGCGCCTCCTTGGCCTGCGGCCATGCGATGGCGCAGCCCGAGCCGCCGCCGACAACAACGACCTTGTGCATATTGTCAAACTCGGCAGGGTTGCCGAGCGGACCGACGACGTCTGCCACATAGTCTCCGGCCTTCTTGCCGGCGAGCAGAGCCGTCGTGCTGCCGACGCGCTGCATGATGACCGACACGGTGCCGGCCTCGCGATCATAAGAAGAGATCGTGATGGGCATGCGCTCGCCGAACTCATCGACGCGGAACATCAGGAACTGACCCGGCTGTGCCTTGCGGGCAACGAGCGGGGCCTCAAATGTGACGCGGAACATATTGTCAGATAATCTTTCGTTATTGACGATTTTGAACATGAAAATCACCTCAAGGCACTATTATAGCGGAATTGCATATTTTCCACAAGGGAGAAACGAAAAATCTAAATTTTAACATGGAAAACGACGAAAAACTGTCAGAATGAACAAGAAACCGTCCAATTTTCTGAGCAAATGGGCGGACGCTTGCAAGAGGGAAATGCAAAAACGCAGCGAATTGCACAAAACATCCTCCTTCAGAAAAGGAAGAAAAAAGCAAAAGTCAATGGTCACAGGGAAACCGCCCGCCCCGGTTGGGGCGGGCGGCGGATATGCGGTTGCGCGGCCTCTGGCACGCTCAGCGCTCGGAGCTTGTGGCGGCGCTGGTGCTGCCGGTCCACTGCCAGTTGGCGATCTCGGGCAGGTCGACGCCGTGTGCGGCGATGTACTGCCGGTGCTCGACGAGCTTGTCGCGCATCTGCTGCACGGTGTAGGCACCGCGGTTTCCGAGTTGGGGCAGGCGCTTGACGACGTCGATGACAAGATGGAAGCGGTCGAGCTCATTGAGCACGCGCATGTCAAACGGCGTCGTGATCGTGCCCTCCTCGACGTAGCCGCAGACGAACATGTTCTGGTTGCGGCGGGTGTAGGTCAGCTCGTGGATGAGCTTCGGGTAGCCGTGGAAGGCGAAGATGACGGGCTTGTCCTTCGTGAAGATGAGGTCATAGTCCTCGTCCGTGAGACCGTGCGGGTGGTCGGAATGCGGCTGGAGCTTCATGAGGTCAACTACGTTCACGACGCGCACGCGCACCTCCGGCAGCTTCTCGCGCAGGATGGTCACGGCGGCGAGCGTCTCGAGCGTCGGCGTGTCGCCGCAGCAGGCCATGACGACGTCGGGCTCCGCGCCCTGGTCGCTGCTGGCCCACTCCCAGATGCTCACGCCCTGCGTGCAGTGGCGCACGGCCTGCTCCATGGTCAGCCACTGCGGCCGCGGATGCTTGGAGGCCACGATGACGTTGATATAGTTCCGGCTGCGGATGCAGTGGTCAAAGCAGCTCAGGAGGCAGTTTGCGTCCGGCGGCAGATAGATGCGCACGACATCGGCCTTTTTATTCGCCACGTGGTCGAGGAAGCCCGGGTCCTGGTGCGTGAAGCCGTTGTGATCCTGCTGCCACACGTTCGAGGCGAGCACATAGTTGAGCGAGGCGATGTCCTGCCGCCAGGGCAGCTGGTTGCAGACCTTGAGCCACTTGGCGTGCTGCGCGACCATGGAGTCCACGATGCGGATGAAGGCCTCGTAGCTGTTGAAAAAGCCGTGGCGGCCGGTGAGCAGATAGCCCTCGAGCCAGCCCTCGCACATATGCTCCGAGAGCATGGAGTCCATGACGCGGCCGTCGGGGTCGAGAAACTCGTCGCTGTCCGTCGCCTCGGCGACCCAGCGGCGGCCCGTGACCTCGAACACCGGACTCAGACGGTTGGAGGCGGTCTCGTCGGGGGCGAAGATGCGGAAGTTGCGCGCGTCCATGTTCTCGCGCATGATGTCGCGCACGAACGCGCCGAGCACGGTCATGTCCTGCGCCTCGACGGCGCCGGGTGCCGGTACGGGCTGCTCATACGTGCGGAAGTCCGGCATGCGCAGCTCGCGCAGCAGCAGACCGCCGTTTGCGTGGGGGTTCGCGCCCATGCGGCGCTGCCCCTTCGGCGCGAGGGCCTGCAGCTCGGGGATGAGCGTGCCGTTGCCGTCAAAGAGCTCCTCGGGATGGTAGCTGCGCAGCCATTCCTCGAGCTGCACGAGGTGCTCGGGCTTGTCCATCGCGATCGGCACCTGGTGCGCGCGGAAGGAGCCCTCCACCTGCATGCCGTCCACTTCCTTCGGGCCGGTCCAGCCCTTCGGCGCGCGGAATACGATCATTGGCCAGTAGGGGCGCGTGGTGTCGTGCGCGGTGCGCGCGTGCTGCTGGATGGCGTGGATCTCCTCGATGGCCCAGTCCATTGTCTCGGCCATTTTGGCGTGCATCTCGGCGGGATCGTCGCCCTCGACAAAGCGCGGCTCCCACCCGCAGCCGCGGAAGAACATCTCGAGCTCCTCGTGGCTGATGCGGGAAAAGAGCGTGGGGTTGGCGATCTTGAAGCCGTTGAGGTGCAGAATCGGCAGCACCGCGCCGTCCGTGATGGGGTTGACGAACTTGTTGCCGTGCCACGCGGTGGCGAGCGGGCCGGTCTCGGCCTCGCCGTCGCCGACGACGCAGGCGGCGATCAGGTCGGGGTTATCCATCACGGCGCCGAAGGCGTGCGCGAGCGAGTAGCCCAGCTCGCCGCCCTCGTGGATGGAGCCCGGCGTCTCGGGCGCGACATGGCTCGGGATGCCGCCGGGGAACGAAAACTGCTTGAACAGGCGCTGCATGCCGGCCGCATCGCGCGTGATGTTCGGGTACACGTCGGTGTACGAGCCGTCGAGATAGTCCTGCGCGACCATGGCGTTGCCGCCGTGGCCGGGGCCGGAGAGATAGATCATATCGAGGTCATATTCGTTGATGACGCGGTTGAGGTGCGTGTAGATGAAGTTCTGGCCGGGCACGGTGCCCCAGTGGCCGACGATCTTCTTCTTGATGTCGCGCTCGGTCAGACGCCGGCGCAGCAGCGGGTCGTCGAGCAGGTAGAGCTGGCAGGCGGACAGATAGTTTGCCGCGCGCCACCAGGCGTCCATCTTGGCCAGCAGCTCCGGCGTGGGGGCAAACGCTTCGTTTTTCATCGTGAAAACCTCCTTATATGATATGATAGAATGTGCCGTTCGGCACGGATCATGCTTCGTTTTGCAGCGCTTTGATCACGCACTCGGCGCAGCGCAGTCCGTCCACGGCGGCGCTGGTGATGCCGCCGGCATAGCCCGCGCCCTCGCCGCAGGGGTAGAGCCCCTGCACGCCGGTGCTGCACCGGTCGTCCCCGCGCACGATGCGCACGGGGCTGCTCGAGCGGGTCTCGGGCGCGGTGAGCACGGCGTCCGGGTCGTCAAAGCCGCGCAGCTTTTGCCCGAAGGCCGGCAGCGCCTGCCTCAGCGTCGCCGTGATGCGCTGCGGCAGCACATCGTGCAGGTCGCACCACGTTACGCCGGGGCGGTAGGTCGGCTGCACGCGGCCGGGGGCGGTGCTTGCGCGCCCGGCGAGAAAATCGGCCACGCGCTGCGCCGGGGCGTGATAATTGCCGCCGCCGCACACATAGGCGCGCTGCTCGATGCTGCGCTGCCAGTACATACCGCCGAGGGTGCTCTTGTCCGGAAAATCCTCCGGATGCAGCGTCACGAGCACGGCGGCGTTGGCGTTTTCCCCGTCGCGGCGGGAATTGCTCATGCCGTTGGTGCACACGCCGCCCGCCTCCGACGCGGCGGCGAACACCTCACCGCCCGGACACATACAGAATGTGTACGCGCTCGACCCGTCCGGCAGGTGGCAGGAGAGACTATAGTCCGCCGCCGGCAGACGCTCTGCCGCCGCGCCGTACTGCGCGGTGTTGATGTCTGACTGCCGGTGCTCGATGCGCACACCCATGGAAAACGGCTTCGGCTCCATCGGTATGCCCTGCGCGTGCAGCATTTCGAATGTGTCGCGCGCGCTGTGCCCGATCGCGAGGATGACCTGCCGCGCCGGGAGCGTGTACTCCCCCTCGGGACTGCGCACGGTCAGCGCCGTGATGTGTCCGTCCTGCGTGGACAGCCCGGTCATCCGGTGACCGAAGCGCACCTCGCCGCCGCGCGCGATGACCTCGCGCCGGAGACTTTGCACGACCTCGACGAGCACGTCCGTGCCGATGTGGGGCTTGGCGTCATAGGTAATGTGTTCCGGCGCGCCGTGCGCCGCGAACTCCGCGAGCACGAAGCCGATGCGCGCGTCGTGCGTGCCGGTGTTGAGCTTGCCGTCGGAGAAGGTGCCCGCGCCGCCCTCGCCGAACTGCACGTTGCACTCGGGGTCGAACGCGCCGCCCGCGCGAAACGCGGCGATCTGCGCGCTGCGCGTCCTGGCGTCCGGTCCGCGCTCGAGCACGATGGGTCTTGCGCCCGCGCGCGCAAGCAGGAGCGCGGCAAACATCCCCGCCGGGCCGAAGCCCACGATCACGGGGCGCGTTTCCGGCGGCGCGACGTGCGGGATGGGATAGGCCTTTTCGTGGGCGATCGCGGCGCTGCGGCAGCGGCGGACGAGACGCTGCTCATCCCCATGCACGGTCACGCCGACGGTATAGACATAGTGAATGTCATCCTTCCGGCGCGCATCGAGCGATTTTTTGCGGATGCGCAGGGCGGTGATGTCGCCAGCCGGGATCTTCAGCGCCTTGGCTGCCAGCGCCTTGAGCGCCGCCTCGTCCGCGCCGGGGGCAAGCTTCAGGTTCGGGATTACAATCATCGGCAGGCCCTCCCGGCCGCGCGGCCGCTGGCCCACGCCCACTGCAGGTTGTAGCCGCCGCAGTCGCCGTCAATATCCAGCACTTCACCGCAGGCGTACAGCCCCGGCACGAGTCGGCTCTCCATCGTCACGGGGTCAAATTCGTCCGTGCATATGCCGCCGGCCGTGACCTGCGCGCTCTCGAAGCCCTCCGTGCCGCGCACCGGCAGCGCGAAGCCCTTTGCCGCGCGCACGAGCGCCTTGAGCTCTGCGTCTGTTACGTCGCCGAGCGGCCGGGCGCCGGGAATATCGGCGTAGCGCAGCAGCATCTTGCCCACGCGGTTGTGCACCGTGCCGGTCAGTACCTCTTCGCACGGAAGCGCGGGCGCGAGCTTGCGCCGCGTCTGCAAAAACGCCAGAAATTCCGGCGCGCCGTGTTCGCGCAGCAGGTCGAGCGTCACGGTCTGCCCCTCGCCGCCGCAGCTGGCTGCGCGCGAGATCTCGAATATGGCGGGACCGGACACGCCCTTTTCCGTAAACTGCACCTCGCCCGCGCTGCGCGCGAGCACCTTGCGGCCCTGCGTGAGCGTCACGCGCGCATCGGCGCGCACGCCCTTGAGTGCGCGCGGATAGGTCGGCTCGGTCGTCAGCTGCACGAGCGCGGGGTGCAGCGCCGTGCGCCGGTGGCCGAGGCTTTGCAGCAGGGTGTAGCCGTCGCGCACGCCGCCGGCCTTCGCCCCGGCGATGCCGCCGCACGCGATAATGACGCGCTCGGCGGGAAACTGTTCGCCCTCCGTCTCGATGACGAAGCCGCGCCCCTGGCGGCGCACGGCCGTCACGGCGTCGCCCGTGTGCAGGGTGATGTTCGGCTGCGCGAGCGCAAAGCGCAGCACGTCCACGACGCTGTTGGCCGCGTTTGACAGCGGGTACACGCGCCTGCCCGGCTCGGTCACGGTCAGAAGACCGTGCGCGGCGAACCAGTCGAGCGCCGCTGCGGGCGGAAAGGCCGCGAGTGCGCGCGCGGCAAACTCCGGCTGCGCGCCGTGGTAGTTTTCGGGCGCGGCACCGGTGTTCGTCAGGTTGCAGCGGCCGTTTCCGGTCACGGCAAGCTTGCGCCCCACGCGCGCCTGACGCTCAAAGAGCAGGATCTCATTTTCCGGGGTTTCGGCGGCGGTCAGCGCGGCCATCATGCCGGACGCGCCCGCGCCGATGACTGCGATCGTCATGGCGATGCTCCGTTTCTGTCGTAATTTTCTTCCCTTATTAAACCACACTTTGCCCGCAAACACAAGAAAACCGCGCAGCGCACACAGCGCTTGCGCACCCTCGCAAACGAAAAAACGGAGGCAGCCGGCAGGACTGTCTCCGTTTTCATGGCGGTGTTTACTTGGGCTGCACGTCGCACTCGGGCATCAGCTCGTCCGACATGACGGCCAGCACGTGTGCAAAGGTCGCCAGCTCCTCGGGCGTGAACCGCTCGCGGATGCGTCCGAGCACGGTGTCGATATAGCTCTGCATGAGACCGTTATAGCTGTAGAACTTGTCCGAGAGCTTGAGATGATACTCGCGCCGGTCGGTGTCGGAATTCTCCTTGACGATATAGCCCTTGCGGATGAGATTGTTGACCTTGTAGGTCGCGTTGGACTGTGAGATGCCGAGAAAGTCCGCAAACCGGCCGATCGTCGGCGCGTTGAGCTGATGAATGACCTCAACGGAAAACGCCTCCATTGCGCTCAGCGAGCCCTCACGTTCCCGCACCTGTGAAAACAGGCGGCGGAAAAACTGCAGCTTAAACTTCTCATATACACGCTGAAAATCCTGCTCCATCATCGGCCGCTCCCCCCTTGCTCCTTTTGTTGCAGCATATTTTCTCTTCTTTTTTACACCAAAGCGGCAAAAAAGTAAAGAGCCGGACGCGTAGAAATTCCCGCGTCCGGCAGAAAATAAAGCAGGATTTAACGTCTTACGGCGCTTTCGGCCCGTCGTCGGGCTTGTCTTCGCCGACGACCTCACCGGTCGTCTCGACGGCGGTAGCATCGTCCACAAAGTCACGCACGGCGGCCTTGACGTCCTTGACAAAGACGGCGGCGTACACGACGGTGCAGAGGTTCTGCACACCGTCAACGATGAGCGACACGCCCATCATGATCGTGAGCACCTGCTTGCCGTTGAAGGGGTTGAAGACCAGCAGCACGCCCAGCACCAGACACACGACCGTGCACACGAGCGTGACCCACCACGAGTGTGCGCCCATGCGCCGCGAATCGACGGCGACCTGCAGCTTGAAGACGCTGTCGACGAGCACGAGCAGACCGATCATGACCGAGAGCACGTCCGTCAGTGCGCTCGCACGCCAGAGCATGAGCGCGCCGAGGATGATGCAGAACAGCCCCACGGCAAAGTCAAAGCGGATGGCGACGCCCTCGACCTCACGGATGAAGTAGAGCACGATCTTCATCACACCGAACACGGCCATGGCAGCGCCGAGGATGCGGCAGATCATGATCAGTGACGTCTCGGGATTGGCGACCAGAAAAATGCCGAGGAGCAAAAACATCGCGCTGAGCACGACATAGCTCCACTTGATGCGCTTAAAGATCTTCACGTGAATGCCTCCTTACAGGCCGAGCGGCTCGTCGATGAGCACGACCTCGACCTTGGCCATGTCCATCATCTGTCCCCAGAGCACGAGCAGCGCGTTGCAGCCGCGGCTCTTGCTGCGGCAGTCGACACAGCGCCCGAGCTTGTGGCACGGCTGGTCGCCGTCAAAGCGCTGCATGTTCTGCACGGCGGCGGTGTTGCGCGCACGTGACAGGGCGCTGTCAAAGTCAGGGCAGATCTTGTTCGTGCCCGCGACGATGTACACCGTCTTGCCGATGCCGTAGACCATGGCGGCGAGGCGGTTGCCGCGGCCATCGATGTTGAGGATCTGGCCGTCCTCCGTAATGGCGTTGGCGCTGCTGAGATACACGGGCGCGGTCAGCGCGTTGTCGAGCGTGGCAAAGCCCGGTGTGCGCCAGTGCCACCAGACGGTGTTGTGTCTGGTGAGCCGGTCATACAGACCGAGCTGGTCGATGGTCTTGCTGCCGCCGATGCCGACGGTCGTGCCGTCGATCGCGCCGTCGAGATAGTCCGCCGCCTCGGCAGCCGTGGCAAAATGCTGCACGGCAAAGCCGCGGCCGGTCAGGGCGCGGATGGTCGTTTCAATGTCCATGGGACATGCCTCCATAAAATAGAATAGGGTCTGGATTTATCCTACCATTCCGCGCCGCCGCTGTCAATTTCCTTTGCGGCTTTGCGGTTGAATCCGTGCGCGCAGTTTGCTATAATGGCGGCAGAAATCTTCAGAGGGGAGACCGCTCTATGCAGCTTCTTTATGCGCTGGCAGAGCTGCGCACGCCGTTTCTGGACGCGCTGCTCGGCGCGCTCACCAACTGCGGCGGCGAGCTCGTGTTCATGGCCGCTGCCATCATCGTGTTCTGGTGCGTGAGCAAGTCCTGCGGGTACTATATGCTCACGGTCGGCTTCGTCGGCACGATCGTCAACCAGTTTCTCAAGCTTGTCTTTCGCATCCCGCGCCCGTGGGTGAAAGACCCGGATTTTCAGATCGTCGAGAGCGCCCGCGCCGAGGCCACCGGCTACTCGTTTCCGAGCGGACACACGCAAAACGTCTTTGCGTCCTTCGGCTGCCTCGGCCGCTGGACGAAGCGGACGTGGCTGCGCGTGGTCTGCGCGCTGCTGATCGTGGTCACGGCGTTTTCACGGATGTATCTCGGCGTGCACACGCCGCTGGATGTCGGCGTGTCGTTCGGCATCGGGCTCGTGCTGGTGTTCGCGCTCTATCCGCTCTTTCGGGACATTGACAGCCATCCGAACCGGCTCTACCTGCTCTTCGGCGCCATGGCGGTGCTGAGCGCTGCCTACCTGCTCTTTGCCGAGCTCTGGCCGTTTCCCGCGGATGTGGACGCGGCGAACCTCGCCTCCGGGCGCAAGAACGCGTACACGCTGCTCGGCGCGGTGCTGGGCATGACGTTTGCCTATTGGCTCGATTGCAGGTATGTGCACTTTGACGTGCGTGCCGTCTGGTGGGCGCAGGTGCTCAAGACCGTGCTCGGTCTTGCCATTACGATCGGGCTGCGCGCCGCGCTCAAAGCGCCGCTGCTCGCGCTGTGCGGCGGGCACAATGTTGCCAATCTCATCCGCTACGCGCTCATGGTGATCTTTGCCGCCGGTATCTGGCCGATGACCTTCGGCTGGTTCGGTCGTCTCGGGCGGAAGAAACCTGCGTCCGGCGCGTCAGATTGAATTGACTTGCAGACACAAGTGTGTTACTATTTATTACGTTATGTAAACACGCAAACACGGACATAAAGAGGTGCGTATCACATGGAAAAACACGCATTCGATCCCGCATGCTGCCTCGGTGAGCGGCTGCAGACGCTCTCGCGCGCGGAGCTGACCGCGCTGGCTGAGACGATCTGCCGCATCCTGACGGAGCGCGGGGCATACCACGGCGGCATCCGCCCGGACAACATCAGCCGTGCCGGGGACGGTACGGTCGGTCTCGGCGCGCCCGCTCGCACGGACACGAAGGACTGGACGACCGAGGAGCTGGAGTTCATGGCGCCTGAGGTTTTCTGGAGCGGCGCGCTCGATGCCTCGGCCGATGTGTATTCGCTCGGCCTGCTGCTGTATGCGGGCGTGATGGGCGGCCGTCTGCCGTTTTACCCGGATGACCGCGCGCCGCAGCCGGAGGATATGGCCGCCGCGCTGCGCCGCCGCATGAACGGCGAGGCACTGCCTCTGGCGCGCAAGGCCGGGCGCGATCTCGCGCAGATCATCGCGCGCGCCACGCAGTGCCGGCCGGCCGACCGCTACGCCACGCCGGCGGAGCTGTGCGTCGCGCTCGAGCAGTATGATGCCGAGCAGCGACGCAATGTGCCGACCGCGCAGGAGATGTTCAACAAGCCCGAGCAGGAGCTCAGCGAGGTCGAGCGCATGATGCTCAGCATCCTCGCCGAGGAGGCCGCCGCGCCCGTGCCGGAGGCCGAGCCGGAGACCGAACCGGAAGCGGAATCTGCGCCCGAGTCTGAACCGAAAGCGGAGCCTGAACCGGAGGAAACTCCGGCTGCCGAGCCGGAAACAAAGCCGGAGGAAGCTCCGGCCGCCGCGCCGGAAGCAAAGCCGGAGGAGGCTCCGGCCGCCGAACCGGAAGAGAAGCCCGAGGAAGCTCCGGCCGCCGAGCCGGAGACGAGCCCCGAAACCGAGCCCGAGCCGCAGGCTGAGCCCGAGCACAAGCCCGAGCCGCAGCCGCTGCCGAACAAATTCCGTCCGGAAAAGCCGGCTGCCAGGCCGGAGGTCAAGCCCGCGCCGAAGCCGGAAAAGCCGCCGGTGAAAAAGCCCGAGCCCTACCGTCCCGCCCCCGCGAAGCCAAAAAAGAAAGCGCCCGACGCGCAGCGCCAGTCGCATAAGGCGGGTGTGCTGCTGACGGTGCTGATCATCTGCGCGGCGGTGCTGGCGGTGCTGCTGCTGCGTTCGCTCGGCGTGTTTGGCACGCCCTCCGCGGCGGAGACCACGCCGACACCCGCACCGACTGCCCCGGTTGAGACCGCTGTGCCGACCGAGACGCCCACCCCGACGCCGAAGCCCGAACCGACGTATGAAGTCGTCAAGGCGGACGTCTCCTGGGCGGATGCTGAAGCGGCGGCCGAGGCCAAGGGCGGCCACCTCGTCGTGATCGACAGCGCCGAGAAGTGGACGCGCGTCGCCCAGCTTGCCGACGAGTCCGGCCTGACCTACGTCTGGATCGGTCTGTACCGCGCCGACAGCGGCGAGCTTGCCTGGGTCAAGGACAACATCGACCCGGTCTATAACTGGGCCGCCGGTGAGCCGTCCGTGCGCGACACCAACGGCGCGGCCGAGAACTATGTGCTCATCGCACGCCGCAGCGACGGCTGGTATTATAACGACTGCATCGGTGATCCCGCCGCCAAATACCCGCAGTTCTACGGCGGCAAGACCGGCTACATCATCGAGATCGACCCGTAATTGCACAAAAAGATCCCCGACCGCGGTCGGGGATCTTTTTTTCTGTCAGCGGGTCAGGTCTGCCAGTCTGTGACCGGCTTGCCGTCACTGTCGGTGAATGTGCCGCAGGCGATCATGATCAGGTCGACCAGCGCGCCGATGCCGAAGCATCCGGCCGTGAGCAGCCAGAGCACGCCCGTGCCGATCTTGCCGACGTAGAAGCGGTGGATGCCGAGACCGCCGACAAAGACGCACAGCAGCAGCGCGATCAGGCGCGATTTCGGGCTGGCGTTCGGGTCGACGCTGCGCTGGGGCTGCACCGGGCAGCCGCACTGCGGGCAGACGACGGCCTCATCGACCAGCTGCGCACCGCACTGAGAACAGTATTTCATGGTTTTTGTCCCCCTTCGAGGCAGCCGCCGCAGCGGCCGCGATTTCTGTCGTACGACAAGCGTAGTGTAGCATTTTCCGCGTCGGTTGTCAATTTCCCGACGATATATATCCGGTCGCGCAGAGCGCAAAAAAGAGGAAGCCGAGTGACCGGCTTCCTCTTCTCGTTTTGCGTTATGCTTCGGGGCTGAACTGGTCCTTGCCGACGCCGCACAGCGGGCAGACCCAATCTTCGGGGACGGCTTCCCAGGGTGTGCCGGGGGCGACGCCGTTGTCGGTATCGCCGACTGCGGGGTCGTAGACGTAGCCGCAGATGTCACAGACGTATTTCATGGCTGTGTCTCCCGTTATGGCAAATTACTTGCCGAAGTAGCGGTTCAGCAGACCCTCGAAGGCCTTGCCGTGGCGGGCCTCGTCGCGCGCCATCTCGTGCACGGTGTCATGAATCGCGTCGAGGTTGTACTGCTTGGCGAGCTTGGCCAGCTCGAACTTGCCGGCAGTCGCGCCGTTCTCGGCGTCGACACGCATCTCAAGATTCTTCTTCGTGCTGTCGGTGATGACCTCGCCGAGGAGCTCGGCGAACTTCGCAGCGTGCTCGGCCTCCTCGTGCGCGGCCTTCTCCCAGTACAGGCCGATCTCCGGGTAACCCTCGCGGTGCGCAACGCGCGCCATGGCCAGATACATACCGACCTCGGAGCACTCGCCCTCGAAGTTGGCTCTCAGACCGTCGACGATCTCCTTCTGCACGTCGGCCGGAACGTCCGCGCCGAACGCCTTGCCGACGCCGACAACGTGCTCGGCAGCCCAGGACTTCTCAGCCTTCTGCTCGATGAACTTGGAGCCGTCAACATGGCACACCGGGCACTCGACCGGCGGCTGCTCGCCTTCGTAAACGTAACCACAGACACTGCAAACCCATTTTTTCATTGTAAGTTCCTCCTAAAGTTTTTTTGATTTCGATCGTTGATTTATTCGGAAGCGGCTTCCTTTGCCGCTTGCTGACAAGCTTTGCACAGCCCCGTGAACGTGATGCTGCAGCCGAGCACCTGCGCGTCTGTTACGCTCTGGGCGAGCGCGCACAGCTGCGGCTCGGGCGCGCCGGGCAGCGGCACGTCGATGACGCGGCCGCACTGCGCGCAGTGCAGGTGGGCGTGGGGCTCTGTGCGGGCGTCGAACCGCTCCTGCCCGCGGAACACGCCGACGCTCATCACGTCGCCCTGCTTGGAAAACAGGCTCAGGTTCCGGTACACCGTGCCGAGGCTCAGGTCGGGATAGTCCGGCTTGAGCTGCTGATACAGCTCCTGCGCGGTGGGGTGGGCGGTCGTCGCGGCGAGGGCTTCGAGGATGACCTGCCGCTTTTTGCTGTTTTTGCGGATGGGCATCGAAGCACCTCCTTCAAAATCAGTAACAAGAATTATTACTGATATTAAGATAGCACGGCTATCCGCATTTGTAAAGCACTTTTTGCGAATGATTCTCAAGATTGTGCAGATTGCTGTGTTTTCTGCGCCGTGTTTTGGCGTTTGTGCGCAATTTGTGCGCGGTGCAGTGCGGGAGATGCGCAAAAAGGCCGGCCGCGCGGGTACAGCGCGGCCGGAGGGAAGGAGAAAACCTGCGCATACGCGCAGGGGGAGGGGCGGGAACACAGCCGCAGCCAATCAAAGCCTTCTCCTCAAGGAGAAGGCCGGGGAGTGGGATGGACCTGTGGCGTTCCTCTTCGCATTCTCCCCGAGGAGAAGGCCGGGGTGCGCGTCGGACGCACGGTGCGCCGCTTCACCGGCGGCAGACGTTTCCCGTGATGCCGCAAAGCGCCTGCGCGCACTCCATGTCCCATTTGCCGGAGCGGGCGATGTCGTCGATCGAGAGGACACCCGCGAGCTTGCCGCCCTCGGTCACGGGCAGCCTGCGCACCTGCGCGGCGCGCATGGCGGTCATCGCGGTGCGCACGTCGGCATCGGCCTCGATTGTCACGGGGTCGCGCGACATGATGCCACGCACGGTCGCAGTCTGCGGATCATCGCCGGCGGAAACACAGCGCACGACGATGTCGCGGTCGGTGAGCATACCGGCGAGCGTTCCGTCGTCCTCGCACACCGGCAGTGCGCCGATGCTGCGCTGGCGCATCAGCCGCGCCGCGGCGACGACCGGCTCGTCCGGATGCGTCACGGCGGCTGCTGCGGTCATGTAATGGCGGACCTGCATCTTTCAACACCCCCCTTGGCCGGAAGCTCCGTCTGCGGAGATTCTCACCCGACGGGGGTGTTTTTATACCTATTATAATATGTCGCACGCTGTCGCATCCGGTCACTGCACGAGCGCCGCGAGCGCTGCGCCCGCGCTCTCACCGAACAGCCGCACAGCGCGCACGGCCTCCTGAAGCGTGTTGCCGCTGCTGCCGACCTCGATGATGAGCGAGCCGCGCGTGAGATGCTGGTTGTAGCGCTCGTTCACAAGCGTGATTGGCCGCATGAGTGTTGGGTGCGCCTGCACGGCCGCATCCTGCAGGTATACCGCCAGACGCAGATTCTCCTCCCAGTGCGGGTGATAGAGTCCCGACGCGTTCGTGCCCACGAGCAGCATCACCTGCGCGCACGCGGCATCCGGGAGCTCTGCCACGGTCTTGTAGACCACGCTGTCGGAGCACAGTGCGTCGCGGTGCAGGTCGATGACGATGCGCAGACTTGGGTATTGGCTCAGATACTCCTGCACGGCCGCGCCCGAGCGGCTGTACGAACCCGTGTAGCTCGGGTAGTCGTAGATCGTCCGGTCGTGCAGCACCTCAAGTCCCGCGCTCGTGAGCGTGTCGGCGAGCACGTCGCCCACGTGCACAATATTATAATTGGTGTCCTCGGTGCGGCAGGTGTCGCTCGCGGCGTAGAGATCGTGTCCCGCCGGGGTGAAGGCCTCGCTCGCGTGCGTGTGCATGATGAGGATCTGCGGCTCGCCCGCCGGCAGTACGGTGGCCGGCCCTTGCTGCAGCAGAGCGGCGACGCTTACGGGGATGTCCGTCTCGTTCTTGATCGTCAGCCCGCCGGCGATGCTCGTCGCCACGATGGGTAGCCCGTCGGCCGTCGCGGTCGGGGCGGTTTCCACGTCGTCGTCCGCAGTGGGGACGGGGGTCACCTCCGGTGGGGGTGAGGCGGCGCTGAGCGCGGCTGCTGCCTCCGGTGTGGGGGAGACAGCCACCGGCGGAGCACCGAGCTCCATGCGCACCGATGCCAGCAGCAGCTGCTCCGGGTCGAACCAGCGCTGCAGCCGGTCCCTGAGCGGCGCGCCGCCTGCCGCAGCCGACGCGATCTGCAAACCGAACACGGCCAGCCCCACACAGGCCAATTTTTGCCGCAGTGTCATATCTGCCCACCTCCAAACGCATTCTCCACAATATATATGGTTTTTGGGCTGGAATTATGTCACCGTATCTGCTATACTGTGAGCGGCAAAAATACAAAGGAGGCGTCGCTATGACGATCACATACCGGCCGAAAGGCGTCTGCTCGCGCTTGATGCAGGTGGAGGTTGAAGACGGGATTATCCGCAAAGTTGAGGTGAAAGGGGGGTGCAGCGGCAACCTGCAGGGCATTTCGCGGCTCTTGGTGGGGATGCCGGTGCAGCAGGCCATCGAACGTCTGGAGGGCGTGCGCTGCGGACTGAAGCCGACATCCTGCCCGGATCAGCTTGCACAGGCACTGAAACAGGCGCTGTAAGGCGGGAAAAAGATTTACATAATTCTTTCAAATAATTAAAATAGTTGACATAATGCAAGTTTGCAAGAAAATTTTGCGAACTTGCATCTTTTCTTTTTGGTCAGATTGCGTCGAAACGTCGGATTTAGTCAAAGTAGACAACACAATTTCTTGTGTCGAACAACGTAAATGTATACTGTATTTTGTTATTTCAGCATTTTATTGTGGATTTTATTCAGAACTTAAAAAGCTGCTTTATGCAATTTGCCGATTGCGAACGACTCGGAAAATGAATATAATTATCCATAACGGGGCAAGGCGTCGTGTGTAAAACGCGCCTGTCGGGTGTATGGATCAAATGACCGTGTGCCCGCCGGACCCGAAAAAGTTACAGCAAAGGAGGCTGCACGTCATGAAACAAATCAAGAGAGCCGGACAGTCTGTCAGATCGGGTCTGTCGCTGATGTGCATCGTCTGCCTGCTTTGCGGCTTATTGTGCGGATTTTTCTGGCTCGCCGGTGAGAGTCCGGTGCTGGCCGCCGGAGTGGACGGGGAGGCCCTGTCGGCCGGAGCGGTCCTGAGCGGGGATGCGTCCCTGTCTGCGCCCGAGCGCGATGAAAAGCTGGCGGTGCAGGCCGCCGCGCAGGCGACGTCGCCTGTCGTGCGCACGCTTGCTGTCGGCATGGACGCTGCGGACTATACCGAGACGGTCACCTGCGACTACACGCCCGTGTACATTGATGACAGCTTCGGCGGTTACTGCTATGTGATCGACGGTGAGGCCTGGCTTTCGGCGGATGCGTTTGCCGAGATGCTCGGTCTTGAGAGCGCGGCCGTCACTGACGGCGACACCCAGACCGTCACGGTCGACGGTGCGGACATCGCGGCGACCTACGGCGCTGTGAGCTACACGGCCAACGGCCGCTGCTTCTACGCGCCTGACGGGGTGTACGCCCTTGACGGCAGGGTGGTGCTGCCGCTGGCGGATCTGGAGAAGATCTTCGGCGTCACGGCCACGTTCAGCGCGGACAATACCAGCCTGCGCGTCGACGCGTCCGGGCAGCAGCTGCTCGAGAGCGGCGAGAGCTTCTACGGCGCGCGTGACGTCTACTGGCTCAGCCACATCATCAACGCTGAGGCCGGCAATCAGCCCATGGACGGGCAGATCGCGGTCGGCAACGTCGTGCTCAACCGCGTGGCGGACGAGCGCTTCCCCAACAGCGTCAAGGAGGTCGTGTTCGACCGGCGCAGCGGTGTGGCGCAGTTTTCACCCACGGCGGACGGCAGCATCGGTCTCACGCCGGATGAGGATGCCGTGCTCGCGGCAAAGCTCGCCTTTGAGGGGTACAATACAGTCGGTGAGAGTATGTACTTCATCAACCCCGCGGCCTGCAACTCTGCGTGGTTCAACCGCTGCCTGACCTATACGACCACGATCGGTGACCACGTCTTTTACGCATAATAGCTGCGCAGACAGCATTTCCGCCCGCACGGAGACCCGTGCGGGCGGTTTTTATATGGCGCTGCGTGCGCCCCGTTCGGGCTGGACGTGCGCGCGGGAATGTGGTAAGATGTCGGCAACAGATATATTCGGAGGCGCACATGGAAAAACTGCTCCGCGCGGGCTTTGCCGCGCTGGGTCTGCCGCTCGACGAGACGGCGCTGACCCGCTTTGAGACATACTACGAGCTGCTTGACGAGCGCAGCAAGGTCATGAACCTGACGGCCATCCACGGCGAGACGGACGTGGCGCAGCTGCACTTTCTCGACTCGGCCGCGCTGCTGACGGTCGAGCCTCTTGCCGGCAAGTCGGTCATCGATGTCGGCACCGGCGCGGGTTTTCCCGGCCTGCCGCTGAAGATCGCGCAGCCGGACATTTCGCTCACGCTGCTCGACAGTTTGGATAAGCGTGTGCGCTTTCTCGGCGATGTCTGCACCGCGACCGGGCTCACGGATGTGACGTGCCTGCACGCGCGCGCGGAAGAAGCGCCGGAGCTGCGCGGCCGGTTCGACGCGGCGGTCTCGCGCGCCGTCGCGCGGCTGTACCTGCTGTGCGAGCTTTGCCTGCCGTTTGTGCGCACGGGCGGGGTGTTCCTCGCCATGAAAGGGCCGGACTGCGCCGAGGAGCTCGACGAGGCGCGCAGCGCCATCCGGAAGCTCGGCGGCACATATGAGCGCACGGTGACCTATACCGTGCCTGGTACGGACGTGACGCACAGTGTTGTCGTCATCCGCAAGACGGCGGCCACGCCGCCAAAGTATCCCCGCCGCTGGGCGAAGATGCAAAAGGAGCATTTATAAGCTGAAGCGCCCGCACGGATTTCCGTGCGGGCGCTTTCGTATTCCGTGTTTGAAATGCGGGCGTCTGCTCAACCGAGCACTTCGTTCAGCACCGCCAGCAGCGCGTCGACCTGCGCGTCGGTCGTTGCCCACGAGGTCACGAAGCGCACGGCCTGGTGCGTTTCGTCCACGCGGGTGTTCGTGTAAAACGCTGCCCGCTCCTGCAGCCGCGCGATCTGATCGTCCGGCAGGATGGGGAAGATCTGGTTCGTCGGCGAGGGCACATACATCGGCACGCCGAGATTCGAGAGCGCGGTCGCGATGCGCTGCGCCTGCGTGTTTGCGTGGCGGCCCATGTCGAGCCAGAGGTCCTGCTCCAGCGCGGCGGCAAACTGCACGCCGAGCAGACGTCCCTTTGCCAGCATGGCGCCGCTGCGCTTCATCGCGCGGCGAAAGCCCGGCTTGAGCGCGTCGTTGACGATGACCATCGCCTCGCCGAAGAGCAGACCGTTTTTCGTGCCGCCGATGTAAAACGCATCGCACAGCTGCGGCAGATCCTCCGGTCGCAGGTCGTTGCCCGCAGCCGTGAGCGCCTGCGCAAGGCGCGCACCGTCGAGATACAGGTACAGCCCGTGCGCGTCGCACGCAGCGCGCAGCGCGGTCAGCTCTGCCTTCGTGTACACCGTGCCGAGCTCCGTTGTGTCGGATATGTATGCCATGCGCGGCAGCACCATGTGCTCATCGTAGATGCCCGGCTGGGCGCAGTGCTGCGCGGCGGCGTCCGCAATGGCGGTGGGGGTGAGCTTGCCGTCTGCGCCGGGCACGGCGATCACCTTGTGGCCGGTGGCCTCGATCGCGCCGGTCTCGTGCACGTTGACGTGGCCGGTGTCGGCTGCGACCATGGCCTCCCACGGGCGCAGGAACGCAGCCGCAGCGAGCAGGTTCGTCTGCGTGCCGCCGACGAGAAAATGCACGTCGGCATCCGGACAGGCAAAGCGGGCGCGGATAGCGTCGGCCGCGCGGCGGCAGTCGTCGTCGAGCCCGTAGCCCGGGGTGGAGCTGAGATTCGTGTCGCACAGGGCGCGCAGCACGTTCGGGTGCGCACCCTCGGAATAGTCATTCTGGAAGCGGAGCATGGCGGATTTCCTTTCGTCTGTGTGGGATTCGGCACGCAGCGCGTGCCGCCGCGGTTATGATAAGCCCGGCGGGAGAGGTTGTCAATGGATTGCGCCGCGCATTTTTGAAGCCTTTCCCTCATGGAGAAGGTGGCGCGGCCTTTCTACCTCATCCGCCTCGGATAAGATCCGGCTTTTTTCTTGCCCTTTTGGGCAAGAAAAAAGCCGGCAGCTTTCGCTGCCGGCCAGCCCGCCAATGCCGTGTGAGCCCAGTTACAACCTGCACAAGAAGGCAGGTGGGTCGCCTCTCTGCTGTTTCTTTGCTTCCAACGTCCAACCGGCATCTTTCAGCCGGCCGGGAGGCCTGCAATCCGCAGCGGAAGTTCTGGCATCCCTTATGAGAGATGTGGGTTTAAATGGGCTCTGAGCACAAACCGTGCTCCACGCACACAGCAGGACTTACTCCCATGCTATGCACTGTGCGGAAAGTTATTCCTCCGCGTCCGCCGCCTCGTCCTCGTCCTCGTCGGCGAAGACTTCCTGCATATAATAATCATACACCTTGTCCAGCTCGTCATCGTCGTCGATGGAGCCGAAGAGCTCCTCGCCGTTTTCTTCGATGATCTTGAGCAGGACGATGCCGAAATCGGGGTCGTCCTCGTCCATGTCGGCGGGGAGCGCCGCGAGATAACTCTGTCCGTCAAGCTCAAACTCGTCGAGCACTTCCAGCTCGAACTCGTTGCCGTCCTCGTCCTCGATCGTCAGATAATCACTGCCGAATGCTTCACTCATCGGGGTATCCTCCAGTCGTGATCTTTTTCTGATTTCAGTGTACCCTATTCGGCGGCTAAAATCAAGTCTTTTTACGAGCCGAGATCCTCCAGCAGCAGCAAAAGCTGCTCCTGACTGCCGACGGTGATGCCGCCGCGCAGCAGCTCGCGGTCGGTGCGGCGCAGTCCGGCGGTCTCGATGCCGGTCACCTGCAGGGGCTTGCGGTCGCCGCCGGGGGCAAATACGCTCACATACCCCTCATAATCGCGCAGAACAAATTCCGCCTGCGCACCGTCATACGAGGTGACCGGCGCGTCCGGCTGCTGCAGGGAAGAGATCGCCGCGCCTGCGGCGAAGGGCGACACGGCGCACAGCGCCGTCACGACTGTCAGTGCCAGCGTTCGTTTCATATGCCACGCTCCTTTCACCGGAAAGTTTGCCCAATGTGCGCGCGAACCATACGCGCCGGACAAAAATGCGCGAAGGGCTATCCGGTGTTGACAGAGTGTGCTATAATATCATTTAACCGTTTTTATGCGCTGGACTTTGACCGGGTCTCTGACCCGCTGTTTCCCCCGCTTACATGTATTCTCAGGGAGGTGGCCATTGCCTATGGCAAAACGACCGAAACCGGCATCCGCCCCACGCGCGGCACAGGCTGCGGACGCGACCGTCAGCGTCGCGGGCACGATCCTGCGCGTGATCGGCACGATCTTTTTGATCCTGCTCGTCACGGGGCTTTTGTTTTTGTGCATCTTCGCGTACTACGTGAAAAACTGCCTGTCCACGGATCTGGACGTGCAGCTCTCGGACTTTACGGTCTCACTCTCGAGCTCGATCCTGTATGAGGACGCCGACGGCAACTGGCAGAACCTTACGAATCTCTCGAGTACGGAAAACCGCGTCTGGGTCGACTATGCCGACATTCCCAAGGACATGGAGCATGCGGCCGTCGCCATCGAGGACAAGCGCTTTTATAAGCACAAGGGCGTGGACTGGTACCGCACGACGGGCGCGTTTATCAACATGTTCCTGTCGATGAAAAACGACTTCGGCGGCTCGACCATCACGCAGCAGCTCATCAAAAACCTCACCAAGCAGGATGATATCACCGTGCAGCGCAAGCTGCTCGAGATCTTCCAGGCACTCGAATTCGAGAAGTCCTATGATAAGGAAGAGATCATGGAGTGGTACCTCAACATCGTCTACTTCGGCGAGGGCTGCAACGGCGTCTACACTGCCGCCGAGACCTACTTCGGCAAGGAGCCGAAGGACCTCACGCTCGCCGAGTGCGCGAGCATCGTCGGCATCACGAACAACCCCTCGAAATACGACCCCTTCATCAGCCGCGAGAACAATAAAACCCGGCAGGAGACCATCCTCAAGCAGATGTATGAGCAGGGCTGGATCAACAAGGAGCAGTACGACGAGGCCGTGGCGCAGGAGCTCGTGTTCGTGCGCAGCGAATCCGATGAGCGCACCCAGACCATCTACAGCTACTATGCCGAGGCCGTCATCAACGACGTGCTCAACGACCTCGTCGAGCAAAAGGGCGTCAGCCGCGACACGGCGCGCACGCTGCTCTATTCCGGCGGCTATCAGGTCTATTCCTGCTACGATGCGAGCATCCAGCAGGCGATCGACGACGTCTATACCAACCTCGACAACATGCCGCAGCGCCCGTCGGCCTCCGGCCAGCAGTTCGAGTCCGCCATCGTCATCATGGATCCCTACACCGGTGAGATCAAGGGCCTGTCAGGCGGTACGGGCGAAAAGACCATCAACTTCGGCACGAACCGCGCCACGCAGTCCAAGCGTCCGCCCGGATCGTCCATCAAGCCGATCGCGACCTACGGTCCCGCGATGGAGCTCGGCCTCATCACGCAGTATACGCAGGTCAACGACGCGGCGGATATCAAGCTGACCGGCACGAGCTGGTACCCGAAAAACTCCGGCGGCGGCAACTACGGTGTCATCACCATCCGCGAGGCGCTGCAGCGCTCGCTCAACACCGTCTCGGCGCAGATCCTTGACAAGCTCACGCCGCGCGCATCGTATGAGTTCCTCAAGGATAAGCTCGGCGTTACGAGCCTTGCCGAGTCCGACTGCGACTACGCGCCGCTCGCCCTCGGCCAGCTCACCAACGGCATCACCGTGCGCGAGATGACGCAGGCGTACTCCGCCTTCGTCAACGACGGCGTGTTCACCTATGGCCGCACGTATTCCTACGTCAAGGATTCCAGCGGCGAGATCGTGCTCGAAAACCCCGCGCGCACGATCGTGGCCCTCAAGGCCAACACCGCGTGGAACATGGCCGATATGCTCTGCAACGCCGTCAACAGCGGCACGGGCAGCGAGGCCCGCCTGAGCGGTATGCCCGTCGGCGGCAAGACCGGTACGACCACAAACAACTGCGACCGCTGGTTTGTCGGCTTTACGCCGTACTATGTGGCCGCTGTCTGGACCGGCTACGATATGCCCGAGTATATGAACTTCTCCGGCAACCCCGCCGCCCAGATCTGGAAGCTGGTCATGGAGCCGATCCATAAGGATCTGGCGACCAAGAGCTTCCCGACGCCGAATGTCGGCACGCCGACCGGCATCTTCGGAGACTTCTCCAAGACACAGAACACGGGCGACACGGAATAAACGCAGTGTTCCCCCGCAGCCGGGTCGTGCTTTCCCGGCCCGGTTTGCGCGGTGTTGACAAAATGATTGAAATGTGTTACAATTCGAAAACAGTGGTATCGGAGGTGTATCTCATTGGCAGCAAAAACGAATGAACTGTGCTACAAAGGCCATCCGCTGCGCCGCAAGGACAACCTGCTCTATTACGGCAGCATGGCTGATAAGTACATCATCATGATGCAGATCCTCGACACGAAGAAGGTCAAAGATCTCGACGTGGCGACGCGGGTCTCCGTGCAGCTCCAGCTGACGGATCCGGATCTGAAGTCCCGCGACCGTGTGGTCAAAAAGACAGAAAAGGACGGGCTGTACAACGCCATGGACGTGGCGGCTGTGTGGCTGGACCGCGCGCTTGCGAATAACTAAGCAAAGGATGATTCTATGGCGAAACGATTTCTGAAAACAACTGTTGTCTCCGTGATTTTCGCGCTCACGCTGGCCGTTTCGGCCTCCGCGGCGACTGCCGGCGGCGCGACCACGACGACGGCCGTGAACTTTCGAACGGGCGCCGGTACGAATTACGGCATTATCTCGACGCTCCCGGCCGGCACCCATGTTGTGGTGTCCTCGCGGTCCAGCGGCAATTGGGCCACGGTGGTCTACAACGGCACCGTCGGCTACATATCTTCCGATTACCTCAAACGCGCCAATGACATGGATGCCAGCTTCGGCACCGGTACGATCGATGGCAGCTATGTGCGCATGCGCTCCGGCGCGAGCACGAGCAGCTCCATTCTCGGCACCTACAATTCCGGCACCACGATGACCGTTACCGGCGTCAGCGGCGCATGGTACAAGGTCAATTATAACGGCACGGACGGCTATGTCCACTCGGACTATGTCTCGCTTTCGGGCGTGACGAGCAGCGGCGGCAGCGCGTCCGGCTCCAACGGCTCGGTCAAGGGCAGCGATGTGCGTATGCGCTCCGGCCCGGGCACGAACTACTCCATCCTCGGTACCTACCAGAACGGCACGGCGCTGACCGTGACCGGCACGGAAAACGGCTGGTCGAAGGTCACCATCGGCGGCACGAGCGGCTACATCCGCTCGGACTACGTCTCCGGCGGCGCGGACAGCAAGACCGGCTACATCAAGGGCACGGGCGTGCGTATGCGCTCTGGCGCGAGCACGACCAGCTCCATCCTCGGCGTGTACAACACCGGCACCGAGATGACGATCACCGGCGAGAGCGGCAACTGGTACAAGGTCAGCCACGCCGGTAAGGACGGCTATGTCAGCAAGGACTACATGACCACGACCAAGCCCAGCAGCGGCGGCTCGACGAGCCAGACCGGCTACATCAAGGGCAATGATGTGCGTCTGCGTTCCGGCGCCGGCACGAGCTACTCCATCCTCGGCACGTATAACAACGGCACTCCGCTGACGATCACCGGTACGAGCGGCGACTGGACGGCCGTCACCATCAACGGCGTCAAGGGCTACGTCAACAGCGCGTATGTCTCCACTACGAAGACGGAGGGCGGCAACGGCGGCGGAAGCACGCCGAGCACTTCCATCGGCGAGACGATCGTTGCCACGGCCAAGCAGTACATGGGCGCGCCGTATGTCTACGGCGGCATGAGCCCGTCCGGCTTTGACTGCTCCGGCTTTGTCAACTACGTGTACAAGCTCTGCGGCTACTCCATGAGCCGTGTGGCCAGCAGCATCTACAACAACAACGGCACCTACGTCGAGAAGGCGAACCTCCAGATCGGCGACTTGGTGTTCTTTGCGAGCAACAGCTCCAGCATCGGCCACGTCGGTATCTACATCGGCAACGGCCAGTTCATCCACAGCAGCTCCGGCGCAGGCTGCGTCGTCATCAGCGACCTGAGCTCGAGCTACTACCTGAAGAACTACGTGGGCGCAAAGCGCATCGCAGGCTAACAGGACGCAATTTGTCCCCCGGCAGCACCGGGGGACATTTTTTATCTTGCGGCAGAATGTATACCATGGTATATTGAGGAAAACAACGTGTGTGGGAAAGGGCAGGTGAAGCCAATGCAGTGTACCTACTGCGGACGAGACATTCCGGACGATGCGGTCTGGTGCCCCTACTGCGGGGCGGAGCAGACGCCGCCGGAAGAGACCACGCCGCCGGATGGCTGGCAGGACGAAAACATCCCGGCCGACGACTGGGATGACGAGGCAGATCCGCCGCCCGACAACACGTGGGTCGACGACCCGCCCGTGCCCGGCTGGGAGGACGACACGCCTTACGAGCCCGCGCCGGAGGATCAAGACGCGCCGCGCAGCAAGGCGCTGCTCATTGCGATCTTTGCCGCGCTCGGCGTGTCGCTGATCGTGCTGCTCATCGCGCTCAACGTCAAGCCCAAGCCGAAAGACCCGGCCGCCGCAGTGACGCCGGTCGTGACAGCCACGGCGCAGCCCTCTGCCGCACCGACGCCGAGCGCAGTGCCGACGCCGACGCCCACGCCCACGCCGAAGCCGGTCTCCGGCAGCTACATCCTGCCGGACAGCGCCACGCGCCGGCTCACGCAGGCGGATGTGGCGGGCCTCACGTGGGAGCAGTGCTGCCTCGCGCGCAATGAGATCTACGCGCGCCACGGCCGCATCTTCCAGACAAAGCAGATCGCGGCGTATTTCGAGGCGCAGAGCTGGTATCACGGTACGGTGCCGGGCACATCGTTTGATAGCAATACGCTCTCGCCGATCGAGCACGCAAATATTGATTTCCTCGCCGGCTACGAAAACGCCACCTGGGGACATGCGTATTCTTACACATGAAAAAATCTCCGCAGCTTCGGCTGCGGAGATTCATAAAACAGGAATCCGACCTGTGATTACGATCATAGGTTGGATTTTTTGCAAAAGGCATCGAAAGGGAACTGTCAGCCGTTAGGCTGACGGAGGGATTGACAACGCCTCCGCCCCTTACACAGGGAAAGCTTCTGCGGCGCAAACTCGCGCGCTGCAAGATACAACGAAAAGTGCATAGAAGTGCGCCCCTGGCCTGCCCAATAAATTCGTGCTTGCCGCTATCTGCACAAACTGTTTTTTAGATTTGGGCGTTTATGCCAAGATACTTGCAACAATAGCAATCGTACACACGAATAATACTCCCCACCAGATACGACAATCACTTTTTTAACCTTTTTATTTCCTTTGACAGCCGTATCCATTTTATCACGCAAATTGCAAGTGCAGGTGTCCAACTTGCACTTGCAATTTGCGTTATATTTTAACACCCATTCCCGAAGTGTTCTTTTGCTGATGTTGTATGTTTCTGCAAGCCCTGCATATGTGCATTTTCCTGACAAATACAACTGACACATCTGTATCTTGAATTTCGGCGTTGTTGGTGACCTGGACATAAAATAATCCCCCTGAAGTAGTTTTGGTTATTTCCATGGTCTACTTCAAGGGAACTATATCAGTTCAAACCGGGATGCTTTTTTTATTAATTGGGCAGTAGAGATGCTGCACGAGATAATAATTCTATACTGATACCCTAACGGGATTACGGGTAGGGTGAAGCAAGTTATAAAATACTGCCGGGGTTCGGTGTAAATATTTCCGACAGCTTGTTGCGTTTCCGGTATTCGTTCGGCGTGCAGCCATATCTTTTCTTAAAAGTATCTATATAATAGCTCGTATTCGCGAACCCCACATCAAATGCAATCTCCGTTACGGACAGCGCATTTTCTATCAGCAGTTCGCAGCTTTTCATCAGGCGATAATTGAGCAAATGTTTTATCGGAGACTCTTTTAAGTATTTCTTATATATAGTATTGCAGCTGCTTATGCTGATCTTGCCGGCATTGGCAATGTCGTTTAGCGAAATTTTCTCGGGATAGTGTTCGTGAACATAAGAGAGCATATCCTTCAGAATCGAAAGTTGTGGGGAAACGTGGGAACTGTCATCCTCTTCGTGGGCAGTATTATCAAAAATCGTTTTCCACATTTTAAAAATCAAACTCTGAAGAGCCAGTGGTGCAGAGGGTGCATATAGCTGCGCGTTAAGCTCACACGCATCGTCCATGATTGTTTTCTCCCAATCGATCTCGCGATTGAGACGTATATAAGGTATTGCCGCATTGTCTGTAATCGGCTTCACATAGTTTTTTTCTATACTGTTTGTGGCACACAGGATAAGCGGATGCCACAATGCAAAAACAAATTCGCAATCGGTGTTGTCGGCGGAAAAACCGTAGTGTATCTGGTTGGAATTGATGAAAACACCGTTGTTTTCATCCAGGTGAACAAGCTCACCGTTTATACTGTACACCATATGCCCGCGTATTGGCACGATTATTTCTACAGCATCATGCCAGTGGTTAAACATCCGGAAGCTCGGGTGGTCAGATAGCTTTTCAAGACCTATAAACGCATAATAGTCCTTGAAATTATACGGTAGGATCTCTGATTTGTCGGAACGCATAGTAGGAAGAACGCCCATTAAACACACCTCGATTGTAAAATAGTTATATCGTATTAAAATAATTTATTTCTATATATTAGCGTGCAGAGCGAAGCAAAGCGTATAAATTCTTCGGAATAATTCGGTGAAGCGCAAATGGTCCATTGTAAAATATCTATATTTATGTGTAAAATCACAATATTTATGCTGAAAAATAAAATATATTTGTATTTTTTAACGAAATATCAAAAGAATTGTGCTGCTGAGTGTGATATTAATATAACAGAACCAATGATTGCGGTCAATGCTCGATCATTAACAAACAAATAAAATTTTTAAGGAGGAAACAAAAATGGCTATCACACTCGAAGAACTCGCCAAGGAAGTACAGAAGCTCAAGGATATTGAGGAGATTAAAGTTCTCAAGGCTCGCTACAGCGCAATGTGCGATGACAACCACAACTGGACCCTGATCAAGGAGCTCTTTGCTCCCGATGCACAGTGGGTCGGTGACCCCACTCAGCCCTGGGGCGGCGGAAACAACCGCGAAGAGATCGAAAAGCTCTTCCAGTTCTACCAGACCCAGATGGACGGCGTTCCCCTCAAGGGTGTTCTCGGCCATAACCCCATGGCTCCTCAGATCACTGTCGCTGACGACGGCGTTCACGCCACCGGCAAGTGGAACATGTTCGGCGCATTCCGTATGTTTGAAGGCCGTGCCAAAACCGGCAGCAAGAGCTTCCTCGAGCAGGGCAAGTACAACGACGAGTATGTCAAAATCGACGAAAACGGCAATCTTGACCCCAACGGCAAATGGTTTATCAGCAAGCTCTCCTTCTATGATACCCTCTGCGCAGCTCCTCAGGACGGCTGGGACGACGAAGTCATCCAGTGGTAATACCCTCTATCAAATAGAAATCTGATTTGTCTCGAGTAAGTGGACGCAGGAAACGGACGATTCCCTAAAACGAAGCGATTTCCTGCGTCCTGCTTGCTGTTGACACATTATTTAAGGAGACTTGCAAATGTTAGACAGTTTGTTCAGCCCAATCACGATAAATAACAGACAACTCAAAAACCGCTGCATCGTTCCCGCAATGGTAATGAACCTGTGCGAGGAGGACGGAAGCTGCACCGAAAGGTTTGCCGCATACCACGAAGCCAAGGCCAAAGGTGGCTTTGCGATGATCATCACGGAGGACTTTGCGATAACAAATGTCGCCGGCAAAGGTCATCAGTATATCGGCGGACTCTGGAAAGACGAGCACATTCCCGGCTTCAAAGAATACACCGACAGACTTCATAAGTGGGGCGCGCTGAGCATCGTTCAGCTCCATCACCCCGGTCGCCAGGTCGGCGTAATCGACGCAGACACTCCTTGGGCGCCATCCGCCATTCCTTGCCCCTTCAGCCCCGAAATGATGCCCCATGAAATGACCGCCGCCGAAATTCGGCTCGTAGTCAAACAGTTTGGTCAGGCTGCGGCAAGAGCGAAGGCCGCCGGCTTTGACGGCTGCGAGCTTCACGGAGCGCACGGTTACCTCATTGAGGAGTTCATGTCCCCCTACTCCAACAAGAGAACCGATGAATACGGTGGCGACCTCTGCAACAGAATGAGATTTGCCCTTGAAATTATTCGCGAGGTCCGCGAACAGACAGGTCCCGATTTCATCATCGGCTACAAACTGTCCAGCGACGAATGGGTTTCCGGCGGTCTTACCATTGAAGACACGAAGGCCTATGTTCCTTTTCTCGAGGAAGCCGGCGTCAACTATTTCGGTGTTTCCGTCGGCGTTTACAGATCCGGCGATCAGATAATCCCCTCCATGTACACCGAGCACGGCTGGATCGCTAACAACGCGAAAGAGGTCAAATCGGTTGTTTCCGTTCCCGTTTACGCAATTGGCAGAATTAACGACACCCGTGTTGCCAACGCTATCATCAAGTCGGGCAAAGCTGACATGGTGGCGATGGGCAGGCAGTCTATAGCTGACCCCGAGACGCCTAACAAGGCTGCAGCAGGCTGCTTTGCAGACATACGCACCTGCGTCGGCTGTCTGCACGGCTGCGATGCAAACGTAAACCTTGAACAGTCGGGCACCTGCGAACTTAACCCCATCATCGGACACGAGTCCGAGGCGGAGTATCAGACCGTTATGACCGACAGTCCCAAGAATGTCCTTGTTATCGGTGCCGGCCCTGCCGGACTCGAGGCTGCAATAGGCGCTGCTAAACGCGGTCACCGTGTCAGCGTTTATGACAAGGACCGCTGGGCCGGCGGCAAATACAGACTCGCTTCCGTGCCTCCCTGCAAGGGCGAGTTGGGCGCATTCATCGTATGGCAGATGCACGAGCTCAAGAAGCTCAATGTTCCCGTCATCCTGAACACTGTCGTCACGAAGGAGCTTGTTGATTCTGTAAAGCCCGATGTTATAATAGCAGCAACGGGAACCACTCCCGTCGTGCCCCGCAAGATCCCCGGCTGGGACAAGGACATTGTCGTGCTCGGCACAGATGTGCTTTCCGGCAAAGCTAACACCGGTCACAACGTCGTTGTCATCGGCGGCGGGCACGCAGGCGCGGAAACAGCTAACCATATTGCCTCCTACATGAAGAACGTCACCATTGTCGAACTTCAGGAAGATATTGCGATGGACGAAGTTGACACGCCTCGCAATGCCCTGCTTGCAGACCTCGAAAAGAACAAGGTGCGCGTATGCGCGAGCACTTCCGTCAGTGAAATCAAAGATCATTCCGTCGTGGTTTCCGGAAAGTTCAACGAGGAGATCGAGTGTGACACCGTCGTTATCTCCATCGGCCACACTCCCAACACAGCTCTTGCCGACGAACTCATTCAGGCCGGATATGACGTTAGGATCATCGGTGATGCGGTCAAGGTCGGCCTTGTCGGACCCGCAGTTCGTGCCGGCTACCTCACCGCCCGGCAGATATAATTAAAAACATACTCTTTGAATAAAAACCTGTTTGCGGGTGGTCTTGCATCTCCCGCAAACATTTTCGGGAAACAATGTCAGCGATTTATCAATGAGCCGTGCGAAATTACGACAATAATACTGAATTGTGAGAATTGTTATGAAAGAAAAAACAGCGAAAAAAGGAGCTATCCCATTTGCGGATAAGCTCGCATGGTCGTCCTGCGACGGTATGGGCACCTTGCTTGCATGGAATATTTTTGCGAGTTACCTCACTTATTATTTCACCGACGTCTGCGGACTTGCTGTCGGTCTTGCCGGCAACATAATACTGATCGCGAGGTCCTGCGATACAGTAACGGACTTTCTGATTGGAATAGCCATCGACAGATGCCATTGGAAAAGCGGCAAATACAGAGGCTGGCTCAAAATCGGAATTCTGCCGATGACCATAGGACTTCCGCTTATTTTTGCTCCTTGGGAAAACGTCAGTATGACCTTCAGGATAATTTGGATCGTGCTGATTTTCGGCACCTACGGCTGCATCTGGAACACCATCGTCTGTGCGCCCACCCATGCGCAGCTTGTCAACATGACGACCAGTGTCGATGAGCGAAGCGAGATTATCGGCATTCGCGAGGTGTTTTTCAATATCGGGATGTTTCTTGTTTCCGCAGCATTTCTTCCCCTTGTAAACGCCTTCGGCGGCGGCAGCGAAAAACGCGGCTTCTTCTGGGCGGCCGTTGTATTTGCAGTTATCGGGTTCCTGAGCATGGGCCTTAACTATCTGGTTCAGAAGAAATACGAGCTCAACCCCGACGGCACTTCAAAAATCGTCGAAACTCAAGGCAAAGAAAAAACCGAAAAGCGAAATCTCTTATCAGAGTTCGGTCTCGTTGCCAAAAACCGCCCCTGCGTTATCATTCTCATCAGTGTTCTTCTTGCAAACACTCTGATGACCATTAAAAGCGCACTGATGGTTTACTCATTCAAATACTATTTTGACATGGAAAACTTCTATGCGATCGCAATGGGTGTGTTCACCGTTGCTACAATACTCGGAGCACTGCTGATTAAGTATTTTGTGCGTCTTTTCAAGGACAGCAGCCGCGGCTTTATATGCGTGCTCGTGCTGAGCATCGTTTTCAACACGGCGTTTTTCCTTATCTGCCGTGCCATCGGCCCCGCCGCTGCCGCAAAATCGATGCACTTCGGCGTTCTCTTCTTTATATTTATTGCAAGCGCCGTTTTCCAGGGCGCACATTACGGATTTGCAAATCTCCTGGTTCCCAACGTCATTGAATACGGCTTCTGGCTGACCGGAAAGCTGCAGACAGGGCTTATCTACGGGATTTACGCCCTTGATATTTCCCTTGGCGCTGCCATCGGCGGAAAACTCACCACGGTCGTACTCGATATCGTCAACTATATCCCGAATGTCGCACAGACCTTCGCGGCCAGAAACGGAATTCTCTTCGGTACCTTTATAATTCCGACAATAATGGCCGCCTGCCAGCTTATACTTCAGTTCTTCTTCGGCCTGAGTGATAAGAAATATCAAAAATGCGTCGAAGAAAACGAAGCGCGCGCATTGGCGGACCAAGCCGCGCCGCCTGCGTAACAATTTTCGATTGGAGAGTATTATGAAAAAAGCCATTTCGCTTATTGTTGTACTGTTGTCATCTTTCACAGTGTACATTTATTCGTTTACAACTATCGTCCTCGGCGATATTTACGCCGCTTTTCCCGGCCAGGACAGCGTAACCGTACTCATCGCATCGCTCCCCGCTGTGGTTATGATGCTTTCTGCTTTTGCTTCGGCGTTTTTGCTCGCAAAATTCAACCGCAAGGCTCTTGTTATAATCAGCCTCATCATTGCCGTTGCTGCGGGCCTTGTCGTTGCATATGTTGAGCTCCCCATTGCCGGTATCGTCGCCTGCTCCGCACTTATGGGCATTCCCGCAGGTATCGTAGCGGCAGCCAACGCATCTGTGCTCCCTCTCATCGCGCCCGCCTCTCTGAAGGACAAGGTCATGGGCTTCCATCAGGCGGCTCTTATGCTCGGTCAGACGCTGTTTGCCCTTATCTGTGGTTTCTTTGCAAGAGGCGGCAACTGGGCGGGCGGTTTTAAGACCGTATATGTCATCATCCCCGTCATTGTTCTTGTCATGCTGTTTTACCCCAATGTATCCGTCGACTCCAAAGCTGAACATAAGGTTGAGGAAAGCAAGAGCGAAGCAGAGGAATCCGGCAGTCGTATGCCCCTGTATGCGATTCTTTTGCTCGGAACATACTTCCTCGGCTGCATCTTCTGGAACGGTTGGTATCTGAACAACTCCGACTTTATTATCAATGAGGCGCGTTTGGGCGACTCCACACTTGTCGGCGGCGTAAACTCACTGTGCACCGCAGTCAGCATGGTCGGCTGCATCGCAGTTTCCTTCTGGATGAAAGCCTTTAAGGGCTGGGCACTCCCCGTTGCACTGCTGCTCGGCGGCTTCTGCACATTTCTCCCCACCGTTATTCCCACCGTTGCCTGCTGCTACATCGCAGCAATCGGCTGCCAGCTCGGCATCATGATCGCAATCTCCGCCCTGCAGACCTATATCGGTCTCGGAACTAAAGGCAAAAATCTTACCACTGCAATGAGTCTGCTTCAGGCCTTTGAGGGCTCTGGCGTTTTCCTGTGCGGATATGTCGTTCCCTTTATTGCCGGCATATTCGGCGAAAGCGCACGCAGCAATATGATGGTTGCCGCAGTTGCGACGATGCTGATTGGTCTTGCAACCTACACCTTTATGCGCAAAGCGCACGGACAAGTTTTTGCCAACGCACAATAAATTTTCCGAGGTATGCGGGGGAACTCTCCCGCATACCTTCTCTATCCGTACTCGATGTCGAAAATAAAAAATCAGGAGATGAATGAAAGCGCCAAAACTGTCCTTCAAGAAAAAACATATCGTATGCTTCGGAGACTCAAATACCCATGGCTGGTGTGCCGATGCAGCCGACTGCATGGATGGTGGTAACAGATTCAATGAGTACGAGAGATGGACCTGCCTGCTGGAATCCCTGTTGGGTGAGGAATACAAAGTACTTGAGGAAGGAATGCCGGGGCGCAACACCGTTTTCCCTGACCCTATCTACGAGGAAAACTTTTGCGGAATAGACGTCCTTGCTCCGATACTCATGACTCATCAGCCGGTGGACCTTCTGATAATTATGCTTGGAACCAACGACTGCCGTGATATGTTCAATGCCAATCCCGATCTTATAGCAAGGGGAATGGAACGCCTTGCCCGACGCGTTGCCGTCATTGATTGCTTGGGAAAGAAGCCGAATATTTTGCTTATATCTCCGGCTCCCATCAAGCCCTGTGTCGCAAACCATTGGGAGGGCGCCGGCATGGGGCCAGGCTGTACCGAACGCTCCCGCGGGCTTGCGGCCGCCTATCGCAGGAAAGCGGAGGAGCTTGGCTGTGCATTTTTCGACGCTGCAGCTGTTGCAGAGATAAATGATGTGGACGGGATGCACCTGACCTCGGTAGGTCACCGAGTCCTTGCGGACGCACTCGCGCCGCTCGTCAAGGGTCTCACTTGCATGGCATAACCCATATCCGCAAAACAAGCAGATTATTTTAAATTTTTAGGCGGAATGGGCAAAGAACGAGGGCGATGCCCTCCCTTTATCATGCCTAAAACGGGCGTCTTGCGACGCTTACGTTTTTTATTCCGTTGCCCAGGTAGTCTGCCAGCATTGCCAGACTGTCCGGGGCGTCGTCGTGCAGCTTTTTCGTCGTGAAGCTGAAGCCGGTCAGCTCGTTCATGGCGTGGCGGTAATCCTCGTCGCGGCAGGCGTCGCTGCGGAAATAAAACCGCCGCACATCCGGCGCGTGCTGCTCTATGCGAGTGAGCTTCGCCATGTTCGTCGGAGCTTTTTGTGCGACATGTTGATGCTGTAATTATGCTCCTTGCGCAGGATGCGGTACACATCGTCACTGTACTCATCGCCGCCGTACACAAACGCAATCGGCATGCTCAGACTGTCGCCGCCGCCCCAAGCCACGTCATTTGTGAAAACAATGTTGTCCGGCTCGCCGTTATAATAATTCAGCGTATCGGAAGGGAAGGCCAGCCCCTCCTTTTCTATGCCGTGCTGCATGAAAAGGCACTCGAAATCCGCAGGGTCGATGGTGTTCTTAAAGCGCCACCCTGCCTGTTTATCAATTTTCTCTAACCATTCCAAGGTGTTTTCCGAAACGCCCAGACGCTCAGCGTCGGTCTGCTGCTTTGTTTGAATTTCACCGCTATTCTTTATGCTGCTTTTCATCTGTCACCAGACATTCTATCTTTTACAAAATATTCACTATATATCATAGTCGGTTGACCGAGCAATAACAACACACTATTTCTTAACAACCTTATACTCATGTTCTACAAGATTTCTAAATCTGCTTGTTTAATCCATAAATGCAAAAAGGACAGCAGTATCAAATTGCTATCCTTGCATTTTAATATAGCTGATAGTGTATAAGCGTGGGGTCGTCATATTTGGTGTGGTATCTTTAACGATGGGAAACTCCCGTTTCCCATCTGGAAATGGATTTATCACTAACTCCCAGCTTCTCCGCCAATTGAGCTTGTGTTAATTTCTTTTCTGTCTGCAGTATGCTATAAATTTTCCTATTGCTTGTTGGTCCATATATGATATTCTCCTCTCTATTTCTGCTATAATTTTAGTTATCTTTTATAAGTGATTACAGGACAGAAACTGAGAATTAAAAAAATCAAGTTCTACTCCTTCTCGTCAACGATTCAATTTGACAAATTCTAACTTGTCTGTTGATTTTTATCATAAACATTATTGCACACATTAACAAGAAAAGAAAGTATGCGTATATAATGAGGGCAGCCAACCGGCTGCCCTCAAAAACTGTTTTACGAACACTGCCATTCGGCTGCGGAGATTTTTTGTGATCATCCGGTTAAACGTTCGTCTTGGCGACGGCTGCGCGCAGGGCGTCGACGCGGTCGGTGTCCTCCCAGCGGACGCCGAGCTCCTCGCGGCCCATGTGGCCGTAGGCGGCGAGCTGGCGATAGATCGGACGGGACAGCTCGAGGTCGCGGATGATGGCCGTCGGGCGCAGATCAAACACCTGCTGCACGGCCGCAGCGATCTGCGCGTCCGGCACGGTGCCCGTGCCCTGCGTGTCGACGAACACACTCACAGGTTCGGCCACGCCGATGGCGTAGGCCAGCTGCACGAGGCAGCGCTTGGCGAGTCCGGCGGCAACGATGTTCTTGGCCACGTAGCGCGCGGCGTAGGCGGCGCTGCGGTCGACCTTCGTCGGGTCCTTGCCGGAGAACGCGCCGCCGCCGTGCGGAGCGCTGCCGCCGTAGGTGTCGACGATGATCTTGCGGCCGGTCAGACCGGAGTCCGCCTGCGGGCCGCCGACGACAAAGCGGCCGGTGGGATTGATGAGATAGCGGGTCTGCTCGTCGAGCAGCTCGGCCGGAATGGTCGGGCGGATGACGAGCTCGATCATGTCCGCGCGCAGCTTGGCCATGTCGACCTCCGGTGCGTGCTGCGTGCTGAGTACGACGGTGTGCACGCGCACGGGGTGATTCTGCTCGTCATATTCGATGGTGACCTGCGTCTTGCCGTCGGGACGCAGATAGTCCACCAGCTCCTGCTTGCGCACGGCGGTCAGGCGCTTGGCCAGCTTGTGCGCGAGCGAGATCGGCAGCGGCATGAGCTCCGGCGTCTCGTCGCAGGCGTAGCCGAACATCATGCCCTGATCGCCAGCGCCGTTGTCGAGCGCGTCCTCGCCGTTCTGCTTGCTCTCGAGCGAGTGGTCGACGCCGAGGGCGATGTCGGCGCTCTGCTCGTCGATGTTCGTGATGACGGCGCAGGTCTCGCAGTCAAAGCCGTACTTGGCGCGGTCGTAGCCGATCTCGCGCACGGTCTGGCGCACGACCTTCGGAATGTCAACGTAGCACTCGGTCGTGATCTCGCCCATGACGTTCACGACGCCGGTCGTGACCGTGCACTCGCAGGCGACGCGGCCGTTCGGATCCTGCGCCAGGATCGCGTCGAGGATCGCGTCGGAGACCTGATCGCAGATCTTGTCGGGATGCCCTTCGGTCACGGATTCGGATGTAAAAAGATGATGAGCCATAGCAAATTTCCTCACTTTCTGATACGCCGGGCAAAAGAAACAAGCGCCCCGACAGCCGACGGAGCGCTTGGAAAAGGCGAAGATCCTCATCTTTCGATTTGCACCGCCGGATTTGGCACCTTGCAGGTCTCTGCAGGTTGTCGGGCTTCACAGGGCCGGTCCCTCCGCCACTCTTGATAAGGCTGTTAAATTGTAAGGCACATTATACGCGCTTTTTCGCGCTTGTCAAGTCCCAAAGTTTGAATTCCGTCAGTTGTTTTTCAGCCAGTTCCACAGCCGCCGCCACCATGGCAGCTTTTTCTGTGGCTGAGACGGGGCGGAGGCTGTGGGCTTTTGCACGGTGCGCCCGGCGAAATACGTGTGCAGATACGTCTGGCTCACGAACGGCTCGCCCGTCGGCTTGGGGCGCAGATACGAGCCGTCCGGCTGCATGATCCATGCCTGCCGGTTGTCGCGGCGCATGGCGCTGAGAACCTCGAGCACCTCCGCGCGCGCCTCGGGATCGGTCACGGCGGCAAAGGCCTCGATCCGGCGCACGGTGTTGCGCTCGAGCAGATCGCCCGAGCCGATGAACACTTCCTGCGCCTCCCCGCGGCCGAAGACGAAAATGCGCTCGTGCTCGAGATACCGTCCGATGATGCTGCGCACCGAGATGTGCTCCGTGCGCCCGGGTACGCCCGGCCGCAGACAGCAGATGCCGCGCACGAACAGCTCCACCTCCGTGCCCGCCGCGCTCGCGCGCACGAGCTGCGCCATGATGTCCGCGTCGTTCATGGCGTTGACCTTGATGCCGATGTAGCCTGCCGTGCCGAGGCGGATCTGCGCTTCGATGTGCGCCATGAGCTGCGGCTTGTAGCCCTCCGGCGCGAGCCAGAGCGATTCCGTCTCGCCGACGGTCTCGCCGCGCGCGAGCCGGTCAAACGTCCTGGCCGCGTCGCGCCCGATGGCCGGGTCGCTCGTCAGGAGCATGAGGTCGGTGTATTGCTCGGCGGTCTTTTCGTTGTAGTTGCCGGTGCCGACCTGCGTGTAATAGCAGATGCCGCCGGGGCAGCGCCGCGTGATGAGGCACAGCTTCGTGTGCACCTTGTATTTCGTCAGACCGTAGAGAATGTCGCACCCGGCGTCCTCGAGCATGCGCGAGTAGTCGATGTTGCTCTGCTCGTCAAAGCGGGCGCGCAGCTCGAGCAGGCACTGCACCTGCTTGCCGTGCTCGGCGGCATAGGCCAGCGCTGCCGCGATGCGGCTGCTGCCGGCGAGCCGGTAGAGCGTGATCTTGATCGACACGACGTCCGGGTCGTCCGCCGCCTCGTACAGCAGATCCACAAACGGGTTCACGCTCTGATACGGCAGTGCGAGCAGCAGGTCGTGCCGCGCGAGATAGGCAAAGTACTCGCCCTTTTGCAGCGCAACGTTCCTGGCCGGTGGAAGCTCGGGACACGTCAGCCCCGTGAGGTCGAATTCCCCCGGCATTGTGAGCACGAACGACAGATCCGCCGGTGCGCTCGTGCAAAACAGCTGCCGCTTCGGCAGCCCGAGCAGCGTGCGTGCCGTCTCGCGCATCTCGTCGGTGACCTTGCCCTGCAGCTGTGCGCGCACCGGCTCGAGCCGCCTCCGGCGGCGCAGCAGGCGCTCCATCACGGCGCGCAGATCCGCATCGCACCCGTCCATGATGTCGCGCACGGAGATGTCGGCGCTGCGCGTCACGCGCAATATGGCCGTCTCACGCACGCGCCGCTCACCGAAGAGCAGCGGCGCAAAATGCGCCACCAGCGGCGCTGTGAGCGCAAGTTTCTGCACGCCGTCGATCGTCAGGCGGAAAAACTTCGGCAGTTGGGTCGTCGGGATCAGTCCCGCGCCGCCGCGCTTGCCCGCGAAGCGCACGAGCACATACTGCTCGCGGTTGCGCAAAAACGGCAGCGGGTGCTCCGCGTCGAGCACCTGCGGGCTCAGCAGCGGACGCAGCGCGTCAAAGCGCCGCCGCAGCAGCACCTCGTCCGCCTCATCAAGCCGGTCGAAGTCGAGGATCTCGACGCGCTGCTTTGCCAGCGCCGCCGTCACCTTGTGCCAGAGCGCGGCAAAGTCTTTTTGCTGCCGCGCCGTCTCCGCGTAGATCGCGCGCAGCTGCTCGCGCGGCGTGAGGCCTGTGATGGTCTCCGTGTGCCACGGCTGCAGCAGCGCCCGGTCGAGCAGACCGCCGACGCGCACCATATAGAATTCATCCAGATTCGAGCAGTAGATCGACAGAAACTTCAGCCGCTCATAGACCGGCAGCGTCTCGTCGGCCGCCTCCGCCAGCACGCGGCGGTTGAATTGCAGCCAGCTCAGCTCGCGGTTGAGAAAGAGGTCTGCATAGGCGGGGTCAGGCTGCCGGTCGGAAAACAGCGCGCGGCTGTCGCTCTGCGCGGCCATCTGGCGCAGCGCCTGCGCGCCCGGCAGCTCTGTGTCATGTTTGCGGGGCATACGGTCGCCTCCTTGGGTGGGCAATTACATGCATATCACATTATTATACCTGAACGGGCGATGCTTGGCAATCCCCGCGCGGGCGCGGCTGAAAATCGGCCGAATATGTCGCCGGGGCACTGGCGCATCGTAGCGTCTATGCTCTGAGCGGCAGCACAGTTTTTCGACTCTGTGGCAAAAAGGTTGCAAAACCGGAGCGGGACTGCTATAATTTTGGCATAGAAGACCCGTAGGAATTTCTGGAGGTAATATACATGGATTCATTCCGCGTGCTCGAGATCAAAAAGAGCGTTTTTGAAAACAACGACCGGGAGGCCGACCTGCTGCGCGAAGAGCTCAAGCAGAATCACACCTTCCTGCTCAACCTCATGTCCTCGCCCGGCAGCGGCAAGACCACGACCCTCATGGCGACCATCAACGCCCTGAAGGACGATCTGCGCATCGGCGTCATGGAGGCCGACATCGACTCGGACGTCGATGCGGCGACCATCTCCACCAGCGGCGCAAAGGTCATCCAGCTGCACACCGGCGGTATGTGCCACCTCGACGCGGGTATGACGCGTCAGGGTCTCGAGGGGCTCGGCACGGAGAACATCGACCTTGCTATCCTCGAAAATGTCGGCAACCTCGTCTGTCCGGCGGAGTTTGACACCGGCGCCGTGAAAAACGCCATGATCCTCTCCGTGCCGGAGGGCGACGACAAGCCCCTGAAGTACCCGCTCATGTTCTCGATCTGCGACGTGCTGCTCGTCAACAAGATCGACGTCGCGCCGTACTTCAACTTCAGCCTTGAAAAGTGCATCGAGCGCGTCAAAAAGCTCAACCCGAACATTCAGGTGTTCCCGATCTCCGCGCTCAAGGGCGAGGGCATCGAGCCGTGGGCCGACTGGCTGCGCGAGCAGACGAAGGCCTGGAACGCATAACGAACCGCAGAAGTGAACAGGGACGCTCCTTTTGGGAGTGTCCCTGTTTTTTATCTATGGGTGCTTCTGCGCCCACGTGCGCACGAAGGCGGCGAAGGTGCGCACGAGCGGCTTGTCCTCCGACTCCGGAGGGATGGCCATGGCGATCGTGCGCTGCGCCGGCGGATCGAGCGGGCGCACGACGACGTTGTGGTTGTCCGAGCGCAGCACGAGTTCGTGCGCGATGCAGATGCCCAGCCCGCTCTCGACCATGGAGATCATGGCGTAGTCGTCCGCCGTCTGGAAGCGGATGTCGGGGCGCACGTGCGCGGCGTCGAGTACGCGCAGCGCGTCGCGGTTCGTGCTGTCGACAAGGCTTACGACCGGCTCCGTGCCGAAGGCCGCGATCGGCACGGCATCCTGCGCTGCGAGCGGATGTCCCGCCGGCAGCACGGCCAGCAGCCGGTCGCTGCACACGGGCACGATCTCGCCCGGCAGCTCGCTCGGCAGCGACACGAAGCCCATGTCCACCGTGCCGCTGCGCACATAGGCGTCGACCTCGGCATACGCCCCGTCGAACAGGCGAAAGCGTGCCTCCGGGTGCTGCGCCTGAAATTCCTTGATCATCGGCGGCAGCCAGTTGACCGCGACGCTCTTGAACGTTGCGATGCGGATCGTGCCGCCGGTGCGCTCACGCACCTCCTGAATGCGGTGCTGTAGGTGCGCGTCCGCCGCACAGACCTGCTCCACGGCCGGAAGCAGCGCCTTGCCCGCCGGCGTCAGATGCACGCCGCCGCGGTTGCGCACCAGCAGCGGAAAGCCGCAGTCGCGCTCGAGCCCCGCCAGAAGCTGCGTCAGCGCCGACTGGGACACGCCCAGCTCCCGCGCCGCCGCCGACACGCTCGCGCACGCGACCGTTTTCAGAAATGCCTCGTATTGCCGCAGTGTCACACACGGCACCTCCCTGTCCGGATTTTTCTCGTTAAAATAAGATTATCTTATATTATACGCGGCGACATCAAAAAGTCAAGCACAGAAAAAAACCTTGACGTGGAAAGAAAAATCTCGAATACCGTCTGAAAAACGAAAGTAATTGTTGACACGGCGGCGAATATGGCGTATCATACATCCATATTGTTCCGCCGGAAATCATATAAGGTTTCCTAATGAAAGGGGTAAATTCGTATGGGCACTGCTTCGAGCGGTGAATGGATCGCCATTCTGCTTTACTTTGCGCTGGTCATCGGCGTTGGTGTGTATTTCTTCTTCCGGGACCGCAATGTGGAGGGCGAAAAAGAGTATTTCCTCGGCGGCCGCAGCATGGGCGGCTGGGTTGCGGCGCTGTCTGCCGGCGCGTCGGATATGAGCGCGTGGGTGCTCATGGGCCTGCCCGGCTCGATCTATCTGTACGGCATCGGTAAGGTGTGGATCGCCGTCGGTCTGGTCATCGGCACGATCTGCGCGTGGGTGTTTGTCGCGCCGCGTCTGCGCCGGTATTCCATCCGCGCGAACGATTCGATCACGATCCCGCAGTTTCTCACCAATCGCTTCCAGTCGAAGAACAAGGGCCTGCAGATCATCTCGGCGATCGTGTTCGTCGTGGTCTACTGCATTTACAGCGCCTCGAGCATCTCGGCCTGCGGCACGCTGTTCAACACCGTCACGGGCATGAGCGCCAAGACGGCCATGATCATTGCCACGGCCATCATCCTCGTGTACGTGTTTCTCGGCGGCTTCAACGCCGTGTGCTGGACGGACTTCTTCCAGGGCATGCTCATGCTTGCCGCGCTCATGCTCACGCCGATCCTCGCGCTGTTCGTCATGAAGGGTGCGGACTTCGTTGCGCCGGTCATGGCCGTTCCGGAAAACTACTATAATGCGCTCTCCGGCGGCGGCTTCAACTGGAAGAGCGTGTCGGACATCCTCTCCGGTCTCGGCTGGGGCCTGGGCTACTTCGGCATGCCGCACATCCTTGTGCGCTATCTGTCCATCAAGTCTGAGCATGAGATGCGCAAGAGCCAGATCATCGGCTGCAGCTGGATCGTGCTCATTCTGGCCATGTCCGCCGTCGTCGGCCTGATCGGCCGCCAGTTCCTCGGCGAGATCGACAACGAGAACCTCGTCTTTGTGCACATGGTGCGCCGCCTGTTCCCGGCGTTCATCTCCGGCGTGCTCCTCTCGGCCATTCTGGCCGCGGCCATGAGCACGGCCGACTCCCAGCTGCTCGCGAGCAGCAGCGCTTTCGCCTCCGATATCTATAAGCCGGTCATCCGCAAGGACGCCACCGACCATGAGATGCAGTGGGCGGGCCGCATCATCGTCATCCTCATCTCCGTCGTCGCGTACTTCATCGCGGCCGACCCGAACTGCGGCGGCATCATGGCGCTCGTCGAGTGCGCGTGGGCGGGCTTCGGCTCCGCGTTCGGCCCGGTCATCCTGCTCTCGCTCTACTGGCGCCGCCTGACATACTCCGGCGCGATCGCGGGCGTGTGCGTTGGCTTCGTGGTCGATGCCGTGTGGTATGCGTTCCTGTCCTCGAGCACCGGCCTGTATGAGATCATCCCCGGCTTCCTGTGCGGCCTGCTTGCGGCGGTCATCGTGTCGCTGTGCAGCAAGGCCCCGTCGAAGGAGGTCACGGATCTGTTCGACCGCGCCTTCGAGCCCACGGACTGAAGCATCAACAGATGAAAATATGTGAAAAACTCGCCCCTTCAGAGGGACGAGTTTTTCACATTTTCTGCAAAATATCCGCGCTGTGCTTGACAGCGGGGCAGGGAGCCTGTATGATCGAATGGTAATAGGGAACGGTGTTAGTCAAAATGCAGCCCATCCGCTGCTGCCGGAGAAACGGAGCGATATTCTATGGATTTCTTTGAACAGATCGCGCGCGAACAGGTGCGCGCCATGATCCTCAACAACGCACGCCGCGAGGATCTCAGTCAGGTGTTTTCACAGGGCGAGATGCGTCTGCTCGGCTGCCTGCACGCCGGGGCGGACGGCCGCACGGCGGGGGAGCTGAGCATGCTGCTCGAGCTGAGCACGGCGCGCATCGCGGCCATGCTCAACAATCTTGAGCGCAAGGGCGCGATCACCCGCGCACGCGACAAGGCGGACCGCCGCCGTGTCGTTGTGCGTCTGACCGCGCAGGGGCGCGAGGAGGTGCAGACGTCGTATGACGCCGCGGTCGTGTGCCTTGCGGAGGTGTATCGCCGCATGGGGGAGGACGACACCCGTGAGCTGCTGCGCCTGAGCGACCGCGCGGGCGAGATCGCCCAGCAGATCTATGAGGAGCGGAAGGGGGACGTGCCATGCGGGTGATGAAATACCTGCGCGGACACATCCCGTCCGTAGTGGTGATCGTGCTGCTGCTTGTGGCGCAGTCGTTTTGCGAGCTGTCGCTGCCGGCGTACACGAGCCGCATCGTGGACACCGGCATTCAGGGCGGCGGCATCGAATCGGCCACGCCGCTCGTGCTTACCGATAAGACCATGGACGGTGTGCGCCTGTTTCTGTCGGACGAGGACGCGCAGACGGTCAGCGACGCCTACACGTATGACAACGGCATCTGGACACTGGGCGACACGGCGCGGCAGCCGGAGCTGGAGCCTGTTTTCATCCGGCCGCTGGTCATGTATGCGCGCCTGTCGGAGCAGGGGGCGAACACCGTGCTTGCCCTGCGCCGGCAGATGCAGGGCGGACTCATCACGCGCGAGGAGATCCTTGCGCGCGGCGAGGAGGCGCTGAGCGGCATGGGCGTGCTCACCGACAGTGTTCTGCGCAGCGCGGCCATGCAGTTTCTCAAGACGGAGTACGCCGTCGCGGGACTGAACGTCAACCATATGCGCACGAGCTATCTGCTGCGCACCGGCGGGCAGATGCTCCTGCTCACGCTCGGTATGATTGCGGCGGCGGTGCTCTGCAGCTATGTCGGCGCGAAGATGTCGGCCGCCATCGGGCGCGACCTGCGCGCGCAAGTGTTCCGGAAGGTGCTGTCGTTCTCATCGGCCGAGATGGACAAGTTCTCCACGGCCTCGCTCATCACGCGCAGCACGAACGATGTCACGCAGATCCAGGCGGTGTGCGTGATGCTCGTGCGCATCGTGCTCTACGCGCCGATCATCGGGCTCGGCGGCGTCGTCATGGTCGCGCGCACAAAGACCGGGCTCGGCTGGGTCATCGCGCTGGCTGTCGCGGCGATGCTGCTGCTCGTGGGCGTGCTGATGAAGATCGCCATGCCGCAGTTTCGCGCCATGCAGCAGCGCGTGGACGATGTCAACCTCGTCAGCCGCGAGATCCTGACCGGTCTGCCGGTTATCCGCGCCTTCCACCGCGAGCGGCATGAGCAGGAGCGCTTCGATACCGCGAGCGCCGCGCTCATGAACACGCAGCTGTTCGTCAACCGCACCATGGCGTTCATGGGACCGGTTATGACGCTCATCATGTACGGCGTCACGGTCATGATCGAGTGGTTCGGCGCCAAGAGCATCAACGCCGGACATATGCAGATCGGCGACATGATCGCCTTTTCGAGCTATGCGTCGATGATCATCATGGCCTTTATGATGATCACGATCGTCGCGGTGATGCTGCCGCGTGCAGAGGTCTCGGCGGCGCGCGTGGATGAGATCCTGCACACGCGCCCGAGCGTGCGCGCCCCGCGCAGCGCCGAGCCCGCGCCCACGGACGCCACCATCACATTCGACCATGTGTCGTTTCGCTATCCCGGCGCGGAGGACGATGTGCTGCACGACGTGAGCTTCACGGCGCGCCCCGGTCAGGTCACGGCCATTGTCGGCTCGACCGGCTGCGGCAAGTCGACGCTTTTGAACCTCATCCCGCGCTTTTACGATGCGACCGGCGGTACGGTCAGCATCGGCGGTGTGGACGTGCGCCGCATGCAGCCGGCAGAGCTGCGCGCCATGCTCGGCTATGTGCCGCAAAAGGGCGTGCTCTTCACGGGCGATATCCTCTCAAACCTCGAATTCGCCGGCGATGTCTCGGAGGCGGACGCCATCCGCGCCGCCGCCACCGCACAGGCCGAGGACTTCATCTGGTCGCGGCCGCAGCATTTCCTCACGCCGGTGGCACAGGGCGGGTCGAACGTCTCCGGCGGGCAGCGGCAGCGCCTGTCGATCGCGCGCGCCATCGCCAAGCACCCGCAGGTGTATCTGTTTGACGACAGCTTTTCCGCGCTCGACTATCAGACCGACGCCGCGCTGCGGCAGGCCCTGGCCAGGCAGACGCACGACGCGACGGTGCTCATCGTGGCGCAGCGCCTGAGCACGATCCTGCACGCGGATCAGATCCTCGTGCTCGACGGCGGGCGCATCGTCGGCTGCGGCACACACGGTGAGCTGCTGCGCAGCTGTGAAACCTACCGCGAGATCGCGCTCAGCCAGCTCAGCGCCGCGGAACTCGGACAGGAGGGCTGACCATGGCGGGACACAGACACGGACCGGGCCGCATCCCGGAAAAACCGAAGAATTTCAAGGGCACGCTGCGAAAGCTCCTGCGCTGCCTCGGGGCGTATCGCTTCGCGCTGGCGCTGGTGCTCGTGCTCGCGCTGGCAAGCACGGCCTTCGGCATCGTCGGACCGAAGATCCTCTCGACAGCCACGACGGAGCTGGCCACCGGCCTCGGGCGCAAGCTCTCGGGGCTCGGCGGCATCGACTTCGGCAAGATCGGAAAGATCCTGCTGACGGTGCTCGCGCTCTATCTTGTCAGCGCCGCGTGCAGCTTCTTCCAGTCGTGGATCCTCGCGGGCGTAACGCAGAAGCTCGCCTACCGTCTGCGCGGGGAGATCAGCGCGAAGATCCACCGGATGCCCATGCGCTACTTTGAGCGCGGCACCGTCGGCGATGTGCTCTCGCGCATCACGAACGACGTCGACACCATGTCCTCCGGCATGGCGCAGTCGGTCACGCAGCTGGTCACAAATGTCACGCTGCTGATCGGCGTGCTGGTCATGATGCTGCGCATCAGCTGGCTCATGACGCTCATAGCGCTCATCGTCCTGCCGGTCACGGGCGTGCTCACGAGCCGCATCGTCAAGCGCAGCCAGCGCTACTTTGTCGCGCAGCAGAAAAACCTCGGCACGATCAACGGCAAGATCGAGGAGACCTATGCCGGGCATAATGTCGTGTGCGCGTTCAACCGCGAGGCGGCGACGCAAAAGGAGTTTGACGCCATCAATGCGCGGCTCTATCGCTCGGCGTGGAAGAGTCAGTTTCTGTCCGGGCTCATGATGCCGGTGACGACATTTGTCAGCAAGCTCGGCTACGTGTGCGTGGTCGTGCTCGGCGGGTCGCTCGCCGCACGCGGCACGATCACGATCGGCGACATTCAGGCATTCATCAGCTATATGGCGAGCTTTACGCAGCCGATCACGCAGCTGGCGCAGATCAGCACGCAGCTGCAGACCATGGCGGCCGCGGCCGAGCGCGTGTTCGACTTCCTTGCCGAGGCGGAGGAGCCCGCCGATCCCGCGCTGCCCGCGCCGGCGGAGCACATCCGCGGCGATGTGTCGTTCCGCCACGTGCGCTTCGGCTATGACCCCGAGCAGCCGGTCATCCACGACTGGAGCTGCGACGTGCCCGCCGGCAAAACGGTCGCCATTGTCGGGCCGACCGGTGCCGGCAAGACCACGATGGTCAAGCTGCTCATGCGCTTTTACGATGTGGACGCCGGTGCGATCCTCGTCGACGGGCGCGACGTGCGCGACTATGCGCGCGGCGACCTGCGCCGCGCCTTCGGCATGGTGCTGCAGGACACGTGGCTGTTTAAGGGCACGATCCTGGAAAACATCCGCTACGGCCGCCCCGAGGCGACGGACGCCGAGGTCATCGCGGCCGCGAAGGCCGCGCGCGCCGATGCCTTCATCCGCACGCTGCCCGGCGGCTATCAGATGGAGCTCAACGAGGACGCGACGAACGTCTCGCAGGGGCAAAAGCAGCTGCTGACCATTGCGCGCGCCGTGCTTTCAAACGCCCCCATCCTCATCCTCGACGAGGCGACGAGCTCGGTCGACACCCGCACCGAGCAGCTCATTCAGGAGGCGATGGATCACCTTATGCGCGGGCGCACGAGCTTTGTCATCGCGCACCGCCTGAGCACCATCCGCAATGCCGACTGCATTCTGGTCATGCGCGGCGGCAGCATCGTCGAGCAGGGCACGCACGCGGAGCTGCTCGCCCGCGGCGGATTTTACGCGGCGCTCTACAACAGTCAGTTTGAGGACGTGGTCGCATAAGGTTAGGCCGCAAAACTAATATTATGACAACCAAAACCGTGCAGAAGCATCTGCTCCTGCACGGTTTTCTTTATTGTGACTACGAATTATGTAAACAAAAATTGCAAAAATAGAGTTATGACAACTGCTTTATGGTAACAGAACGTGCATAAAAACACTTGAAATACAAGCAAAAACTATTCAGAACTATGCACTTATGTAAACTGAATTATGTGAATGACAGCGGAATTCACGTTTTCACATGATTGCGATATTATGAAAACTATATTATGACAACCGACACATGATAGAAACGATTCGCGTTTCAGAAAAAGCAAGAATCAGCAGACGAATTATGTCAATTAAGTTATGTGAACAAAATGCGCAAAAAAGCCCCGCGCGATCGCTTCGCGCGGGGCTGCGTATTCGGTGCAGGCATAGGCAGGCGCGTGTGTCATCGGCGTCCCGGAGCGCTTCGCGCGGGGCTGTGTTTTCGGCCTGCGCGCCGACAGCCTTATGCGTACTCGACCTTGATGGTGTTCGTGTTGCCGCTGCGTCCGTTGATGATGCCGCCGGTGATGATGACCTTGTCGCCCTTTTCGAGCTGCATGACGGCACGGCTGACCTTCAGCGCATGGTAAAACAGCACGTCGGTGCTCTCGTACACCTCACTCATGACGGGCGTGATGCCCCACGAGAGGGCGAGCTTGCGGTAGGCGCGCTCATTCGTGGTCAGACCGATGATGTCCGTCGGGCCGCGGAAGCGCGAGATCAGCCGCGCGGTGCGCCCCGTGATGGAACAGACGGTGATGACCTTCGCGCCGATGTCGATGGCCATGCCGCAGGTGGCGTGGCTGATAGCGTCGAGCGTGTCATGGATCTCAAACTGCGTCTTGGGGAAGCGCTTGGCATAGTTGATGTGCGCCTCGGTGTACTCGGCGATACGCGCCATGGCGCTCAGCGCCTCGACGGGGTGCTCGCCGGCCGCCGTCTCGCCGGAGAGCATGATGGCGCTTGTGCCGTCATAGACGGCGTTGGCGACGTCGGCGATCTCGGCGCGGGTGGGGCGGATGTTGTGCGTCATGCTCTCGAGCATTTCGGTCGCGGTGATGACGCGCTTGCCGAGCAGACGGCATTTGCCGATGAGCTCCTTCTGGATGCTCGGCAGCTCCTCATACGGCACCTCGACGCCCATGTCGCCGCGGGCGATCATGATGCCGGTGCACTCGGTGAAGATGTCCTCGATGTTATCGATACCGGGCTGATTCTCGATCTTGGCGATCACGGCGATGTCCTCGCCGCCGTGCGCGCGCAGGAAGGCGTTGAGGTCGGCCAGATCCTGCTTGCGCGACACGAAGGACGCGGCCACGAAGTCAACGTCGTTTTCAATGCCGAAGAGCAGGTCGCGCTTGTCCTGCTCGCTCAGGAAGTCCTGCTTGAGCACCTTGTTCGGGAAGCTCATGCTCTTGCGGTCGGACAGCACGCCGCCGGCGGTGACGCGGCAGATAACGTCGGTATCGGTCGTGTCGGTGACGGTCAGGGCGATGAGTCCGTCGTTGACAAGCACGGTGTCGCCTGCTTCGAGGTCTCTGGCGAGGCCGGGGTAGCTCACGGATACGCGCTCACTGCTGCCGGTGACCGGCTCGGTCGTAAAGGTGAAGGTGTCGCCGATGTCCAGCGTGATCTTTCCGTCTTCAAACGTGCCGATGCGGTATTCGGGCCCTTTCGTGTCGAGCATGATGGCAATGGGCAGACCGAGCTCGGTGCGCAGCTTTTTGATGCGGTCGATGCGCACCTGATGCTCGGCGTGCGTGCCGTGGGAAAAGTTCAGGCGCGCGACGTTCATACCGGCGAGCATCATGGCGCGCAGCATCTCCTCACTGTCGCAGGCGGGACCGATGGTGCAGACGATCTTCGTTTTTCTCATATCAGACTCCCTCTCTCCGGACGGATGGATTACTTTTTCTTCTTGCCGAACCAGCGGCGCTCTTTGCGCTCGGTTTTTTCGGGCTCGTCGACGTTGATGTTCCGGGCGGCCTCGGAAATGGCGTCAGCGTCAAAGTCCAGACCGAGCTCGGTGGCTGCGGCGCGCATCTGGTCGATGAATTCCGTCTGCGCCTGCAGCGTCTGGAGCATTTCGCGCGTGAGCGCAAGACCGCTGCCGACGCCGGGATCGATGATGATGCCGGTGTCGTTCGAGGAGAGCACGAGGGACGTGTAATCCTTCACGCCGAGCTCGACGCTGCCCATGTTGCGCCACCGGACGAGCCGTGCACGGTCGGTGAACGCGCAGAAGAACGTGCGTCCGTCGTTCGTGCGCACCTTGCCGAACTGCAGGTGCTGCTGCCCGTCGTTTGCGGCGGCTGCGCCGTCGGGACGCTGGGCGGGGAAGTAGAGCGGCGCTGCGGCCAGCGTCGCGGTCAGGCGCTGATAATTCTCCTGCGAGTTGTTGATCTTGCACGCATCGAGTGCATTGCGCAGCTCGTCGGACAGTGCCGCGCGCATGGCCTGCTCTGGCGTGCGCTCGTTGAGCACGATCTGGAAATCCGGGTAGGTGACGCGCAGCATATCCAGCGCCGTGCTCAGCCCCTGCACGTCCTCGTCGGGTGCGTCGTTCGCGGCCACGACGAACAGGCGCGGGTGGTGCGTGGCGCTGCGCTCAACGATGCCGGACATGTAGAGCTCCTCAAGCTTTGTCTGGATGCACAGGGCGATGCAGTTGGGGTGCTCACTCGTGGCGCCGACGGCCATGGCATAGGTCTCGTCGCTGTTCGGCGCGGGTACCTGCGCGACCTCGAGGATGTGCGGGCGGCCGAGCGCATAGGCGGCCTCGGCCTTGTGCTGCTCGCGCTCTTGCTCGGTCATGGCGTCGATGTTGGCGGGCTCGGTGTAGGCATTGGCCGCCAGCAGCTCGGCGATGGCCTTGCGCCGGATGTCCTGAATGCCGAGCAGCTGGATGGCGCGCGTGCGGTCGGCTGCGACATGGTCGTACAGATCGTTAAAGTTACTCATATCTTTCCCTTCCCGGGGCACGGACTGCCCCCTTGTTTTTCATTGCCGTTATTATAACACACCCTTCGGGAAATGGAAAGTGTCGATTCGCGGCGCCGGTCGGCGGCAGATTGCACAAACATTACCACACGGGGCGGAAAATTTTCTTGCCGCGATTTGCCGGTTTCCCTTTGCAAGCGGCAAAAATGTTGGTATAATGATTTTGTATGAAAACATGGATATTTGCGCCTGTGCGCAGGACGCGGAATTTTTCAAAAAGAGAGGTAGTTACGACATGATTCCACACGGCAAAGAGATCAAGGTGTTCACCGGCTCATCCAACCCCGAACTGGCGGACATGATCTGCAAGAATCTTGGCATCTCCCTGGGCAAGAGCACGGTCACGGCGTTTGCCGACGGCGAGTGCTCCATCTCCATCAACGAGCCCGTCCGCGGCGTGGACGTGTTCATCGTGCAGAGCACCTGCAAGCCGGTCAACGACAGCCTCATGGAGCTGCTGGTCATGATCGACGCGATGAAGCGCGCCTCCGCCGGCCGTATCACCGCCGTCATCCCGTATTTCGGCTATGCCCGTCAGGACCGCAAGGCCAAGGCGCGCGATCCGATCTCGGCCAAGCTCGTGGCGAACCTGCTGACCATCGCCGGTGCTGACCGCGTGCTGACCATGGACCTGCACGCAGCGCAGATCCAGGGCTTCTTTGACATCCCGGTCGACAACCTCTACGGCGCGCCGCTGTTCGCCAGCCACTATCTGCGCCGCTTCGGCTATGGCCGCGAGGATCTGGTCGTCGTCTCGCCGGACGTCGGCAGCGTTGCGCGTGCGCGCTCGTTTGCCATGAAGATGGGCCTGGGCCTGGCCATCGTGGACAAGCGCCGCGAGAAGGCCAACTGCTCCGAGGTCATGAACATCATCGGCAACGTCGAGGGCAAGACCTGCCTGCTGCTCGATGACATGGTCGACACGGCCGGCAGCCTGTGCGGCGCGGCCAAGGCCATCGTCGAGGTCGGCGGCGCGAAGGAAGTGTTCGCCTGCGCGTCCCACGGCGTGCTTTCCGGCCCGGCCATTGATCGCATCAACGACAGCGTCATCGACGAGCTGCTCCTGCTCGACACCATTCCGTATCCGAAGGACAAGCCGGCCTGCGACAAGATCCACTACCTGCCGGTCGCGCCGGTGTTCGCCGAGGCCATCAACCGCATCTATGAGGAGATGAGCATTTCCTCGCTGTTCGAGTGATGTTCTTTTCCGATCACGGCGGTGTGCAGTGGCTGGTGGTGTTTCTCGGCAATCCCGGCCTGAAGTACCGCAACACGCGGCACAACGCGGGCTTTCTCGCGGCGGACGCCGTGGAGAGGGACTGCGGCGTGTCCATCGACCGGCTGCGCTTTCATGCGCTCACGGCGCAGGCGGAGCTCGGCGGGCAGAAGGTGCTGCTCATGAAGCCGCAGACGTATATGAACAACTCCGGCGAGGCCGTGGCACCGGCGGCGAAGTTTTATAAAGTGCCGCCGGAGCATATTCTGGTCGTGTCGGACGAGATCCACCTGCAGCCGGGCCGCCTGCGCATCCGCACCAAGGGCTCGGCCGGCGGGCACAACGGTCTCAAGAGCATCATTGCCGGCCTCGGCACGGATGTGTTTCCGCGCATCCGTATCGGCGTCGGTGCGCCCCCGCACCCGGACTATGATATGCCCGACTGGGTGCTCGGCACGCTGCACGGCGACGATCAGATCGCCGTGAACGATGCGGCCGCCCGCGCGGCGGAGGCCTGCGCGGTCTACATCCGCGACGGGGCGGATCGCGCCATGAGCCGCTTTAACTGAACACTTGTCAGGGGTTTCCCACGTCCACCGGAACCACCGCAGCCGACCGTGGGGCATTTGCCGCCCGCCGGTGTGCGGCCGGTCACGGCGCGGGAAGCCCTTTGCTTTTTCTGCAATCTGAGTTGAGAAATAAGGAGGCGCGCATTCCTTGAAAAAACACTGCATTGCCATGCTGCTTGCCGGCGGGCAGGGCTCGCGGCTGTACGCGCTCACGGCGAAGGTCGCCAAGCCCAGCATCCCGTTCGGCGGCAAGTACCGTATCATCGACTTCCCGCTGTCCAACTGCGCCAACTCCGGCATTGACACCGTCGGCGTGCTCACGCAGTACCAGCCGCTGCTGCTCAACCGCTACATCGGCAGCGGTCAGGCGTGGGATCTGGACAGCATCGACGGCGGTGTGTACATTTTGCCCCCGTATCAGAGCGCGGGGGAGCGCGGGTCGTGGTTTTCCGGCACGGCCAACGCCATCTATCAGAACATGGACTTCATCGAGATGTATGACCCCGACTGCGTGCTCATCCTCTCGGGCGACCATGTGTACAAAATGGACTATGACAAGATGCTGCGTGCGCACGAGCAGGCGGGCGCTGCCTGCACGATCTCGGTCATTCAGGTGTCGATGGAGGAGGCTTCGCGCTTCGGCATCATGAACGTCGGGCCCGACGGCTTTATCGACGAGTTCGAGGAAAAGCCCGCCCGGCCGAAGAGCGACCTCGCCAGCATGGGCATCTACATCTTTGACTGGAAGGTGCTGCGCAAGTATCTGACCGAGGATGAGGCGGATCCGGACTCCGACAAGGACTTCGGCAAAAACATCATTCCCAAGATGCTCGCCGCCGGGGAAAAGCTCCTGCCGTACCGGTTCGAGGGCTACTGGCGCGACGTCGGCACCATCGTCAGCCTCTGGGACGCGAACATGGACATGCTCTCGCCAACGCTCATCAATCTCTATGACCCGCAGTGGCCCATCCGCGCCAGGAGCCCCATCCGCCCGCCGCACAGCATCGGTCGGCAGGCGGAGGTCGTGCACTCGATCATCACCGAGGGCTGCACGATCGAGGGCCATGTGGAAAACTCCGTACTCTCGAGCTCCGTCACTGTCGGCGCGGGCGCGCGCGTGCACTACAGCATCCTGCACCCCGGCGTTGTCATTGAGCCGGGTGCCGTGGTGGAGTATGCCATCATCGGCGAGGGAACGGTCGTCGGCGCGGGCGCGCACATCGGCGCGCAGCCCGACGGGACGGACGGCTGGGGCGTCGCCACGGTCGGACCGGACACGGCAGTGCCCGCCGGCGGCACGGTCCCGGCAGGGGCCATGATCTATGACGGAGCGGAGGTGCACGTATGAGTGAAGTTCATGGTATCGTTTACGCGTATCGCAGCTCGGCGCGGCTCGGCGATCTGACGCGCTGGCGCACGAATGCATCCCTGCCGTTCTGCGGGCGCTACCGGCTGATCGACTTTGCGCTCTCGTCGCTCTCGAACGCGGGTGTGCACAGCGTCGGCGTCATCATGCAGCGGGATTATCAGTCCCTGCTCGACCATCTCGGCAGCGGCAAGGCGTGGGATCTGTCGCGCCGCAGCGGGGGTCTGCATCTGCTGCCGCCGTTCGGCGCCAACACCCGCGGCGACTATGCCGGCACGGCGGAGGCGCTCAACGCGGTCATCTCCTATGTGCGCGCCATTCCGGAGCCGGAGATCGTGCTCATGCCGGCGGACGTCGTGTGCAATCTCGACCTCGCCGCCGCCATCGCGCAGCATGAGGCGGGTGGCTGCGGCATCACGGCCATCTGCCGGGACGGGGACGTCACGGGCGAGCACCACCGCTTCCTCACGGATGCGCACGGCCGCGTCACGAAGCTCATCACAAGCGCCGCGCCCGATGCGGGGCTCACCTCCATGGAGGCCTACATCGTCAATAAGGACGTGCTGCTCACCATGCTCGAGCTCTGCGCGCAGGAAAACCGCGCCTTCTTCCACCGCGACGCTCTGTTTCCCTATCTTGCGCGCGGCGGCACGATGGACGTGTTCCTGCACCGGGGCTACGCCGTGCGTGTGGACACGGTCGCGGACTATTTTTCTGCCAGTATGGATATGCTGGAACCGTTGTCGCGTGCGTCGCTCTTCCCGGCTGAGCGGCCGGTGCGCACGAAGGAGCGCGCGGATGTCAGCACCTATTACGGCGAGCACGCGCACGTGGAAAACTGCCTCGTGGCCGACGGCTGCTTCATCGAGGGCACGGTCACGGACTGCATCCTGTTTCCCGGTGTGCGTGTCGCGCGCGGCGCGCAGCTGAGCCGCTGCATCGTCATGCAGGACACCCACATCGCAGCCGACGCGATCCTGCGCAACGTCATCGCGGACAAAAATGTCCGCATCGGTCCCGCCGTCACGCTCACCGGCTGTGAGGCGCTGCCGATCGTCATCCCCAAGGGCAGCGAGCTCTGACCCTTCGCACGAACCAAGTAAAGGAAGAATCGTTATATGCCAATGACCAATCAGATTTCCCGCGACGAGCTGCGCAGCGCCATTGCCGACAAGCTCTGCGCACACTTCGGCGTCACGGCCGAGACCGCGACCGACGAGCAGGTCTTTCAGGCCGCGGCCATCGTCATCCGCGAGATCCTCTCGCGCCTGCACACGTTCGACAGCCGCACCGCGCCCGAGCGCGAGGTGCACTACCTGTCGATGGAATTTCTCATGGGGCGCTCGCTGATGAAGGACGCCTTCAACCTCGGCATCGGCGACGCGCTCACCGGCGCGCTCGAGGATCTTGGCCGCAGCGCCGCCGATATTTTTGAGACCGAGCCGGACGCCGGACTCGGCAACGGCGGCCTTGGCCGCCTTGCCGCATGCTACATGGACAGCCTTGCCACGGAGGGCATCCCCGCCACGGGCTACTCGCTGTGCTACGAGCTGGGCATCTTCCGGCAGCGCATCGTCGACGGCCGTCAGACCGAGGTCGCGGACAACTGGCGCACGGCTGCCTCGAGCTGGCTCGTGCCGTGCCATGAGGACACGGTCGAGGTGCGCTTCGGCGGCCGCGTCGAGCCGCACTGGGACGCCTACGGCCACTACCATGGCGAGCTGCGCGGCTATGAGAGCGTGCTGGCCGTGCCGCGCGACATGCTCATCGCCCCGTATGGCGACGGGCGCGTCAATACCCTCCGCCTCTGGGAGGCACACAGCCCGAACGATCTGGACATGTACCTCTTCGCCGCCGGCAGCTATGTCCAGAGTCTGGAGCAGCGCACGATGGCCGAGGTCATCACGAAGGTGCTCTACCCGGCGGACGACCACATCGAGGGCAAGACCCTGCGCATCCGCCAGCAGTATTTCTTCGTCTCCGCGACGGCGCAGAGCATCCTGCGCGCCCACCGCGCGCGCTACGGCACGGTGCGCAACTTTGCCGAGCACCACGTCATCCAGATCAATGATACGCACCCGACGCTCATCATCCCCGAGCTCATGCGCCTGCTGCTCGATGAGGACGGTCTCGGCTGGGACGAGGCGTGGGCGATCGTCACCGCCTGCGTCAATTATACCAACCACACCGTCATGTCCGAGGCGCTCGAGACGTGGCCGCAGGGGCTCATTCAGAGCCAGCTGCCGCGCGTGTGGGAGATCATCTGTGAGATCAACCGCCGCTGGTGCGACGACCTGCGCGCCCGCTTCGGCGATGATGCGCGCGTGGGGCGCAACCTCATCATCGCCGACGGCAGCGTGCACATGGCAAATCTCTGCCTCGCCGCGTGCAGGACCATTAACGGGGTCTCCGCCCTGCACGGGGAGATCCTGCGCCGCGATCTCTTCCGCGATATCTGCGCGCTCGATCCGAGCCGCTTTACCTATGTCACAAACGGCATTGACCACCGCCGGTGGCTTGCCCAGTGCAATCCCGGCCTGCACGCGCTCGTGTGCGATGTGCTCGGCAGCGATCGCTATCTCCTGCACCCCGAGGAGCTCGCGGGCCTTGAGCGCGCGGCGGATGATCCCGCCGTGCTCGCCCGGCTCGAGGAGATCAAGGCGCTCAACAAGCAGCGGCTGGCCGCGTGGGTGTTCCGCACGGACGGCTTCTCGCTCAACAGCGACGCGATCCTTGACGTGCAGGTCAAGCGCCTGCACGAGTATAAGCGCCAGCTTCTGTGCGCGATGCACATCACGCAGCTGCAGCTCCTGCTGCACGACGATCCGGACCGGTCGTTCCAGCCGCGCACGTTCCTGTTTGCGGCCAAGGCCGCACCCGGCTATGCGACGGCCAAGCGCATCATCCAGCTGCTGTGCTCGCTCGCGGCCGATGTGAACAGCGACCCCGTCTGCCGCGGCAGGCTGCAGGTGTACTTCCTGCCAAACTACCGCGTTTCCGCCGCCGAGATGCTCATGCCCGCCGCGCAGGTGTCCGAGCAGATCTCGACCGCAGGCAAGGAGGCCAGCGGCACCGGCAACATGAAGCTCATGATGAACGGCGCCGTCACGATCGGCACGCTCGACGGCGCGAATGTCGAGATGTTCGAGCAGCTCGGTGCGGACAACATGTTTCTCTTCGGTCTGCGCGCCGACGAGGCCGAGGCGCTGCGCACCGCGGGCTACGACCCGCAGACCTATGTCCGCCGCAGCCCGTGGCTTGGGCGCGTGCTCGAGCGTATGAGCCGCGGCTATGCCGATGGCGAGAGCTATGCAGATCTTGTCGGCAGCCTGCTCTACGGCGGCGACCCGTACCTGCTGCTCGCGGACTTTGACGACTATGCCGCCACGCATGAGCGGCTGTATGCGGCGATCGCCGACCCTGCCGCGCGCGCGCGGCTGTCACTCGTGAATATTGCCCGCAGCGGCATCTTCGCTGCCGACCGCGCCGTGCGTGAATACGCCGAGCGCATCTGGGAGGTGCAGGTATGAACCCTTATGTCTGTGTTGTCGGCGCAGTTAATCTCGACATCTGCGGCCGTCCGTCGCGCAAGCTCATCTTCCGCGACTCCAATCCCGGCACGGTCACGCTCACGCCCGGCGGCGTCGGGCGCAACATCGCGCACGACCTGCGTCTGCTCGGCGTGGAGGTGAAGTTCCTCACCGCCTTCGGCGGCGACTCGCACGCCCAGCTCCTGCGCAACGACTGCGTGGAGCTCGGCATGGACCTTGGCTGCGCGCTCGACGTGCCCGGCGGGCGCACATCGACGTACCTGTACATTACGGATGAGCGCGGCGAGATGCAGCTCGGCCTGTCCGACACGGACATCTCCGCCGCCATCACGCCGGACTATCTGAGCCGCCATCTGGATGAGCTCAACGGGGCGGCCGCCGTCGCCATCGACGGCAACCTGACGAGCGAGACGATCGCGTGGCTGGGTGCGCACTGCACGGCGCCGCTTTTTGCAGACCCCGTCTCCGTCACGAAAGCGGAGCGGATGCGCCCCGCACTCGGCGCACTGCACACGTTCAAGCCCAACCTCACCGAGGGACAGAACCTCACGGGTGAGTCCTCACCGGAGGGCGTGGTCGCGGCGCTGCTGGCACAGGGTGTGCAGCGCGTGTTCCTGAGCATGGGGGGCGACGGCATCCTTGCCGCAACGCGTGACGAAACGGTGCACCTGCCGTGCCTGCCCACCTGCATGGTCAACACGACCGGCGGGGGAGACGCGGTCATGGCGGCGCTCGTCTGGGCGTATCTTGAGGGGCTCGACCTGCGCGAGACCACGGCGGCCGCTCTGCGCGCCGGAAAGGCCACGGTCGAATATCCCGGCACGAACAATCCCGACCTCGGCGTGCTCGTCCACGGCTGAGGCAGATCAAAACAAAAAACAGCAGACTTCCGGTGCCGGAAGCCTGCTGTTTTCTTATATCCATATCGCGATGCGGTAAACGACTGCCGCGGTGCACCATGCCGCCGCGCAATATCCCGTCGCCGCTGCAAACGCAGCGAGTCTGCTGCCGAGCTCCTGACGCATGGCCGCCTGCGCCGCCACGCACGGCGCATACAGCGCCGTGAACACGAGAAAGCTTGCGGCGGCCTCGGGGGAGAACACCTGCGGCAGCGCCGCCGTCAGCTCGCCCCCGAGCAGCACGCCGAGCGTGGACAGCACCGTTTCCTTGGCCAGCAGCCCGGTCACGAGCGCGGTCGCGGCGCGCCAGTCGCCGAAGCCGAGCGGCTGAAACACCGGCGCGATCACCCGCCCGGCCGCGGCCAGCAGGCTCTCGTCGGCATTTGCGGCCACGCGCCACGCCGGGGTGAACGTGCGCAGCACCCACACGCCAATGCTCGCCGCGAGGATGACCGTGAACGCCCGCACGAGAAATTCCCGCGTTCGCTGCCGCATCCGCCGCAGCACGCTGTGTGCGTCCGGCCAGCGGTAGTCCGGCAGCTCCATGACAAAGGGCGCTGCTTCCTGCCGTCCCATGCAGCCGAGCAGCTTGGCTGCACCCACCGCCGTCCCGATGCCGAGCGCGTACAGCGCCAGAAACACCAAGGCGCTGCGCTGCGGGAAAAACGCGGTGGCAAAGGCCGCGTACACCGGCGCCTTCGCGCTGCAGCTCATCCACGGCGTGAGCAGGATCGTCAGCACCCGGTCACGCCGCGCGGGCAGCGTGCGCGCGGCGAGCACCGCCGGCACGCTGCATCCGAAGCCCAGCAGCAGCGGCACGGCGCTCTGCCCGCTCAGCCCCAAGCGCCGCAGCGGGCAGTCCGTCACGAAGGCCACACGCGCGAGATAGCCCGTGTCCTCGAGCAGGGAGAGAAAGAAAAACAGCACCAGGATCACCGGCGCAAAGGCCGCCACACTCCCCACGCCCGCGAACACGCCCTCACGCACCAGCGCGCGCAGCAGCGGCCCTGCGTCCAGCGCCAAAAGCGCGCCGTCCGCCGCGTCTGCGAGCCATGCGATGGCGTGCGCGAGCATTTGGCTCAGACACGGCCCGACGACGTGAAACGTCAGGTAGAACACGCTGCCGAGCAGTGCCGCCATCGCGGGGTAGGCCGTATACCGCCCCGTGAGCACGCGGTCGATGCGCGCGCTGCGCCGGTGCCCGGGCAGCGTCTGCGGCAGGGTGAAAAACCGCGTCAGCCTGTCCACCTGCGCAAAGCGTGCCGTGGGCAGCGCCTCACCGCGCGTGAGCCCGGTCTCGTGCTCCATGCACGTGACGGCTTGCCGTGCCGCCTCCGGCGCGTGATCGCCGTGCGCGCCGTCGAGCCACTGTGTCGCCGCAAGCACCGGCGGCAGACCCGCCCTGCGCGCCTCGTCTGCAAGCACCCGGGCGAGCGTGCGCACGCAGCCCTGCACCGCGCCCGGGGCCAGCGCACGCCACGGGTCGGGCGGCGTACTCTGCGCTGCGCGCACGGCTGTGTCCAGCAATGTGTCCAGCCCCTCGCCCAGCGCCGCGCTCACCGGCACGACCGGGATGCCCAGCGCCTGCGCCAGCCCCGCCGTGTCCACCGCACCGCCGCCGGCACGCAGCGTGTCCATCACGTTCAGCGCCAGCACGACCGGCACGCCCAGCTCCAGCAGCTGCAGCGTCAGGTACAGGCTGCGCGCCGGGCACGTCGCGTCCGCGATGCTGATGATCGCGTCCGCCTCGCCGCCGAGCAGATACGCGCGCGTGACGCGCTCCTCGTCCGAGAAGGGGCGCAGTGCATACACGCCCGGCAGGTCGACGAGCGTCACGTCCGGCCGCGTGCGGCATACGCCGGTGCTGCGCGTGACGGTCACGCCCGGGAAGTTGCCCGTGCGCGCATTCGCCCCCGTAAGCGCGTTAAAGAGCGTTGTTTTGCCGCAGTTGGGATTGCCCGCGAGCGCGAGGATCATGGCCGTGCCTCCCTTTTTCGGATAGCACAGCCTATGCGCAGACAAAAAGCGGTAGACTTGTACACGTGTGGGATGGTAAAATAAAGCTGCGGCAAATGAAAACGCCGCCCGTGATTGGGCGGCGTGATTCGGTTTTCGCTTTAACGGAACGTGGCGGCGCAGTCGCAGATGTGCACGTCGACGCCCTTGCCGGCGGCGAAGTCATTGAGCTTCTGCATGAGCTTCTCACGGTTGGCGTTGACGATCTTCGTAGCCAGACGCTGCTTCTGATCCTGCGACATGGTGCGCAGAATGCCCTTGACGATGCGTGACGAGGCCTCGGGCGTGTTGCACGCGAGCTTGAGCACGGGGTTGATATTGCCGCTCTGGCTCAGCGCCTCGAGTACGAGCGGGAGCTGGGAATCGAGCTTATCGGTGTAGTCCAGACTCTCGATCCGGAAGGTAACTTCGATCATGTTGAAAAACTCCTTTGATACATTTCGTGAATGGCCAGCATTATAGCAGAAACTTTTTGCGATTTCCACCGTTGCGGCACAAAAAAGCTGACAACATTTCCACAATCACACGCAGGAGGCGACCCGGATGTACGATAACGATCACTTGGACGAGCAATGGCTGCGGCAAACCCCGCTGCCGCGCCGCCGGAGCGGTGCGGGCTGCGGGCTGACGCTGCTGCTGGTGCTGCTGCTCGTGCTGGCGGGCGCGGTGTTTTATCCGCGTATCCGCGCGCGGCTCACGCCGGTGCAGACGGTGCAGATCCAGCGCGAGTCATCCGTCCTGCCGGACACTGCGCCGAACTGCAGCGCGAACCCGCGCGTCGCCGCCGTGCTGCACACGGCGATGCGCGAGCAGACGGATGCGGTCGTCTACGGCTGCGACGCCGACACGCTCACCGCCTGCCTGGGCGAGCTGCTCGACGATCCGGAGCTCTGGGTGCGCTTGTACCGCTACACAGTGTACGGCGGGGTGAATGCGCACATCACCGTTGCGTTCGACTGGGTCTATCCCGATGACGGTCCAGCGCGCCGCGCGCAGCTTGCGCAGACGGCGGACGGTCTGCTTGCCGCCGCCCCGGCGGAGGACTACGAGCGCGCGCTGTATCTCTACGACTGGCTGCTCACGCACGTTACCTACACCGGGCGGGAGACGTATGACCAGACGGCCTATGCCGCCGTCTGCGAGGGACAGGCCGTCTGCGGCGGCATTGCCGATGCGTATGTCTATCTGCTCGAGCGCGGCGGTATTCCGGCGCGCGCCGTCACGGGCACGTCCGTGTCCTCGAGCGGCGTGAGCGAGCGCCACGCGTGGGTCGCGGCCGAGCTCAACGGCGCGGTCTACTACTTTGACCCCACGTGGGATCTGCAGGACGAAGGGAGCGCGGAGGCACTGCCGGACTATCTCAGCCACACGTGGTTCGCGCTCACGGCGGCGCGCATGGCCGTGCGCCACACGCCGGACGCGACCGGACTCTGGCCGGACAGCCGCGCGAATGCCGACAACTACTATGTCCGCAGCGGCTATACGGCGGCGGAGGCGACCGTCGCTGCGGCGGCTGCCGCCGTGCGCAGCCAGTGGGAGGATGGGCGCGCCGTGCTGGAATTCCGCTGCGAGTCGCCGGAGGTCTATGATGAGATGCGCGCGCTGCTCTTTGACCGCGAGCGCCTGTGGGATGTCTACCGCGCGCTCGGAAGCCGCGCCGCCTCATCGGGCTATCAGTGCGTGGACGACCAGCAGATCATCCGCCTCGTGCCAAGACAATAAGAAAACTGCACGCCCGAGCGGGCGTTTTGAGTCTGTCAAAAAGTAATACTTTTTGACAAAGGGGGTTGCGGCCTGACTGCAGCGCACGCGCCGTCCGCCCAAGGCGAACGGCGCGCACGTTTGCAGGCCGAGAAGTATTTTCTTCGCCGCACATGTCGCCGAAGAAAATGATCGGACCTTCTTTGCGCCTGCGGGCACAAACTCTACGAGGTTCTTTGACAAACCGAAAAACTGCACGCCCGAGCAGGCGTGCAGTTTTTTGCGTTTATTTTGCTTCCTGGTCGGCGTTCATGCTCAGGTAGGCGTTGATGAAGCCGTCGATGTCGCCGTCCATGACGGCCTGAATGTTGCCGTTTTCAAAGCCGGTGCGGTGATCCTTGGCCAGCGTGTACGGCATGAACACGTACGAACGGATCTGGCTGCCCCACTCGATCTTGAGCTGGACGCCCTTGATGTCGGAGATCTTCTCCAGATGCTCACGCTCCTTAATCTCGGCCAGACGCGCACGGAGCATATTCTTGCAGTTTTCGAGGTTCTGGAAGTGGCTGCGCTCGACCTGACTGGACACGACGATGCCGGTCGGGATGTGCGTCAGACGCACGGCAGACGAGGTCTTGTTGACCTTCTGACCGCCCGCGCCGGACGAGCGGTACACGTCCATCTTGATGTCCTCGTCGCGCAGCTCGATCTCGCTGTCCTCGGTGATCTTGGGCATGACCTCCACGGCGGCGAACGACGTGTGGCGGCGGCCGGAGGCGTCAAACGGGCTGATGCGCACGAGACGGTGGATGCCGTTCTCGCTCTTGAGGAAGCCGTAGGCGTTCTCGCCCTCGATCATGATGGTCGCGCTCTTGATGCCGGCCTCGTCGCCGTCGAGATAGTCCATGAGCTTGACAGTGTAGCCATGGCGCTCGGCCCACATGTTGTACATACGGTAGAGCATACTCGTCCAGTCCTGCGCCTCGGTGCCGCCTGCGCCGGCGTGGAAGGTGAGGATGGCGTTGTTCGCGTCATACTCGCCGGTCAGCAGCGTCTCGAGCCGCATGGATTCGAGCGTCTCCTCAAAGGACTGGAACTCGCTCTCGAGGTCGGGCAGCATCGAGTCGTCGTCCTCCTCGACGGCCATCTCGCACATGGTCAGCATATCCTCCCATGCGCCGGTGAGCTTGGCGTAGCGCTCGAGCTTGTGCTTGAGCGTCTTGATGCGCTTTTGCACGCGCTGGCTGTTTTCGGTGTCGTTCCAGAAACCGTCCTGCGCGCTCTCCTCCTCGAGCTTTTCGACCTCGTTGCGCGCCTCGTCGAGATGCAGCGCGCCGCCCAGATCGTCCAGCGCCGGACGGAGGTTGTTGAGTTTGTTCTTGTATTCCTCAAATGCAATGGATGCCATAGGTTGAATCCTGCCTTTTTTCAGTCTAACTTACTTATTATAATCAAAAAACACGCGCTTGTAAAGAAAAACCGTGCTTATTCCGCCTCGGCCTTCGGCTGGATGGACTCGTCGTTGACGATCCAGTTTTGCACGTCGATGATCTCGATGCCGTCGTCGCCGATGCGGTTGACGACGCGCGTGATGCCGGAGTTGATGATCATGCGCCGGCACATGGCGCACGAGGTCGTGTCGTGCAGAAGCTCGCCGTCGGCGGCGCTGCGCCCGACGAGGTAGAGCGTGCCGCCGATCATGTCGCGCCGTGCGGCGGAGATGATGGCGTTGGCCTCGGCGTGGACGCTGCGGCAGAGCTCATAGCGCTGACCGCTCGGAATATTGAGCTGCTCGCGGTTGCAGTAGCCGAGCTGCGAGCAGTTGACGCGGCCGCGCGGCGCGCCGTTGTAGCCGGTGGAGAGGATCTCGTCGTTCTTGACGATGATCGCGCCGTATTTGCGCCGCAGGCAGGTCGAGCGGTCGAGCACCGCGTCGGCAATGTTGAGATAGTATTTGTCCTTGCTCATGCGCTGATCCATGTTGGACGCGCCTCCTTCGCATAATTTCCTAACATATATCATATCGGAAATGCTCCGCCGCGTCAAGGGCCGCACTGGTATTCTGCGCGCGTGTGTGCTATACTGACCGGCGGGTGACGCTTATGAAAGAAAACTATCAAAAACAGCTCGACGCGCTGCTCTCCGCCCTCCCGCCGGAGGAAAAGCCGCGCCTGCTGCTGCAGAGCTGCTGCGGCCCGTGCAGCAGTTATGTGCTCGAGTACCTCACGCGGTATTTTCGCGTGACCGTGCTGTACTACAATCCGAACATCCAGCCGCGCGCGGAATACGACCGCCGCCTCTACTGGCAGCAGGAGCTGATTCGTCAGCTCCCGACGCCGGAGCCGGTGGCGCTGCTCGCGTGCGATTATGACGGGCAGCGCTACATCGACGCCGTCCGCGGCCTCGAGCGTGAGCCGGAGGGCGGCGCGCGCTGCACGGTGTGCTTCCGTCTGCGTCTCGAGGAGACGGCGCGGCAGGCACGGGCGCACGGGTTCGACTATTTCGGCACGACGCTCACCGTTTCGCCGCACAAGGACGCGCAGCGCCTCAACGTCATCGGCGCCGAGCTTGCGCAGCAATACGGCGTGCGCTGGCTGCCGTCGGACTTCAAAAAGCGCGAGGGCTACAAGCGCAGCATTGAGCTGTCCCGCCAATATGGGCTCTACCGGCAGGAATATTGCGGCTGCCTGTACAGCAAACCGGTTGACAACGGCCGGACGGAGGAGTAGAATAACCGCCGTCACAATTTCAATAGGCGCAGGTGCCATACCCCTGCGCGCACAACGTGTGCAACGAAAAAAATGGGAGGAATTGAATTATGCACATCACCACGAGAAAACTGGCCGCTGCGGCGGTCACGGGCGCGGCTTATGCCGCATTGACGATGCTTTTGGCGCCGATCAGCTACGGAGCGATCCAGTGCCGGGTCTCGGAGGTGCTGTGCATTTTGCCGTTTTTCATCCCCTGCACGGCATGGGGGCTGTTCGCCGGCTGCGCGATTGCGAATCTGCTGAGCGCGGCGGGCATTTTTGACGTTGTTTTCGGCTCGCTGGCGACGCTGCTGGCGGCGCTGTGCACGGCGTGGCTCGGCCGCGGGCGCGGCGCGCAGTCGTGGCTGCGGTGCGTCCTTGCGGCGCTCATGCCGGTCGTGTTCAATTTTGTGTTTGTCGGCGCGGTGCTCACGTGGTCGCTCACGGACGCCGTGTTCCCGCACCTGAATGCATCGTTCTGGCTCTTCGGCGGTCAGGTCGCGCTCGGCGAAGTCGCCGTGCTCGGCATTCTGGGCCTGCCGCTCATGCGCCTGCTGCCGCGCAACCCGAAGTTCCGGGAGATCATTCGCAGCTATCAAAAGGAGTGACGGAGCATGACCCGCTCAAGCGGTATCCTGCTGCCGGTGTCGGCTCTGCCGGGGCCGTGCGGCATCGGCGATCTGGGCACAGCCGCCCGGGAATTTATCGATTTTCTCGCTGCCGCCGGGCAGCGCTATTGGCAGATCCTGCCCCTCAACCCGCCGGACAGCGCGCACTCGCCGTATCTGTCGGCGTCGACCTTTGCCGGCAGCACCGATCTGCTGTCGCCGGAGCCGTTCACGGCGCGCGGCGCACTCACGCTCGACGAGGTGCGCTCCGTCGACTGGGGCGGCGATCCGATGCGCGTGGACTACGGCCGCGTGCACGCGGGCAAGACCGCGCTCTGGGCTGCGGCGTTTGCGCGCGAACAGGCTGCCGTCACGCCCGCGCTGCGCGCCGCGCTCGCAGCGGAGCCGTGGCTCATGGATTACTGCCTGTATATGGCCATCAAGGAGGCGCAGGGCGGCGCGCCGTGGTATGCCTGGCCGCAGCCCCTGCGCGACCGTGACCCCGCCGCACTCGCTGAGGCGGCCGCGCAGCTCGATGCGCGCGTGCTGCTGCACGCGTATCTGCAGACGGAGTTTACCCGCCAGTGGGATGCGGTGCGCGCCTATGCGCACGCGCACGGTGTGCGCATCATCGGCGACCTGCCCATGTATGTCGCCGCCGACAGCGCGGACGTCTGGGCGAAGCCGGGGCAGTTCTGCCTCGACCCGGACGGACAGCCGAGCGCCGTTGCCGGTGTCCCGCCGGACTATTTCTGCGCCGACGGTCAGCTCTGGGGCAACCCGCTCTATGCGTGGGACGTCATGAAGGCGGACGGCTTCCGGTGGTGGAAAGACCGCGTTCGCGGTGCAGCAAAGCGGTATGATGTGGTGCGTATCGACCATTTTCGCGCCATTTCGAGTTATTGGGTGGTGCCGCGCGGCGAGTTGACCGCACGCGGCGGACATTGGGCGCCAGGCCCCGGGCCCGCGCTTCTGCAGGCGCTGCACGCGGCGGCGCCCGAGCTCGAGCTGATCGCGGAAGATCTCGGCACGATCGACGACGACGTGCGCCGGCTCGTTGCGCGCTCCGGCTGTCCGGGGATGCGCGTACTGCTCTTCGGGTTTGACCCCAGCGGCACGTCCGAGCACCGGCCGGATCGTGTGCGCGCGCACAGCGTCTGCTATGTCGGCACGCACGACAACGCGCCCGCCGCTGCATGGGCGGCGCTCGGCGGCGCGGACGCCGACTATGCCATGCGCTGTCTCGGCGTGTACGATGTGGCGCGTCTGCCCGAGGCGCTGCTGCGCGCCGGTATGGGTTCGCGTGCAGAGCTGTTCATCGCGCAGATGCAGGATGTGCTCGGCCTCGGCGCGGAGAGCCGTATGAACACCCCCGGCACGGCCGCCGGCAACTGGGTCTGGCGGCTGCTGCCCGGTCAGGCGGACGCACAGACGGCTGCGCGTCTGCTTGCACGCACACAGGCGGCCTGCCGCGCCTGACGGAAAAATGAAACAGCGGACACCGAAAAAATCGGTGTCCGCTGCTTTTTTCCTGCACGTCAGACAACGACGGCGCGTACCTGCTCAATGAGCGTGGTGTAAAACATCTCATAGCCTGCCTCAGACAGGTGGATGCCGTCCTCGGCATTGCTCGCGCGCGGGTCGACCCCGTCGAGAAAACGCTCGCGCGGGTCCACGCACGGCACGTCCAGTTCGGCGGCGATGGTGCACACGAGACCGGAATAGCGCTCCTGCGTGCGGTAGATGCGCCGCACGTCGCCCAGCCACTGCATGACGCCGGCGGCGCTCGCGCCGTTGTGGTCGATGCAGGCGAGGTATTTCACCTCGTCGATCGGCGGCAGGGTCGTGAAGATGGGGCGCACGCCCGCCTCGCGCAGCATCTGCACGATGGCCGTGAGATTTGCACGGAATTCGTCCGCCAGCACAACGGGGTCGTGGTGCTGCTCGGGGTGGGCGGCCACGTCTGCCCAGTCGTAGTTGCAGTCGTTGCCGCCATACTCGATGAGCGCCCAGTCATAGCGGTGGCCGCGCGCGAGGTCGCGCTGCACGAGCGTGACGCCCTTGCGCGAGGTCGCGCCGAAGACGGATTTGTTCGTTACCTCGGCGTCTACACCGACAAGCGGAGCCTCAAACAGATCGGTGTGAAAATGATACCGGAGCTGCTCGTCCGGCAGTGTGCCCTTCATCAGTGAGTCGCCGTATACGGCGATACGCAGCTTTTGTTCCATTGTGAGCTCCTCCTGCAGGTGGTGTTTTCACTATGATACCGACAGACACTTAAAAATCCATTAGAAAAGTGTAAAGAAAGCGAAAACGCGGCGGACGCCGCGTTTTCGCTCTCATTCGATCGGTTATTTCCACAGTGCGGGGGGATACGTCCCGTCGGTGTGCAGGGCGCGCAGCGCCGCAACGACGCCGGGCTTGTCGTCCTGATATGTCAGGCCGAACCAGTGCTCGTCCGTCTGCAGTACGCGCGTGCGCACGCGGCTTTGCGCCGTGAGCGCGTCCATCATCACGGGCAGCAGACACTCGCGCTTTTCATCGCCGGGGGCGAGCGTGTGCACAAAGTCGTCAAAATACTGCGCCATCACGTCCAGCATCTGCGGATGATAGCCCCACAGGTTCATGCTCACGAGCGCTTCGGGGTCGAGCACGATGCCCTCGCCCTCACCGGACATGTCGCGGATCAGACCGTCGGGGCAGAGCCGGATCTTGTACGTCTCCTGCACCTTGCGCAGCAGGCCGTCCTGCGTCGCGCACACGCCGCGCGTGACCGTGCCGAAGGGGCTGACGGTGTTTTTCAGCCGGTAGCCGACCATGGCGGCGTCCTGCGCGCTGCCGAGCTGCGGCAGCGCGGCGGCGATGGCGTCGAGCGCGCCGCGGCCGTAAAAATCATCGGCGTTGATGACGGCAAAGGGCGTACGGATCACATCGCGCGCGCACAGCACGGCATGCACCGTGCCGAGCGGCTTTTTGCGTTGCGCCAGCTCCGGGCGCGCTGCGGTGAAGCGGTCGGGCGTCTGGAATGCGTAGTCGATCCGGATGCCGGTGCGCTGCTCGATGCGGTCGCCGAAGAGCGCGCGCACATCCTCCAGCATCGACGGCTTGATGATGAGCACGATGCGGTCGAAGCCGGCGCGCAGCGCGTCATAGATCGCGTACTCCATGAGGATCTCGCCGTCGGGGCCGAGACGCTCGATCTGCTTGACGCCGCCATAGCGCGAGCCGAGGCCGGCCGCCATTACTACCAGGGTCATATCCATATGCGGTGAACCTTTCTGTCTGTTATAAAGATCGTAACATACAACATAGCACAAATGAAGTGAAACTGTCAATCTTTGTGTGCTGTCAAAATGCGCCTCTGGAAGAGCAAACCATTGCAAAAACAGGATAAGTGCGGTAAAATCGCTTCGACCTGTGAGACCTGAAGGATCTTCGGTGTGACATTTTCCGAAAAGGAGGACGGGCGCGCACGCGGCGCGTCCGAGAGATGATGAAGCGAATCTTGTCTTTTTTTCTGACCGTGGCTCTGTCGGCAGCGCTGCTGGCACCGGCTGCGTCGGCGGCGAATGAGGCTGCGGCGAGCAAGGATACCGACTGGCTGTACATCACGATCGACCCCGGTCACGGCGGCGACGGCGCGGGCGGATATGACCCCGGTGCGATCAACAGCACCTACGGCTATCAGGAGGCGGACCGCGTGCTCAGGATCGGCCTCTATCTCAAGCAGGAGCTCGAGACCTACCGCCATGTCCATGTGGACATGACGCGCGAGGACGCCAAAGGCACGAGCGCCACGGCACCTCTGAGCAAGGTGCAGGGACGTGTGGATTTCGCGCAGCAGAAGGGCTCGGACCTGCTCGTGAGCCTGCACCTGAACGGTGCCGCCACGCAGTCTGCGCACGGCGCGCTGATCCTTGCAAGCAACGGCAACTATGACGCCAAGTGCGCGGACATCGTCGACGGTGTCGGCACGAACATCCTCACGCAGCTCGGCAAACTCGGCCTCGACACGAGCCGCGGCCTTGTCAAGGAGAGCTCGCACGACGGCACGACCTATCCCAACGGCAAGCTCGCCGATTATTACGGCATCGTCCGCTACGGTCAGCTTGCGCACATCCCGTCGCTGATCATTGAGCACTGCTTCATCAGCAGCGACAGCGACAGTGCGCAGTTCCTCTCGAGCGAGGCAAAGCTGCAGGCGATGGCGCAGGCGGATGCGCGCGGCATCGCGGCGTATTACGGCCTTGAGAAGAAGGCGGAGGGCGAGACCGACCCCGAGCCGGCCTTCCGCGACTGCCGCAAGCACTGGGCGCGGGAATACGTTGACGCCGCCGCAGCCGCCGGCTGGGTGTCCGGCGTCGGCAACGGGCTCTTCGCCCCGGACGGCACGCTCACGCGCGGTATGTTCGTGACCATGCTGGCGGGGCTTGCCGGTGTGAACGAGGCGGACTATCCCGGCAGCCGGTTTTCGGACGTCGAGGCGAGCGCGTGGTATGCGCCCAGCGTATCCTGGGCAGCGTCGGAAGGGATCGTCTCCGGCGTGGGCGACGGGAAGTTTGAACCGAACCGCAACATCACCCGTCAGGAGATGGCGGTGATCATGGCGGGCTACCTCGCATGGAAGGGCATCGACACGACGCCGGGCACCGAGGCCTCCGCCTACAACATCGCAGACCTGGACGACATTGCCCCGTGGGCGCTCAAGAGCGTCTGCTTCTGCTATGAGAAGGGGCTGCTGACCGGCCGCGGCACGAGCTTTGCGCCGCTGGCCAACGCCACGCGCGCCGAGGCGTGCGTCGTGCTGTGCGGGCTCCATGACTTTCTCACCGCGTCCGGCGGTTGACTTCCTGCGCCATTGGCGTATAATAAAACCAACATATTGTTGAAACGGAGGAAACCCCAACTATGAGCGACCATCACAACGAAACCCCTGAAAATTGCACCCACGACTGCTCGACCTGCGGCGAAAACTGCGAGCATGCGGCCGAGTCTCTGCAGCAGGCGCTGCGTCCGGGCGCCCGCGTTGACAAGGTCATCGCGGTCGTCTCCGGCAAGGGCGGCGTCGGCAAGAGCCTCGTGACGAGCCTGCTCGCCTGCGAGATGCAGCGCCGCGGCCATCAGGCTGCCGTGCTCGATGCCGATATCACCGGCCCCTCGATCCCGCAGGCGTTCGGCGTCCACGGCAGCGCCATGGGCGGCGAGGATTTCCTGTATGCCAACCGCACCCGCACCGGCATCGAGATCATGTCCATCAACCTCCTGCTCCCGAACGAGACCGACCCCGTCGTCTGGCGCGGCCCGGTCATCGCGGGCGCCGTGACCCAGTTCTGGACCGACGTCCAGTGGGAGAATGTGAACTATATGTTCGTCGACATGCCTCCCGGAACGGGCGACGTGCCGCTGACGGTGTTCCAGTCCCTGCCTGTGGCGGGCGTGGTCGTCGTCACGTCTCCGCAGGAGCTTGTCGGCATGATCGTCGACAAGGCCGTCAACATGGCCGACATGATGCACGTGCCCGTGCTCGGCATCGTTGAGAACATGGCCTACTACACCTGCCCGGACTGCGGCAAGCAGCATGCCATCTTCGGTGAGAGCCACATCGAGGCCATTGCCGCCAAGCACGGCATCCCCAACACGGCCAAGCTGCCCATCGACCCCGCCATCGCGGCGGCGTGCGATGCCGGCCGCATCGAGGACGTGCAGGGCGATTGGCTCAGCAGCCTCGCCGACGCCATCGAGGGCAAGTAATTGTCTGCATAACAAAAACCGCTCTGCATTTCGCAGAGCGGTTTTTTATGCTTCTTTTCGCTCGATTTTCACGAGCACTTCCGCCGGCAGCTCCGTTCGATCCGTGCCCCAGCGGTCAGCCGCAATCTCAAGTACCTGCGTGAATTTTTCGACCTCCTGCTTTGGGACGGTGTCGAGAATAGCGAAGATGTCCTTGAAGCTGTATTCATTCACGCAATCGACGTATTCCTGATAGGCCTTGCGCCCGAAGTCGGTCACTTTGACGATCACATCTTTCCGGTTGACGGAGGTGTGGTATTTTTCAACCATGCCCTTGCCCTCGAGCTTGGCGACGGTCTTGGAAAATGTGCTGGGCGTGATGGCGAGCCGCTGCGCGATCTGCGCCATTTTGTCGTTGCGCTCTTCATTCTCCAGCAGATACTCCATGACCTGCAGCTGAATGGAGTTGAAGGCGATGTCTTTGGCGTAATACTTTTCCTGTTTGTACATGCCGGCATATGCATTGGCAAATTTGATGAGTTTTTCGGTAAAGTCGCGGTATTCGCGCAGCCATTCCAGTTTCATAACGATGCCCCTTTGCGTATTCCCGTTTATTATATCGGAGCGGCCCGCGTTTTTCAAGCGAAACCATGCACGTATAAAAACGGGGCCCGGAGCGTGTGCTCCGGGCCCCGCGGGAAAGCGTACTGCGTTATGCGAAGGTGAGTGTGTTGGTACAGTTGATGATCGTGATGAGGACGGCCATCAGGATGCCGCCGAGGTAGGGGTTGTTCGTCCAGCGGTAGATGCGCCGGCACACGAGCGCGGAGACCGGCAGATACACCACGAGCGGGACGAGCCAGATGCCGACGATCGAGCCGCAGATATGGAACTGCTCCGTGAACATATAGCCGGTGGAGCGGAACCAGAGATACTGCAGCGCGATGAGCAGCAGCGGCCCGAGACCGACGGAGATGCACTGGATCAGCGTGTTGATCCAGGGCTTTTTGCCCTGACGATAGTCATTGAAGCCGTTGACCGACAGGGACATGGCGATGAAATAAATCAGGAAAAACGGCAGATACTTCAGGCAGACGAGCAGCTTGTCGGCACGGAAAGCCCGGATCGTGATGACCCAGATCCGGCAGTCGGACAAAAACAGCCAGTCGCCGAGGAACACGAGCGCATATGCGGCAAACACGACCAGCAGCGCCAGACCGATGGTCTGCACCAGCGCTTTGCCGCTGAGCACGAAGCCGCGTTTGCGCAGATCGAGGCCGGCCTTTTTCCCGTAGGCAAAATAGTTCAGGAGCATCCAAAGCAGCAAAAATACGCCGCAGACGGCAGACCACACGCCGATGAACAGCGTCGGGAACTGGCTGAACCAGTGCGAGGTGCCATGCAGTGTGCTGTTGTAAAGATTCGGATACAGTGCCTGGATCGGGTCGTGGAGCTTGAGGTAGGTGACCATGCCGAAGAGCATAGCCAGCACCATGCCGCCCCAGTACCAGGCGCGCCCGCCGCGGGTGCACGGCATATCCATCGGCACGCCCTGTTCGGCCGTGCACACGGCGGAGAAGGCGCGTGTACGCGAGAGCAGCTGCGTGAGCGTGACGAGGATCACAAAGAAGCAGATCAGCGACAGCGTGTTGAAAGCGACCTTGATCTGCCAGATCTGATTGCTGTCGGCAAGCTGCGTCCGGCTGCCGAGTGCCTCGTTGAAGAAGCCGACGGAGTCACACACGACGCGCGCCGAGAAGTGCGCCCACGGGTGCGTGATCGCCGGTGTGAAGATCACATGCACGGCGTCCTCGCCGTTCACATCCTGATGGTAGACGGTGCCCGCTTCGCGCTCGGAGAGGCCGGCGGGATCGACGCCGAAGTAGAGGAACGACTGCGCCGTCGGCTGATGGATGTAGTCGCGCGGCGCGGTGGAGCCTGCCGCCGTGTCGGCGGGGTAGCCGTGGTAGAATTCGTCATACTGCGCGGCGACGATGCCCACGTCGCGGCTTTCCCAGAAGTTGAAGAAGCCTTCCGGGTCGCTGTAGGGGTCGTATGCGCAGCGCGGCGTGTTGGTCATGGGATTGCTGGGCGTGTACTGCGAATCCGCGCAGACGAGTAGCACGGCGGAGATCAGCTGCGTGTCGGCGGCGTTGTCACAGCGGACGGCGGATTTGCAGGCCTCGGCGCCGTAGGAATGCCCGGTGATGCCGATGCGGCTGCCGTCGACATAGTTGATGCGCGAGAGCATTTTCACGGCCTCGTAGGCGCCGTTGCCGTCCTCGGCCTCGAAGCCGACGTCTGCGCTGTCCGAGTCGCCGTGACTGTACTGGTCGATGGCCAGCACGACAAAGCCGCGCCGTGCGTATTCGATATAGTTGAGATCCTGCATTTCCTTGTTGTTGTACCATCCGTGGATGGTCACGATCGCCGGGGCGGGCGTCTCCGCCGTCGCCGTGTCCGGTACGGCCAGTATGGCGCTCATGGTCATGCCGGTCTCTGTCTCAAATGAGATCTCCCGGACGCTGATCCTGCCGCCTGCGGTCTGAGCCAGCCACGAGCCGATAAATCCGACGAACAGCAGCACCAGAGCCACGAAGAATGTGACTTTCGTTTTTCGCTCTTTCATATTTTTCCTCCTTTTATTATTTCTAAGCGAAATAATATTGTTTATATAATAAACGATTTTATTTCCGAACGCAATTAACAATGCTGCACAAAGAAGGACGCGGCTTTTTGGAACATGTTACAACGGCAAATAAAATCCCCGCTGTCTGCGATCAGCAGACAGCGGGGATTATGCAGTTTTCTTTTACCATTTGTTGATGACCTTCTCGGCGAAGCCGGGGAGGTCTTTGACATTCAGTACCGTGCCGTCGTCGAGCACGGCGCGGCCGTTGAAGACGCCGAACACCTGATGCTGGTCGGACTTGATGAGCCCCACGTCCGAGCAGCTCGCGCGGTCGAGCACGGGGGTGTAGTCCATCTCAAAGCGGCCGTCGTCGCTCGTGAAGGTCCAGGGCCGCATGTAGTCCGGCGTGGCCTTGCCGCCGTCGCCGGGGATGTGGAAGGTCACCTGACTGAGCTTGTGCGCGCGGCCCTTGTAAAAGAGCATGTTCTCGCTCGCGGCGCTCGTGTTGCCGAAGCCGTAGCCGATGTTGAAGCCGAATTTCTCCCCGTCCACGAGACCGGAGGCGCTGCCCCAGTACCACGTGTTTTTGTACGTCCACACGCCGCGGCCCCAGTCGAGCACGGCGAAGCTGTCCGCCGGGTCGAAGGTATATGTGCGGTTGTGGTAGCCGTAGGTCACGGTGCCCTCGGCGCGCATGCAGTTGATCTTCTGGTTGTAGTAGAAATGCTTGTCCTTGTCAAAGGGCGTGGCGATGACCATGGACTCAGACGGGATGTCCGTGAGCGTGACCTTCGCGTACAGCGAGCCCTCAGGTCCGAAGTTTTTCATCTGCGCGATGAGCACGCGGCGGTCTCCCTCATTCTTGAAGAGAATGCTGTAGTTCCGCCCGGCGCTGTGCACATCGCCGGTCTCGCTGCTCTCGGGCAGGCCGACGCGGCCGTTGGTGAAGGCCTTCATCGGGCTTTTCGTGATCTGCCAGCCCTCATCGAGGTTGAGCAGGGAGATGGAGTCGAGCCCCATGTAGCTGTTATCCGCGATGGTCAGGGCGAGGGCAAAGTGCCCGTTGTTGACGCAGTAGTAGTCCCACTCCTTGATGCGCATTTTGCCGGCCTTGATGTCGCTGCGGCGATAGATGGGCAGCAGGGTCTTGGCGTAGCCGGGTTCTGTCAGGTTTCCGCTCGCGTCGAGCAGGGGTCGGCGCTCGGTGATCTCATGCTGATTCATGCTTCGCGCTCCTTTTTGATCTGCCGGATGTCCCGTCCCGCGAACGGGAGCGTCTGGTATTCGCCCGCGATGCGCGACAGGATCTGCGGCGTGTATTTTTTCTGCAGCTCCTCGTTGGAGCAGTTGGTGCTGATGATGGTGGCCTTTTTGCGCGTCAGGCGCGTGTTGATGAGCGTGTAGAGGGCGCTCGTGGAGTAGGCCGTGATCATTTCCGTGCCGAGATCGTCGAGGATCATCAGGTCACAGCCGAGATACTGCTCCACGCGCTGCGCGGCGGCCTCGCCGTCTGCGCTGCTGCGCTGGAACTTCGCGCACTCGAACGCATCGAGCGCGCTCGCGGCCGTCTCGTAGGCGACGGCGTAGCCCGCGCCCGCGACCACGCGCGCGATGCACGCCGACAGATACGTCTTGCCCAGCCCCGTGCTGCCCTGCAGCAGCAGGTTCATCGTGCCGGGGTGAAACGTCTGCGCAAACGTGCGGCAGACCTGAAATACGCGTTCCATCTTCGGGCGCGCGCTCTCGTCATAGAGCGTGAGGTCAAAGTGCTCGAACGACTCGTCGCCACTTTGCAGCAGGCGGCTGAGGTCGCGCGTGAGCTCGGCATTGTAGCGCCGCAGCAGACAGCGGCAGGGCTGTCCGTGGATATAGCCCGTGTCGCGGCAGTCGGGGCAGGTGTAGATGTCGTCGGTGTAGTCCACCGGCAGGTGATAGCTTGTCAGCAGCTCGGCGCGCTGTGCCTGCGTGTCAAGATTCGCACGCTCGAGCGCGCGCAGCTCGTCCGTCGGGTCGCTGCCGTGGCGCATCGTCAGACCGACGAGCGTGATCATCTGCTGCTGCAGCGTCTGGTCAAGTGTGCGCAGACCGGGCACGCGGCGATAGGCGTCGTCCACGCGGCGGCGGTGCTCGCGCTCATTTTCCGCGCGCTGCTGCGCGATCTGCTCGCGGGCGCGCGCCAGATAGATCCCATTGCGGGCCATGCCGGTCCCTCCTTAGGTGTTGGTCTGCTCCATCTTGCGGAGCATCTGTTCCACGCGATCGAGATCGTCGCGGTCGGCTGCGGGCGCGGCGGCAGCCGCGCGGTGCTTGCCCGCTGCGCGCGGGTCGCCGGTCTCGATCTCCTCGAGCGTGTGCAGCCCTTTTTCGTGCCAGCTCATGAGGATGCGGTTGAGATAGGGCCACTTGCGCGCGCCGGTCGCCACGACCGTGCGGTCATACGCCTCGGCGATCGCCTCGCAGTCAAAGCCCATGTCCAGCCAGCTCGTGATGTAGCCGCGCTCGGTGCGGCTCGGCGCCCGGTCGCAGATCTGCAATACCTGCAGCACCTGCTGCGCAAGGTCGCGCCGCGCCTGACGCCGCTGCAGAAATTCCTCCGCCTGCGCCGTCGTGTGGATCTCCTGATCGGCCCACGCGTAGGCCTCCTTTTCGATCCGGCGCATCGTCGGCGTGCCGGCATGGCCGCGTTCGGCGCGGTATTCCTGAAAGACGTAGTGGATCAGCTCCATGAGCACGTCGGCCGGGAGACCGAGATAGTCGCGCAGCCCGAGCAGCATGTTCATTTCGGGCGTCGTGAGCTTGCGGCCGTAGAGCTGCTCGGCCTCGCGGCGCACGGTCTGCATGGGCCCGTCGCTGAGCATCCGGGTGGAGATGTCCTCCGCCGTGTACTGCGGCAGCTCGGCCGCAGGCACGAGCTTCGGCTCGGCGGCGCTTGGCCGGTCGTCTGCGGGCGCGGCGCGGCGCTGTGCCGGGGCGGGCTGTTCTTTCCCTGCGGCGGAGACGAGTCCGAGCGCGCACAGGCGCTCCATCGTCTGGCGCAGTTCGCGCTCGGTCAGGCCGATGCGCTCGGCGGGGAAGGGCTTTCCCCCGGCGCGCAGCAGCGCGAGATATACCAGGGCACAGCGCCCGTCCTTTTCCTGCAGCAGCTTGTCCGCTTCCTCGATCGGCAGCGACAGGCAAACCGGCCGCGACAGCGTAAATTCGGCTTGATCCATGCAATTACCCCTCGGGTCGATAGAAATTCATGATAGATTCACATTATAGCATGAAAATTGACTTGTAGCAAGAGCAGCGCCTGTGTTATAATGCGATATGTATGACTATAACTAGGAGTGGGTCTATGCTGGAATTGCTGGCACCTGCGGGCAACCTCGATGCCGTCATCGCGGCGGTGCAAAACGGGGCGGACGCGGTGTATATGGGCTTTGGCGACGGGTTCAACGCGCGCCGGAGCGCGGATAATTTCACACGGGAGTCGTTTGCAAAAGCGGTGCGCTACTGCCATATCCGCGGCTGCAAGGTCTACGTCACGCTCAACACCCTCGTGGGCGACCGCGAGATGGAGTCCGCTGCCGCGCTCGCGCAGCAGGCGTCGGACGCCGGAGCGGACGCGATCCTCGTGCAGGATCTGGGGCTTGCGCGCGTGCTGCGCGATGCTCTGCCGGATATCCCGCTGCACGCGAGCACGCAGATGAGCATCCACAACCTCGCCGGAGTCGAGGCTGCGGCCGAGATGGGCATCACCCGCGCCGTGCTCGCGCGCGAGCTCTCGCTCGAGCAGATCCGCTTCATCTCGCAGCACGCGAGCATCGAGACCGAGGTGTTCGTGCACGGTGCGCTGTGCTTCTGCTATTCCGGTCAGTGCTATATGAGCGCGCTCATCGGCCGCCGCAGCGGCAACCGCGGCGCGTGTGCGCAGCCGTGCCGCATGCAGTACAGCATGGGCGGCCGCATGGACGAGTACCCGCTGAGCCTGCGCGACAACTGCCTGGCGGATTATCTGCAGCAGCTCGATGAGGCCGGTGTCGCCTGTGTGAAGATCGAGGGGCGCATGAAGCGGCCGGAGTATGTCGCCGTGGTCACGGACGTGTACGCCAAGTGCATCCATGAGCACCGCGTGCCCACGCCGGAGGAAAATGACCGTCTTGCGCTGGCGTTTTCGCGTCAGGGCTTCACGCAGGGCTACCTGCTCGGCGAGAAGGGGCCGGATATGCTCGGCACCCGCGCGGCCGAGCCCGACCGCGAGGCCGAAAAGATGTTCACCGCCGCGCGCAAGGCATATGCCGACGGCGAGCGCCGCCGCGTGCCCGTGAAGTTTTATGCCAAGGTGCGTGCGGGCGAGCCGGTCATGGCCGCCGTCGCGGATGAGGACGGGCATCGCGCCGTGCTCACAGGGCCTGTGCCCGAGCCTGCGCAGCGCGCGCCGCTGACCGGGCAGAGCCTTGCCGATCAATTTGCCAAAACGGGCGGAACGCCCTATTATTCCACCGGCACGGAAAGCCGCATCGACCCCGGCCTGTATCTTCCGGCGGCCGCCGTCAACGACCTGCGCCGCCGGCTCATTACCGGCCTGAAGGACGAGCGCGCGGCGCTGCCCGAGCGGCGCAGCCTGCCGCTGCCGCTGCGGCCGGAGGGCAAGCGCTATTATGCCGACCCCGTGCTCATCGTGCAGGTGCATCAGGCCGAGCAGCTCACGCCGGAGCTCGCGCAGCTGTGCCCGGCGTATGTGTATGTGCCGGTCGAAATTCTTGACACGGATTTTCCGCGCGTCGCCCCGTTTCTGGAGCAGGGGGCGCAGGTCGTGGCGGTGCTGCCGCGCGTCATCACGGACGATCAGGCGGAGGATATGCACGCGATGCTCTCCCGCGCCGCCGAAAACGGTGTGCGCGAGGCGCTCGTCGGCAATATGGGGCACATCTTCTTCGCCCGCCGCGCGGGCATGCGTGTGCGCGGCGACTTCGGGCTCAATGTCTTCAACTCCTACACCGAGGGGGTCTTGCAGCAGGCCGGGCTCGTGAGTGCGACGGCGTCGTTCGAGCTGCGCGTGGCGCAGATCCGCGACCTTGCCAAGGCGGTCGACACCGAGATGATCGTCTACGGCCGTCTGCCGTGCATGATCACCGAGCAGTGCATCATCCGCAACAGCGCGGGGCGCTGCAACTGCACCGTGCCGAACAATCTGGCCGACCGGCGTGGGGCGCTGTTCCCGGTGCTGCCGGCGTTCGGCCACCGCAACCAGATCTTCAACGCGCACAAGCTCTATCTCGCCGACAAGCATGAGGACTATGAAACGGCGGGGCTCTGGGGCGTGCGCCTCATGTTCACGACCGAGACGCCGCATGAGTGCGTCGCGGTCACGCAGAGCTATCAGGGTCTGACGGATTACCGCCCCAACGGGCTGACCCGCGGACTGTATTATCGGGGCGTGGAATGACCCGCCCGGGAGGAACGACCATGAACTGGATTCTTGCCTCCGGCTCCCCGCGCCGGCGGGAGCTGCTGGAGATGCTCGGTGTGCCGGACCTGACGATCCGTCCGGCCAAGGGGCCCGAGCGCGCGACGCCGGGCGCAGGACCGGAGCAGACCGTGCGCGAGCTTGCGCTGCACAAGGCGCAGGAGGTCGCGCAGACCTGCGCGCCGGAGGACATCGTTATCGCGGCGGACACGATCGTCTATCTTGACGGTGTGATCCTCGGCAAGCCGAAGGACACGGCCGACGCCGCGCGTATGCTCGCCGCCCTGTCGGGACGTGAGCACACCGTCTACACTGGCGTCGCCGTTTTGCGCGGCGGCGAGACGCGGCAGGCGGCCGAGCACACGGCCGTGCGCTTTCGCACGCTGACGCCGGAGGAGATCGCGCGCTACATCGCCACCGGCGAGCCGATGGACAAGGCCGGCGCCTATGGCATTCAGGGGCGCGGTGCGCTGTTCGTCGCGCATCTGGACGGGGACTATTTCAACGTCATGGGCCTGCCGCTGTGCCGACTCGGACAACTGCTGAACGAACTGGGAGTCGAGCTGCTTTGAACTGGAAAACATATCTGAAGAAAAAAGGTGCGCGCATCGGCGCGGTCGTGCTTGCGGTCGTGCTCGTGCTCACGCTCATCGCCGGGGCGCTCGGCGGCAAGGCGGGATTCCTCACGAATCTCGACGGCATCGTGCGCGCGCCGCTGCAAAAGGCCGCGACCGTCACGGCGCAGTGGCTTGAGAGCATCTACGGCTACATTTATAAATATGACCAGCTCAAGGCCGAAAACGACCAGCTGCGCACGCAGCTTGCCGAGGCGCAGGCGCAGGCGCGCGAAGGGCAGGAGGCGCTCGCGGAAAACGAGCGCTACCGGGACCTGCTGGGCTTCACGCAGCGGCACACGGACTTTGAGCTCGAGCCGGCGAACGTCGTGTCCTACGGCGCGTCGAACTGGTCGAGCACACTCACGCTCAGCAAGGGCAGCGACTGCGGCATCGAGGTCGGCGACTGCGTCATGAACGAGGCCGGCGCGCTCGTCGGTCAGGTCATCGAGGTCGGCAGCACATGGGCGACCGTGCGCACGGTCATCGACGTGGACATGAGCGTCGGCGGCTACATCAGCAGCAGCGGCGCCACGGCCATGGTGCTCGGTGACTTCACGCTCATGCAGGACGGCTGCATGCGCTTCGGCTATCTGGCCGAGGGCACGAGCATCTTCACCGGCGACACCGTGCTCACCTCCGGCAAGGGCGGCGCGTTCCCGGCAGGGCTCGTCGTCGGCACGATCACCGACGTGCGCACCGAGGCCGGCGGCCAGCAGACCTACGGCGTCATCACGCCGGCATGTGATCTCGGTGAGCTGCTGCAGGTGTTCGTCATCAAGGACTTTGACGTGGTGAGCTGACATGTGGGCGGATCTGATCAATAAGGAAAAGATACACCGCGTGCTCTGGTGCGCGCTGTACATGGCGGTGACCGTTGCACTGCAGACCACGGTCTTTGCGCACATTGCGCTCTTCGGCGTGCACGCCATGTTCGTGCCGGCGGTCGTCGTGGCGGTCGGCATGTTCGAGGGTGGCACATGGGGCGCGGTCTTCGGTCTCGTCACAGGCTATTTCTGCGCCATGGGCTACCCCGAAACGGGGCTGCTGTTTGCCGTGCTCTTCGCGCTCATCGGTTTCGGCGCGGGGATGCTCGCGGCATATCTCATCAATAACGGGATCTTCCCGTTTCTCGTGACGTGTCTGGCTGCGTTTCTGCTCACGGCCTTCTGCCAGATGTTCCGCCTGTGGATCTTCCACGGTGCGTCGTTCTGGCGGCTGCTCGCCGTGGCACTGGGGCAGAGCGTGTTCTCGCTCCCGTTCGCCGTGCCGTATTACTACATCAGCCGTGCGTTTCACCGCCGGCGTGCCCAGCGCTGAGGCATTCAGCGCGCCCGTACCCCCGAAAGGATCTTCGCTATGGAAAAACCCATCAAGCCCGGCCGTATCACCGCGCTCGCGTGTATGCTTACGCTGCTCGTGATCGTGTTCGTGGTCGCGCTCTACAAACTGCAGATCGTCGACGGTAAGGCGTACTATGAGGAAAACCGCAACAGCGTCGCCAGCTCCCAGACCGTGGCGGCCGCGCGCGGCAGCATCCTCGACCGCTACGGCCGCGTGCTCGTGTCGAACACGAGCTGCAATAACCTCGTCTTTAACCCTGACGATCTCTTCGAGCAGGACGACCCGAACGGCATCCTGCTGCGCCTTGCGCGCACCGTCGTCAGCTGCGGCGACACGTATGTCGACGAGCTGCCGGTCACGACCGCGCCGCCGTTCGAGTATACGGACATGAGCGAAACGCAGCGCACACAGCTCAAGGGCTTTCTCAAATATGCCGGTCTTGACGAGGAGGCCACGGCCGTGGAGCTTTTGAGCTACTGCCGTGAAAAATTTGAGATCAACAACAACTACTCCGCGGCCGATATGCGCACCATCGCTGGCCTGCGCTATTCGATCAAGACGCGCTATATCGACAAGCTCTACCTGCCGGACTATGTGTTCGTCAAGGACGCGAGCATGGAGCTCATCACGTCCCTGAAGGAAAATAACGTCCCCGGCTTCGAGGTCACGGTGTCGTATACGCGCCAGTATCATACGAATCTGGCTGCACACCTGCTCGGCTACACGGGCCTGATGACCGCCGAGGAATACACGACCTATAAGACGCAGGGCTATCCCATGAGCGCGACCGTCGGCAAGGATGGGGCGGAGCTCGCCTTTGAGAAATACCTCCACGGCACGGACGGCACGGCGATCGTGACGAAAAACGCCGCCGGCACCGTCACCGGCACGACCTATACCAAGGAGCCGGAGCCCGGCGATCAGGTCAGTCTTACCATTGACCTCGACCTGCAGTCGGCGGCGGAGCAGTCGCTGACCAAGGGCATCGAGAACATGAAGTCAAAATCCACGGAAAACAGCGATGCCGTCGGCGGCGGCGCGCTCGTGGCGGTCGACGTCGCCACCGGTCAGCCGCTGGCCATCGCAAACTACCCGACCTTCGACCTGCAGACGCTCTTCCAGAGCGAGGAGAACTACAAGGCCGTCTCCGAGGCGGACAACCAGCCGCTGTTCAACCGCGCGCTGCTCGGCCAGTATTCTCCGGGCTCGACGTTCAAGCCCTGCACGGCTATCGCCGGTCTGACCGAGGGCATCATCACCACCGGCACGACCATCCAGTGCACCGGCACGTTCCGCAAGTATGAGGACACCGGCTACGCGCCCAAGTGCTGGATCGCCTCCTCCGGCGTCACACACGGCAATGACAACGTTACCGAGGCGATCCGCGACTCGTGCAACATCTTCTTCTACACCGTCGGCGACAGCCTGCCGATCGACACGCTCGCGCGCTATGCCGCGGCCTTCGGCCTCGGCGAGCACACCGGCATCGAGCTGCCGGAGAGCACCGGCCAGATGGCCACGGAGGCCGTGAAGAAAAAGCTCGAGAACACGAACTGGTATGTCGGCGACTCGCTGCAGGCGGCCATCGGCCAGTCGTACAGCCTGTTCACGCCGCTGCAGCTTTCGGAGTACTGCGCCACGATTGCAAACGGCGGCACGCGCCACAGCGCGTCCATCCTGAAATCCGTGCGCAGCTATGACGGCAGCGAGCTCATCTACGAAAACGAGGCCGAGGTGCTCAGCACCGTCGAGACCGGCGACTACAACTGGGCCGCCGTGCAAAAGGGCATGTACCTCGTCGCCAATGACCCCGCCGGCAGCGCTTATGAGACCTTCGGCAGCTACGGAGTGAAGGTCGCCGCCAAGACCGGTACCGCCCAGCTCGGCGATAACCAGGTCAACAACGCCATTTTCATCTGCTACGCACCGTATGACAATCCCAAGGTCGCCGTGGCGGTCGTTGTGGAGCACGGCAGCGCCGGTGCTTCCATCGCCTCCATCGCGCGTGATTTTCTCGACGCATATTTTACCGTCAAGACCGTTGACACCGCCCCCGAGAGCGAGCTCTCGCTGCTGCGATGACGGCCGCTGACCAGAAAGAGAGGAGTTATCCATATGAACATTGCACTGATCGCTGACGACGGAAAAAAGGAACTCATGGTCCAGTTCTGCATCGCTTACTGCGGCATTCTGGCCAAGCACGAATTGTGCTCCACGTTTACGACCGGCCGGCTCATCTCCGAGGCCACCGGACTGAAGATCCGCACGTACCTGCACTCGGCGCAGGGCTGCCAGCAGCTCGACGCGCGCATCGCGTACAACGAGATCGACCTCGTGCTGTTTTTCTGCGACGCCGAGAGCGGCAACTTTGACGAGGTCAACCGCATGGCGCGCCTGTGCGACCAGCGGCAGATCCCGTTCGCCAGCAATGTGGCCACGGCCGAAGTGCTCATTCTGGGCCTGAACCGCGGCGACCTCGACTGGCGCGACATCGTCAACCCCAAGAAGAAATCGTAAGCCCGAAAGGAAACCAAGACATCATGGACAAGATCAAACCCCGCACACTGTCCGGCTTCATGGAGCTGCAGCCGGACAAGCAGGTGCAGATGGACAAAATGCGCGCCGTTCTGGCCGAGACCTACGCCCGCTATGGCTTCACCCCGCTCGATACGCCCGCGATCGAGGCGGCCGAGGTGCTGCTGGCCAAGGGCGGCGGCGAGACGGAAAAGCAGATCTACCGCTTCACGAAAGGCGAGAGCGATCTCGCGCTGCGCTTTGACCTCACTGTGCCGCTGGCAAAGTACGTCGCGGCCAATTACGGCCAGCTCACCTTCCCCTTCCGCCGCTACCAGATCGGCAAGGTCTGGCGCGGTGAGCGCGCGCAGCGCGGCCGCTTCCGCGAGTTTTATCAGGCGGACATCGACATCATCGGCGACGGTGCGCTCGATATACTCAACGAGGCCGAGATCCCGGCCATCATCTACGACACGTTCACCCGCCTCGGCCTGCACCGCTTCCGCATCCGCGTGAATAACCGCAAGGTGCTCAACGGCTTTTTCGCCATCCTCGGTCTGAGTGAGCAGGCGGGCGATGTGCTGCGCACCATCGACAAGCTCGACAAGATCGGCGCGGACAAGGTGCGCGCGCTGCTCACCGATACCTGCGGCGTCACGGTCGGGCAGGCGGACGAGATCCTGCGCTTTATCGCCTGCCCGGGCACGAGCGCGGACAAGCTCGCCTTCCTCGAGCAGTACCGCGGCCGGAACGAGACGTTTGACACCGGCCTTGACGAGCTGCGCACCGTCGTGGACTACCTGCCCGCGTTCGGCGTCCCGGAGGAGAACTTCGAGCTCGACCTCACGATCGCGCGCGGCCTCGATTACTACACCGGCACGGTGTACGAGACCGTCCTGCTCGACCATCCCGAGGTCGGCAGCATCTGCTCCGGCGGCCGCTATGACGACCTCGCGGGGTATTATACGAACAAGTCCCTGCCCGGCGTCGGCATCTCCATCGGTCTGACGCGCCTGTTTTACATCCTGCAGGAGCAGAACATGATCTCCGACGCCGTGCTTACCGCCCCGGCGGACGTGCTCATCCTGCCGATGACGGACGATCTGTCCGCCGCCGTGTCGCTGGCATCCATGCTGCGCGCCGGCGGTCTGCGCGTGCAGCTTTACAGCGAGAAGAAAAAGTTCAAGGCCAAGATCGGCTATGCCGACAAGCTCGGCATCCCGTTCGTGATCTTCCTCGGCGAGGATGAGATCGCGCAGAATGTCTGCGCGCTCAAGAACATGGACACCGGCGTGCAGGAGGCCGTGACGCAGGCCGCCGCGCTCGAGACCATCCGCGCGGAGATCGCGCGGCGCACCGCCGGTGCGATCCTGCGCGAGTCTTGATCCGGTCAATCCGCCGCCGCACCGCCGGAGGCGATATTCGATAGAAAGAAAGGGAATCAGGAGTATGTTTCAGTCCCGCACACACACTTGCAACGAGCTGCGGCTCGAAAACGTCGGCGAGCAGGTCCGCATCGTCGGCTGGATGGAAAATGTCCGCGAGGTCGGACAGAATTTTGCCTTCGTCGTCGTCCGTGATTTTTACGGCACGACGCAGGTCGTCATTGAGACCGAGGACATGATGAAGGCCGTCAAGCCCCTCAACAAGGAGTCCACGATCGCCGTTGAGGGCACCGTGCGCGAGCGCGCGAGCAAAAACCCCAAGCTGCCCACCGGCGACATTGAGGTCGTACCCACGAAGATCGAGGTGCTCGGCCGCTGCCGCTACAATGAGCTGCCGTTCGAGATCAACCGCAGCCGCGACGCCGACGAGGCGCTGCGCCTGAAGTACCGCTATCTCGACCTGCGCAACCCCGCCGTAAAGCAGAACATCATCCTGCGCTGCCAGGTGGTGGCCGCGCTGCGCGCCGCCATGACCGAGCACGGCTTTCTCGAGATCACCACGCCCATCCTCACGGCGTCCAGCCCCGAGGGCGCGCGCGACTATCTTGTGCCGGCGCGCAAGCACCCCGGCAAGTTTTACGCTCTGCCGCAGGCACCGCAGCAGTTCAAGCAGCTGCTCATGACGGCGGGCTTCGACCGCTATTTCCAGATCGCCCCGTGCTTCCGCGACGAGGACGCCCGCGGCGACCGCAGCCCCGGCGAATTCTATCAGCTCGACATGGAGATGGCCTTCGCCACGCAGGACGATGTGTTCGCGGTGCTCGAGGACGTGCTCCCGCCGATCTTCGCCAAGTACGGCAAGTACAACATCGCGTCCGAGGCGCCCTTCCGCCGCATTTCCTACCGCGACGCGATGGACACCTACGGCTCGGATAAGCCCGACCTGCGCATTGACCTGACCGTGCAGGACATGACGGCGCTCGTCGCCGGCAGCGACTTTGCGCCCTTCGCCGCTGGCAACACCGTCAAGGCCGTCGTCGTGCCCGAGTGCACGCTTGCGCGCAAGGCCGTCGACAAGCTCTGCGCCGACGTGGAGGTGCAGTCCGGCAGCAAGCCCTACTGGTTCAAGGTCGACGAGCAGGGCAATTTCTCCGGCGGCATCGCAAAGTTCCTCACGGACAAGACGGCGGAGATCACCGCGGCCCTCGGCCTGAAGCCCGGCTGCTTCGTCGGCGTGACGGCCGGCAAAAAGACCGCCGCGCAGAAGACGGCGGGCGTGCTGCGCGCAAAGCTCGGCGCGGCCGTGCCGGGTCACATGGACACCGAGCGGTACGAATTTTGCTGGATCGTCGACTTCCCCATGTACGAGATCGGCGAGGAGTCCGGCGAGCTGGAATTCTGCCACAACCCGTTCTCGATGCCCAACGGCGGGCTCGAGATCCTCGAGCAGGCCGAGCGCGGTGAGGTCGATCCGCTTGACATCAATGCCTTCCAGTATGACCTCGTCTGCAACGGCGTCGAGCTCAGCTCCGGCGCGGTGCGTAATCACGATCCCGAGATCATGGTCAAGGCATTCGAGCTCGTGCGCCTCGGTGAGGACGATGTGAAGGCCAAGTTCCCGGCCATGTACAACGCCTTCTGCTACGGCGCGCCCCCGCACGCCGGAATCGCCCCGGGTGTCGACCGTATGGTCATGCTCCTCGCGGGCGAGGACAGCATCCGGGAGATCATCCCGTTCCCGATGAACAAAAACGCGCAGGACGTCATGATGGGCGCGCCCGGCACCGTCGAGCCGCACCAGCTTGAGGAGCTGCACATCGCCGTCGTCGGCGACACGGAGCCCGATACCGAAGCGTAAACCCAAAATCCGAGTGACGGCGCCCCGGCGTTCGGCCGGGGCATCGTCCGTGAAAGAAGGCGAACGGTTTGCTGTCCAAGATCCAGTCCCTCGGCTGCCGCGGTGTGAGCGGCTACGCCGTGAGCGTGGAGTGCCACGTGTCCAACGGCCTGCCGGGGTTTGATATCGTCGGCCTGCCGGATGCGGCCGTCAAGGAGGCGCGTGAGCGCGTGCGCAGCGCCATCAAGACCAACGGCATGAAGTTTCCGGTCAGCCGCCTGACGGTGAACCTCGCCCCGGCGGACACGCGCAAGGCCGGCACGCTCTATGACCTGCCGGTGCTGCTGGGCATCCTGTGCGCCACGGGGGAGATCCGCCAGCCGCCGGCGACGGCGGCCTTCTTCGGCGAGGTGAGCCTCGCGGGGGAGATCCGCCCCGTCACCGGCGCGCTCACGATGGCGCTCGCGGCGGAACAGCTCGGGCTCAGGGAGCTTTTCGTCCCGGCAGGCAACGCGGCCGAGGCCGCCTTTGCCGAGGGCGTGACCGTGTATCCGGTCGAGAACATCTCGCAGCTCGTGCACCATCTGCGCGGGGAGAAGCGCATCGCGCCCATGACGCCGCCGGCGTTTTCGGCCGCGCCGCACTTCGCGGTCGATTTTGCCGAGGTCAAGGCGCAGGAGAACGTCAAGCGCGCGCTCGAGGTGGCCGCCGCCGGCGGGCACAACATCCTGCTTGTCGGGCCGCCGGGCGCGGGCAAGTCCATGCTCGCCAAGCGCCTGCCGACCATTCTGCCCGCGATGAACCGCGCCGAAATGATCGAGACCACGCAGATCTATTCCGTCCTCGGTCTCACGACGCCGGACGATCCCGTCGTGCGTGTCCGGCCGTTTCGCGCCCCGCACCACACGGTGTCGAACGTCGCCATGTCCGGCGGCGGCAGCGCGCTGCAGCCGGGCGAGATGAGCCTTGCCGACAACGGCGTGCTCTTTCTCGACGAGCTGCCGGAGTTTTCGCCCGCCGTGCTCGAGACGATGCGCCAGCCGCTTGAGGACGGCAGCATCACCATCTCGCGCGCGACCGGCTCTGTGACGTATCCGAGCCGCTTCATGCTCGTGTGCGCCATGAACCCCTGCAAGTGCGGCTGGTACGGGCATCCCTCGGGGCGCTGCCGCTGCTCGCCGCGCGACGTGCGCCGCTACCATGCGCGCGTATCCGGTCCGCTGCTCGACCGCATCGATATCATCATCGAGGTGCCGGCGCTGGACTTTGACGAGCTCACCGAGCCCTCGGCCGGAGAGTCGTCGGAGACCATCCGCGCGCGTGTCAACGCCGCCCGCGCCGTGCAGCGCGCCCGCTACGGGGACGACACCACCGCGACCAATGCGCACATGGGACCGCGCGCCCTCGCTAAGTTCTGCACGCTCTCGCCCGAGTGCGAGCAGCTCATGCATCAGGCGTTTGACGCCATGGCGCTCACCGCCCGCAGCTATGACCGCATCCTGCGCGTCGCGCGCACGATCGCCGATCTCGACGGGGCGGAGACCATCGCGCTCACGCACCTGGCCGAGGCCATCCAGTACCGCACGTATGACTTTTCCGTCACCGAGCCGTGAGCCCGGCCGGACAGAAGGGAGCTTCCCATGTACAACAATAACTACAACTACAACCCCAACTGGTACCAGCCGCCCGGCCCCCAGCCCGGCAAGCATGAGGCCACCGTCGCCATGGTGCTCGGCATCGTGTCGTGCGCGCTGCTCGTGTTCGGCTACACGGCGCTCGGCTCGGTCGTCACGGGCATTATCGGCCTGATCTATTCCGCGCGCGCAAAAAGCCTCGGCTTCAACGGCACGCCGCGCACGGTCGGGTATGTCTGCTCGCTCATCGGGCTGATCCTCGGTGCGCTCGTGTGTCTGCTGCTCGTGTGGCTCGGTGCGTGGTCGGTCGGCGTGTTCATCACGCTCGTCGAGCGCTGCCTGTGATATCCTGAAAGAAAAGGAACGAACGATTTATGAAGGATCTGCTGCTCTGCAAGCCCGGAGAGATCTTCCTCAAGGGGCTCAACAAGCACTATTTTGAAGAGAGGCTGGTCGCAAACGTCAAGCGCCGCCTCAAGCCCATCGGCCACTTCCGCGTGACGTATCTGCAGTCGGCGCTCTACATCGAGGCCGCTGACGATACGGCCGATCTTGACGCGGCGTATGACGCCGTGCGCAAGGTGTTCGGCATCGCGACGATCACGCGCGCGGCCGCCTGCGAGAAGGACAAGGACGCCATCACGGCGCTCGCCAAGACGTACCTGCACGACGCGATGACGGCGGCGCGCAGCTTCAAGGTGGAGACCAAGCGCTCGGACAAGCGCTTTCCCATGACGAGCATCGAGCTGTCGCAGTATGTCGGCGGCGAGCTTGCCGAGGCGTTTCCCAACACGGTCGTCGACGTGCACGACCCGGAGCTGACCGTGCGCCTCGAGGTGCGCGAGCAGGCGGCGTATGTCCACGCGCAGGCAGTCGAGGCGGCGGGCGGTATGCCCGTCGGCTGCAACGGCGCCGCCGTGACGATGCTCTCCGGCGGCATCGACAGCCCCGTGTCCTCGTACATGATCGCCAAGCGCGGCGTGCGCCTGATCCCGGTGCACTTTTTCTCCTTCCCGTATACCTCGGAGCTGGCCAAGGAAAAGGTCATCTCGCTGGCTAAGGAGCTCACGGCCTACACCGGCCGCATGACGCTGCAGATCGTGCCCTTCACGCACATCCAGGAGGAGATCCGCCGCGCCTGCCCGGAGGAATATTTCACGCTCATCATGCGCAGATTCATGATGCGCATCGCCGAGGACATCGCCGCGCACAACGAGTGCAAGGCCATCGTCACCGGCGAAAATCTCGGTCAGGTCGCCAGCCAGACCATGGAGGCCATGGCCTGCACGCAGGCCGTGACGCACCTGCCCGTGCTCCAGCCGCTCATCGGCATGGACAAGCGCGATATCGTGAAGATCGCGCGCGACATCGGCACATTTGACACATCCATCCTCCCGTATGAGGATTGCTGCACGGTCTTTACCCCGCGCCACCCCAAGACCCGCCCGACCGTGGCGGAGGTCGCAGAGGCGGAGGCCGCGCTCGACATTGACGCGCTCGTGCGCGAGGCAGTGGACGGAATTGAAAGGATCCGGATCGATTTATGAATGCAGAACTCATTGCCGTCGGCACCGAATTGCTCCTCGGCGACACCATCAATACCGACGCGGCGGCTGTCGCGCGCCTGCTCTCGGAACTGGGCATCAATGTCTATTGGCAGACCGTTGTCGGCGATAACCGCGCGCGGCTTGAGCAGGCGGTGCAGCTTGCCCGCACCCGCGCCGACCTCATCATCACGACCGGCGGCCTCGGCCCGACGTGCGACGACCTGACCAAGGAGGTCGTGGCCGGCGCGTTCGGCATCCCGCTCGAGCTCAACGAGGCGGAGGAGGCACGTCTGCGCGGTCTGTACCGCGAGCGCCACACCTACATGACCGAGAACCACCTGCAGCAGGTCATGCTGCCGCGCGGCTGCACCGTGCTGCAAAACGACTGGGGCACGGCGCCCGCCTGTGCGTTTGAGGCGGACGGCTGCATGGTCATCATGCTGCCCGGCCCGCCGCTGGAGTGCGAGCCGCTGCTGCGCTACCGCGTGCGCCCGCTGCTCGCCGCGCGCGGCGACGGGATCATCGTCTCGCATAATGTCAAGATCTTCGGCATCGGCGAGGGCACGATGGAGTATCAGCTGCGCGATCTCATGAACGAGATGCAAAACCCTACCCTTGCGCCCTATGCCAAGGAGGGGGAGTGTCTCGTGCGCATCACGGCAAAGGCCCCCACAGAGGCAGAGGCCGAGGCTATGATCGCCCCGTGCCTTGCGCGCGTGCAGCGCGAGCTCGGCGCCTTCGCCTACGGCGTTGACACGCCGAATATCGAGACCTGCGCGGCCGAGCTCCTGCTCCGGCAGCAGAAGACCATCGCCGTGGCCGACAGCTGCACCGGCGGCATGCTCGGCGATATGCTCACGAACGTGCCGGGCGCGTCGGCGATATTTGCCGGCGGCATCATCGCCTATAATAACGACACCAAGACCCGGTTGCTGAATGTCGACCCCGCGCTCATCGCGCGCTGCGGTGCAGTCAGCCCCGAGGTCGCAGGTGCGATGGCGGAGCACGCGCGCACCATATTCGGCACGGATCTTGCCATGAGCATCACCGGTCTTGCCGGGCCGGAGGGTGACGGCGTGCACACCGTCGGCACGCTCTTTGTGGCCCTCGCCACGCCGGACGGCACATTCCACCGCACGCTGCACAAGGACAAGTGGGGGCGCGTGCGCATCAAGCACGCCGCTGCCAACCACGCTTTCGACATGGTGCGGCGCTATCTCACCGGCCTGCCGGTGGAGATCGAGGAAAACCGCTGACGCTATCATCTGCTTTTTCTGCGGCCGGGGCAGCTGTCCCGGCCGCGTTGTGACCCATGCATGATTTGAGAAACCGGAGAACCGATATGAACATCACTGTAGCCGGCGTGGGCTATGTCGGCCTGGCGCAGGCGGTGCTGCTCGCGCAGCACAACGCCGTCACCGCCGTGACCACGACCCCCGCCAAAGCCGAAAACATCAACCGCGGCGTCTCGCCGATCGCCGACGCCGAGATCACGGAGTTCCTGCGCGCAAAGCCCCTCACGCTCACGGCCACCGTGGACGCCGGGCAGGCCTACCGCACGGCGGACGTGGTCATCATCGCCACGCCGACGGACTACGACCCCGAGCGGCAGATCTTCAACACCTCGACCGTCGAGGCGGTGCTCTCGCTCGTGGGCAGGGTCAATCCCGGCGCACTCGTGGTCATCAAGTCCACGGTGCCGGTCGGCTACACGGAGCGCGCCGCGGAGGCGTTCGGCTGCAGGCGGCTGCTGTTCTCGCCGGAATTTCTGCGCGAGGGCAGGGCGCTGTATGACAACCTGCACCCGAGCCGCATCGTGGTCGGCCGTCCGCGCGGCGGCACGGCGACGGAGGCGGACGCGCGCCTGTTCGCGGCCCTGCTGCAGCAGGGCGCGGCGGAGCAGGACATCCCGACGCTGTACCCGAACGCGACGGAGGCCGAGGCCATCAAGCTCTTTGCCAATACGTATCTCGCCGTGCGCGTGAGCTACTTCAATGAGCTCGATACCTATTGTGAGCTCAAGGGGCTCGACACGCGGCAGGTCATCGACGGCGTGTGCCTTGACCCGCGCATCGGCGCACATTACAACAATCCGTCGTTCGGCTACGGGGGCTATTGCCTGCCGAAGGATACGCGCCAGCTGGTGGCGAACTTCGGTGACATTCCGAACCGCATCATCAGCGCCGCCGTCACGGCCAATGACGAGCGCAAGGATCACATCGCCCGTCAGATCCTGCGCAAGGCGGCGGGCGGCGTCGTCGGTGTGTACCGCCTGACGATGAAGGCCGATTCGGACAACTTCCGCGAGTCGAGCATCCGCGGCGTCATCGAGCGGCTGCGCCGCGCGGGTGCGAGCGTCGTGATCTATGAGCCGACGCTCAGGGCTGCCTCCTTTGACGGCCTGCCGGTGATCGCGTCGCTGACGGAATTCAAGCGCATGGCGGCCGTTATTGTTGCCAACCGCGCCGAGTCCGCGCTCGACGACGTACCGGAGAAGGTATACACCCGCGACCTGTACCGCAGAGACTGAAAAAGGGAGGCACAGACGATGAAAGGCATCATCCTCGCCGGGGGCTCCGGCACACGGCTGTACCCGCTCACGCGGGTCACGTCCAAGCAGCTGCTGCCGGTGTACGACAAGCCCATGATCTACTACCCGCTCTCGACGCTCATGCTCGCGGGCATCCGCGACATTCTCATCATCTCCACGCCGGAGGACACGCCGCGCTTCGAGCGTCTGCTCGGCGACGGCAGCCAGTTCGGCATCCGGCTGTCCTATGCGGTGCAGCCGCATCCGGACGGTCTGGCGCAGGCGTTTCTGATCGGAGAGGATTTCATCGGCGATGACACGTGCGCCATGATCCTCGGCGACAATATTTTCTACGGCAACCGCTTTCGCAGCAATCTGTGCGAGGCGGTCAAGGATGCCGAGGCGGGCTATGCCACGATCTTCGGCTACCATGTCAAGGACCCCGAGCGCTTCGGCGTCGTGGAGTTTGACCAGAACAAGCGCGTGCTGTCCGTCGAGGAAAAGCCGGAGCATCCGCGCTCGAATTACTGCGTCACGGGGCTGTATTTTTACGACAACCGTGTCGTGGAAAAGGCGCGGCAGGTGCGTCCCTCCGCGCGCGGCGAGCTGGAGATCACGGATCTCAACCGGCTCTATCTCGAGGATGACCGGCTGAAGGTGCAGCTGCTCGGCCGCGGCTTTGCGTGGCTCGACACCGGCACGGTCGAGAGCCTCATGGACGCGGCGGTCTTTGTCCAGACGGTGCAAAACCGGCAGGACGTGATCATTTCCGCGCCGGAGGAGGTGGCCTATCACATGGGCTGGCTCACGAAGGCACAGCTGCTGGCTGCCGCCGCGCAGTATCAAAACGCGCCCTACGGTGCGCATCTGCGCGCGGTCGCGGAGGACAAGCTGGTGTTTGAGAGGGAACTGCATGACTAGATTCGTAACCGGCGGCGCCGGCTTCATCGGCGCGAATTTCCTGTTTTACCTGCGCGAGCGCTATCCGGACGACCGGCTCGTGTGCATCGACAAGCTCACCTATGCCGGCAATCTCTCCACGCTCGCGCCGCTGCTCGGGCAGCCGAATTTCCGCTTTGCCAAGGCGGACATCTGCGACCGTGAGGCGGTCTATGCACTCTTTGCCGAGGAGCGCCCCGACGTGGTCATCAACTTCGCAGCCGAGAGCCATGTGGATCGCTCGATCGCCGACCCGTCGCTGTTTTTGCAGACGAACATCATCGGCACGTCCGTGCTCATGGACGCCTGCCGCGAATACGGAAACATCCGATTCCATCAGGTCTCGACCGACGAGGTCTACGGCGACCTGCCGCTCGACCGGCCGGAGCTGCTGTTCACTGAGCAGACGCCGCTGCACACGAGCTCACCCTACAGCAGCTCCAAGGCGTCGGCCGACCTGCTCGTGGGCGCGTACGGACGCACCTACGGTCTGCCGGTCACGATCTCGCGCTGCTCGAATAACTACGGGCCGTATCAGTTCCCGGAAAAGCTCATCCCGCTCATGATCGTGAGCGCCCTCGCCGACCGTCCGCTGCCGGTGTACGGGCGGGGACTGAACGTGCGCGACTGGCTGTATGTCACTGACCACTGCAAGGCCATCGACCTTGTGGTCAACCGCGGGCGCATCGGTGAGGTGTACAACATCGGCGGCCACAACGAGATGCGCAACATCGACATCGTGCGCCTGATCTGCCGCAAGCTCGGCAAGCCCGAGAGCCTCATCACCTACGTCGCCGACCGGCAGGGGCATGATCTGCGCTATGCCATCGACCCCACGAAGATCCACACGGAGCTTGGCTGGCTGCCGGAGACAAAGTTCGCCGACGGCATCGGCCGCACGATCGACTGGTATCTTGCCAACCGCCCCTGGTGGGAGGAGATCGTCTCCGGCGAGTACCGGAGCTACTACGCGCGGATGTACGGCGAGCGCCCGACGCTGTGAGCGGCAAAATGAAAAAGAGACTGGCAAAAAAGCATTACTTTTTTGCCAGTCTCAAAAAACCCGCAGTCCGTGGACTGCGGGTTTTTGCTTTGTGTCATTCTGCGTCCAGCCGCTTTTCCAGACAGGCGAGCGAGACGCCTGCGATGCCGTTGAAGGTGCACGGCACGATGGCGGCCTCGCGGAAGCCGAGACGGGCGTAGAGCCGGCGGGCAGCGGCGTTTTTTGCATTTGTGTCGATGCGCAGCACCGTGCAGCCGAGCGCGCGGGCGCGCCGGGCATAAAAGCGCACGAACTGCGTGCCGTAGCCGTGCCCGGCGATCGTCGGGTCAACGACGAGCGTGTGCAGCACGAGCACCTGCTCCGGCGGTGCTGCGTATTGCCACGGCATCTGCGCGTAGACCGGCACCTGCACTTGGTCGATGCGCCCGGCGGCAACGAGAACGCCATCATCCTCGAGCACAAACAGTGCCCCGTCGTCGAGCGCGGCCTGTGCGGTCGCGCGCGTCGGATAGACGCCGCGCGCCCAGCCGACGCTGGCGGTGCCGGTCTCCTCTGCGGTGTGGATCGCGTCGTAGATCTGCTCGATGCGCGGCAGATCGTCTGCGGTTGCGGGTCGGATGTCGATCATGGAGATACCTCCTTCTGCGGTGCCCGGAAGATGTCCTCCGGGATCAGGGCTGCGAGCGCGCGCTGTCCGGCGGGCGTGTGGTGCACGCCGTCGGTCGTGTAGGCCGGGATGAGCGCGTCCGGGTCGTTGGGGGCTGCCAGAGCATCCAGCGGGATGTAGCCGTCGGCGGGGCAGTCCGCGCTCTGAAACCACGCGTTGAGCTCCGGCCGCAGCGTGTCGAGCTCCGGCGACCACTGGATGTCGTCCCCGCGGCCGAAGAGGTTTCGCGTATAGCCCTTCCACGGCGTGAGCTCGCAAAACCAGATGCGCACGCCCTGCGCGTGCGCCATGTCGGCGAGCGCGCGGTAGCCTGCGGTCATCTGCGCGAACGTGACCGGGGTCAGCAGTCCCTGCTTGCTGCGGCAGTGCGGGTGGATGAGATCATTGGCGCCGAGCTTGACGAGCACCATGTCCGCGCCCGCCTGCGCGAGCACGTCGCGCGAAAAGCGCTTCACGCCTGCGCCGCCGAGGAGCTTCGCCGCGCGGCCGACGCCGTCGGCCACCAGCCGGTCGCCCTTGATGGCGGCCTGCGTCACGCTCACATTCCCGATGCCGTCGGCGCGCAGGCGCGCCGCCAGCAGACGCGGCAGCTCGTTTGCCACGGTTGAGTCGCCGAAGATGACGCACGCGTGCGTCCCGGGCGCTGCCAGCACGTCGATCTCCGTGAGCGCGGGGATGACCTCGTACGCGCCGGTCTCTGCCGTGTGCTGCATCGGTATGGCCAGATGCAGCAGGGGACGGCGCGTGCAGTTGCCGAGCTCGGCGTAGTTGCACCCGCCGATGAGCCCGATCGTGCGCATGGCGTTGATGCCGCGGTAAAAGACCGTGACGGTCAGCGTCTGCCCGGCGGCGACCGGCAGCGCGGCGGCATCGGAGGTGCAGCTCGTCCCGGCGGCGATGCGGACATGACCCTCGCCGCCGAAGGTCACGGTGTGCAGCGTGGCCGGGTCGATGCCGCGCGCATCGTCCGCGCCGATGGCGACGGTGCAGGCGGCCACGTGCAGCGGCAGCACGCCGAACACGTTCGAGAGCGTCAGGCGCACGTGCGTGCCGCCGGCCGTGAGCTGCACGGCCGTGCGCGCGGACACGTCCGTCACGGCGACGCCGAGCCGGTCGAGGACGCCGGTCTCGGACAGGCTCGCGTCGATGGGGCTGGTGCTCCATGCGCTGACCCAGTGACTGCGGATGCTGATTTCGTCCATAGCAAGACCTCCGGAATTTTGTGTGCTTCTGCCTTTAAGATAGGCGCGCGGCGCGCAAAAGTCAACCGCAAACGCCGCTCCCGGCTTTACAGCACGGGCCAAAACATGGTATCATGCGCACAGAACGACCTTTACCGGACAGAGGAGGGGACAGCTGTGCCAGACAAGCGTCAGGCACCGGCGGAGCGGCCGCCGAAAAAGCGCATGAGCCGCGGCACGCGCGTGCTGGTCATTATCGTGTGCGTGCTGCTCGCCATCGCGCTGCTGCTGGTCGCAACGGTATTGGTTTTGTCTGCGATCGGCCGCAATGCGCTGACCGACGATGACGGGATGAACATTTCCCGGGACGATGTGGAGTCGCTCGGCTCGGGCACGGTGCGCTACAATGACCGGCTCTACCGCTACAACACCGATATCGTCACGATCCTGCTCATGGGCGTGGACGAGCAGGTCAAGCAGGATGCCAGCGGCATCTACGGCAACGCCAACCAGTCGGATGCGAACATCCTTGCGGTGCTCGACCTGCGCAACAAGGAGATGACGCTCATCTCCATCTCGCGCGACGCGATGTGTACGCTCGATATTCTCGACAGCGCGGGCGAACATGTCGGCACGGCTACGGCGCAGCTGGCGCTTGCCTATGCCTACGGCGACGGGGCGGAGCGCAGCTGTGAGCTGACGAGCGCGGCTGTCTCGCGCCTGTTTTACGATCTGCCGATCCCGGTCTACGGCTCGATCTATATGCAGGGCATCCGCCAGCTCGTCGACAGCGTCGGCGGCGTGACGGTCACGCCGGACACGAGCATCCCCGGCTTTGCCGCCGGGCAGCCCGTGACGCTCACCGGCCAGCTCACGGAAAGCTACATCCGCTACCGCGCTGACTCAACCGAGGGCAACAACCAGCGCATGCAGCGGCAAAAGCAGGTCGTGCTTGCGCTCGTGCACAAGATGCTCGCGCAGGTCAAGGAGGATCCGGCAAGCATTCTTGCGCTCTACAACAACGTCCGGCGCAACACCACGACGAACATCAACACCGCCATGATGGTCTATCTGGCGCAGCAGGCGAGCGGGATGCACTTCTCGGACGACATCGTCAATGTCCCCGGCACGTCGGTCATGGGCGAGCAGCGGCACGCGGAGTATCAGGTCGATTCGGACGCGCTGCTGGAGCTGATCCTGAGCATTTTCTACGAGCCGGTGGAGGGGTAACCGGGAAACGGATATTTTTTGCAATTACCCTCTTGCAATTTGTGTGCGGTTGGTGTAGAATCATACTGTATTTAAAATTCCTGAAATATGAATGGAGGAGTTCACAATGAAGCGTTTTGTGGCCATTCTTTTGATACTCGTTCTCGTGTTTGCCCTGTCGGCGACGGCGTTTGCCGCCGGCGCGGTCGTCAGCCCCGAGAAGAACAATACCGATACAACCGTCACGCCTGACAAGGGCACGACCTCTCCGCAGACCGGCGAGTCCTTCAGCATCCTGTGGGTGATCCTTGCGGCCATCGCAGCGGTCGGAGCAGTGCTGTTTTGCGGCAAAAAGCTGATTCGCGTCAAGTGAACCGGCGGTCACATGGATAACAAAGCCCCATGATCTTCATGGGGCTTTTGCTTTTATGAGGTGAGCGATGAAGAAGAAAAAGATCCTTGTGCGCAGCGTGCTGGTGCTCGTGGCGCTCGCGGCGCTGTGCGCGTGCGCGTGGTGCGTTTGGTACATCGTGCAGTACTATCAGGGGCAGGCCTTCGGCGACCGGATGCGCACCAACATTTCCGACGACGGCGGCAGCTTTCAGCTTGAGCGCGTGAAGATCCCGGTCGATTTTGACGAGCTGCAGGCCATGAATCCGGATATCTATGCGTGGATCAAGATCCCGGATACCGACATCAGCTATGCCGTGCTGCAGCGTGACGGCGATGACGATCAGGAGTATTACTCCAAGCACAGCGAAAACGGCGCGTACTACAGCGGCGGCAGCATCTTCAGCCAGAGCTACAACCGGAAGGACTTTTCCGACCCCATGACCGTGCTCTACGGACACAATCTGCGCAACGGACGCATGTTTGCCCAGCTCAACAGCTTTTCGGACGCGGAGGTCTTTGAGTCGCACCGCTATATCTACGTCTATCTCCCGGACCGGATGCTCGTGTATGAGATCTTCGCGGCCTATCCGCACTCGAGCGAGCATCTGCTGCTGTGCCATGATTTTGCGGACGCAGAGGATTTCACGGCGTATTTTGACGATGTGCGCGCGCAAAAAAGCCTGCAGGCCAATGTCCGCGAGGACGCATGGCCGCAGCCGGGCGACCGCGTGCTGACGCTCTCGACCTGCTACCGCGGGGACAACCACCAGCGCTATCTGGTGCAGGGCAAGCTCGTGGCGGAGGCCTACGCGAACTAACTGCATACGAAACATGAAAAACCGGCAGAGCCAACGCTCTGCCGGTTTTTGCGCCCGGATCGCTCAGCCGTGCAGGCCGTTTTCCTGACGCTCCATGTTTTCAATGACGATATCGTGGATGTCGCCGAGGCCGGCGCAGTATTCGAGCACCTTCCAGGGCGTGTTTGTGTGGAAGTGGATCTTGATGAGATCCTCGTCACCCACGGCGAGCAGACAGTCGCCCGCGATGTTGGCGAGGATGTAGTCGTGGATCGCGTCCTCATCGAGGCCGTGGCCTTCGATGAGCAGCTGGGTGTCAAAACGGAATTCGAGCATGGTGAGCCTCCTTAGTCATCGAGCTTGAGCACGGCGAGAAATGCCTCCGTGGGGATCTGGACCGTGCCGAGCTGGCGCATTTTCTTCTTGCCTTCCTTTTGCTTTTCGAGCAGCTTTTTCTTGCGTGTGATGTCGCCGCCGTAGCACTTGGCGAGCACGTCCTTGCGCAGGGCCTTGACGGTCTCGCGCGCGATGATCTTGCCGCCGATCGCGGCCTGCACCGGGATCTCGAACAGCTGCCGCGGGATGTTCTCCTTGAGCTTCTCGCACAGCTTGCGCGCCCGGCCGTAGGCCTTGTCCTTGTGGGCGATGAAGCTCAGCGCGTCGACCTGATCGCCGTTGAGCAGCATGTCCACCTTCACGAGCTCGCTCGGGTGATAGCTGGAAAATTCGTAGTCAAGCGAGGCGTATCCCTTCGTGCGCGCCTTGAGCGTGTCGAAGAAGTTGTAGACGATCTCGTTGAGCGGCATCTCGTAGTGCAGCTCCACAAGGCGGCTGTCGAGATACTGCATGTTCTTATACTCGCCGCGCAGATCCTGACACAGCGGCATGATGTTGCCGACAAATTCCTGCGGCGTGATGATCGACACGTTCACATACGGCTCCTCCGCGACTTCGATGGACGCAGGGTTCGGGTAGTCGTGGGGGTTGTCGATCATGAGCACCGTTCCGTCGGTTTTTGTGATGCGGTAGATGACGCTCGGCAGCGTCGTGATGAGGTCGAGGTCGAACTCGCGCTCGAGACGTTCCTGAATGATCTCCATGTGCAGCATGCCGAGAAAGCCGCACCGGAAGCCGAAGCCGAGCGCGACCGACGACTCCGGCTCGAACGAGAGCGAGGCATCGTTGAGCTTGAGCTTTTCGAGCGCGTCGCGCAGATCGGGGTATTTTGAGCCGTCCTCGGTGTAGATGCCGCAGTAGACCATCGACCGCGCCGGGCGGTAGCCGGGCAGCGGTTCGGCGGCGGGGCGGGCAGTTTCGGTGACGGTGTCGCCCACGCGCGTGTCCTCCACGTTTTTGATGCTCGCGGTGAAGTAGCCCACGTCGCCGCAGCCGAGCTCGTCGCACGGGTCAAGCCCGATGGGACGCAGATGCCCGACCTCGAGCACCTTGTAGGATGCGCCGGTGGACATGAGCGTTACCTCCATGCCGCGCCGGAGCGTGCCGGCCACGATGCGCATGAGCACGATGACGCCGCGGTAGCTGTCATACTGGCTGTCGAACACGAGCGCCTGCAGCGGGGCATTCGGGTCGCCCTGCGGGGCGGGGACGTGGTCGACAATGTCGTCGAGCACGGCCTGAATGTTGATGCCCTGCTTGGCCGAGATCTCGGGCGCGTCCATGGCCGGGATGCCGATGATGTCCTCGATCTCGGCCTTGGTGCGCTGGGGGTCGGCGGCGGGCAGGTCGATCTTGTTGATGACCGGCAGGATCTCCAGATCGTGGTCGAGCGCGAGATAGGTGTTGGCAAGCGTCTGCGCCTCCACGCCCTGCGAGGCGTCCACGATCAGCACGGCGCCTTCACACGCGGCGAGCGAGCGGCTGACCTCGTAGTTGAAGTCCACGTGGCCCGGCGTGTCAATGAGGTTGAGCGTGTAGACCTTGCCGTCACGGTGATAGGTCAGCCCGACGGCGCGCGCCTTGATCGTGATGCCGCGCTCGCGCTCGAGATCCATGTTGTCGAGCAGCTGGTCCTCCATTTCGCGCTGATCCACTGCGCCGCACAGCTCGATGAGCCGGTCGGACAGGGTGGACTTGCCGTGGTCAATGTGCGCGATGATCGAAAAATTGCGGATGTTTTCTTGTGGGATCATAGGGAAATCTCCTCCAGTGCGGCCTCGGCGCGATCAGCGGCTGTGCGCACGTCCTGCACGAGCGCGCGCAGTGCCTCGAGCTGTTCGGGCGTGCAGGTCGGGCTCGGCGCACGGCCGAGCAGAAAGTCGGCGCTCACGCCGTAGTAATCGCACGCCCTGCACACGAACGCGAGCCCGGGCTCACGCGCACCGTTTTCGTAGTGGGATAGCAGCGCCTGACTGATCTTCAGGTCGGCCGCGACCTTGCGCTGGGACAGCCCGCGCGCGTGGCGCAGCTCCGACATGACGGCAGCAAAATTGCGTTCCATGCCGCACCTCCTGTAACGTTCTGATAACGGTCTGTATTTTACCACGCCCGCGCACAAACGGCAACAACCTCTTTTTAAAATTGTGTGCGGGGGTTGAAAAACGTCGGAGGTGGTGTTACACTATTTACTTGTGAAACCATGTTCACAGAAAAACAGAAAATAGATGAACATATTGGAGGAAAACACCATGTTTGAAAATCTGGTTGAAGTTCTCAAAGCCAATCCGCGCAAGATCGTCTACACCGAGGGCACCGATGCCCGCATCCTCGAGTCCGCTGCCCGCCTGAAGCAGGGCGGCTTCCTGACGCCGATCCTCGTCGGCAACGTCGAGGACGTGAAGGCTGCGGCCAAGGCCGGCAACTTTGACATCGAGGGCCTCGAGATCATTGACCCCGCCAACTATGACAAGATGGACGAGATGGCCCAGTGCATGTTCGACCTGCGCAAGGGCAAAATGACCATGGAAGAAGTCCGCGCCAACCTCCAGAAGGGCAACTACTTCGGCACCATGCTCGTGAAGATGGGCGTGGCCGATGCGCTGCTCGGCGGTGCGACCTACTCCACCGCGGACACCGTCCGTCCGGCGCTGCAGCTCATCAAGACCAAGAAGGGCGCCCACCTCGTGAGCTCCTGCTTCATCATGGTCCGCGGCGACGAGATGCTCGCCATGGGCGACTGCGCCATCAACATCGACTATCAGGACAACGTCGACAAGGCCACCGGTGAGGTCACCTTCTCTGCCGCGCAGAAGCTGGCCGAGGTCGCCATCGAGACCGCCAAGACTGCCGAGATCTTCGGCATGGATCCGAAGGTCGCCATGCTGAGCTTCTCCACCAAGGGCTCCGGCAAGGGCGGCACGGTCGCGCTCAGCCATGACGCCACCGTCATCGCCAAGGAGCTCGCGCCTGAGCTGAAGCTCGACGGCGAGATGCAGTTTGACGCCGCCGTCTCCCCGGTCGTCGGCCAGCTGAAGTTCCCCGGCTCCCCGGTCGCGGGCCACGCCAACACCTTCATCTTCCCGTGCATCGAGGCCGGCAACATCGGCTATAAGATTGCGCAGCGTCTGGGCGGCTTTGCGGCCTACGGCCCGATCCTGCAGGGCCTGAACGCGCCCATCAACGACCTGTCCCGCGGCTGCGACGCCGAGGAGGTCTACCAGATGTCCATCATCACGGCGGCTCTGGCCTGATCGGTTTTCGTCCAAAACGTGTTTCCGGCGCTGTTATTTTAACAGCGCCGGTTTTTTGAAAGGGGAGAGCGCCTGTGGAGCGCGAGGACTATATGCGCGCGGCGCTCACGCTCGCGCGCGAGGCGGCGGTCGACGGGGAGGTGCCGGTCGGCTGCGTGATCGTCGACGCCGGGGGCCGCATCATCGGCCGCGGACGCAACCGCCGCGAGCGCACGCACCGCGCCGATGCCCACGCCGAAATGGAGGCCATCGCCGAGGCGTGCCGCGCGCGCGGCACGTGGCGGCTCGACGGCTGCACGCTCTATGTCACGCTCGAGCCGTGCCCCATGTGCGCCGGGGCGATCATCAACGCCCGTGTGCCGGTCGTCGTCTACGGCGCGAAAGAGCCGAATTTCGGTTCGTGCGGCAGTGTGCTCAACCTCTTTGAGGAGCGCTACGGTCACCACCCCGCCATTTACGGCGGCGTGCTGGCGGACGATTGCGCGGCCGCGCTGCGCGCGTTCTTCGGCGGTCTGCGCGGATAAAAAGCATGCGTCCCGATCGTTCGGGACGCATGCTTTTTATTTATTTCTGAATCTCATCCATCAGCTCGTGGTAAAACACGTCGAGCACGCCGACGTAGTGCGGCTTCCACGGTTTGAGCCGGCCGCAGTAGTGGATGATGACCGTGTGCGCGCGCACCCAGTCGAGATCGACCGGCTCAGCAAGCAGCTGCGCGTTGTGCAGCGCAAGGATGCGGTCGCTGAGGTTGTAGACCATGCTGTCGAGCAGGTGCACCCGGTCGCCGTAGAGCGCGGTGAGAATGTCCTGATCCGGCAGCAGGAACACGTCCTGCTTTTCATCGGCAAAGGCGCGCACACGCTCCATGTCGAGGTCGGCACGCAGGGCCGGGAGGTTATACAGCAGCACGCCGGTATTGATGTAGGGCGCGGCCTCGTCCATGCCCAGACGCGCGGCGTTGAGCTTTTCGAGCAGCTTGCGCGTGTGCGTGCAGGCCATGAAATACGCATCTCCGAACGGCGCGGCATACAGCTGCGTGAGGGGATTGATGATGACCGTGTCCGCATCGAGGTAGAGGATGCGCTCGAGCGTGTCCGGCAGCAGCAGGGGCGCTGCGATGCGGTAATAGATCTGGCGCGGGTAGCGCTTCGACTCCGGAAAGCCGTCGAACATCGCGGGGTCGACAAACACAAAGTGCAGCCCGACCTCGGGCAGCGCCGCGCGCACGCGCTCCTCATCGGCGGGCGTGAGATCGGAGTGCAGGATGAACACCTCGTAGTGGCTCGCGCCGCCGTGCAGCAGCACGCTGCGCATACAATTTAGAAATGTGGGGATATAGCCCCCGTTGATCGCAAAGAGCAGGTTCATACGCGTTCCTCCCGAATGCGCTGCAAAATGCAGACGGTCATATGACGCGCGGGCGCTGCTGATGCAGCGCCCGCGAAAGTCTGTGTGTTATTATGCCTTCGGTGTGCCGTCGGGGTTAAACAGCGGCAGCTTGCCCAGCACGGTAATGTCGGGGCGGTCGTTGGCGTCGCCCTCGGCGAGCACGGCCATCTTGCCGACGATGATGCCGCCGGCCTCGTTGACGAGCTCCTCCATCGCGCGCAGCGACTCGCCGGTCGAGATCACGTCGTCCACGATGACGATGCGTTTGCCGTGGATCAGCTCCGCGTCCGTCTGGTCGAGCACGAGCGTCTGCACGCCCTGCGTCGTGATGGACTTGACGTGCACCTGAAACACGCTGCTCATGTAGGCCTTGGCCTTCTTGCGGGCGACGAAGTACTTGTCCGCACCGCTCTGACGGGCCATTTCATACACCAGCGGGATGGCTTTCGCTTCGGGGGCGATCAGATAGTCATATTCCGGCGTCAGCTTGAGCAGCTCGGCCGCGCAGTGCACGGTCAGCTCCACATCGCCAAACATGACGAACGCGCCGATGTACAGGTCATCGGAGACCTTGCACAGGGGCAGATCGCGCTTTAGCCCGGCGATATCCATCTCATATGTCATTTGAAATTCCTCCTAATCATAATCACAGGGTAACAAAGACATTATACATGAACGCCGGAAAAATGCAAGACTCCCGACGGCAAAAGATGTCTTTGTGTATGTGTCATATGGACGAATGTGTTTCGAATATATTTCAGTAAAGTTACCCATTCGAAAACAGAATATCAAAATAATGGGAGTTGCCATTTTCGTGACGCCGTCAGAATATCTAAAAAGTGGTCGCGTTCGGCTGGCCCAATCTATGGCATCGTCTAAAATGAACAGTTTGTGAACGAAATTCACGAAAAACGGTTGCGAATTTCGGGTTTTTAGTGTAAATTAGCAATAAGTTCATCGAGAATTTCCCACTTGCGGTTATGGATGCCCGGACGAAGCGGTTATCGTCCGGCGCTATTGGGGGGGAGTTCCGGGGAAAAGCAATTTGAAATTGGAGGAAAAACAATGGACGAAAACAAACGTGGTTCATTTGGCAGCAATATCGGCTTTCTGATGTCTGCCATCGGTTCCGCCGTCGGCCTCGGCAATATCTGGGGCTTCCCGTACAAAATGGGCAAGAGCGGCGGCTTTACGTTCCTGATCATCTACCTGATCCTCGCGGTCTTCGTCGGCTTTGCGATCATGCTGTCCGAGCTGGCGATTGGTCGTAAGACCGGCCTCGGCCCGGTCAACGCCTACAAGACTGTGTCAAAGAAGTTCAAGTGGGTCGGCTGGCTGGCAATCCTGGCCCCGTTCCTGATCATGACCTTCTACTCGGTCCTCGGCGGCTACTGCATCTACTACATCGTCCTCAACATTGTCGGCCTGTTCAAGGGTGTGCCCGGCGCTGAGAGCTTTGGCGCGCTGCTCACCAACCCCGGCATGAGCATCCTTGTGATGCTCGGCTTCATGATCATCTGCTACCTCATCAACCTCAACGGTGTCGGCGGCGGCATTGAGAAGTTCAACAAGATCGGCATGCCCGCTCTGTTCGTCATGCTCGTCATCGTCATCATCCGTGCCTGGACGCTCCCGCACGCTGCGGAAGGTCTGAAGTTCATGTTTGTCCCCGGCTACGCGGTCAAGGGCGGCTTCATCGACAAGGCACCCGGCGTCATGTCCGTTCTGGCGACGGCCGGCGGTCAGATGTTCTTCTCCCTGTCGCTGGCGATGGGCGCCATGATCACCTATGGCTCCTACCTCGGCAAGGATGAGAACCTGCCGAAAAACTCCGTCATCATCGTGATCGCTGATACCCTGGTCGCCATCATGGCCGGTCTCGCCGTTATCCCGGCGGCCGTCGCCAACGGCATCGCCAAGGGCATGGCCGTCTCCGAGATCAAGCTCGGCGGCCCGACCCTTCTGTTCGCCACCCTGCAGGACGTGTTCCATGACATGGGCACCATCGGCGGCGTCTTCGGCTTCATCTTCTACGCCCTCGTTCTGATCGCGGCCATCTCGTCCGCCATCTCCCTGATCGAGGCGGTCTCCGTCACGTTCATCGACCGCGCCAGCGCGCGCGGTGAGGAGCCCAGCCGTCCGCGTACGATCACCCTCGTGTGCATCGTCATCTTCCTGCTGTCCTGCTTCGTCGCTTCCGACGGTCTTGGCTCTCGTCCGTTCGCCCCGTGGCAGTTCTTCGGCATCGGCTCTGAGGCCGCTCCGTGGAATGACTGCTGGCTCGACTTCATGGACACCTGGTCCGAAGGCGTTGCGATGCCGCTCGGCGCCCTGCTCATGTCCGTCATGATCGGCTGGGAGATCAAGCCGAAATCCCTGTACGACGAGATCGACAGCGGCTACAACGGCAAGATCCACGGCTTCTACTCCTTCTGCATCAAGTATGTCTGCCCGATCGCGATGGTCTTCATCCTGCTCGTGCAGCTGAGCACGTTCTTCGGCTTCGGCTGGTTCGAGTGATCGCAGCAATGTAAACAGTTCGTACAACGAAACAAAGCAACCGCAACCGGCAGCCTTCTGGCTGCCGGTTTTTGTTGCGCCGTGCGCTGCGGCGGTCACCATGCAGTCCTGCGTCCGGACATGGAAAAAGCGCCGTGCAGATCGCTCTGCGCGGCGCTTTTCCGCTGGGGGGGAAAAGAAGATGGAGAAAGAAAAAGAGAGGATGCAGAAAACGCTCGGCGGCGGGGCGGTCACCCGCCGCCGGAGTTGAGGAGAAGCAAATTATTTCGTGCTGTCGCTGGCGCGGTCGAAGGTGACGGTCAGCTTCAGCGTCTCGCCGCTGCGCGAGACGGTCAGCGTGGCGCTCTCACCGGCGGAGTAGCCGCGCAGCGCACTGCGCAGCGCATCGCCGGAGGAGACAGCCGTGTCGTCGATGGCGGTGATGATGTCGCCCGCCTTCAGGCCGGCCTTCTCGGCGCAGCTGCCGCTGTTGACGGCGTTGACATATGCGCCGTCCGGCATGTTGTAGTACTGCGCGGCACTGTCCGGAATGGTCTGCAGCGTGATGCCGAGCTGGGCGCGGTCGGTCACGGTGCCGTTTTTCATGAGATCGTTTGCGATGGCCACGGCGTCATTGACCGGGATGGCGAAGCCCAGACCCTCCACGCCGGAGGAGCTGTATTTCGCGGTCACGATGCCGATGACCTGACCGGAGGTGTTGTACACCGGACCGCCGGAGTTGCCGGCGTTGACGGCGGCGTCGATCTGGAACATGTTGATGCCGCTGTCGGTGCCGTCGGAGGTGGTGATCGTGCGGTCGAGCGCGCTGATCATGCCGCTCGTCATGGTGAACTCCAGCTCGCCGAGCGGGTTGCCGACGGCGTAGACCGTGTCGCCGACAGACATACTGTCGCTGTCGCCGAAGGTGACGGGCGTCACGCCGGCGGCGTCGATCTTGAGCAGGGCAATGTCATTGTCCTCGTCCACGCCGACGATGGTCGCCTGATAGGTCGTGCCGTCGTAGGTGAGCACGGACACGGCGTAGCCGTACTGGTGCGCGGTGGAGATGACGTGGTAGTTTGTGAGCACGTAGCCGTCCTCCGTGATGAAGAAGCCGCTGCCGCAGCTCGCCTGCGAGCTCGTCTGACCGAAGTAGTTGGTGTAGGTCACTTCGGTCGTGATGGCGACGACCTGCTTGCATGCCTGACTGTAGATGGCCGAGGCGGAGCTCGGGTCGGAGCTGACAGGCTGCGTCACGAGTGTGCCGCTCGAAGCGGAGGCGGAGCTTCCTGCGCTCTTGCCGGAGCGGTTGATGAGCCCTGCGACTGCGCCGCCGCCGAGCCCGCCCAGCAGTGCACACACGAGGCACAGGCACGCGATGCGCGTGATGAGCCGTTTCTGCTCGGGCGAGTGCGGGGTTTTCGGTTTGCGGGCGCGATGCTTGCGTTTGGGCTTTTCGGCCCATGCGTCGGCGTCCGGCGTGTAGTAGCGCGGCGGGGTATTGGCCGCGTCGTCGCTGGGCTGGAAATTTGCGTCTTCATAGCTGCGCTCGGCCTCTGGGCGGACGATGTGGTAGGTCACGTCGTCGCTGCCGTCCACCGGCGCGCCGCAGTTTGCGCAGAAGCTGGCGCCCGGCTTGAGCACCGCACCGCACTGCGGGCAGGTGCGCGCCGCGGCGGTGTTGTCGTCCGCGGGCGTCTTTGCCTGCGCGGATGTGTTTGCGTCTGCCTCTTGGGCTGCGTCCGATGCTGCGGGGTTTTGTTCCGGCTGTTCGCTTTCGGGGAAATTGGAAGCGTCGTTCATGTTATCTGCCTCCCGGCTGATTGGTTTTTTGAAGTGTCTATATCGTAGTCGATATTTGTAACACGCGCATGAACAAAGGACGAAGATTTTTCGAATATTCCCGAAAGCATTTGTGAACACTGCGTCTGATTTATGAACGCGCGGCAAAAAACCGCCCGCACAGATCCTGTGCGGGCGGCGGATGTTGTTTGTGCGGATGTTACCGGCCGATGCTGCTGTCAGCCGTTTCGTAGGTGTTGGCGGCCGGCTGCGTGTCAGGCTCGCCGCCGTACTTGATCGAGTCGCCCTCGAGCAGCGGCTTGATGTCGTGCGCGCGCAGCCACGCGAGCGTGCGCGTGGAATCGGTCAGCGGGGTGTAGTTGACATTGGCGTAGGTCGTATCGCCCGTTGCCGGGTCATATTGACTGAGCTGATAGCCGATGGTTACGGCGTAGGCCGTGCTCTGCCGCGTGCCGCTGTCGGTCAGCCAGGCGCGGCCCATGGTGCCGTCCGCACAGTCGGGCACGATGGCGTTTTCGTACAGGTCGAGCGCCTGCTCGGCCGTCAGCTCCATGTACAGATAGTCGCCGCTTTCGGTCTCATAGCCGATGTTGGCGTAGGTGAGGTGCTCGAGCGTCATTGGCAGCGCCGGCGTGTTGCGCGTGGTGCGCGCCTCGTCGCTGTTGAGCACCTGTTCGATCTGCGCCAGGCGTGCGCTTGCATTGGGGAGCGTGTATTCGCGCATCAGCACCTTGCCGTTCGAGAGCTTGTAGGTCAGCTGCAGACTGGTGATGCTGGTGTCGTCCGTGATCTTTTCGCGCTCGGACACGACGGCGCGGTGGATATCCTCCACGGCCTGAATGTTCTGTGCCTCGGAGAACGTGGAGTTGTAACCGTTGCAGATGATGCGCACGCTTTTGACCTGCGCGGCATCGGGGATGCGGCGGGCGTAGCCCATGAGGTCACACTTTGCGCCGATCACGACGAGGCAGCACACGGCCGCCGTGACCGCGCAGCCGCGCCAGACCGTGCGCGGGATGCGCAGGGACTTGCGGATGACCATCTCGCTGATGACAAAGCCGAGCGCTGCGCCGAGGACTGCCAGCAGCAGGAACGGCACCAGATGTGTCCGGTAGGCCGGCACGTTGAGCAGCATGCCGTACACGCCGACCGGCATTGCCAGCCCGGCGAAGAGTGCCACGATATACTTCAGCACCGGCTTGAGCACCGGGATGGCGACAGTGTCGCCCGCGCTCTCCATGCGGCGGCGCCGGTAGAGCTGACCCGCGCACACGAGCAGCAGCAGCGCGAACGCCGCCCAGACGAGCGGATAGGTCCAGCCGGAGAAGTTGGCAATGGCGACCTCCGCCCCCGTGCCGCTGATCGGACGCACCAGATCGGCGTGACCGACACTTGTGCGCCGCATGAACAGCACCAGCGGGGAGAGCCAGTCGACCGGCAGATCCACCATGCCCGACATGCCGTACACGAACGTGTAGAGCACGGTCTCGACGAGTAGCTGGAAGCCCACGGCGATGAAGTTCACGAGCAGGTACAGGCACGGCAGCATGACCACATGGCCGGTGAACATGGCGCACAGCACGGCGATGCCGTAGAACACGACCGTCTCGAGCGCGAGTATGCCCAGCCAGATGAGCAGCGGCTCGATGACGAGTTCGAAACGCGTCGCCTCAATGAGCACGGCGAGACCGAAGACCACGACCTCGGCCGAAAGCAGCATCAAAAGACCCGCCAGCAGATGCGTGCGGAACATGCACCCGCGCCGGATCGGCAGGGAGGCGGCCAGTCCCGCGCCGCGCGGCGTGTACAGATAGCCGAACATGGCGGCGGCTGCGAGCAGGCCCGCGCAAAACGCTGTCAGCGGCAGCAGCATCTGCGTCTCGGAGAGAATGACGTTCGAGAGGTAACCGATCTGCTCGGTCGACACATACGGTGTCGTCATATACGGTGTCGTCGTGCGCGCGTTGAGCAGCACACCCGGCAGCAGGATGAACAGAATGACGCCGTAGATGATCCACAGCGGCCACCAGCGCGACAGGCACTTGCGAAATTCCGTCCCGTTACAGAAGGATGTCTTTGACGGCATAGTCTGCACCTCCCAGTTCATAAATAAAGATCTCCTCGAGCGTCAGCGGTACAACGTCGAGATACTGCGGCTGCGCGGTCGAGAGCCGGTTCATGACCTCGGCGGCGTCGCCGTGCACGATCAGCGTGTGCAGGTGTCCCTGCGCGCTGCGGTGCAGGATGTCGAGCCCCTCGGGCAGCTCTGCGTTGTCCGGCAGGGCGACGAACACCTTGACGATGTTGGCCTGCAGCTCCGAGAGCGGGTGCTCGAGCAGGACCTTGCCGCCGTTCATGATGCCCACGTGGTCGCACACGTCCTCGAGCTCGCGCAGGTTGTGCGACGAGATGAGCACGGTCGTGCCGTTTTCGGCGACATCGGCCAGCACGAGATTCCAGACCTGACGGCGCATGACGGGGTCGAGCCCGTCGACCGGCTCGTCGAGCACGAGCACATCCGGCCGCAGGCACATCGCCAGCCAGAACGCGGCCTGCTTCTGCATACCCTTGGACAGGCGGCGGATCTGCCGCTTGGGGTCAAGCTGAAACACCTCGCCGAGCTTTTGGTAGCGCGCGGCGTCGAACTTCGGATAGATGCCGCAGTAGTAGCGCATCATGTCCGGGATCGTCGCCTGCGGGAAATAGAACACGTCGTCCGGGATGTAGGCGATGCGCGCCTTGACGGCCGGGTTTTCGTACACGGGCTGACCGTCGATGTCGATCGTGCCGCTGTCCGGGCGGTAGATGCCCGTCAGGTGGCGGATGAGGGTGGATTTTCCCGCGCCGTTCGGCCCGACGAGACCGTACACCGCGCCGCGCGGCACGGTCATGGTCACGCCGTCGAGCGCGCGGAAACCGTCAAACGTCTTGACAACGTCTCTGATTTCAATCATGGTTCGTTCCTCCTTCCGGAATGCGGCGGCGCAGCTCCTCGCTGCGCATGCCGAGGTACAGCAGCTCCTGCACGGCTGCATCAAATTGCTGCAGCAGCGCGTCCTGCCGCGCGGGATCGTCCGGGATCTGGGCGCAGACGTAGCTGCCGCGCCCGGCGACGGAGCAGATGTAGCCCTCCGTTTCCAGCTCGCGGTAGGCGCGCTGGATCGTGTTGGGGTTGATGGTCAGCTGTGTCGACAGCTCACGCACCGAGGGCAGCTTCTCGCCCAGCGGCAACGTGCCGGACACGATCAGCCGGCGCAGCCCGTCGCGTACCTGTTCGTAGATCGGCCGGGGATCGCGGTAATTGATCGAGATCGTAGTGCAGCACCACCTTTCGTAGCGTATTAACTGTATTAACCGTGTTGGTACAGCTAGGTTACCATGCGGCGGTGTGCCTGTCAAGGGGTAAGATGGTTTTGGGCGCAAAAAGTTCCCGGACGGCGTTGTGCCGTCCGGGAATGGAGAACATCAAATATATAGGACACTTATCTTATTTCTGCCCCTCGCGGCTCTCGAGATAGACCATGAGCGTCGTGATGTCGGCGGGGGAGACACCGGAGATGCGGCTGGCCTGACCGAGGCTCGCGGGACGGATGTCGTTGAGCTTCTGCCGCGCCTCGAGCCGCAGACAGGATACCTCCCGATAGTCGAGATCCTGCGGCAGCAGCCGCTCCTCGAGCCGGGTGAACTCCGCCACCTGCCGCAGCTGGCGCTGGATGTAGCCCGCGTATTTGAGCCGGATCTCCGCCTGCTCGGTCACGACGTGCGGCAACTCCGGCCGCGCGGGGTCAAAGGGCGCGAGGTCGGCGTAGGTGATCTGCGGCCGGCGCAGGAGGTCGGCAAGGCTCACGCCCGAACTTGTCGGTGCAGTGCCGCGCGCGGTGAGCATCGCGGCGAGCGCGGGGGTCGGCGCGAGGTGCGTTTTCTCCAGCCGGGCGCACTCGGCGTCTACCAGCCGGTATTTTTCCTGCACGGCGGCAAAGCGTTCATCCGACACCAGCCCGATGCGGTGCCCGATGGCGCTCAGGCGCTCGTCGGCGTTATCCTGCCGGTGCAGCAGGCGGTATTCCGAGCGGGAGGTCATGATGCGGTACGGTTCGTTCGTGCCCTTGGTGACGAGATCGTCCACGAGCGTGCCGATGTACCCGTCCGAGCGGCGGAGGATCATCGGCGCGCGCCCGAGCAGCTTGAGCGCTGCGTTCACGCCCGCAACAAAGCCCTGCACGGCCGCTTCCTCATAGCCGGACGAGCCGTTGAACTGCCCCGCCCCGTAGAGGCCGGGCACTTTCTTGGCTTCCAGCGTCGGCAGCAGCTCCGTCGGGTCGACGCAGTCATATTCGATCGCATAGGCGCAGCGGGTCATCTCCGCGTGCTCGAGCCCCGGCAGCGTGTGCAGCATCTCGATCTGCACATCCTCCGGCAGGGAGGAGGAGAAGCCCTGAATGTAGAGCTCCTCCGTGTCGAGCCCCATCGGCTCGATGAACAGCTGGTGGCGCGGCTTGTCGGGGAAGGTCATGATCTTCGTCTCGATCGACGGGCAGTAGCGCGGGCCGACGCCCTCGATCACGCCGGAGTAGATCGGGCTGCGGTCGAGGTTCGCGCGGATGATGGCATGCGTGCGCTCGTTGGTATAGGTCAGGTAGCACACGGCCTTGTTCTCGACCGGGTGCGTGGTGGAAAAGGAGAACGGCTCGATCTGCTCGTCGCCCGGCTGCAGCTCCATGTGCGAGAAGTCGACCGTGCGCGCATTCACGCGCGGCGGCGTGCCGGTCTTGAAGCGGCGCATGCGCAGCCCCAGCGCCTGACAGCATTCGGCCAGCGGGCCCGCGGCCGCCAGCCCGTCGGGGCCGGAATCGCGCAGCACGTCGCCCACGATCGTGCGCCCGTGCAGATACGTGCCCGTGGCGAGCACTGCCGCGCGGCAGCGGTAGACGGCGCCGTTTGCCGTCACGACGGCGCTGACGTGCCCGTCCTCCGTCTCTACGGCGACAACCTCCGCCTGTTTGACGCGCAGGTTCGGCTGCAGCTCGAGTGTGTGCTTCATCACGGCCTGATACTTGCGCCGGTCGGCCTGCGCACGCAGTGAGTGCACGGCCGGGCCCTTGCCGCGGTTGAGCATCCGGTACTGGATGCAGGCCCGATCGGCCGCGCGCGCCATCTCGCCGCCGAGCGCGTCGAGCTCGCGCACAAGGTGGCCCTTGCCCGTGCCGCCGATGGCGGGGTTGCAGGGCATGTTGCCGATGGCATCCATATTGATGGTAAAGCAGACGGTGTCCAGCCCGAGCCGGGCGGCGGCCAGCGCGGCCTCAATGCCCGCGTGCCCCGCACCGACGACGGCGACGTCACAGCTTCCGGCGTCATAACGCATGACGAGATCCCTCCGGATTCCTTTTAGAATAACAACAACTTTTTATTTTACCTGTTTTATGCCCGGATTGCAAGACGAGGCCGGCTGAAAACGGCGGCTGAGCGGCAGAAAACGGTTGTGCAGTATCTGCACAGCAAAATGCGAAAAAAGTCTTGCTTTATCGTGCTAATGTGGTAATATAACAGCGTGCTAACAAGCAAAACAAAAAATTGAGATATGAAGGAGAACCGACATGAAAAAGATGACCAAAGTGCTCGCGCTGGTGCTGGCGCTGGCAATGTGCCTGGCGCTGTGCGCCTGCGGCAAGGGCGAAAGCAAGGATACGGCCGGCGATAAGAAGACGTTCATCATGGGCGTCGATCCCGAGTATCCCCCGTTCAGCTATCTGGGCGACGACGGCAAGTTCACCGGCTTCGATGTGGAGATCTGCCAGGCGGTCTGCGACCTGCTCGGCTGGGATCTGCAGGTGTTCGGTGTCAACTGGGATCAGAAGCTCGTGCAGCTCGATTCCAAGGAGTGTGACTGCGTCTGGTCGGGCATGACCATTCTCGACAGCATGAAGGACGCCGGCTATGTGCTCTCCACCCCCTACTATGACAACTCGCAGGTCATTATGGTCAAAGAAGGCAGCGACATCAAGTCCTCCGCCGATCTGGCCGGCAAGAACGTGGCCGTGCAGCTCGGCACATCCGGCGAGTCCCTGCTGACCGAGGGCGGCGATCTGGAGAGCCTGGCCAAGACGTTCGGCAAGCTCACCACCTGCGACAGCTTCCTCAAGTGCTTCACCGAGCTGGGCGGCGGCGCCGTTGACGCCGTGATCGTCGACAAGCCGGTCGCCACCGACTATGCGCAGAAAAACAGCGGCTTCACCATCCTCAGCGAGGAGCTGGGCGCGGAGCAGTACGGCATCGCCTTCCGTTCCGGTGATCAGGAGCTGTGCAATACCATCGAGGACGCGGTGCAGCAGCTGGTCGACAACGGCACCTATGCCAAGATCGCCGCGAAGTACCCCGACATCGTCAACAACCTGACCTACCTGAATAAATAAGTGTGAAATCCAGGCACATCTCCCGGAGGCCTCTGCGGTCTCCGGGAGCGTGCGCGTATCATAGAGGAACGACATGACATTACTTACTATCATCGCGAAGATGAGCGAGGGCCTCGGCAAGACCTGCGCCATTTTCTTTCTGACCCTCCTGTTCTCCCTGCCGCTGGGCATGATCATCACCTTCCTGCGCATGAGCAAGAGCAAGGTCATCTCGAGCGTGACCCGCTTTGTGGTCGCCGTGCTGCGCGGCACGCCGCTGATGCTGCAGCTGATCGCCGTGACCTACGGCCCGTATTATCTTTTCGGTACGGCGGTGTCGAAAAATAAGCTCATCCCCGTGGTCATCGCGTTTGCCATCAACTATGCGGCCTATTTCTCGGAGATCTACCGCGGCGGCATCGAGTCGATCCCGGCGGGACAGTATGAGGCGGCAAACGTCCTCGGCTATACCAAGGCGCAGACGTTTTTGCGCATCATTCTGCCGCAGGTCGTCAAGCGCGTCATGCCCAGCGTCACCAACGAGGTCGTCACGCTGGTCAAGGACACCTCCATGGCCTTCACGGTCTCGTATCAGGAGATGTTCACCATCGGCAAGCAGATCGCAAACTCGCAGACGAGCTTCACGCCGTTTCTCGTGGCGGGCGTGTTCTATTTCGTCTTTAACGCCATCGTCGATTTTGTCATGGGCAAGATCGAAAAGCGCATGGACTACTATAAGTAAGGAGGTGCTGTCATGAGCGTATTGGAACTCAATCACGTCAAAAAGTCCTTTAATAACGGCGAACTGCAGGTCCTGCAGGACATCAGCCTGAGCGTCGAAAAGGGAGAGGTCGTGGCCATCATCGGCCCGAGCGGCAGCGGCAAATCCACGCTGCTGCGCTGCGCCACGCTGCTCGAGCGCATCGACTCCGGCGAGGTCTGCTTTGACGGGCATTACGCCGCGCGCACCGGCGACGACGGCACCGCCGTCTACGCCGACAAGGCGGAGCTCAAGCAGATCCGCAACTACTTTGGACTCGTTTTCCAGCAGTTCAATCTCTTCCCGCACTACTCGGTGCTCAAAAACGTCATGGATGCACCTGTCTGCGTCCAGAAGCGCGACCGTGCCGAGGTCGAAGCCTCGGCGCGCAAGACGCTCGAAAAAATGGGCCTCGGCGACAAGGCCGATGCCTATCCTTGCCAGCTCTCCGGCGGCCAGCAGCAGCGCGTGGCCATCGCGCGCGCGCTCGAGATGAACCCCGAGATCCTGTTTTTCGACGAGCCGACCTCCGCGCTCGATCCCGAGCTTACGGGCGAGGTGCTCAAGGTCATCCGCGCCCTTGCCGAGGAGCACATGACCATGGTCATCGTCACGCACGAGATGGCCTTTGCCCGCGCCGTGGCCGACAAGGTCATCTTCATGGACGGCGGCGTCATCGTCGAGCAGGGCGCGCCCGAGGCGGTCTTCGGCGACACGCAGCAGGAGCGCACGAAGCAGTTCCTCGCACGCTACAATGAGCGTCCGTGACGAAAATGTAAGAGAAAATTCAGTTTTTCCCTCTTGCATGACCGGGGGATATTCGGTATGATAAAAAGCGCATCGGTGTTCGATGCGCTTTTTTGATTTCTTCTTTCGGGAGGGTTTCCCTTGAAATACAGCAAACGGATCGCGGTGCTGCTGCTCGCGCTCGCGCTGTGCTGCTGTACGGCGTGCAGCAAGACGGTCGGCAGCTACCGCGTGGTCAAGACACTCAGCACGGAGCAGTTTCGCATCGGCTTTCGCGACGGGGATCAGGCGGCGGTGTATGTCAACGCCGCGCTCAAGGTGCTCGCCGCCGACGGGACGATCCACAGCCTTGCGCTCAAGTGGTTCGGCACGGATAACACGACCTTCGACAGCGATGCCGGTGCACTCGATGCGCTCGGCGACATTCTGCAGCGCACGTTCATCATGGGGCTCAATGAGGAGCGCTTTCCCATGAGCTACGCCGATGGCGACGGCTACAGCGGCTTCGACGTGGAGCTGGCGCAGGCGGTCTGCGCTCGCCTCGGCTGGACGCTGCAGTATCAGTCCATCGCCAACCGCAATGCCTATGTGGAGCTCTCGAGCGGCAACGTCGACTGCGCCTGGGGCGGCATGGTGCTTGAGCAGACCGACAGCAAGGACAGCAAGAAAAAACAGAAGATGACGCTCACCGCGCCGTATCTGGAAAACCGGCTTCTGCTCATCGTGCGCGGCGACTCGAAGTACCGCACCGGCAGCAGTCTCAAGGGCACGACCGTCCTGCTCGGCACGGACGAGACGTACATGGCCGCCCTCTCGAGCGAGGAGAAGCTCATGAAAAACTTCGGCGCCGCCCAGCGCGTCACCGGCGGGTCGAAGGCCTGCTTTGAGGCGCTCGCCGCCGGAAGCTGCGCCGCGATCGTTGCCGACAGCGCGGCGCTCGCCTACTACACGCACTGATGTCTGCCGCCCGCGCGGGCTGAAGCGCGGGCGGTTTTTGCGCTTTTTCACGCCGGACGGCAAAAAGGAATTCCGCTTTTGCCCCGACTGTGCTATACTATCTCTGTCCGCGCCTGTCGAACCGGCAGAATATTTGCTTGCGCGGGCAGAAACACGGGTACGCCTATGTCGAACAACAAATACAAAACCCTCGTGTCCAACACCATGCTCATCAGCCTCGGCACCTTCGGCAGCAAGCTGCTGGTGTTTTTCATGGTGCGCTTTTACACGAGCTATCTCACACCGGCGGATTACGGCACCGCCGACCTCATCACGCAGACGGCCAATCTGCTCTTCCCGCTTATCAGTCTCGGCATCACGGACGGCGTGTTCCGTTTCGCCGTGGATCACACCGAGCAGCGGCGAAACATTTTTTCAGTCGGCGTATATACGATCCTGGCGGGTGCGCTGCTGCTCGTGGCCATTTTGCCACTGCTGGGGCTCTTCCCGCAGTTTGACGGCTTTCTCTGGCTGATCGCGCTCTACACGATGTGCTCGTGTCTGCACGCGCTGTGCGCGCAGTTCGTGCGTGCCGAGGGGCACACGGCGCTCTTCGCCGTGCAGGGCATGGTCAATACCGCGCTCGTCATCGGGCTCAACGTCCTCTTCCTCGTCGGCCTGCGCATGGGCATCACGGGCTATGTGCTCTCGGTCGCGCTGGCGGATCTGGCGTGCACGCTGTTTCTGGTCGTGCGCGAACGGCTCTGGCGGCAGCTGATGCTGCGTCCCGGCTGGGCAGCCGCGCGGGAGATGCTGGCCTACAGCATCCCCATGATCCCGACGACGGTGTTCTGGTGGATCACGAGCGTGTCCGACCGCTATATGGTCACGGCCTACCTCGGCGTGGACGCCAACGGTATCTACGCCGTGTCGTACAAGATGCCGACGATCCTGTCGCTCGTGTCGAGCATTTTCATGGAGGCGTGGCAGTTTTCCGCCGTCTCCGAGGCGCAGGGCAGCCGGCGCGAGCATATCCGCTTCTTCTCGAAGGTCTGGTGCTCGTTCCAGTCGGTGATGTTCCTCGCCGGCGCGTGCATCATCGCCTTTGCCGTGCCGGAGATCCATGTGCTCACGACCGAGCAGTATTACGGTGCATGGCTGTATGTGCCGGTGCTCGGCATGGCCATGGTCTTTTCCGCGTTCGTGAGCTATCTCGGCAGCGTCTACATGGTCGAAAAGCGCAGCAAGCGCACGTTCTTCACGTCCATGATCGGCGCGGTGCTCAACATCGCGCTCAACTTCCTGCTCATCCCGTCGAAGCTCGGCGTGCAGGGCGCGGCCATTGCCACGTGCGCGAGCTATTTTGTCGTGTTTGTCATCCGTGCGGTGGATGCGCGCAAGTTCATCCCGTTTCGGTTTTACGTCGTCGGCGTCACGGAAAACTGCATCCTGCTGACTGTGCAGACGCTCTTCATCGTCCTGCAGCTGCCGGGCTGGAAGCTTGCGCAGGGCGTGTGCATCGCGCTGCTGCTTCTGCTCAACCGCAAGCCGCTCATGGACGGGGCGGGGAAGATCGTCCACTTCCGCCGTTGACGACCGGATACTTTTCTCGGAGGATTCGAATTTGAAAATTTGGAACAGCCTGTTTGGGAAGCTCTTTATGACCTTCCTCATCTCTATGGTGCCGGTGCTCGAGCTGCGCGGCGCGATCCCGATCGGCGTTGCGCACGGACTGGATTACCGCGCCGCCATCGCGGTGTCCATCGTCGGCAATCTCGTGCCGGTGCCGTTCATCGTGCTCTTCATCCGCAAGATCTTCGCGTGGCTGCGCACGAAGAGCGAGCGGCTCAATGCCTTTGTCACGCGCATGGAGCAGCGCGCGCTCAAAAAGTCCGACACCGTGCGCCGCGCGCGCTTCTGGGGCCTGTTCCTCTTTGTGGCCATCCCGCTGCCGGGCACCGGCGCGTGGACGGGCTCGCTCATCGCTGCCATGCTGGAGATGCGCGTCAGGGAGGCCTTTCCGCCGATCGCGCTCGGCGTCGTCACGGCCGGCATCATCGTCGCCGTTGTGACGTATGGCGCGGCGTCGCTGCTGTTTTAGCTCCAACGAGGGCCGCTCTGCCGGGCCTCATCGAGAGAGATCACAGCGCGCTGCGGCACACAAAAAAATCCCGCTGTCCGATGGGACAGCGGGATTTTTTATGCATCTCTTTACTCGGCAAACGCCTTTTCCAGCGCCTCGAGCTCGTCACGCAGCTCGTGCGGCAGCTTGTCGCCGAACTGCTCGAAATACTCGCGGATGCCCGCGCAGTTTTCGCGCCAGCTCTCGGCGTCGAGCGTCAGCAGCTGACGGAGCGTCTCGACCGTCACGCCGCAGCCGTCGAGGTTGATATCCTCGGGCTTCGGCTCATAGCCGATGGGCGTCTCGTCCGCGCCCACCTCATCAAAGCAGCGCTTGAGGATCCACTCGAGCACGCGCAGGTTGTCACCGAAGCCCGGCCACAGGAAGCGGCCGTTGTCATCGGTGCGGAACCAGTTGACATTGAAGATCTTCGGCGCATTCGGCAGTTTCTTGCCCATGTCGAGCCAGTGCTGCCAGTAGTCTGCCATGTTATAGCCGCAGAACGGACGCATGGCCATCGGGTCGCGGCGCACAACGCCGACGGCACCGGTCGCAGCGGCCGTCGTCTCAGAGGCCATCGTCGCGCCGACGAACACGCCGTGCGCCCAGTCACGGGACTGGTAGACCAGCGGCGCGGTCTTCGCGCGGCGGCCGCCGAAGATGATCGCGCTGATCGGCACGCCGGTGCCCTTGAAAAACTCCTCGCTGATGCACGGGCAGTTTTCCGCCGGGGCGGTGAAGCGGCTGTTCGGATGCGCACCGCGCGTGCCGTCGCTGCCGTCCCACACTTCGCCCTTCCAGTTGCGCAGGTGGCCCTTGGGCGGCTGCTTGGTCATGCCCTCCCACCAGACGGTCATATCGTCCTCGTTGAGCACGACGTTCGTGAAGATGGTGTTTCGGCTCGTGGATGCGAGCGCGTTCGGGTTGGAACGCTCACTCGTGCCGGGGGCGACGCCGAAGAAGCCGTTTTCCGGGTTCACGGCCCAGAGACGGCCGTCCGGTCCGACACGCAGCCAGGCGATGTCGTCGCCGACGGTCCAGCACTTCCAGCCCTTTTTGCGGTAGCCCTCGGGCGGGATGAGCATGGCGAGATTCGTCTTGCCGCACGCAGACGGGAACGCACCCGTCACATAGCGCACCTCACCCTGCGGGTTCTCGATGCCGAGAATGAGCATATGCTCAGCCAGCCAGCCCTCGCGGCGGCCGAGCTCGGAGGCGATGCGCAGCGAAAAGCACTTTTTGCCCTGCAGCACGTTGCCGCCGTAATTGGAGTTGACCGAGACGATCTTGTTCTCCTCCGGGAAGTGGACGATGTAGCGGTTTTCGGGGTCGAGCTTGGCCTTGGTGTGCACGCCGAGGATCACATCGCTGCTGTCACCGAGCGCCTCGAGCACCTTTGTGCCGATGCGCGTCATGATCGCCATGTTCAGCACGACATAGATCGAGTCGGTGATCTCGATGCCGTACTTGGCAAACGGCGTGCCGATCACGCCCATCGAGTAGGGGATCACGTACATTGTGCGGTCGGTCATTGCGCAGCGCAAAATCTCGTGGAGCTTGGCCTTCATCTCGTCCGGATCCATCCAGTTGTTTGTCGGGCCTGCGGCCTCGCGGGTCTTCGAGCAGATAAAGGTCCGGCCTTCTACACGCGCCACGTCGTTCACGTCGCTGTGATTGAGATAACAGCCGGGCAGCTTTTCCTCGTTGAGCTTGATGAGCTCGCCGGTTTCCACGGCGATCTTGCGCAGGGATTCGAGCTGGGCCTCCGAGCCGTCGATCCAGACGATCTCTTTCGGGGTCGCAAGTTCGGCAGTTTTCCGCACCAGCTCCAGTACGGACGGGTTTTGCGTCAGTTCCATGTTGTGAGGTTCTCCTTTTTGACTAAAATTTCTCGACCTTGATCCGTATCTATACTACATTTCTCTAAAAATACCTTACACCATCCCGTCGCGCCTGTAAACCCCAAAACGGAAACTTTCCCTGTGAACCTTTTCACACAGGCGCATTTGTGCTACAATGCGCGCAGACATCTCTGACCCGAGGAGGGGAGCGCCATGTGGAAAACCATTGTGCCGGCGGCGGCGGTGCTGGCGGCTGAGGCGGTCATCCGCCGGAAGATCAACGCCCTGCCGGCCGAGACCTTCCCGCTGCGCATCGGACAGCGCGTCCAGCTGCGCCGGGCATATAATCGCGGCCTGCTGTGCAGCAAGCTTGCCGACCGGCCGAAGGCGGCCGCAGCGCTCCAGACAGCGTCCGCTGCGGTGCTCGCGTCGATGACGGCGGTGTGCGTTTTCCGCCGGAGCAGCGCCGCGCTGCAGGTCGCCATGGGGCTGATGCTCGGTGGTGCGCTGGCAAACCTCGTTGAGCGCTGGGCGCGCGGTGCGGTCACGGACTATGTGTATCTTCCGCGGGCGGTCATCCCGTTTTTCCGGCGCATCATCTGGAACGTTGCCGATCTGAGCGTGTTTGCCGGCTGCCTCGTGGCGATCGGCGTGCTGCTGTGCGAAGCGATGTGATTATGTAAACCAAAGAGAGCAGAATACCACCACGTTCACAGAGCAGCCGGGGAGCACGAGGGGGTAGCCCCTCGTAAGGAATCTGGGCTATCTTTTATTTCGCGCGAAGCGCAAATAAAAGATAGCCCCTTGTTCCAACATCAGAACAAGGGGCTATCCTGCGGTGTTCGGTTCCATCACCTTAGAACCTCCTTTAGTTTTCTTGCCGCGCACGGGTACTGGGCGCCGCACACGGACTCCGACCGCTGTGAAGGGAAATGCTCATTCAAGATTTCACACCACTGCGTGCCGTCTCCGGAATTACAGAACCCTGTCTGCTTCCGGTCGATTCAGTACATCGGACTCACCTCCAAGGCTTCCACTGAACCTTTATTGTAAAAGCGCCGCCCCTTGCGGGGTTGCGACTCTTCCTCTTTGCATCTTCAGTATAGCAGTTGGTCTGATCTTTGTCAATGTTTTAATTAACAAAAATCAACTTCAATGTTCAGTAAAAACGCCGAATTTCCACCGCACGCTCGTGCCAACGCCCCGTGTGCGTGGGGCATTGGCGACCGGCTGCGCGCCGGCGCGCAGCCGGAAAAACCGCCGTGCGCATCCGTCGGCACACAGCGGCAGCTGCCTCGTATCAGCGGTTGCTCGGCGCGGAGCTTTGCCCGCCGAAGATCCAGTCATCCAGATCCTGATCCATGGTGCGTCACCTCCTGTTTGAGCGGCATACGGCCATTGTATGCCGGGCGGGGTGAAAAAATGCACGAACGCGGACCCTGAAATAGAAAGAACTTGAAACCAACGGCTGTTTGCGTTATAATCAATGCATCTTTATCCGCACGCGGAGGTTCTCTTCGCGGGCAAGACATTTTTCGAAGGATCAGGTGAATCACGAATGAGTGCATCCCAAGACAAAAAGCGCCGCAGCGATGAGCGCGTGCTGGGCACCGAGCGCCGCCAGGTCGCCTCTCAGAAGGAGGCCAAAGAGCGCAAGCAGAGCAAGATCAAGTGGACGGTCGGCACGGTCATTGTCGTGCTGCTGGTCGTTGCGATCCTGCTTGGCAATTCCAGCCTCTTTTACACCGCGCGCCCCGCGCTGCAGGTCGGCGATGTGAAGTATTCCTCGGCCGAGGTCAACTATGCCTACCGCACGGCCTACCTCTCGTTCTGCAACCAGTACAGCAGCATCCTCTCGTCCATCGGCTTTGACACGAAAAAGCCGCTCGATGAGCAGAAGTGCACCGTCAGCGAGGAGTTTGACACGTGGGACGACTATTTCAAGGACGCCGCCAAGCAGAACCTTGTGCAGGTCACGGCGCTGTGCGATGCCGCCAAGAAGGCCGGCATCACGCTCGACGAGGACGATCAGCATGAGGTCGATGAGCAGTTTTCCTACATTGAGCTCTCTGCCAAGCAGTATAAGTACAGCTCTGTCAGCAAGTATCTGCAGGCAGTCTACGGCAACGGCGTGACCAAGAAGGTCGCGCGCCACATGCTGGAGCTCAGCCAGCTCGCCTCGAAGTATTCGCAGCAGCAGTACGACAGCTATACCTACACTGACGAGCAGATCGCGGAAAACTACGCCGAGAACAAAAACAGCTACGACGTCTTTAACTACCAGTACTATCTTGTGCAGGCAGCGACCGAGGAGACGACGGGTGCCGACGGCAACACCAGCACCGCCACGACGGATGCCACGATGGCAGCTGCCAAGGCCACGGCCGACAAGATCGCCGCTGCCACGCACGACGCGGACAGCTTTGCCGCCGCTGTGACGGCGAACGTGCCCGCCACGACTGCCGCCGACGGCAAGACCACGACGCCGAGCGTCACGGTCAACACCAACGCCAAGGGCTCGAGCGTCAGCTCCGCCCCGTATGCCGAGTGGCTCTACAGCGCTGAGCGCACGGCCAACAACGTGACCGTTGTCGAGCAGGAGAACACCGGCTACTATGTCGTGCTCTTCCAGAGCCGCGACGACAACAGCTATAACACCGTCAGCGCCCGCCACATCCTCATCAAGGCGGAGGACAGCAACAACGACGGCACGTATTCAGACGACGATAAGCAGAAGGCCAAGGCTTCGATCGACGATGTCTATGAGCGCTGGACGCAGAGCGACCAGACCGAGGATGACTTCGCGCAGCTGGCCAACTCCTTCAGCCAGGACAGCGGCTCGAACACCAAGGGCGGCCTGTATGAGCACATCTACAAGGGTCAGATGGTGCAGGAGTTCAATGACTTCTGCTTTGACCCCGCGCGCAAGCCGGGCGATGTGGACATCGTCTTTAACGAGAGCGATTCCTACTGCGGCTACCACCTGGTGTATTTCGTCGGTCAGGGCGAGCGCTACTGCGACTACCTCGCCGATCAGGCGCTGCGCTCGGCGGACTTCGAGAAGTGGGAGAGCACGTTCTTCAACGACTGGAGCGCTACCGAGCTCAACGGCATGAAGTACGTCGGATAAATCAGACACGCGTCAGAGCCGTCCGAACAGGGCGGCTCTTTTTTCAATGTCACTATGGAGGGATCAGCATGACCGGAACAAAAACACTGCGCTATGACACGACCGTGCTCGATGCGCGCGCGCTTGCCGATGCGCTTGAGGCAGAGGAGAAGGCCGGCTGGGAGGTCGCGGAGGCGGCCTACGACGGCACGGACTTTGTCGTGACCTTCGAGCGGGAGGGCACGCTATGAGCGAGCAGACCCTGCGCTCCGAGATGCTGCTCGGCAGCGACGCGCTCGCACGTCTGCGGCGCAGCCGTGTTGCGGTGCTCGGTCTCGGCGGCGTGGGCAGCTGGTGCGCCGAAGCGCTGGCGCGCGCCGGTGTCGGCGCGCTCACGCTCGTGGACGAGGACACCGTCAGCGAGAGCAACATCAACCGTCAGTGCTGTGCGCTGCACTCCACGATCGGCCTGCCGAAGGCGGAGGTGATGGCAGCGCGTGTGCGCGATATTAACCCCGGCATTGCCGTCGACGCGCGCACCGAGCGCTATGAGGCTGCGACGCGGGAGCGGTTTTTCGACACGGAGTATGATTACATCGCCGATTGCATCGACCTGGTGGCCTGCAAGGTGGACCTGATCTGCACCGCGCATGCACGCGGCATCCCCATCGTGTCGGCACTCGGCACGGGCAACAAGGCGGATGCGAGCCGTTTCGAGCTCTGCGACATCAGCCGGACGAGCGGCTGCCCGTTCGCGCGCGTCATGCGCCGCGAACTGCGCAGCGCCGGCATCACGCACCACGCGGTCGTGTTCAGTCCCGAGCCCGCCATGACGCCGGAGGCACTGTGCGCCCCGCCGCCGGGACGGCGGAGCGTGCCCGGCTCGCTGCCGTGGGTGCCTGCGAGCGCGGGACTGCTCATGGCACAGAAGATCGTGCTCGACCTGTGCACGGTGCGGGAGGCACAGATATGAAGCCTGTCTGGATTGTGCTGCTGTGTCTGCTGGGCGCGGCGGTGCTGACGGCACTGCTCGTGTGGTATTTTGAGCAGCGGATGCTGGCGCGGTCGCTCGGCCGCGCGCCGGAGCGCGCGGATGCGCAGGCCGCATGGGAGCAGCATATGCTGCGCAAGCAGGGCTGGACGGCTGACTCCGAGCCCGGCAGCGCCGCGCTTGCGCGCGCCCGCGCGGGGCTTGCCGCGATCCAGGAGCGGCCGCACGAGGATGTGTTCACGCCCGGGCTTGACGGTGCGCGTCTGCACGCGCGGCTCTACCGCGTGCCCAATGCCCACGCGACCGTCATCCTCTGCCACGGCTATCACAGCCGCGCCGAGCACGATTTTGGTGCGCAGTTTCCGGCTCTGTACGCCTCCGGCGGCTGCAACCTGCTGCTGATCGACGAGCGCGCGCACGGCCTGAGTGAGGGCAAGTGCCTCACCTTCGGCCAGCTTGAGCGCTATGATATCGCGCAGTGGGTGCACTGGGTGCGCGAGCACTCGCGTGTGCAGCGGCCGATCGCACTCTACGGCGTGTCCATGGGCGCGGCGTCGGTGCTGCTGGCCGCACAGCTTCCGGAGCTGCGCGGCGAGCTTGCCTGCGTCGTGGCCGACTGCGGTTACTCCAGCTTCGAGCTCGAGGTCACGGACGCCGTGCACCATGCGACGAACGCGCCGCGCTGGCTGCAGGGGGCGCTTGCGCGCGCCTGCGTGCGCATCCTGCGCCGCAATGGGCTGGATTTTGACGCGGTCGATACCACGCCCGGCATGGCGGCGCTCGATATCCCGATCCTGTTTTTCCACGGCGACGCGGATACCTTTGTGCCGCTGCACCACAGCGAGCGCAACCTCGCTGCCTGCAGGCGCGAGCAGCGGCTCATTGTCATCCCCGGCGCGGAGCACGCCATGGCAGCGCAGGTCGACCCCGAGCGCTACCGGCGCGAGCTGCTGGTTTTCCTGTGGCGCCACACAAACTACCTCTGGGCTGAGCGCGACAAACCGCTCAAATGAGCCGGCCGGCCGAGCCGGTGAACCTCCACGCATCCAAAAGCAGAGTCTGAAAAAGAGCACCGTCCGGTGCTCTTTTTTGCGTCTCAAAATCTTTTATGTTTGACTATAAGTAAAATATACTTGACATTATGAATGACAAGTGCTACACTGCGCTTGAACGGAAAAGGAGGCGCTGTTATGCACAACATGACTGGATTTTTGGGTGCTGCCGTCGGCGTGGCCATTGCGGTCGTCATTTGGGCCGTGGTTGTTTCCCTGCGCAAGGAGCGGAGCGGTGACGCGCCGCAGTTTGACGAGCGGCAGCTCGCCGCGCGCGCCAGGGCATACAGCAGCGCGTTTTTCACGCTGCTGGGGTATCTCGCCGTCGTGGCGGTGCTCGATTCGGTCGCTGAGGTGCACTGGTGCGATCTGTACACGGCGTGTTTTCTCGGCATGATGCTCGCGCTCGACGTGTTTGCCGTCGCGGCCATCCGCAGTGACGCCTATTTCGGCATCCATGAGCGTCCGGTCGCGTCGATCGTGCTGTTTGCGTTCGTGGCCGTGCTCAATCTCGGTGTGGCGATCGCCCGCTTTGCGGCTGGGGAGCCGCTTCTGGAAAACGGTCTGCTTACGCGCACAAGCAGCATGAACCTCATTCTGGGCATCGCCTTTGTGCCGGTCACGGCGGCGTCGATCGTGTCGGCCGTGCGCGCCCGCCGGGAGGACGCATGAAGAATCTGAAACTCAAGGCGGCCCGCGCCGCGCGCGACTGGTCGCAGCAGCAGCTGGCGGACGCCGTCGGCGTGTCGCGCCAGACGATCGTCGCCATCGAAAAGGGGGACTACAACCCCACGATCCGCCTGTGCATTTGCATCTGTCAGGCGCTGGGCTGCACGCTCGACGCGCTGTTCTGGCCGGAGACGGAGCGGCAATAATTCCCCACTTGCTGCATGATTTTGCGCCACATTTACAAAGCTCTCACCACTTGGGTACAAAAAAGCCGGATGTCTGTGACATCCGGCTTTTTGTGTGTCTTCTCAGCCTTGCAGCAGCGCTGCAGCCGCAGCGCCCACGGCAGAGGCATTGGATATGGGCTTGCACACGCAATAACGCTGCAGCTTCTGGACGAGGAAGCGGTCGAGCTCCTCGTTGACGGCGGGGTGCAGGAGCGCCGAATTGCGAAACAGCGACCCGTCCACGGCCACGACCATGGGACGGTGGCGGTTTTGTGCGCCGCCGGTCAGCAGCACCATGGCGGCGACGTTTGCGACGAGCACCTTGGCCGCACGGCCGAACACACCCTGAATGACCATGGCGGCGGTCTTGCGGTCGGCGTCCGCGGCATCGGAGAGCGCTGCGATCGCGCCGCTGTCCGGGTCTGCGCCGAAGGTGTCCGCATCGCTGGCGGAGAGCGTGCCAAGCGCGCGCAGCCTGTCGGCGGTCCCCGTGGCGAACAGGCTGTCATCCGCGGCGGCGATGAGCGCGAGGCGGCTGAGCTCGCCGAGGTAGCGGCCGCTTGTCATCTTTTCGAGGCGGTACGCGCCCGGTGCGGCGGAGGCTGCGTCGATCGCCTGATCGAAGCGGCTCTGCGGCAGCTCAGTGAACGAGCCGGACTCGAGATTTACGAGCATCGCGCCGTCTTCGTCGCGGCCGAGCTTTTCAATCGCGCGCACCGGCAGCAGGCAGCAGGTATTCGTGCCCGTGCCGTTGACGAGCCCGGCGAAGCCGTTGGCATAGTTGTTGGAGATGGTGGCCACGCCGCTCAGGTACGTGGCAGGGGTGTCGTTGACGACCGCGATGGGCAGCTTCGGACAGCCGCGGCGCGCGAGCTCCTCGGCGAGGTCGGCGCCCACGAGATGCTCCTCCCAGCCGGTGAGCTGCACTTCCTTGGTCATGCTGAGCACCTTCGCGTCCAGCTCCGGCGTGTTCTGTGCAGGATAGCTGAAGCAGACGCCGATGTGCGTGGCGTCTGCCAGCAGCGGCGCGAGCGCATCAGCGGTCAGGCGGATGAAATCCGTCCAGTCGGCCGCACCGTCCGTGCCGGGCATGGGCAGCTTGCGCTCATTTTCGAGGACCGGGTGACCGAATTCATACCGCACGGTGGCGACGCGGAAATGCGTGCCGCCCGCGTCGACGACGGCGACGCGCTTGCCATCCGTGTCGGGCAGATGCTTGCCCGGTGCGAGGTAGGCCGGCAGCATCGGCAGACCGCCGGGCTCACCGCGCAGGCCGCGCTGCATCGCGGCGAGCAGGGCGTCGGTGAGCGCCTGCGTGTCAAGCTGGTCAGGTGCGGCGTCATACTTGCGCAGGAAGGCGAGCACGCGCGCGTCGATGTGGATCGCGGGGATCTCCACCTCCTGATGCGCAGCGAGCGGGAACGGCGCGCGCGCCGCGGCCGGCTTCGCGGGCGCTGCGGGCTGCTCGGCGGCAGCCTTCTTTTTCTTGAAAAACGGAAGCTTCATGTGTTCTCTCTCTTTCTTGACGAAGACCCCGCGCCGGAACCGGCGCGGGGTCGGTGCTGATTTGGCTGTGTGTCAGGCGTTCGGAGCGTCGCCCTTGACGCTCTCGACCAGACCGGCTGCCAGCGCGGCAGCGCCCTGGATCTCGGACGGGATGATGATCTTCGTCGCGCGGCCGTCGGCGGCGGCGGCGAAGGCTTCAAGGCTCTTGAGCTTGATGACGGCGTCAGACGGCATGGACTCATTGATGAGCCGGATGCCCTCTGCGGTCGCGCGCTGCACGGTCAGGATGGCCTCGGCGCGGCCCTGCGCCTCGAGGATCTGCTCCTGCTTCTTCGCGTCGGCGCGCAGCACGGCGGACTCCTTCTCGCCCTCGGCCATCAGGATGGCGGAGCGCTTCTCGCCCTCGGCACGCAGGATGGCTTCACGGCGTTCACGTTCGGCCTTCATCTGCTTTTCCATCGCGTTCTGGATCTCCTTCGGCGGGAGAATGTTCTTGAGCTCCACGCGGTTGACCTTGATGCCCCACGGGTCGGTGGCTTCGTCGAGGATCTGGCGCATCTTGGTGTTGACAATGTCGCGGCTGGTCAGGCACTGGTCGAGCTCGAGATCGCCGATGAGGTTACGCAGCGTCGTTGCCGAGAGGTTTTCGATCGCAAGGATCGGCTGCTCGATGCCGTAGGTGTAGAGCTTCGGGTCGGTGATCTGGTAGTAGACGACGGTGTCGATCTGCATGGTGACGTTGTCCTTCGTGATGACGGGCTGCGGCGGGAAGTCCGCGACCTGCTCCTTGAGCGACAGACGCTTGGCGACCGCCTCAATGAACGGGACCTTCAGGTGCAGGCCGACGCCCCATGTGGTCTTGTATGCGCCGAGGCGGGTGATGACATAAGCCTGCGCCTGCGGCACGATGCGGATGTTGCGCACGAGGATGACGAGCGCGATCACGATGATTCCGTAAATGACGAATTGCATGGAAGTTCCTCCTTATTCATTTGCGTCTGCACGCACGCAGACGGGGGTGACGATGAGCTTGACACCTTCAATGCGCAGCACGGTGGCGGTCGTTCCGGCGGCGATGGGGGTGTCGCCCTGTGCGCGCGCGGTCCAGACCTTTCCGCCGACGGTCACGGCGCCGCGGCCGGTCAGATTGTCGATGTCCTCGGTGACGAGACATTCCTGCCCGATAAGCATATCGGCGTTGGTCGGCTGTGTGCGGCCGTTGACGTATTTTTTTACCAGAGGCCGCGTCACGGCAAAGGCCGCGATCGAGATGACGAAAAACCACACGAGCTGCAGCCACAGCGGCGCGTGGAACATGGCGGCGATGAGCGCGGCGAGCGCACCCACGGCAAACCAGATCGTGACGAGACCTGCGGTCAGCCCCTCAATGACCAGAAAGATCACGATCAGGCCGATCCAGACGGCCGGCATGGTGAAGGGGATCCCGGCAATGACCATAGACAAAACCTCCTGTGCAAGCGGTGGGGATATGCGGTGCGGCAATGCTTTGCCATGGAAATATCATACCGTATTTATGGCCTAAAAGCAAGAAAAACCCCCGCAAACCGACGCATGAAATTTCCGGACAGTTTTCCTCTTTACTTTCTTAAACAATTAGAGTAAAATAGTGTCCGTGAAAAAATGATCCTACCTGCAATACAACAGATGAGAAACAAGGAGCGCATATGAATAAACAGCATAAAAAGCCGCGCTGCGATGACATGTACCGTGCCATCCTGACGCTGAAAACGGTCGAGGAATGCAAGCAGTTTTTTGATGACCTGTGCACGGTCACGGAGCTGCAGGCCATGGAGCAGCGCTATCAGGTGGCGCAGTATCTCGACTCCGGCCTGATCTACAACGACATCCTCGAAAAGACCGGCGCCTCGAGCGCGACGATCAGCCGTGTCAACCGCAGCCTGCAGTATGGCAACGGCGGTTATGAGATCGTGTTTGCCCGGCTCAGGGAGCTGGCGGAGAAAGCTTCGGAGGAGCAGGCGTGAGCGCCTATGGCGCCCTTGCCGCGTGGTATGATGCGCTGACCCGCGACGTGGATTATGCCGCGTTCGCGGACTTCTATGAGCAGTGTTTCCAGCAGGGGCGCGGCGAGAGCCATACCCTGCTGGATTTTTGCTGCGGCACGGGCACGCTCACGCGCCTCATGGCCGCGCGCGGCTATGAGATGATCGCGACCGACGGCTCGCCCGATATGCTCATGCAGGCGCAGGCACACAATGCCGACCTGCCGCCGGACGCTGTCGCGCCGCTGCTGCTGTGTCAGGAGGCGTCCGAGCTCGACCTTTACGGCACGGTCGACGCGGCCTACTGCTCGCTCGACGGCATCGATTACCTGCCGCCGGAGGAGCTGCCGGAGGTGCTGCACCGGCTGCACCTGTTCGTGCGCCCGGGCGGGATGCTGATCCTGGACATCCGCGACCCGGCGTCGTTCCGCGCGCTCGACGGCGGCACGTTCGTCGACGAGACGGACGATGTCCTGTGCCTCTGGCGGGCGGAGTTTGACGTAGCAAAGCAGACCATGCACTACGGCATGGATCTGTTCACGCGCGCGGGTGAGCTCTGGTCGCGTGCGTCCGAGGAGCACATTGAGTATGCGCACACGCCAGAGCTGCTCACGCGGCTGCTCACGGAGGCGGGTTTTCTCGATGTGACCGTCCGGCGCGACGGTCCGCAGGCGGATGCCGGACGCGTGTTCCTCACGGCGATGCGCAGTCTGGAATACGGCAGCGAAACCATGGAAAGCACAAACCCTGTTGGATAATTTTTCGAGGTGAATAATATAATGGATGAGATCATCCGCGCCGTCTCGAAAGACGGCTTTGCAAAAATTTCGGTCGTCACCGCGCGTGACGCGGTGCAGCGTGCCAACGCCATTCATCACTGCAGCCCGACGGCCATCGCCGCCCTCGGCCGCAGCCTGTGCGCCGCGTCCATGCTCGGCGACCTGCTCAAGGAGGAAAACGGCACGGTCACGCTGCGCATCAACGGCGGCGGCGGTCTCGGCACGATCGTTGCGGTGTCCGACTGCGACGGCAACGTCCGCGGCATGGTGGCAAACCCCACGTTCGACCTGCCCACGCGCCCGGACGGAAAGCTCGATGTTGGCGGCGCGGTCGGCAAGGACGGCATGCTCACCGTCAGCCGGGACATCGGTCTGCGCGAGCCGTACATCGGCAGCACGGAGCTCGTCAGCGGTGAGATCGCGGAGGACCTGTCCGCCTATCTCGTCGAGAGTGAGCAGATCCCCGCGGCCTGCGGCCTCGGCGTGCTCGTCGACACCGACCACAGCGTCAAGGCGGCCGGCGGCTTTCTCGTGCAGCTCATGCCCGGCGCACCGGAGGAGCTGATTGGGAAGCTGGAGGACAACATTTTCATGATGGACCAGCTCACGACCATTCTTGACGAGGACGGAGCGGACGCCATCATCGCGCAGGTCATGCGCGATCTTGCGCCCGAGATCGTCCTGCGCCACCCGATGTCCTACCGCTGCGCGTGCTCGCGTGCGCGTGTGGAGCAGGCGCTGCGCCAGTGCGGAGCGGATGAGCTGCGTGCGATGATCGCCGAGGGCGAGGATACGCGCGTGCACTGCCAGTTTTGCGACACGGAATATGTATTTACGCCGGCAGATCTGCAGACGCTGCTGGACGCCGAAAACCCTGACGCCGCAACGGATTGAACCATGTTTGGGGCGGCGCTGCCGCCCCAAACATGCACAATTGCCGAAAAAATTACCGAAAATCTATTGACAATTGTGTGCCCGTCTTGTATAATGAGCAAGCTGCGAAACGGGAGCATAGCTCAGCCGGGAGAGCACTTGCCTTACAAGCAAGGGGTCACAGGTTCGAGCCCTGTTGTTCCCACCAGTTTTTTTAATTTCATACGCCTCTGTAGCTCAGTTGGTAGAGCAGGGGACTGAAAATCCCCGTGTCGTTGGTTCGATTCCGACCGGAGGCACCATTTTGCGGGCATAGCTCATTTGGCAGAGCGCCACCTTGCCAAGGTGGAGGTAGCGAGTTCGAATCTCGTTGCCCGCTCCATTTTTTGGCGCCATAGCCAAGTGGTAAGGCATGGGACTGCAAATCCTTGACCCCCGGTTCAAATCCGGGTGGCGCCTCCAGAAAAAGAGACACGTGAGAGCGTGTCTCTTTTTTTGGAGACACCGATGGCGTTCCTTCCAATACCGCAATGTCCACCCACCGGTCAGACCGGCGGATGGGCATTTTTGTGCATAGACCCCGGCTGAGAGGCTGCGGCAGACCGGCGCGGCGCGGTGCAGACCCTCGCCGAGGGGTGCGATTTGACAACGGATGCGTATTTGTGTATAATCACTACAAAATCACAGATTTTTTGTGAATTCTGTCCTCCGGCTATCCGGAGACAGGGAGGAAAGCAACGTGACATACACTGTGGACGACAAGATGAAGACGCTCCTCGCCGCGCCGGAGGCGGTCGCGGTCCTTGAGCGGTTTTTCCCCAAGATCCTGAAAAATCCCGCGCTGCAGATGACCGCCGCCATGACGCTGCGGCAGGTGGCTGGGTTTGCGCAGTCGGGGCTGACGGCGCAATCGCTCGCGGAGATCGACGCGCAGCTGCGCGCGCTCCCGTCGTCCGGAGACTGAGTCTGTTTTCGTGCCCCCGGTTTTCACCGGGGGTCGTCTGCTGTCGGGACACCGATGACGCATTTTGAAAAGAACCGAGGTCATCTTATGGACAACACGTTACCGCCGCTCAAGCGCATCGCCGCCATCCACGACCTGTCCGGGCTCGGCAAGTGCTCGCTGACCGTGGCGCTGCCGGTCATCTCGGCCACAGGCGTCGAGTGCGCGTGCATCCCGACGGCTGTGCTCAGCACGCACACGGGGGAGTTCACCGGCTGGACATTTCGAGACCTCTCGGACGATATGCTGCCCATTGCGCGCCACTGGCAGCGCGAGCGCGTGCGCATCGATGGCATCTACTCCGGCTATCTGGCCTCACCGGAGCAGGCGGAGCTGCTCGCACAGACGATCGACTGCATCGCAGCGCCCGACACGCTCGTCATCGTTGACCCGGTCATGGCGGACAACGGCATCTATTACTCGCAGATCGATGAGCGGATGTGCGCGGCGTTTCGCCGCCTGCTCTCGCGGGCGGACGTCATCACGCCGAACATCACGGAGGCGGCGCTGCTGGCGGGGCTGCCGTATGAGCCGGGCACGCACAGCGATGCCTACCTCGCGCAGCTGTTTCGGGCACTCGGCGCGCTCGGCGCCGGCGTTGTGACGGTGACGGGCGTGCGCCCGCAGCCGGATGTGATCGGCAACGTCGCCTGCGACTGCCGCACGGGGGAGATGTATGCGAGTATGCGCCCGGCACATCCGGGGCTGTTTTACGGCACGGGCGATGTGTTCGCCTCCGCGCTTGCGGGGCTGCTCGTGCGCGGCGCACCGCTGAGCGATGCGCTCGAGACGGCTACCGCGCTCACGGACGAGAGCATCTGCCGCTCGCTCTGGCGCGACACGCCGCGCCACTTCGGTGTGGACTTCGAGGGTGCGCTGCCGGCGTACATCCGCCGTGTGGAGAAGATCTTCGAGGCGTGAAAAAGTTACAAAATTCGACCCGAAAGGATGCGATTTTTCCTTCACGGGTCGATTTTTGTTACCCTTTTTCAACTCGTTTCTTTTGAAATATGTTACCCACGTAACCTTACGCGTGAAAACGGCATCTGGTTGTTTTCTCGACTGATGTCTTGAAATGCTGCGAAAACACCGAGAAAACCTGCGCACAATGGCAGCAGTGTGGAAAAAAATCTGGCAAAAGCTCGCAAAATCGCGTTTTCGCGGTTGACATCGACTTATGGATATCGTATGATACAAAAGAATCCATAATTGTTTATGTTAACTTCGCGCAGGTATGCCCAAACAGGATGCAAGAGACCACTTTGTTACACTTTTTTAACCATTTATGTAACCGGTTCTGATTGGACGCGCAGAGAGATTCCGGACGGGGGGAAGCCGTCTGATGAGGGGCTGGGGTATGAAGAAATCGTTTATGGAACGCATGGCGGCGTTCATCGTGGATAAGCGGCGGCTGTTTGTGGTGCTGTTTGCCGTGGCGTGCGTGCTGTCGGTATTCTCGGTGAGCAAGACGGACGTCAACAACGAGCTGACCGACTATCTGCCGGATTCCACGCAGACACGTCAGGGCCTGGAGATCATGAACCGCGAGTTCATTACATACGGAGACGCCAAGGTCATGGTGTCCAACGTGACATTCACGCAGGCGGAAGAGCTTGCCGAGATGCTGCGCGGGGTAGACGGCGTCAAGAGTGTGGAGTTTGAAAAGGACACGCAGCACTACAACAGTGCCTCGGCGCTGTTTGTGGTCACGTTTGACGGGGAAAAGCTTGACGAGATCAGCATTCAGGGCGTGAAAAACGTCCGCGCTGCGCTCGACGGCTATGATACCTATATTACAACGGAGATCGGCAACCCGACCGGCGAGATCCTCGAGCGGGAGATGCGCATCGTGCTCATCATCCTCATGTGCTCGATCTTTGTGGTGCTTTTGCTCACGAGCCATACGTATGCCGAGGTGCCGGTGCTGATCATCACCTTTGCCGTGGCTGTCTGGGTCAACAAGGGCACGAACTACTGGTTCCACGAGGTCTCGTTTATCACAAACTCCATCGCGGCGGTGCTGCAGCTCGGTCTCGGCATCGACTACGCGATCATCATGTGCCACCACTACACGGAGGAACGCGAGCGTATGGAGCCGCGCGAGGCGACCATCCGCGCGCTCACGCTGGCCATTCCGGAGATCTCAGCCTCGAGCCTGACGACGATCTCGGGTCTGCTTGCGCTCTCGTTCATGAAGATCAAGATCGGCGAGGATATGAGTCTGGTGCTCATCAAGGCGATCCTGTTTCTGATGCTGACGGTGTTCTTCCTGATGCCGGCGCTGATCATGTACATGAGCCCGTGGATCGACAGGACGCACCACCGGCAGTTCCTGCCGCGCATCGACGCGCTCGGCCGCTTTGCGATCCGCAGCCGCTACATCGTGCCACCGATCTTTCTGGTCATCATCATCGCGGGCTTCGTGCTCAGCAGCAAGTGCCCGTATGTGTTCGGCTACAGCACGCTCGACACCATCAAGCAAAACGACTACAAGATCGCCGAAAAGAAGATCAACGCCACCTTCGGCGAGACGAATCAGGTCGCGCTCATCTTCCCGTTCACGGACTATGAGAGCGAGGCGAGCCTGCTCGACGATCTCAAGGAGCTCAAGGGCGTGGATCGCGTGCAGGCGCTCGCAAACGAGGAGGCCAAGGACGGCTACATGCTCACCGACTCGCTCACGCCGCGCAAGTTTGCCGAGCTCACGGATATCGACATCGGCGTGTCGCGCGCGCTCTACACGGCCTACTGTACCGCGAACGACGACTATACGAAGGCTCTCGGCCAGCTCGTGGATCTGAGCAACATCGACAACTGCTCCGTGCCGCTGATCGAGATGTTCAAGTTCCTGTATGAGCAGCGCGATATCTATCGCTCGAAGATTGCGGCCTCGACCATGAAAGACCTCGAGAAGATGTACGATCGCCTGATCGACGGCGAAAAGCAGCTGCACTCCGAGAAATATTCGCGCATGATCCTCTATCTCAACCTTCCGGTCGAGAGCGAGGAGACCTATGATTATCTGACGGTCATCAAGGGCGTCGTCGGCAAATATTATAATGAGTCCTATTTCGTCGGCGAGACGGCCAAGGACAAGGATTTCTCCGACGCCTTCAGCACGGACAACACGCTCATCAGCATTCTCACGCTCGTGTTTGTCATCCTGGTGCTGCTGCTGACGTTTAAGTCGGTCGCGCTGCCGCTGCTGCTGATCCTCGTGATCCAGGGCAGTGTGTGGATCAACTTCTCGTTCCCGACGATCTTGCATAACAACCTGTATTTTCTGGCGTATTTGATCGTCAGCGCCATCATGATGGGCGCAAACATCGACTATGCCATCGTCATCTCGAGCCGGTATCTCCGGCTCAAAGAGGAGATGCCCTATAAGGAGGCCATGATCGAGGCGCTCAATCAGGCGTTCCCGACGGTCGTCACCTCCGGCACCATCCTCGCCGCCGCCGGAATGTCCATCGGCTTTTTGTCCTCGGAGAATACGGTCGCGTCCATCGGCGTCTGCCTCGGCCGCGGCACGCTGCTGTCGATGGTGCTGGTCATGTGCGTGCTGCCGCAGATCCTGCTGCTGGGCGACTCACTGGTGGAGAAAACTTCGTTTACAATTGGCCTGCATCCCGCGACGCAGCAGCTGCATGGGGCCATGCGTGTCAACGGACACGTTCGCGGATATATCAATGGCTACGTCGATGCCGAGATCCACGGCCGTGTCAACGGTACGGTCAGCGCATCGATCGATATCGGAGATGTGCAGATGGAGGAGCTGCCGGCACACGTTGCACCGCCGGCGCAGCTGCACAGTGAGGAGGGTTCCGATGAAGAAACATAACGTTCGCCGTCTTCTGGTGCTGGTGCTGGTGGTGGCGCTGTGCCTGCTGTGCGGTGCGGCTGCCCAGCCCAACCCCAAGGAGATCCACATCTACTCTGCCGATGACTTTGTGCAGCTGAGCAAAAGCTGCAAGCTCGACACGTATTCGCAGGGGAAGACGGTGTATCTGGACAGTGACGTCGACCTGAGTGGGTCGAAGTTTGTGCCGATCCCGACCTTCGGCGGTACGTTTGAGGGGCAGGGGCACACGGTCAGCGGCCTGGAGCTCTCGGGCGATGCGTCGCACATGGGCCTGTTTCGCTATGTGCAGGCAGCCGGCACGGTGCGTGATCTGAAGGTCACGGGCAACATCGACGCCGCCGGCACGCTCAACGAGATCGGCGCCATCGTCGGCACGAACTACGGCACGATCTCCGGCTGCTCGTTCAGCGGTACGATCTCCGGCCAGAACAATGTCGGCGGCATCGCCGGCACGAACGAAGGCAGCGGCATGATCTACAACTGCAAGACCGAGGGCTCGGTCGAGGGCGACCACTATGTGGGCGGCATCGTCGGGCAGAACGTCGGCACGATCTCCTACTGCTCGAACACCACGGGCGTGAATGTCAGCGCCAGCGAGGCCGTGGACAATGTGGAGGATCTCGACTCCCTGACGCTCCCGACCGCGTCCGACGACGATGACGACGACATCCCGAAGAAGGCCAATACCTCCACGGACGTGGGCGGTATCTGCGGCTTCTCGTCCGGCGTCATCATCGGCTGCACGAACTGGGGCGGCGTCGGCTTTGAGCACGTCGGCTACAACATCGGCGGCATCGTCGGCCGCCAGAGCGGTCTGGTCTCCGGCTGCACGAACTGGGGCACTGCCTCCGGCCGTAAGGACGTCGGCGGTATCTGCGGCCAGATGGAGCCGTTCATCACGCTCGATGTCGAGTCCGGCTCGATCGGCGCGATGGCCAAGGAGCTCAACACGCTCCACGGCCTGATGGATACACTGCTCAACCACACCGGCTCTGCGACTGCGTCGCTGGCTGCCACGCTCGGCGTGCTCAGCGACAGCGCCGCGCACGCCACGGAGAGCGCGCGCTATGTGGCGGAGCGCACCACGGACTATGTCGACAGCACGGTCTCCACCGTCAACGAGGTGTTTATCCGCATCAACACGGCGGAGAAGATGCTCGCGCCCGCGATCACGGAGTTTTCCACGGCTGCCGTGTCGCTCGACAAGGCGATCAACTACTTCAGCAAGGGCTTTGACTACCTTGACATCGTCGATGAGATGACAGAGGCCGACAAGACGGCATTTAAGGATGCGGCCAAGGATCTGAGCGTTTCGTCCGACCAGCTCAACGCGGCCATGGACTACTGCGCATGGCTCATGAAGGTCATGGATAACTCCTACGGCACGGGCTCTTACGATCTGCTTGCCAGCCGCCCGGATAACTGGCAGCAGATGTCCGATAAGTACGGGTATGAGTATAACCCGGACAACCTCGGCACGTATGAGGCGCAGCGTGACGCGATGCTCAAGGGCGCGGGCGACGCTGCCAGAGCCATCGGCGCGATCTCCGGCGATATCTCGACGATGACGAAGATCATCAACACCTACTACCTCACCGAGGACTCCACCGGCAACACCCGTCTGGACTACATGAGCGCCGCATTCAAAAATGCGTTTGATGCGCTCAAGTCCTCCAGCGGCAACTTCTCGACCGGCATGAGCTATCTCGATCAGGTCACGAAATACCTTGCCAGCAACGATCCGCTCAACCTGCCCGACATCAGCAGCGATTACCGCACCGCGATGGAGCAGATGTTTGACGACCTCGGCAGTATCTCGGCAGGGCTCTCGCGTTTGAGCGTGGAGACCGCGAGCTACAGCGCCCAGATCATCAGCGACATGAAGGCCGTCAACGATCAGTTCAACGTCGTCATGATGCGCCTGTGCGACATTCTGGAGCTCGCCCTGAGCAAGGACAAGGACGACATCATTCAGGATATCTCGGAGGAGGAGCTTGCGAGTACGACCGACGGCAAGGTCTATAACTGCGATAACTACGGCAAGGTCGACGGCGATGTCAATGTCGGCGGCGTGGCCGGCACGATGGGCATCGAGTATGACTACGATCCCGAGAGCGACTCCAACATTATCAAGGACGCTACGCTTACGGCCAAGTACTTTACCAAGTGCGTGCTGGTCGACAGCAGAAACTACGGCAATGCCACCTCGCGCAAAAACTGCGTCGGCGCGGTCTGCGGTTATGCCGATCTCGGCGTCATCAGCGGCTGCGAGGGCTACGGCACGGCCGAGAGCACGGCAGGCGATTATGTCGGCGGCGTCGTCGGTCAGTCGAAGGGCTCCGTGCGCAACAGCTTTGCCAAGTGCGGGCTGACCGGCCGCAACTATATCGGCGGCGTTGCGGGCTACGGTATGAACGTCAGCGGCTGCAACACGCTCGTCAACCTCAACGGTACCGGCAACTGCGTCGGCACGATCGCCGGCGAGATCGACTCCGACGGCAGCGCGGACGGCAACTACTTCGTCCACGAGACGGAGGCCGGCATCGACGGCATCAGCTACGCCGGCAAGGCCGAGGGCATGAGCTACGAGGCCTTCATGGCGCGCGACGGTATCCCGGCGGAGTTCTCCAGCTTTGCCGTCACGTTTACTGCCAACGGCGAGACGGTCAAGACGATCACGTTCGCCTACGGCGGCTCGATCGATGAATCGCAGATCCCCGACTGCCCGACGGTGGAGGGCAACTACGGTTCCTGGCCGGAGCATGACTACAGTCATCTGACCTTCGATCTCGAGGTCAAGGCGGAGTATACCGCCGTCTCAACGGTCGTGGCCGGTGATCTGTATGCCGACAACAGCCGTACGCCGATCGTGCTGGCTGAGGGCGTCTTTGACCCGGCAACGGACGTGCACATCACGTCGCCCGATGCCGAGGGGCCGGCGCTGCGCGGCAACCAGCAGCTGTACATGAAGTACCGCGTCGAGGTGCTCAACGACACCATTGACGACGACGCGGACAACACCGTCTCCCTGCGTGTCTACGCGCCGGATACCGGTGCAAACTACACGGTCTACACCCACCAGAACGGCACCTGGGCGAGCACGTCCAGCACCCGCGACGGCAGCTACCTCGTCTTTAAGACCATGGAGCGGGACCTGCAGTTTGCCGTGGTCAAGTCGCACCACAGCGCGCTGTTCTACATCCTCATCGTGCTCATCGTGCTGGCCGTGATCGTCACGGTGCTGCGCCTGCTGTACTACCGCAAGCTGAAAAAGGCGGTGGCAGCCGGAACGATGACCGAGGAAGAGGCCACCACGCTGCGCAAGCGGGGCTGGCGGATGTGGCTGGCCGAGGAGCACACGAAGCTTCAGGCCAAGCGTGCCGCCGCGCACGAGGCGAAGGAGGCCAAGCGCGCCGCCGAGGCGGAGGCCGAGGCAGCAGCGGCTGCGGCACAGGCTCAGACAGAGCCCACGCCGGACACGGCGGCGGACGACAGCGCCCCCGCTGACGAGACGGCAGCGCCGGAAGAGACGCTTGCCGATGAAGCGCAGAGCGATGACGCCGATACGCCTCAGCACCCCTGATGTTTTCTCATCCCTTACCCATAACTGCAAAGCGAAAATCCCCGATTGGTTTTCCAATCGGGGATTTTTGTATCTGCCGGCAACTTTCGTGGTCTCCAGACAGAGCTTATGTGTTTGTAATGCAAGACCGCCCCGGCCATATGGCCGGGGCGGTCGTCAGATATGCAATCGGGTCAATTTATGCGCGCTTCCACTTGACGCCCTGCGGGGTGTCCTCAAGCACGATGCCGTCGGCCTTGAGCTCGTCGCGGATGCGGTCGGCCTCGGCCCAGTTCTTGGCCTTGCGGGCGGCCTGACGTGCGGCGATCTTCTCTTCGATGGCCTTCGCCTCGGGATCCTCGCTGCTGTCACTGCCGAAGGGGATGCCCAGCACGTCGCACAGCTCGAGCAAGCGCTCGAGGCATGCCTGCGCCAGCGCCTTGCTCGGGTCGGAGGCAGGGGAGACGGCGGCGTTGATCTCGCGCACCATCTCGAAGATGACGGAGATCGCGTCGGCGGTGTTGAAGTCGTCGTCCATGACGGCGTCGAACTTCTCGCGGTACTGGTCAAGTCCGGCGACGAAGGCGGCATCGGCCTCGCTCAGATCACCGTCGCGGCCGTTTGCAATGAAGAACTCGAGATTGTTCTTTGCGGTGCGCAGACGCTCGAGCGCAGCTTTGGCCTGCATGAGGATCTCGCCGGAGTAGTTGAGTGGGCTGCGGTAGTGGCTCATGAGCATGAACATACGGATGCAGTCATAGCCGTAGGCGGCGGCCGCCTCGCGCACGGTGAAGAAGTTGCCGAGCGACTTGCTCATCTTCTTGTTGTCGATGTTGATAAAGCCGTTGTGCAGCCAGTAGTTGACGAATTTGCAGCCGTTGGCGGCCTCAGACTGGGCGATCTCGTTCTCATGGTGCGGGAAGGCGAGGTCGCTGCCGCCGCAGTGGATGTCGATCGTCTTGCCGAGGTAGCGGTTGGACATGGCCGAGCACTCGATATGCCAGCCGGGACGGCCTTTGCCCCACGGAGATTCCCAGAACGGCTCGCCGGGCTTGGCGGCTTTCCAGAGCGCGAAGTCGAGCGGGTTTTCCTTGATGTCGTTGACGTCGATGCGCGCGCCGGACTGCAGATCTTCGATCGGCTGGTGGCTGAGCTTGCCATAGTCCTTGAATTTCAGCGTGCGGTAGTACACGTCACCGTTGACCTCGTAGGCGTAGCCCTTGTCGATGAGCGTCGTGATGATGTCGATGATCTGCTGGATGTTTTCGGTCGCCTTCGGGTGCACGGTCGCCTCGCGGACGCCGAGCGCGTGTGCATCGGTGAAGTACTCGGCGATGTATTTTTTCGCAACTTCCTCGCTCGTGATGCCCTCTTCGTTGGCGCGCTTGATGATCTTGTCGTCCACGTCGGTGAAGTTCTGCACGAACGTCACCTCGTAGCCGCGGTACTCGAGATAGCGGCGCAGCACGTCGAACATGATGATCGGGCGCGCGTTGCCGACGTGGATGTAGTTATATACCGTCGGGCCGCAGGCGTACATGCGCACCTTGCCGGGCTCGATCGGCACGAACTCTTCCTTCTGCATGGACATGGTGTTGAACAGTTTCATATTCAGACTCCTTTGACAGACGAATTTGGGATAAAAAAAGTGCCCCCATGCCGTCCGGCATGAGAGGCGAAGTTTTTTCGCGGTTCCACTCTCGTTTTTCACTCGCTGCACCGTAACGCGGTGCCTTCGGGCGGGCATTTCCTCCCGCCGCGCTCCCGGACGCACGTTCCGCCCTGCCGGACAGCACCCTCACAGCAAACCGGGCGCCTCTCTGAGACCGGGTCTCGGGCGTACTCTTTCCGTTCATCGCACTGCTTATCTTAGCATATGCCCCCGGCAATGTCAAGGTTGCGCGCGCTGCGGTGATATGGTATGATGCAGGCAGAAAACAGCGGCCGGTCAGACGCGCGGCCGCATAGGAGGCAATCGGATGAAAAGAGCTTTATCACTCCTGCTGGCGTGCGTGCTGGTGCTGGCGCTGCTGAGCGCCTGCGGCGGGAAGGACGCGGCGGAGCAGACCCCCGCGCCGGAGACCCCACCGACGCAGACGGCCGCCACCGGCGGTGTGGACACGTCCTGCAAGGTTTATTTCCCGAACAATCAGGCGAGTGACCTGCGCGCCGACACCGTGCACATCACGGATGCGGAGGCGACCGTCACGGTCGCGTATGCGCAGGCAATCGTGGATCAGCTCATCGCGCACGACGCGCTGCCGAAGGACAGCAAGGTGCTTGCCATCTCGAAGGATGGCAATGCGCTCAGCCTTGACATGGACGAGGCGTTTCTTGCCGGTCTGCGTCAGAGCGGCTCGACGGGCGAGAGCATGTATCTCGGCAGTCTGGTCAACACCTTCCTCGATAACTTCAACTGCGAGACTGTGCGCGTCACGGTCGAGGGCAAGTCGTTCTCCACGGCACACGCGGACTACGATAAGCCGCTGCAGGCGTTCACGTTCTGAGGAAAAACCAAAAAAGCCAGCGGGCATCAGCCCGCTGGCTTTTTGCATTTTATGCGGCCTTGCGGAACACGTCGCGGTTTTTCACGAAGTATTCCACGCCGGAGTACACCGTCGTCACGACGATGACCACCCAGCACACCGTGTTGAGCCAGGCGATATTCCACAGCAGCATCAGGCAGATGGCCACCATGGTCGAGGCGGTCTTGATCTTTCCGGACCACGCGGCGGCGATGACGCGGCCGTTGTCCACGGCGACCAGCCGCAGACCGGTCACGGCAAACTCGCGCGCGACCACGAGCAGCAGCGCCCAGGCGGGCATCTGGTGCTGCTCGACAAACATGAGCATGGCCGACACGACCAGAAGCTTATCCGCCAGCGGGTCCATGAACTTGCCGAAGTCCGTGACCTGATTGTAGTGGCGCGCGATATAGCCGTCGACGAAATCACTCAGGCTCGCGAGCACGAACACGCCGAACGCCCAGTACATATGTCCGGGGAAGCGCAGGTACATCAGCACCAGAAACACGGGGATGAGCACTACGCGGAAGATGGTGATTTTGTTTGCAGTTGTCATGTCAGCACCTCATTCTTGGATTTGTTCCCCGGCGAGATCGCCGTCGTCACAGCCGGTGATGTGCACCGTGACCATGTCGCCGGGCTTGGCCGTGCCGGTAAAGTAGACCGTACCGTCGATCTCGGGGGAGTCGGCATACGTGCGGCCGGAGCACATGCCGCTCTTGGTCGTGTGCTCGCAGAGCACGGTCATGTCCCGCCCGATGCAGGCGGCGTTGTAGTCGTCCATGATCCCGGCCTGCAGCTCGAGGATGAGATCGGCACGGCGCTGCGCCTCCTCGGGCTCGCAGCGGTCGGTCATCTTGGCGGCGGGCGTCCCCTCCTCGGGGGAGAACGGGAACACGCCCACGCGCTCGAGCCGCGCCTCACGCAGCCAGACGCACAGCTGCTCAAATTCCGCCTCGCCCTCGCCTGGGAGCCCCGTGATGAGGCTCGTGCGCAGCACAAGACCCGGGATGCGCGCACGCAGCTTTTGCAGCAGGGCGCGGATCTCGTCACCGGTGCAGTGACGGTTCATGCGGCGGAGAATGTCGTTGTTGATGTGTTGGATGGGGATATCGAGATACTTGACGATCTTATCCTCATTCGCGATGAGGTCGATGAGCTCGTCGTCCATGATCTCGGGGTAGAGGTAGTGCAGGCGGATCCAGCGGATGCCCTCGACCTTCACAAGCTCGCGCAGCAGCAGCGCAAGACTCGGCTTGCCGTAGAGATCCGTGCCCCAGCGCGTGATGTCCTGCGCGATGACGATCAGCTCCTTGACACCGAGCGCCGCGAGCTCCTTTGCTTCCTGCACGATGGCATCGAGCGCACGGCTGCGGTAGCGGCCGCGGATGGCGGGGATGGCGCAGAAGGCGCACCAGTTGTCGCACCCCTCGGCGATGCGCAGATACGCCCAGCCCGGTCCGGTCGTGACCACGCGGCCGATCTCCTCGATGGGGGCGCTCTTGTCGCCGAAATACAGGGGCCTGCCGCCGTGCATCACGTCCTCGACGGCCTGACAGATCTGGCCGAAGCTGCCCGTGCCGAGCATGCCGTCCACCTCCGGAAGGCTCTCGAGGATGTCGTTTTTGTACCGCTGTGAGAGACAGCCGGCCACGAGGATCTTTTTCAGGCCGCCCGCCTTTTTCACCTCGGCGAGCTGCAGGATCTGATCGATGGCCTCGCTCTTGGCGGTGTCGATGAAGCCGCAGGTGTTGACGATCGCAACGTCGCAGCCGTCCACCTCGCCGACCACCTCGTGGCCGGCCTGATTGAGCAGGTAGAGCATCTGCTCGCTGTTGACCTGATTTTTCGCACAGCCGAGCGAGATGAGACAAATTCGATATGGCATAGGTCAATACTCCTCAAAGTTATCCTGATAGCGCGCGATGGCCGCGCGGATCTCGTCGCGCCCGAAGCCGCGGCGATACAGATAGTCCGACGCGCGGCGCAGCTCGTCGCGGTCGGGCGTGTCGCTGCACAGGCGGCGGCGCAGCAGGGCGTCGATCTGTTCGTCCTGCTCCGGCAGCTCCTGCAGGGCGTCGTCCCACGCTTCGCGCGGGATGCCGCGGCGGTAGAGCTCGCTGCGGATGCGCCCCACGCCGTAGCCCTTGGCGGCGTAGTGCCGCACGCACATGGCGGCGTACTGCGCGTCGTCGAGCAGGTGCATCTGCTCGAGCCATGCGGCGGCGTCCTCGGCGTTGTCCGGGGTCTCGCCCTTTTCCTTGAGCCGGTCGGTCAGCTCCTTGACCGACATGGCGCGCGTGCCGATGATGCGCAGCGCCCGCTGCCGGCAGCGGGAACGCTCGGAGGCGGCGCGCAGGGCGTCAAGCTCCTGACTCGTCAGTTCCTTTCCGCTGCGCAGGTGGAAGTCCGTCACGACGGCGAGCGTCGTGCGCAGCGCCTCACCGGTGTCAAACTGCGCCAGAAAGCGCTCCGGCGCGGTCTGCTTGAGCGCGATGAGCCGGGCCATCAGCCCTGAAAGTCATCCGCCGCCACTTCGACGGCGCGGCCGGAGGCGATGGCGGCCTTGCGGGCCTGCGGGCTCATGAGCTTGTGGGCGTTGGCGCGGATCTCCGCCTCGATCTGATCCGAGACGTCGGGGTGCTCGCGCAGATATTCCTTCATGCTGTCGCGTCCCTGCACGCGCACGTCGCCGTAGGTGTACCACGCGCCGGCCTTGTCGATGAGGTCGAGCTTGACGCCGAGGTCGACGATCTCGCCAATCTTGGAGATGCCCTCGCCGTAGATGATGTCGAATTCGGCCTCCTTGAACGGGGGCGCGACCTTGTTCTTGACGATCTTGGCGCGCGTGCGGTTGCCGATCATCTCGCCGCCGACCTTCAGCGTCTCGATGCGGCGCACGTCGATGCGCACACTGGAGAAATACTTCAGCGCGCGGCCGCCGGGCGTCGTCTCGGGGTTGCCGTACATGACGCCGATCTTCTCACGCAGCTGGTTGATGAACACGACGATGCAGTTCGTGCGGCTGACCGTGCCGGCGAGCTTGCGCAGCGCCTGGCTCATCAGACGCGCGATCACGCCGACGGACGACTCGCCCATCTCACCCTCGAGCTCGCTGCGCGGCAGCAGCGCCGCCACGGAGTCAACGACCACGACGTCAAGCGCACCGGAGCGCACGAGCTGCTCCGTGATCTCAAGCGCCTGCTCGCCGGTGTCCGGCTGGGAGATGAGGAGGCTGTCGATGTCCACGCCGAGGGCGCGGGCATACGCGGGCTCGAGCGCGTGCTCCACGTCGATGAACGCGACCTCGCCGCCGGTCTTCTGGGCGCTGGCGAGGATGTGCAGCGCGAGCGTCGTCTTACCGGACGACTCGGGGCCGTAGATCTCGACGATGCGGCCGCGGGGCACGCCGCCGATGCCGAGCGCGAGGTCGAGCGACAGCGACCCGGTGGAGATGGCCTCCACGTTCACGGGGATGTCGTCGCCGAGGCGCATGATGGCGCCCTTGCCGAAGTTCTTTTCGATCTGGGCGAGGGCGGTCTCGAGTGCTTTCTTCTTATCCTCCGGCTTGACGGGGCCGGAGGAAACGGGTGCGGATTTTTTCTTTTCAGCCATAGTCTTTCACCTCTAAGTATCAGATGCGGCCGACGACGACGCGCCGGATGCCGGCGGTGTCCTCGAGTGCGGTCACATCGGTGTATTTTGCGTCCTTCATCAGCGCCATGACAGCGTCTGCCTGATCCTCGCCGACCTCGAACATGAGCCAGCCGCCGGGACGGAGGATCTGCGTCCAGTGCTGCACGATGGCGCGGTAGAACATCAGCCCGTCCTCGCCGCCGTCGAGCGCGCCGAGCGGCTCATAGTCGCGCACAGAGCTGTCGAGCGTGAGGATGTCCATGCTTGCGACATAGGGCGGGTTGGATACGATGATGTCGAATGTGCCGATGCTCATCGGCGGCTTTTCGAGCGCGTCCGCCTTGAGGCAGATCGTGCGGTTCTGGCGGTTGCGGCGGAGGTTTTCCTTGCTCACGGCGAGCGCCGCGTCGCTGATGTCCACCATGACGACGCGCGCGGCCGGCAGCTCATGCGCCAGCGCGCAGCCGATGCAGCCGCTGCCGGAGCAGAGGTCGAGAATGCGGGCGTTCATCTTCCGCCCGACGAGCACCTGAAGCGCCGCGTCCACGAGCACCTCGGTGTCCATGCGCGGGATGAGCACGTCGGGCGTGACCACGATCGGCAGACCGTGAAACTCCCACTCGCCGATCAGGTAGGCCAGCGGCTCGCCGGCGATGCGCCGCTGCAGCAGCGCCCGGATCTTCTGTTCGTTTTCATCGGAGGTGTACAGGCGCAGGTCGCGCACGAACTCCTCCTTCGTCTTGCCGACGGCATACGCCACCAGCAGCCGCGCCTCGAGCGCGTAGGCCTCCACACCGGCGCTCTTGAGCGCCGTGCGCGTGGCCAGATACAGATCGTTGTAGGTCTTTGGCATCTCTCTATTTCCAGTCCTTTTGTTGACGATTACCAGGTGTCGCTGCCCTTCTGCTCCGGGATGACGAGCTCCAGCGCGCGGATGGCGCACTCGATCATGCTGTCATCCGGTTCATTGGTGGTCAGACGCTGCAGCCACTTGCCCGGTGCGGACAGAATGCGCGAGCAGAGGTTGTCGTGCCGGCCGACCCAGCGGTTGATCTCATAACTGATGGACACGACGACCGGCAGCAGCAGCAGCCGCAGACCGATGCGCACCCACGGATTGTCCCACAGCCCGACGCGCAGGCTCACGAGCGAGAACACGAGAATGCTGATGATGACGACGACGAACAGAAAGCTCGTGCCGCAGCGGGGGTGAAAGCGCGACTGCGGCCGCACGTTCTCGACCGTCAGCGGCAGGCCCTTTTCGTAGCAGAAGATGGTCTTGTGCTCCGCACCGTGGTAGGCGAACATACGCTCGACGTCCTTCATGTGCGCCACGCCCCAGAGATACAGCAGGAAGATGACGATGCGCAGCAGGCCCTCAAAGAGGTTGCGCACGACGGGGCTCTGGATAAAGCTCTTGGTCAGACCGGCGAGCAGCGTCGGCAGCAGGATGAACAGCACGATCGACAGCGCGATGCCGAGCACCACGGCCGTGCCGATGATGATGTTCTTGCCCTTTTCCTCACCGAAATGCCGCTCGATCCAGAGGTCGATCTTGCCGGGCTCCTCCTGCTCGTCCTCGGGCAGGAGGTCGGCGGAATACGTCAGCGCCTGCATGCCCTTGACCATCGAGTCAAGAAACACGACCACGCCGCGGATGAGCGGCCAGCCGAGGATCGGGTGCTTTTCCTTGACAAGGTGCAGCTCGTCGACCTTTTCGACCAGCCCGTCCTCGGTGCGGCAGACGATGGCCTGCTTTTCCGGGCCGCGCATGAGAATGCCCTCGATGAGGGCCTGTCCGCCGATGGACGTGCGGAAGGAGACATTGGTGTCGGGTTTTGCGGATCTGGTTTTGCTCATATGGTTACCTCGGTTAAAATGAATAACGGGATCAGGTGCTGCTCTCGACAGCAAACGGCAGCCGCACCGAAACGAGCGTGCCGCCGCCGGGGGCGTTGCCGATCGTCAGCGTGCCGCCGGAGCGGGTGACGATCTCATCGCACACGGCAAGGCCGATGCCGCTGCCGCGCGCCTTGTGTTTTTCGCCCTTGAAGAACTTCTCCTTCACGTGCGGCAGCTCGCTGTCCGGGATGCCGGGGCCGTGGTCTCTGAACTGTATGGTAGCAGCTTCGGTGTCCGAAAAAACGGACACCTCGATCGTTTTGCCGTCGCAGGCGTATTTTGCCGCATTGTCGAGGATGTTGAGAAACACCTGCTTGAGGCGCTCCGGGTCGCCGGGCACGAGCGGGATCTCCTCCTCGGGCGGGTGATAGATGAGCTGCATCCCGTCCTGGCGCAGCAGCTCCTGATAGGTGAAGATGGTGTCCTCGAGCTCACTCTCGATGTCGAGCAGCTCCATGTTGAGGTTGAAGCGTCCGTCCTGAATGCGGGTGAACTCCAGCAGCTCCTCGACAAGGCTCGTCAGGCGCGCAGCCTCCTTGGCGATGATGGCGATGCCGCGGCGGGAGTCGCCCTGAATGGCGGTGTCGAACATGAGCGTCTCGCTCCAGCCGGTGATGGCGGTCAGGGGTGTGCGCAGCTCATGCGAGATGGACGAGATGAACTCCGACTGCATTTTTTCGCTGCGGCTGATCTCCTGTGACAGCTCGTTGATGGCGATCGCAAGGCGGCCGAGCTCATCGTCGCGCTGCACCGGCAGCTCCGTGCCGTAGCGCCCGCCGGCGATCGCGCGTGTGACCTCGGTGATCTGCTCGACCGGGCGCGACACGCGTCGGCGAAACCACAGCGCGCAGATCGTGGCGCCGATGGCCGCTGCGAGCACGCCCAGCACGATGCCGAGCGCGGTGCTGGTGCGGCCGGTGCTCAGCCCGATGGCGGCACCCACGGCGACGCACAGCGCCGCGTGCACGCACTGACCGATGGCCATGCGCGAAAACAGATCGCTGAAAAAGGTGCGCAGTGTCTTGTTCTTGGGTTCGGCTGCCGGGGTGGGGGTGAGGTCCTGCATGGTCTCAGTAGCCCCACTTGTAGCCGTAGCCCCAGACGGTCGTGATGTACTCGGGCTCGGTCGCGTCATCCTCGATCTTGATGCGCAGGCGGCGGATGTTCACGTCGACGATCTTGACCTCGCCGTTGTAGTCCGCGCCCCAGACGGCGTGCAGGATCTCCTCACGCGAGAGCGCGCGGCCGGGATTTTCCATGAACAGCTTCATGATCGCAAACTCCGTCTGCGTCAGGCGGATGTGGTCGCTGTTTTTATCGAGCGTGCGCGAGCGCAGGTGCAGCACGAACGGTCCGCTCGAGAGCACGTCCTCAGTGTTCTCGCTGCCGCCGATGCGGCGGTAGAGCGCGTCCACGCGCGCAAGCAGCTCAGCCGGGGAGAAGGGCTTGGTGACATAGTCGTCCGCGCCGGTCATGAGACCGGTGATCTTGTCCATCTCCTGGCTCTTGGCGCTGAGCATGAGGATGCCCATCTTCGAGCCGGTCGCGCGGATGCGGCGGCAGACCTCGAAGCCGTCGATGTCCGGCAGCATCACGTCGAGCAGGGCGACGAGCGTGTCCGGATTCTGCTTGAGTTTTTCGAGCGCCTGCTCACCTGTGGCCGCCTCGATGGGCTCGTAACCGGACCGGCGCAGGTTGATGACGACGAAGCTGCGGATGCTGGGTTCGTCCTCAAGTACAAGAATTTTCTTCATGTATCCATGTTCCTTTCCAAAGGCGGTGTGTGGGCGCCTTTGCGGTTAGTGGCGTCTGCTTTCCCGGAAAGCAGGAGGTTTGCAGAAATATTCATTTCAGTATATCACACTATTTACAATAGTGGTAGCAAAAAATTACGAATCGTGTTATTCTGTGACACAGGAAATGAGGTGGGCCATATGGAGCTTTTCTGGACGCAGATCACGGACGCGCAGCCGGCGCGCCCTGCGCGCACAAAGGCGCATGGGAGCGCGTGGGGCGTGTCGCTGCTGGCGTATGCGGTGCGCGCAGTCTGGGGCATCGACCTGCCGGAGACGGCGGAGCTGCCGGGCGGCAAGCCGTATTTTCCGGCGTGCCCGCAGCTGCACTTTTCCGTCAGTCACACGCGCACGGCGGCGCTCGTGGCCGTGTCGGCCGCGCCGGTCGGTGCGGATGTGGAGCAGGTGCGCCCGCTGCACCCGGCCATGGCGCGGCGGCTCGCGCAGGCGGACTGCGGCGACCTGCAGCCGTTCGAGCTCTGGACGCTGCGTGAGAGCTGGTTCAAGCTCACGGGCGCGGGCGACCTGCGCACGATCCCGTTCCGGCGTGCAGACGGGGTGCTCGTCCCGCCGGAGGCGGGGGCGCTCTGCCGCGTGTATGACGGTATTCCCGGCTGCATGGCCGCCGTGTGCTCGCTTGCCGAGCAGCCGCCGGAGCGGCTGCAATTCGTGCCGCCGCGTGAGATTTGCATTTGTACTTGAAATATGCGCCCGGCTGTTGTATAATCAAACAGCCGAATTTGCCGGTGTGATGGAATTGGTAGACGTGCTTGACTCAAAATCTACTTCGCCGTTTCATACCGCCTTGGCGGAAACCCTTGTTTTTGCAAGGCTTTTTCAAAACTGAATATGTAATTTGGTTTTAATGTCCCTCCATGATGTCCCTCCGTTTTCTCGGATGGGGCATCGGGAGATGACTTAAAATAATAGATGCCGGTGTGTTGGAATTGGCAGACGAGGCGGACTCAAAATCCGTTGGGCTAATAACCCGTGCGGGTTCGACCCCCGCCACCGGCACCAAACCTTGAAGGCTCGCAAACCCTTGATATGACTGGGTTTGCGGGCTTTTCTTTATGTTTTGAACTCTTATGTACTGCCCCTCCCGCATCAGCAGATTTGCCGTTTGCAGGCTGATTTTAGGAGGGACATTGGAGGGACATAAAGCATCATGCGGAGGGATATACGCCCAAAATCGCATTGGCAGACGCAATCTTTGAGTTGAAATTCAAGTGCGTGTAAATGTTTGAGGTGGTCGAAATATCACTGTGCCCCAACCATTCCTGAATTTCTTTCAGACTGACACCGTTTGCATACAACAGACTTGCGCAGCTGTGACGAAGATCATGGAAACGGATCTTCCGCATACCGTTCTTTTGCAGGATCAGCGGGAAATGCTGTGTGATATATCCGGGCTTCACAAGCTCACCGATTTCATTGACATAGATATAATCAGCAAACTTCCTGCAATAAGATTTTCCGCACAGCTTTCGGTTCAGCTCCTGTTCTGCTTTCAGGCGATGCAGCAATTCCTCAAATGGCGGCACAAGCGGCAGACTGCGGTAGCTGGCCTTTGTCTTTGTTCTGTCCTTTTGAATGATCTTGCTCTTGCCGTCTATTGTCGCCTGCGTAACGGTGTGCCGAATCGTAATGGTCTTTTTCTTGAAGTCGATGGCGTCCCATTTCAGGCCTACCGCCTCACTTCGGCGCAAACCGTAAAATGCACCGAGGATCACGCCAAGCTCAATGGGATCACCACGGACAACTTCAAAAAGATGGTTCAGCTCATTCTCCTCATAGAAGCTGCCAACGAATTTTTCCTTCTTGGGCCGTTCAATCCGGTCTGCCGGATTCGAGTCAATCAGACCGAGTTTGAAAGCGTGCTGCAAGGCTTTACGAATATTGGCGTGACGGTGTATGACCGTATTGGCAGAAACACCTCGCACCGTCAATTCGTAGGTGTAGTAGTCCTGTATGTGCTTGGGTGTAATATCCTGCAATGCAAGACCGGGGTGGTGTTCCTCAAAGTACGGGATGATTTTGCTTTTGATTCCCATGGAATACGCGCCATAGGTGGTTTCCTCCACATTCTTTTTTGTCATTTCCAGCCAGTCGAGCAGGAACGCAGTAAAAAGAATCGTGCCAACGGGGGCTTTACCCGTACTGCGTTCGATTGCTCTTGCTTCCAGCTCCGCTTCCTTGGCGGCACGAGCCTCAGAAAGCATCTTTTCGGCACGCTTTTTGTTTCCCTTTACCGTCAGACCTGTAGACTTGGACGGCGTGTGCCGTTTGCCGTATTCGTCCACATAGTTCAGTACCATATGATAGTACCCGTTTTTCTCTCGCAGATGTCCTGCTACCATAATAAGACCTCCTTTGATTGGTACAGCGCTGATCCATCTGCCATTGACAGCAATATTGTAGCAGATAGAAGTACATCGGCCAAATGTGCAAACGAGGTTTTACGCAGTAGATTTTTCTATCAAGTCCAAGTATTCCAAAATGTTGAGCTTCGGGATTCGATAGCGGCGACCAACAATAAAGCTCTTGATCTTGCCGGACTTCAAAAGCCGATAGGCAGTTTTATCGCAGATGCCGCCGAGCATTTCACACATTTGCTCAACATTGACTACATCGGGATAGTCAGCAAATAACAGTTTGTAGGCTGTCTGTGATTCCATAGGCCGCCTCCTTACCGTTTTTTCGGCACAAGTTCATAGTCATACCCTTTCCGCTGATTACAGTAGGTGCAGGTGTCTTTTGCCGTTTGGTGCGGGTCGATCCTGCGCAAATAATAAGCACCCGTGCCGTAGAAATTATCGGCGCAGGTGCTGCAAAGGCAGAGGATCAGTTTTTTTGGGACGCTTTCAATCAAACCGATGCTGACAGCCAGCGCATGGTTGATGCCGCAAATGTGCTTTTCGGAAAGATGCCCGATAAAGTTGACCAAGCGACGCTTATCGACAGTACGCAATTGTTCCAGCAGGACGATAGAGGGCAGTTCCAAGCCGTCCTCGGCGTCGATGTAGTAGTGGGTAGGAAGTTTGGCTTTCACGCCGGTTTTGCTCGTAATGGAAGCGATAATGACCGTAGGGCTGTGTTTGTTCCCGACATTATTCTGAATGATCACGACAGGGCGGTAGCCCTCCTGCTCAGAGCCGATGCCCCGGCCCAGATCGGCGTAATACATATCGCCGCGCAAATATGTGTGGCTCATTCTGTGATGACCTCCTTTGTGTATTTAGGCGTTCCCGCCTATGTAGAGGTCAAGCGACAGAACAGAATTGAGGTTGGTGAGAGATAAAACATTCTCTGTTTCGTCTGACCCGTCCCGCCGCTTGACCGTAGTATTTTGAAGAAAATCTATTTGTCCTCGACACCCCGATTTCCTATTGGGAAGTCATCAAGCGGCCGATGGCTGTCGGCTCCACGGGGATTTCACCCTCACGAGGTTCTCTCATGACCGCCCCCATTGCCTGCGACGGCTTCACGGTCGAAATGCCGCTTATCACGCTCGGACTGTGGCTGGACGGGAGTATCGTTAGCCCTATTGCCGGTCGTCGCCGGGGCGGGAGCCACCCGCCCGTGATAGCCGACTGTATATCGCTCCCCGCAATGCGGATTGTGGCGCAGCCGCTAATGTGGCTCATGCTTTCGCAATGGCAATAGGAATGTGCTTGATGAATGGGTATTTTGTTGTCAAAGGCCATCCCTGCTTGCCGAAAAGGAAAACAGGCAGAGAGTTTTCGTACCTCTCCACCTGTTTCCTCACTTAAAGGCTATTTTTCAACCACCTATTCCAAAAAATTTTTTCAATCTTTTTTCGGCGGCCGCAACCGATTTTGCAACGGCCTGAAAAGTGCATCCCTCCATTCCTGCGATCTGCTCATAGGTCAAGCCTTGAAAATAGTAGAGGATCAACCTCCGCTTTTGTATTTCGGGCAGTTCGGAGATCGCTCTATGTAACTGCGCATATTCCATGCTCTGCAAAGCGCTTTCTTCGACCGTCGCCGGACGATGCACGGCCCGGTCATACAACGATGCCTCCGTAAGCTCCGATTGCTCATAGTGGCGATCCACTTCGTTCAGATAGGAGAGGTCGTCCAGCTCAAAGGAATCAAACAACGCAAACACGGCAGCGCTGATCTCAAAATGATGCCGATTGCCTTGTCCGTCTGAAAAGGTCAGCCAGTGGCGGCCGTCCCCGGTCGTGCCGATGGTATAGGGATTGTATTTGTCCTTCCTTCGTTTCGGATGGTTTCCATCCATGATATTTTCCTCCGTTTCGATTTGAATTTTGAAAATCCAAATCGTGCGGAGGACTGCGGCAGCCTACGCTGCAGACCGAAAAGCGCAGACATAGGAAAATGCATCTGCAGAAAGCGAAGGCCTGCAAAACAAGTGAGTATAATCTATATGGGGTGGCTGTTTTTACTACATATTTCATTGCTCGGAGAGCACTTTTTGAGGGACTCACCATTCGCAACGCAGGCTATAGAATGAAATAAAATTTGCTACTTTTTACAGGGAAGGCGGTTCGCAAACAAATAAGCACAAAAAATCCCTCCAATCTAAAAAACTCAGATTGGAGGGATATACGCGCAGCGAATCAGCCCGCCAACATTCGTTTTTTTATTTGGCGGGATATATGATTTCGTATTTGTTGCATCGCTTATTTGTCGATACTTATACAGTTGACATGAATGGCGCTGCTATAACAATTACTTACTATAATGAAGCTCCATTAACAAAAGTCAAGCCCCAAAACAAAAAACATGCGAACATCATAGCGGAGAGAAGGAGATCATTTTTCATGGTCATCTTTTACGATTATATTTTCTAATAAATTCTATCGAAAATATAAAAACAGTATTGACAGAGGAAAATGGGTTTGTCATAATTACATCAATCCGTTTCATTTTTTTACAGAAACGTACAAAATTTTACTTTGCGGGGTAAAGAACCATGAAAGAAGGCGTAAAGAAGAGCATATCCCTCATCCTTGTGCTGACGCTGCTGGTGCAGCTGCTGCCGGTGGTGGCATTCGGTGTCGGCGACGAAACAAACGATCTGGACGTCAGCACAGACAGCGAAACGGTGTCCATGAAGGACGACGATGCGCAGATCGTCGGCGAGGAGGACGCGCTGCGCGAGGAATCCGTCAAGCATTTCCGGCTGCAGGACGGGGCCTACATGCTGGTGGAGTACGAGACGGCAGTGCACTACCAGACGGCGGACGGGTCC
>ENA-OQRB01000008-OQRB01000008.1-human-gut-metagenome-genome-assembly--contig:-NODE-8-length-145426-cov-8.454802_pt1 | contig 145426 bp, 147 predicted proteins | sample MGYA00243235_ERZ505100 | MGnify/ENA primary metagenome ERZ505100 (study PRJEB26097, sample SAMN02712145) | human gut metagenome | biome: Gut microbiome | host: Homo sapiens | place: Denmark...
TTTCTCCAACTGTACCGATAATTGTGTCTTTGGTGATCGTGCCGTAATCCACCCATCCTTTGCTCTGGATGTGAGCCTTTGCCTTAATGGTCTTTCCGTATGGGTTGATCCGGATCGCCTCCAGACGTAATGCATGGCCGGTGATACCGATCACATTCTCTGCGGCTTTTGGTGACAGCCATCCTTTACTCTGTACGTGCGGCTCAACACTGAACATGGATTTCTTAATCTCTAATGCTTCCATCTGCAGTCCTTTTCCGGTCGTACCAGCCCACTCTCCGTTGTTGGCCCATTCGCTCCATCCAATGCTCTTCTGGTGGACTCTGTATAAATAGAAAGATTCTTTTCCAGTGATCCGGATAGCTTCTAGTCTTCTGTTCTGTCCAACTGTTCCAAGCAAAGTATCTTTGGTGATGTTCTTGTATTCTTTATTACCAGTTCCTTTCATGTGAACGACAACATCAGTCTCTCCGTTTGGCTTAATATGAAGTGCTTCAATCCTACGGTTCTGACCGGTAGAACCAACCATTAAGCCATCGGACTGCCAGTTACCCCATCCAAAGCCTCTCATGTGAGCCTGGTATGAGATTGCGCCGAACTTATCAGTCTTGTTCTGGAATACTCCACCAGCCTTAATCTCTCCGTCGATTGGTTCTGCTTTCTTCTTAACTGGTGCTACCGGTGCTGCAGACGTGATGCCGAAAGCTTTAAGGATTCCTCTTGCCAAGTCATCGATCTTGGAATTGAATTTGTTTAAATCTTCATGATTTGAAATAAATCCGTTCTCCAGCAAACGATAACTGTAACCTTTTGTAGCTGCACGATTGACATTTGCAAGGTGTGCTCTGCCTACAACCTTGTTGGCTCTTCCAGGGAAGAATGAACCGATGAAGTTGGCGAGTGCCGTATCGTACTGATCTGGGGAGTATCCTTCCTTGATGATTACGTGACCGCCTTTTGCCGTAGCTACTCCGCTGTCCATATGCAGTTCCAGAATCTGATAGCTTTTTGGAATATTAAGTGAGCTAATACCTTTATCAGCATACCAGTTCCGGTTTGTATCTCCAAGAGTAACATTACTTCCTCCGTATGCTACGATTCGTCTTGCAAGTGCCCGGACTCTCTCTGCCTCGGTGTAACCGTATCCAACAGCTCCACTGTCACCAGCCCCGTGACCGGCTATTAAAAATAAATGTGCCATAATTGCTCCTTTCTGTGCGACGTCGCACACACTATATAATATGTTAGAGGACGATTATTCGCCCTCTGAATCCTCTTCCGTGTCTTTGTCCCTTAACTGTATTAATACATCTCTTAGCTTGTCCGGAATCGGTACAAACACCGCCGCGTTTTCCAATAAGCTTAGTGCCTCGTTACAAATATAGAACATGATCACAACTTCTCTTAATGGGATTGTATTCCCGATTAATTCTTGGATGGAAAAAGACACGGCAATTACAATAAACATTACAATCTTTTTCAGCAATCCCTTGAACCCAGTTTCCGATGACAGCTTTTTTGTATAAATACCTTTGATTACTCCCGTTATGTAATCTACCACTGCCAGGAACACGATTGTCTTTAAAAGCACGTCCCATCCGCCAAGCCAGTATGACAGGACACCTCCGATCAGCCCGAACATTACGCTGATCCAATTAAAAATTTTATCCATTTTCTTCATATACCTCACTCTTTCTTAATTTTTTTCATAAAAATAAGACCTTACGGCCTCGCTCTGATTTCCATGTATTCACCTCTTCGTATAGAAAAAGAGAGGGGTTAACCTCTCCTATTCAATACTGTTGACTTTATTTTTCGAATCGTGTAATGCCGGATCTTCAATTAGTAATATATTGTTACAGAATTTTTTTGTCAAATATTTCAATTCTCTTCCCTTCTCGTCTACTTCTCCCGGTCTTTCTTCCCGTGTTTTTAGAGTAGGCCTTTGTTTCCAAAACGATTGGATATACTCTCTTATTTTCTGTAACAGTTCAGGTGCATTATCCTTTCCATACAATTCCATTTCTAACAAATCATATATTTCATTTACTCTTACATTTTTTTTCAAATAGTATCCATATGTATTATCAGCAACGTGTATATAATAATCCTCTGTCAATTTCATTAGCTCTGCTACTAATTTCATTGTATCATTGCATATTTCCCTGTTTACTTTATACTGCTGAATAGCTACTTGCTGTTTCATATAACTCAATGTTTGTTGATAATTCTTGTGCTGAATCTTTTCAGTTTCTTTTCTATTCTCTTCAATGCTTTTTTGTGCATCTTTTCTATTTATATATAATATGTAGAAAGCAACCAACCCAGATATTAAACTTCCAAATAATCCGCCTACTAATCCAAGCACTCCATCACTGCTTACATGTGATAATATACCACATTTTATCATTATAATAATTATACCAATAATTATCCCTGGCAAAGCACAAATTAAAACAATTCCGACTACAAGGTCTTTCTGATTTTTCAACTTATCTCCTCCTTCCACCGCCATTATACAGCAGAAGAAAAAGTTTTCCAAGAAAGATTCGTTTTCAACTGGTTATCTTGCATATAGCCTTGTGATACCTCCGTTGTTATATATCTTGCCAAGGTAGGCTATACCTCCATTGTAGGTGCTGGAGTGAAATGCCGGGTCATGTTCGATTACTTTTAATAGTTCTTCTTTTCTATCCATAATTTTTAGCCCCAATATACAATAAGATAGTTCACTCGAATCGGTCCCGATCCTACATTCGCATTAAAAACGGCATTCCAGGCGTCATTTAGATATGTTACACCTTCAAAATGAACACTTGTGGCAGCCCCATCACCGTTAGATACGAACACTGCAGTATTACTATTGGAGCTGTCAGTAACACCCAATAAACTATTAATCTCAGAATTGCTAAATATCTGCCTGGATGTTCCGGTTTTTCCTGCTTTAACTACTCTTGTTCCGGCTGACATTCGATGTATATTCCGAGGATATAGATCTATCAAGCTACTCATACCTCTGCCATTCACATACGTATCCTTATCATTAACTACTACGGACGGTACAAGTGCTGAACCACTTTCATGTGATGCCTTCGTTGAAATTCTAGTAGATGCATTTCTAAGATACATTTCCCCACTATCCACACCTATTTCCAGATTACATATAAATACTTTTGCGCAATCGACACCCTCTCCTAATCGAATCTCGTCACCTTTGAAGGATGCAAGTTCTTCAGTCCCCTTCCTAACTTGTACACTGGTTCCATCTATAAAGACATTGAATCCAGCAGCATTACCGATCGTAGCGGTTGGAGCATATACCGGTTCTGATGCTACTCTCCAGCTTGCACCATCATATGTGAAGGCTACTGTTGCTCCATCAGTCCAGTATACATCCCTGACGCCTTGGATATACATTGCTTTTGCACCTGTACTAGCAATGTTAAGTGTTGGGCTGGATGCTATATTTGCATAAGTAAATTTAACAGCTACTGTTGCTCCGGCTTTGAGAGATAATGTTCCAGCCGCCAAACTTACAACTTTCGCTGCGGTTCCGGCTGCGGTATCACATGTCGCATAGAGCATTTGTCCATCTTTACCCGCTGTTCCCGGAATGCCCTGCTCACCTTTTATCTTTACCCATGTGTACTGCGTCGGATCGGAAAGATCAGCTTCTTTCGCAAGCCGGTTCGTAGCGATTCCGAGATAATCTTTTCCGTAAGCATTGGCCGAAATTCCCGTTCCATTTTCATCATCTGCAAAGGCTGTCCATGTATAAAAATTACGATTCTTAGCGATCTTCTCAAATCGCTCTGCCAACTCCATAACTTTTGCATCAATACCGCTTCCCTGTCTTACATAATCCCCTAGCTCTGCTTCTTTTGTATCGTTCGATTCTGACATCTCTAATTTCAACAGTCTTGCAGTAAGATATATATTATCGTCATCGTCAACAATAGATACCGTGTCACCTACCTTCACCCCATCTGGAAGATATAACAACTCTACCTCATAGGTAACAGCTTCATCACAGATCTTCTTAAGACTGGATACGGCTCGATTGCACAATTCAGATTTCGATGTCGTATCGTATGTAAAGGATTTTACGATATGCCCAACATCATTCTTATTCTTTTCTGTCTTAATCTGATACCGGCTCCACTTTTCCAGTGCTTTCCGGGATTTCACATAGGATCCTTCTACATAAAAATCTCCATCATCGTACTTATAACCATTTAATGTAATCGGATTTTCTGATCCTTCCGGTGTTCCGCCGGTACAGCGGTATGCTGTTGCAAGATCTGCGATAGAACTCTTGATTCGAAATCCACTAACCTCTTTGCCAATGGTCAAAGTTACACCTGAATCATTTCCCCTCTTCTTATACACATTGATGTATTTTCCAGTCACAGCCATATTCTCGACTTTGAAGCTGAATTCAATCTCAGCATTTTCAAACTGTGTAGCTACGCTCAATAGCCTTTCCGTAGCTGTAGTTTCACCGTCCCAGGATAACTTTCTTGTAAGATTGCTTACTTCGTTGATCCCGATTTCGAATCCGGAATCATATGCAAATTTATTAATGTAATAGGCAATGTTATAAGCTTTATCTGCAGCATATTTTCCGACCACTTCATTTAACAGATCCAGTCCCGCATCTTCAGCATAGATGGATGCATCCCTTTGAATCGGATCTATCGTCGAATCAATAATCGTATATACTTCCACTTCACTGCTGTCCGCACTCTGTTTTAAGATGAAATTTCCGACTGCAGCAAGCTTCTTCACATCAACTTCCTGTTCTTCGTCCTCATCCGGATTTACAAAATTGTAATCCAAATTGCATTCAAAGATTGCCACACCTTCGGATATTTCTTCTGTCTTTTTATCATTTGTAATTATTAGTCCCTTCGGCAGTCCGGTAGATGCTGATCCAAGAATGTTCATTGCCCTGTCAGCAAAATATATGATCACAAGAACACCTCCCTGTACTTCATTTTAAACGTCGGTTTCTTCGCCCAGCTGGAGCACAAGCATTGAACCTGATTAACTCCCGGCTTCAAGCAAAATGTTTCCCAGTCATTTCCAAGAGCTCCCAGATCCGGCTTTGGCAGACCATTCATCCGAATTGATCCATCTGAACAATTTGCAATCAAACTGCAGTCCTGCGCAAATTTATTCGGTACATCTCTCCATTTTTTTACATGTAACTTCTGAAAATAAAAAGCATTGATCCCGTTGTATGTAAGATACTTATTCCCTGATCTTGTTCCTCTCTGCTTAATCGCAATCTGAATCTTGGCACATTTCATATCCGCTATTTCCGGAATATTGAAGCTCGGATAACTGCCATTATAGAAAAATGTAAGTTTACTGCCTTCTTTTCTAAGATCACAATGTCCCCAGTTCCAGTACCACGGATTTTGCTTCCGCAGATGACTTGTCATATAAGTGTACGTTTTCAGCACACGTCCCGCCTGCTGATCGGTACTCTTCTTGTTCGGATTGTAGCAGACTAAATCATAATGTCCTGTATTTCCGCTCATATCCGATTTATACCAGTTCACACCGGCAATAAGCTTATCGTCCGCTGTCAGGTAGTTAATACACATTTCTCCGGTCTGTCCCATCAATCCGGCATAAAACAGGATGTGGAAATAAGAATAAAAGTTCTGACACCCTTCCTGATCACCGGTTGAGTCCGCCGGAAGAATGATGGTTCTGAGTCCACCGTTTGCGCGACCAACCTGTTGCCCTGCAGACTTCAAAGAGAGGAACTTGGTATTAAACCATGTTGATGTTCCGAGGGATCCTTTTGCTCCGTAGAAAGGATGCATAAAATCCGTTCCAGATGTATCATCCGGTGCATTGAAAAAGTCCTGAAGCGTAGCCAATGTCTCATTTTCTTTGTACGTCTCCCCATCTTCATCTTCGATGTTTCCGAACTGTAAAATATGTTTATCCTGATCAACGAATCCGATAAATCCATTCTCTCCATTTTCCATCACTGCTTCGAACGTTGGATGTGCTTTATACGTTCCTTTATAATCAACAACAAATGTTGTCCCGTCATCTGCAGTTGGCGCAACTTCGTACTCTTCTACGGAATACTTAAACGGATCTGCGCAATAGAACTCAATTTCTGCAGTGATCGCATTCCTGCCATGCGGCACATCGCCGGCATTCACCTTCGTTCCAACATAATACTTATCCGGTTCATCCAGGAAGATCAGCTTTGCTTCTGCCACATCAAGTAATGAATTCAATTTGTTATAAGCATTCCGGAATTCCGCATTACTCTTAGCGATCAGCTGATACCCGACAGTGATCATTCTCGGCTTATATCGTTTTCTTCGATATCTGGATCCATCCATAATCTCCGTATCCAAATCTGTAATTTCTGTTTCGATCATCTCCCGGCCGGACACATATAGTGTCCGATATCCGGGGATTACATTTTCAAAATAGACTCCGTTAAAATTGAGAGCTTCGGAGGGCAGTATCTGCTCTTCCTGGCTCTCTGTAGTGTCCACAAATTTATACATATCCGCCCTCCTTATCTCATGCCTTTCTTCCTTAGATCTCTTTTCTGTTGCTGTTCAATTTCTTCTTTGGTGTATTTCGCCGTTGCCTTCGCCACCTGCCTGCCGTCTACTTCAACAGGGACGTAAATGGTATAGGTTTCGTTTCTGATGTAGTCATAATCATCATTCAGATCTTCGATGCCGATTCTTAATCCAGCTCCAATTTCCGGAACAGGAACTAAATCCGGAATGTCTACCAGTTTCCATGCTGCCTTTTTCGCATCTGTGACCCTATCAGAAATTCCATTTACCCATCCTTCACCGAAATAGCCGCCAAGCTTATCTGCTACTTTTGACGGACTATGGATCTGTGCCTTCGCCCGGATTGCCGCCTCTGCTGCAGCTGCCAACTGCGCTGCAACAGATCTTACACGTCCGACCTGACTTGCCATACCATTTGCAAGGCCAACTCCTATATACACACCACAGCTGTACGAACCGGATCCGGCTGATCGCATCGCTGATACCGTGGATGCAGACATAGTTCTTGCCGTGGATACCGCTCTGTTCATTCCATTGCGTACTCCGTTATTGAAGTTATTTCCAACAGCATTCCCGGAGCTTCTTGCTTTTCCTTCCGCATTTGTAAATTGACTGATCAGCGCATTGATAGCAGATTTTGCCTTACTTCCCAGTGCATCCAGTCCTGTATTCACTACGTTCACACTGGATCTCATACTTGTTAAAGAGCTCTGAGCACTCTTGGCATTACCGGCTATGGATTTCATGCTTGAATTGACAGACTTTAATGCTACCACCATTGCAAGGGTGCCAACTGCTCCGCCTGCCATAGCAGCTCCAAATGCTACCACTACAACAGCCGATGCTCCCATTCCGGCCGCAAGACCTAATGATAATGCTGTTAAGGCTGTCAGTGCTCCTACCGTTGCTAAAGCTTCGGATGATACAGCAGGGAATGCAGCTCCCATCAATAGAAGTCCTGCCCCAGCTACCGTAAGACCGGCGCCAAGGGCAAGTGCTCCTGCTGCCAGAAGCAATACACCCGCTGCCGCTATCAGGACAGCTGCACCAACTAATGCAAGCCCTGCACCTACCACTACAAGTCCGGCACCAAGGACAATGCATCCCGCTCCGGCTACTGCAGCCCCAGCGCCAAATACGATCATGCCTGCTCCGAGGGTTGCGATGCAAGCCGCTCCCTGAATTCCGTATTGCACAATGGTCGGAAGCACACCTGCTACTATGGCAAGCCCAACACTTGCCAGCAATGCTCCGGTTGAAACCAGTAATATAGCTACACCAAAGGCAACGAGACCTACTGCTCCGGCTGTCAATGCCGGTCCTAGTGTTGCTGCGCCAAGTGCCAGTCCGGCAATTGCCGCAACCATGCCAACCATACAGCCTATAGCAAGCGGTCCCGCATTCGCCAGATTAACAGCCGCCAGTGATAATATAGCAATCCCCGCTGCCGCTATCAGGACAGCTGCACCAAAGGCAATGAATCCGGTTGCTCCGGCCGTCATAGCCGGCGCCACATTTTTGGCAACAACCATTAAGCCTGCCACCGCTCCTGTCATGCCGATCAGTACTCCTGCTGCCAGTGGTCCGGCTTGTGCGATTTGCACGGCCGAATATGCCAAAAGGGAAAATCCGGCCGCTATCAATGCTACTCCTGCGCCAATTGCTACAAATGCTTTTGCTGATTCTACGATAGTCCCTGACGATTCTTTGCTTGCAGTGCCTACCGCTTTTTCACCCGCTGCTACACCAAATAGCTTACCTGCCAGTGTCGCTATTCCTTTTCCTGTCATGCTTACAATTGCGCCCGCAAAAGTTTTGACACCAGGGGCAACTGCACTGACTATTTTAAAGCCTTTAAAAGCAACATATAATTTCGGTAACAATGTAATTGCTTTTGCCACTTCTTTATCATGATCTTTTAAAAAATCCGCAAATGTAGTTAATGCATCTGTCGCAGTCCCGAGAGAATCCGAAAAGTTTTCTACGCTTTCTTTTTTCCCAAATGCACCCGTAAGATTTTCCACTTCTCCAACGATTGATTTAGCTGCTTCTCCAAAGGCTTTTCCCACTTTCACCGCATCGTCTTTAAAGACGTCCCAGTATGGCGATATAATCTCGATTGCTTTCGGGATACCCGTAGACAGCTTGTCAAATCCAGCCTCCACCTTACCGGTCATCCCATTGATTGCATCAATCACTTTAGGCTTTGCGAATGTATCATAAAGCTTCATCATTCCGCTTACTGCAGATGCCTCCAAGTTACCCATAGCACCTTCAAATGTTGTTACGGATGTGGCTGCTTCTTTCGCCATGTCAGTCATACCAATGTTATTGATAGCCTGTCCGAGCATGTCCGCAGTAATTGCGCCCTCTTCCATTGCTCCTTTGAAGTCGTTCCCTAATGTTGGATTCAGCTTAATTAACTCTTTCCGTAAGCCTCCAGCAAGCTGCGGACTGGCATTAATGATCTGATTCCAATCCTGCGCATGCAAAGCTCCTGCCGCCATTGCCTGCGAAAACGCAAGTGCTACCGAGGAATATTCCTTTGCACCTCCACCAAATACAGCAACTGCATTACCGACTGCTTCCGTCAACTTGTCTGCGTCTTTGATTCCATTTGCCGAAAGTGAGCCGAATGTACTCATAACATCCTGCAGGGAGAATACTGTTTTATCTGCATATGTTTTTAATGTACCTGTTGCTCCGGCTATTCTCTGTATTTCCGCTTCGGAATACCCGGAAAATCTCATAGCTGCCTGCAACTTATACATAGAATCCGATGTTTCTATCGTCTCTTTCGACAAATCACTGACTGAATTTGTCACCAGCGACATCGCCTTTCCACCGATTGCAGCCATTGCACCGAATCCAAGACCACCAGTGAGAGTAGTTTTCAGATTATTTGCATATCCCTGGCATGATTTCATAATGGATGAAAAGTTTTTGTCCTGTGCTGATAATATTGCTTTTACACTATACGATTCTGCCATCCTCTCACTCCTCTCTATCCAGCAGTTTGGTTATTCCAGTAAATCTGGATGGTTTCCTTCGATTCTTCATTTTTTTCAATTCTTTATCAAAATCAAAGAATTGCCGGAATCTCTTGTAAACTGGTTTGGTCTTGCCTTTACCGGCTTTCTTTTCTGCCTTTACCGCAAAATTCAAAAATGCCTGACGATGTTCATGTAAACTCTCATCAAGCATCCGAAGCTCCAAAGCCTCCATCATAAGTTCATATTCTGCCAATGTCAGCTGATCCACCTGTTTAAATGACGTGAAGCCAAAATACCGGAAACAATTCCTTGCTACGGTTGTATATAGGTCTTCTTCTACAGCTCCTGAGTCTTCTTCTTCGCCATCTGTTCTTCGTACTCTTTCATGATCTCTTTCACTGCTTTCTTGGTAGCATTTGCTTTCGATAAAAAATCTTTTGTTTTCTCCATGAGTTCATCGATGTCTACCTCTTCCGAATCAATGTAAGAATCTAACATTGCCTTTGTTACTCTTGGATTCTCTCCCTTATTCGCAATATCCAGCATATCTACCAGTGCATTCGGTTCCTGATCAACCACAACACTAGCGATCAGATACCTTGCTCCTATTTCTTTTGTGGTTCCCTGCATTCCCTGAACCGGAACTACGGTAAGCTTATTTGCTTCTCTTAAGAATCCCATCCCGAATTTAAACTGATATACTGTTCCGTTGATTGTAAGTTCCATCATATTGTTTTATCTCCCTTCTGTGCGATGTCGCACATCAAAAAAGAGGACGATTCTTCTCGCCCTCTTAAGCTCCTGTCTTCTGAGTGTCTGCAAATACATATGCTGCTACTTCCTGCTGTTCTGCAGTAACCGTTGCATAGCCATCTACGCCTTTTCCTTCCAGTCCAAATGTCAATGATAACTCAACATTATCCTCTGCATTGGATGTCTTATCGATTTCCGTAAGATATCCCTGGAAGTATTTTGCCTTAAATTTATCAGTCGAGCTCGCCTGCGGCTCTGCTAAGTTTACTTCCCAGATCTCCATCTTTTCGTCATCATCGAGTGCTGCTTCCAGCTCATCGATGAACTTATCTCCTTTTTTTAAAAGGCTTGATGCTGTGATTTCTCCTTCTGCTGCTCCCGGTGTACGTACTGTGCCGTCTTTTGTCACTGTCGAATCAGCGTCCTTCGACTTTGTACGTTCATTTTCTGTCGTAAATGCAAGTGCTGTTGCATCATGATCTTTCTCTGTACTCAGGATACGGTACAGATATACGATCTTTTTTCCTGCTACTGCTTCTGCAAATAACTGCAGTCCAAATAACTTTCCGTTCTTCACTATTGTCATCTCCTAACTAAATTTATATCCCACTTCCAAAATTCCCATAAGAAGCGGCTGTTTCGTTGTATTATCCGGCGTAATTCTTTGTGTCGGTCTCTGCATATTCCAGGCATAGTGCGCTGTATGTTCGATAGACCTGCAGATCTTTTTGATATCTGCTAAGATACCAGATACCGTTCCTCTCTGCCGTATATTATCATGCCAGACTTTCAACGTTAGATTAGTCTCGCCGATAATCTCATTTTTTGTAGCCTGATCACTCTCGGAGCAATCCGCCAGGTAAACAAAAGGATACGGCGTGTCCTCAGGCGGTAAATCCGTGTCATACACACCAACTCCCGTATCCTCATATTTTTCTTTCAATGCCATCAAAACAGCACTGAACAATTCCTGCTGTGGATCCATCTTATCACCTCACAAGTTTTCCCAAATCCGACTTAAATTTACCTTTCTGCTCATCAAATGCCGGGCGTATATGCGGTTTTCCTTTCATGAATCTTGTTCCATATTCCTGATAAGCTGCATATTCCGCTGTTGATTCAACCTCTGCAGTCATGCCGCCATCTGTAATTTCCAACATAATTGACTTTTGTAAATGATGGGTGAGCACAGGAGCTTCTTTCATAGCTTTTTTCTGCATTTCTGCTCCATTTTTCTTAACTACTGTTTTAACAGCAGACAGATCCATGTTTTTAGTCAGTTTAGCCTCCAACTTTTCAAAACCAATCAGCTTTACTCCCATCACACCACCTCCGACACAACATATACCTGCTTCGTTCGGAGTTTCCTGCTGAAGTCTACACCGTATGTTTTATTCCCTACGCGAATCCTGTCAAATGGCCGGTCGTAATGATTCTGCAGATGAATGGTAAGGCTGCCTTCCTTAATTTCGGAATAGACAAGCATCATCGTATTCGTACCGGTATCCATGACTGATGCAGACTTCATATCTTCTGATATCGCATCTTCCCCGTAATTACCGGTAGCCGGATCATACTCTCCGGGAGTGAGTTTCTGGAAGTATATTGGTGTGCCATATCTCATAGGAATCTCACCTTACCTTTCTTTGATTCTTTCTGATCATCCAGATATGCCCGGATGTCATCCATATATCCCGCAAAATCATTCTCCGACCAAGAAAGGCTTTCTCCCTCAACACTGTGAGAGGAAAGTCCTTCCGAACCGATTCTGTTGAACCGTATGATTGACACATCCAGGATGATATAATTCATCTCTTCCGGAGGCTCTAACCCCCCAAGAAGGAAACGCAGCCTTTGTTTGGTAGCCTTTAAAATTAACAGCAATTTATTTTCTAATTCCTCGTCAATTTCTTCCGGCAATCCCAATAAGACCATCAGATCTTCAATCATACGCTCCTCCTACTCTGCCAGCTCTTTGTTTTCCGGCATCTTACTCTCTGCTTTCTTCTTACCGGCTTTTGATGTTTTTTCTGCAGTATCTGTGCCGGCTGTATTGTCTGGATCTTCTTCCACAAGTTCGATCAGCGGAGTGTGCTGTTTGTTGTTACTGCCGGCCAGCTCCTCGATTCTTTCTTTGCTGACATCTACTCCTTCACGAGGGAATATATCACCCTCGTTATAGGAATGATCGTTGTCATGAAGATCGATAAAATGTTTGATTACCTTATACATGCTTCCTTACCTCCTATGCTCCCGGATTGACCGTTACAGCCACATCACCGGAACGAACAGCTTTGTAGTTCTGATCACATTCAACCAGTGTGATATGGTGCCCTGCTGTCGAAGCAATCTCTGATTCACCGTCCCACTTAGACCAGTTCTTAACATCCATGCCGTAAGTTACTGAAGTTGCAGCTGCAGCATCTTTGTACTTCCAGCAGTTTCTCATTGACATTAACTGCTCTTTCACTGTCAGCTTTGTGGTTCCTGCTTCTGATCCAGCCTCTGACGTTACCCTTAATGTTCCTAAGGTCTGTGTATCAGATTCGCCTACAGAAATGTATGCGATTGCATCTAAATATTCACAGAACAGACGTAAGCCCATGATTGCGTAGTTATCGGAAATCATACGGCTGTATGTTCCTTCTGAGTGGAATCCGATAAACCCTGTCTCTGAATCCGTTGTGAATCCAAGTCCAGCTTTGGCAAACTCTGAATCTCCCGGATCAACATAATATGCAATCATATTGTTGAGCGGTGTTGCAATTACAACATTCTGCGGAACCTCAGAAGTAACAAATACAACATCCGCTCCAAGGAAATTTGTCAGATACTTGAAGCCGAATGCAGTCTGCAGTGTAATATCTGCTGCACCGAGATACTTGTACACATCCAGAGTGTTTACCCAAACAGCTACTCCGGTTGCCGTTCTCTTCATCTTCTGGAACTTAGCCACAACCTTTCCGATCGCCATTGCAACAGCCATCTGCCAAGTTGTTTCGTGTCCTGTAAGAGATCCGGCTTTTAACTGTGCGTAGAATTTATCAGTCACTACATTCTGCAGATCGGACTTGAACTCATCATCCGTATCCTGTACTGCCACCTCATAACCTTTTTCCGAAATGGCTTCAAGAGATACGCCTTTACGATATTTTTCAATCTTGATCGTATCAAAAGGCTTTTCTTCTACTGTGTATCTGGACATCGGGATTTCTTCGCCTTCTCCAACATCCCCTGACTGCAGTTCACCTTTTACCGTTTTGGTCTTTAATACCGAATTGTTTTCCTTCCTGATCATTCTGGTAATTCCCAGAATATCTAACAGTGCCTTCAGGTTCTTACCAAAGGATGTGACAAAGTCAATCTCTCTGGCTTTTACCTCGATCTGCACTTCTCCTGTCAGGTTATTCGGTGCTGCAAATACCTGCAGACCTAATCTTCTAATATCATGCATGTTTCATACTTCCTTTCTTACTTACTGAAATAATGTGATGTTCTCAGCGATCAGCTTCTGTCTTTCCGACGGATTCTTCACTTCTAAGATCTGTTCTTTTGTCATCGATGGTTTATCTCCACCATTACCTGCTTTTGGAGGTTTCCCTTTTAAAGCATCTTTCACTGCATTCTGTACCGCTTCCTTGTACATGGTTGAAAAAGCTTCTACTGCTGCCTTGGTTCCATCTGCATCTTCTGCTACAAGATTCATAACCAGTTCATCTGGAATGTTGATATCCTCATCTGCCAGCATCTTGCGAGCTTCTTTCGCCATGTCCGATCTGGCATTCTGGCGCTGCATTTCTTTTAGAGCATCCTCCGCTTTCTTCGCCCTGTAGTTTGCTTTTTCCTCGTTGGTCATCTGAGCAAGCTTTTCTGCTTCTGATACCTTATCATCCGTCAGTGTCTTCCATTTGGTCTGTGCATTTGTCACAGCCGTATTAACAGCCTTCTGGACACGCCGGTCGAACTCAGACTGATTGCCTTCCAACTTCAGGAAATCATCAAATGACATTGTTGTGTTGCTGTTACTTCCAGGATCTCCTCCAGTTCCAGCACCGTCTCCTTCTCCGGATCCACCGCCGTCTCCTCCAGGCTCTGTAAATAACTGCAGGTTACTCATTGGAATTCTCCAGTGATTGTTCTTGTATTTCATCTTATCTATCCTTTCCGCCCCGCCCCATTCATTTAAGCCCAGGTCGTTGCATCTTGAATGTGTAGTTTAACGACATCCCGGTCACATTAAGTTACATGATCCGGACATACTCCGGAAACTCCTCGGCAATCATACAGATGCCAATGAAAAAGGAATCCACCAGAGTTTTCGACTTCTCTGATAGATTCCCATACTTTATATCCACCCTCCCGGGAGATATCTCATATTCAATTTTATCGTCTGTCAGGTCCTTTATGGACTTGATCAGTGTCTGTGCAAGTGCTGTTACACCGGCACAGACGATATCTGATCCGGAAACAGCATAATTTGCATGTCCGGATATCTTTATTTCATCCTTGCGGACGGTTACTTCAATCAGTTTACATCACTCCTTTTTCTCCCCGGTCATTCCCCGCCGGAGGGAGATAGTTTGGATCACCGCCTTTCCTATTCTGCAAATTTCCAATCCTCTGCCAGCATATCAGCCTGAGACGCTAACCATCCCATCTGAACACCAGATGTTCCACAGAACGCAATAGCCATGTTTCCGATGGCATCATGCTCGCAATTTACAATATCACCATCTGCCGTTTTATATGAAATTCCGGCTGCAAGCTGGATGTACTGTTCCTTTCCATTCCAACCTTTACGTGCCACTTTCATTCCACGTTTCAGATATTTAATTGCTTCCCCAAATGAAAATGTAGCTTCTCCGCCCAGTTCCGGACAATTTTCTCCATCTGCCAGCACCCATTCATCAGAACAGATATTTCCAAACGTATAATCTGGAATCTGTGTCTCTCTGATATCCAGTTCTTCGCCATCTTTTGTGTGCATGATAATAGTCTGTTTCTCTTTTGACCAAAACCAATAACCGCCCCAAGATGGAAGTTTCACTTTGCTTCCCTGCTTCATTATTTTAAATGCTTTGTCAAATCTCATGTTCTTTTACCTCTTCCTTTCTTAAAAATGAGTACAAAAATACCACCAATCATTATGATCAGTGGTATCTACTCTACAAAATCTGGCAATTCTTTTTTCAGCTTTAATGATTTTTTAATATCTCTCACATATGCTTTATATGAGCCTTCTCCGTATTCCAGCTCCATATATCCATCAGGAGTACGACCGAACATTTTGTAGTAATCGTCATATAGCTTTTCCAACTCTTGTGTCATTTTTCCATACCACATTATTTCATCAACCTCCTGATTCTCTGCTCAATTTCTTGGCTCATTTCTGGGAATATTTTCTTTGCCACTTCCAATGCTTTACCATCCGTATAAAACATACGTCCATACTGAGCCCAGCTTTCTTTTTCCAAGCGTCCAGACTTTTTCCAATAGTCGGTCTTGTGCGAATATCCCATTAATATATCTCCATTCGACATACCGTTCAAAATATCAGAAATCCCTCGGTACTCTTCTTTGAATTTTATTCCATATTTGCTAACCTCAAACGCTTCTGGATATTCTAAGTATAACATTTCCTCTATGCTTTTTCCATATCCTTTCGCTTGATTCTGCAGTCGTCTGTAATCTTGCTGAACGGAATTCTTTAACATTCCATTTTCCACCAAAGCGTATGTATCGTCAATTTCATGAAAAAGTTCATGTGCTATCGTATCCGATTTTGCATCTTTTGATAAATATACTTTCTTCTCCTTCGCCGAATAATACGACTTTCTACCACTTGATCTTGCAATCTCGGTTCTACCCAACGACTGTTTTAATAATGTCTTCACATCTTCATTCGATGCTGTTTTCAATCCTTCATTGAATATCTTCTTCTGTTTGGAAATCCCTGTAATTCTGTTCACCAATCGGCGTCCCATTTCAGATTCATAAGTCTCTTCTTCATGCAATTGTTTCCATGTTTCGAAATTCAATCCATGCTCCTGGTAGCTGTTTATCCACTCCTCATAAGCCTCATTATCCATATATGCGGCTGTGCTGCAATGACAGTTCGGATGCATTGGCGGAGCATTCTCACCGGGCATCATATCATCTACCTTGAAATGCTTATCGTCCAGCCCTTTGCAAATCGGACATACATCGCCTTTTGTGCATGCAACATACACATACTCATCAAAGCCGTTACGGATAAAAGACTGCTTCTGAGCCTCCGTCTGCACTCTTGCAAGCTCTGTCGTCATGAGCCTCTGCGCATTATAAGCACTGACACCGAATCTCTTCTCTAGATGCTTTGCAAGTTTCTTCGGATTCTGTCCTCTGATCAGTCCTGATGCAAGCAATCCTTCCAGCTCTGCCTTGAGCATGCCCTGATACATCCAAATACGATCCGAATATGTCGCATTCTTAAACGATGCATTCACAATTGCATGAGCGTATTTTTCATTCTTAAGAACGGACTTGCCAAGGATACCGGCTTGTCTCTGGAACTCTTTCAGTGTTCTGTCGGTCAGCTTCTTATCGAAATATTTCTGCATCTCATCAAATCCTGATACCATCTCAAGACCGATATTTGCCTTCAGGAGTTCCAACCGGTTCACCTTCATGGTCAGATTATAGATCCTCATCTCTTCATTTGCCCGATCGGAAAAATCTTTTGTTTCAACATATTTCTTTGCTTTCCGTTCATATGCTGCAATATCCAACTTGCTTACTCTCTTCTTTGCCTCAGCCATCGTAATGCCTTCTTTAGCAGCATACTTGGTATAAAATCCGTTGATCTCTTTATTGATCTCGTCCATCATATTGGCATAGATCTCTTTGATCTGACGATTATACTCAGCTTCTTCCTGAATATTATGTTTCTTTGCTTCCGTTTCCCGGTTCTTCCAGTACTCCTGGCTTGCCATCACCCGCACCTCCGAACATTTGTGTCATAACAGGATCTGTCTTGGCTTTTTCCTGTTCGCTCTCGATTTTTTCCATCTCATTCTGCACATTATCCACGACAGACAGTACACCAAGCTGTGTCTCTTGTGATACGATTCCATCCAAGTTGCCGGCGATCTGACTCTCCTCCAGTACATTCGATGGAATATTCGGTGTGAAATGGTAATGCAGTTTCACCCAGTCATCTTCTTTCATTCCAGATACCGGATTGGAAAAGATCAGTTTATACCGCCGGTTCATTCCGGATGTAAACTTTCGTTCTTTTGTCTTGGCCAGATTGCTCATTCCCTGCAGTTTATACTTCATGGCAATGCCGGAGCTTGTACCAAAGTTCTCGTCTGAGATATTCGCAACCATACTGATCTGGAATATTAATTTCTCCAAGCGATCAATCAAGTTCTCCTGTGTGGTATCTCCGTTTGGTTTCTGCAGGAAATCAACTATAACAGTATCGGCGTCTCCTTCCAGATTAATGATCCTTTTATCGCGGATATGTTCTAAATCATCATCATCCAGCCTGCTTCCAAGCACTTTCATGTATGCATCTGCAAAATAATCTACATCATTTGCCTTCTCGCTGATTGCTTTGTTATAAGCATCAATCATCGAGATTGCCGGTTCAAAGATGCATGTGCGCTCCTTGTTCTCCACATACTCCGTAGCCGGCACTCCGTCAAATCCATGTATCTTTTCCTCTTCTTCCCAGATAAGCTTTCCCTTCTGGGTAAACCACCGTACCTTAGTGTCATCTGATACACTGCCATGCAGTACATCATTCGAATCTATGTACAGTCGAACGAAATACTTCTCTCTGCACAGCACCGAATCATCGTAGATCATAAAAGCATCGAACGGTGTCAGATATGTAATCCCGATGTTTCCCAGTTCATCTACGTAATACATCTCGTATCCTTTGCCGTAAATGCAACAGATTTTCGACAGCTCCGCATTGTTATTGTCCTGATCATTGTACTGATCCAGGAGCTCCACATATTTTTTGATGTTGCCTGCTGCATCACCATCCACAGATATCTTAATTGGATTCCCGATAAAATATCCGTTAAATGTATCCACCATATATTTTGCAAAGTTCACAGCAATACGATTGTCTGGTTTATAATCCGGCTTCGGCTTCTGGTGAAAAATCTGGTAGTCTGTTTCATACGCATCTTTCAGATGTTTGAACCGAAAGGCGCACTCTGCATTATGTTTTGCTATGAATTCATTCAGTTTGTTATCTGTCAGATCTTCCTCTGACGGTAATCGAAATAGCACTTTACAGTCCTCCTTTCAGGTTTCTGTTTAGTTTCGGCTTAGCCTTACGCTCTTCCTCGATGGAATAACGTAGCATAGCCATTGCATCATCAAAAAATGGAACTGGTTCTTCCAGATAAGTATTAGTACGCTCATCCTTCTTCCACTTCCATTGTTGTATTTCTTTTATGGTATTCACACAGGACGGATGTATGTGAATCATGTGCTGTTTCAAATAATCTATCTGCGCATGAACACTGTTTGTCTCTTTATTGACTCCTTTTGCCCTGTATCCGGCTTTCTGCCACATCTTGATACGGTCCGGCTCAGCAGAGTCGCACCACATCCTCAGTTTCTTGTTGAATCTTCCAGCGGCCAGCTTAATAATCTCCTCTGTGTCCATCTCATACACATACAGTTCCTGGAACAAATACAGATCTCCATCCTTGAAGCCTACCTCGCCGATACAGTTGGCATGGTTAAATCCAAAGTCCTGTGAGTTCACAATGTAATCATAGTTCTCCGGATTCCGGTCAAATTCCTCTATGACATAATTCTTAAGAATAAGACCGGCAACCTCTCCCCATTCACCCAGACCATACACCCGATAACCTTCCGGATCTACTTCCTTACGCCGGAGCATACGTCTGTGATACGCTTCATCAATGAACCGGTTGTTCTCGTAAGTAGATTGATGTGTTAATACATCCGGATCAACACGATCAAAGAACACTTTCTTAATCCAGTGATGTGATGACACCGGATTGAATGTTAACCTGATCTGGTAGAATAATCCCTTCGGCAATATACCTCGAAGTCGGTCATCGATGATTTCAAAATCTGACTGTGTAATCTCTGTGGCTTCCTCTACCCAAACATCGGTAAGCTTCCCGCGCTTAAATGTAATTGACTTAAGTTTCTCACGTTGCTTCTCGTCATTTACCCCGCGGAAGATGATCTGGTTATGATTGTTCTTACATTCCAGGAGCATATTTGAAGTATTGATGTACCAATACTTCTTATAGCTTTCTCCGAACATACGAAAAATAGCACTCTGCAATTCTGCAAAAGTGCTATCTCTATTCGTTACATCTGCTTTTCGGACGCACAAAAGATTACGTCCGGGATCATTCATCAAACGAATGATATAATTCTGTGCCGTGTCCATACTCTTTCCGGATCCGGCAGAACCTTTCATCACGATGTAGCGTTTTTTACTGCGATCAACCTCTTTAAAGCATGGATTAGCTTGAACATTTATTTTCACAGGCAATCAGCTTCTTTAAAGGCTTTGAAAAGTTTCGGTGACTGAATAGCAATCCAGTCTGTAATCTCCTCGTTCCGTCCCCAGCTTTCGGCACCGCCACTGTTATTCCATAATCCAGACTCGTACAGAAACGCGTGAATAATTTCATGCCTGAGTACTTTCTTCTTGTATTCTCCCAAATTCATTAAAGAGTTTCTACTAGATTCTAACTTTGCGATCCTGATCTGATGAACACTCTGATCCATACATCCATCACAACCCTCTGGAAGTTTTTCATCTGGCGCATCAAAATATATCTTATATAACGTTCCTAAAATATTAACTTTCTTCATTGTCATTATCTCCATAATCAATCGTGATGTTCAGGTCCATATCGGCATCAACTTCCAGCTTGTCCTTGAACATTCCAAGATGTTTACCAAGTAACTCCAAAGCTTTCATTTTGTCATTCAAACGAACTTCTCTTTCGACCGATTTTCCCTTTGCTCCGTCCATTGTCTTAACTTTTACGGACTGGATACACGCCAGATCGTCCTCTGTCGCATCCACTTTCACTGATGCGTCTTTGGGATTGATCACATTCTTCGGATTCACAAATGCTATTCGCGCCAGTTCCTGAATCACTCGATCCTGACTGATGCCGGTTCTCTTCGATCTCTCAGCCATTGCTTTTGCGATATTTTCTTGAATACAAGTTTTCCCAAGTAATTCAGGTCCGATTCTATCTGCTGTTTTTGACGAATACCCCGCTCGGATAGCTGCCTGAGTGGCATTCAAGTCAATTAGATATTCATCACAAAATGTTTTCTGTTTCTTAGTCACTCAGACTCACCTCCTGTTTTTTTGCATTAGAAAAGCACCCCGGAGGGTGCCTCAAATTCATCATTTATTTTCGCTTGCTTCCATCGCTCTTTCTACATAGTCAATTGCCTCTTGACTTAAAGAGCCTAAGAATGGAATCCCTGTAGTATTATTATAATTCGGAAGGAATTTCTCTCTTCTCAATTCTTCACATGCTTCGCAAAACATACTTTTATCCATTCCTACGTCAGCTGGTTTTACATTGTCCAAGTGCTCTCCATTTTTATACGCTCCGTATAGTTCTGCAAGCACGAGTGTTGCTTCATTTGTTAAATCGTTCATTATTAGTCCTCCTTAAAAATCACCTAAAACCTACTCCCATAATATCCCATTTCTCGACATTACGCAACGAAAAAGACACCCGCGTTGCCAAGGTGTCCTCTCTCGGTTGTGTTAGGTTGGGGGGGAACTGATCAAATGACTATCATATGTCTTTTCATCATGTCCAGTATAATAATAACATAGCAAAAATATAAATATTATAAATCTTTCAATATCTGAGATATCCTCGCCTGCGTATATCCCACACATTCCGCTGCTTCTCTTTGCGTCATTCCATCCAAAAATACCATTTCAAATATATCCTTAACCGTTCCATCAGGCATTGCAGCTATGTACTTCTCTACTTTCTCGTTCTCCCGGATCAGCTGATCTTTTCTCTTCTCCTTCTCATAGATCCGCATCTTCAATGCAGTTGCTGCCTTTGGCTCTTCCACTCTCACCTGCACATGCTCCTCGATGTAAGGGAAATCATCCGAACTCTTTGTAACCTTTCCTGATACCACCGGTACTGCATCCAGTCTTTCCTGAAGCTTGGCAATGATCCCGTCCAGATTCTCAATATCCCGCTTATTTTTCTTGTATTTATTTAACAGTTCTCTGTTCATTATGCTCACGCCTTACTCTTTCCTGGATTCCTTTAATCAGCACTTCTCCATCCATATCACTGTACATCTCAATGTCTTTACGAAAAAACAGCTCGCATTCGATTTTAGTATGAATTGCATTCGTGTCCTTTGGGTGTCGCCTTAACCTGATCAATGCCCGCCGGTAATCATCCGCTGCCAACTTTACTACTGCTGCTTTTAAGTTTTCATAGCACTCGACATATTCACTCATCGCCGGTCACCTCTTTTATGTCTACTCCCATCTTCCGCAAGTAATCCTCCACCGAATAACTCTGATAAGCTGGTGTATGGAATTTCTCACTTGCCTTTTCATCAATATCTGATTCCAGCTCATCATAATGTTGTTGACCTTCTAGTCTCTGCTTCTTTGTACTTCCTCTGTTCAATCATTCCTCAGCTCCTTCGTCGTTTTGTTTATACTTGTCCTTTCATGTAACATCCCCAGAATGTTCCCGATCAGTCTGTCGCTTGCTTTCCCGTCATTTGTTCTCATTGCTAATTTCTGGTATTTATTTGCATTCATCCGTTTCGTCCTCCATCAATTCAAATCTATACTTCTGTTTCACATTTGGATATTTCACATGGTCAACCTCGCTCACGAACATTCCGTAAGGCCTGCTCCAAATAGCTCCATCTTCGCATTTATAAACCACATAAAACTGTCCAGGTGCTTCGGTGTCCTGGCTGATTGCAATTACCTTAACAGTATGTCCCTTGAAATGTCTGTAAGTCTTCCCAATTTCTACTTTTCTATCGGTTTCTACTGGAACTTTTCTCTTGAAATACTTCTCGCAATCTGCAAGGTCGCAGTTGTCGTAATTCAAAGGGTTTTCATCGTCCCATTCTCCAATGTCAGCTTCTTCCACATGGATATGCTGATTTATCATTCCATCAAAGCCAGAGCTAACTTCTGCAATAACTTCATCTACATTGGAATCTCCGTTAACATCCACTATGTATCCACTTACTTTAAATATCTTTGCCATGTTTATTCTCACCCTGCATGGAATCCATTTGCCAGGGACATTTGCGTCCTTATCATCTTCCCTGTCCTCATACATCGTCAGTCTATCCACCAGCTCCTGTTTCTTATTCGGGGACCAGTATCCTGTTTTCATACCGCTTTTTCTTTCATGTGTTAATCTTTCCATGATCGTTTCTCCTACTTCATAAACAATATCCACCGTGTCTTGCCTCTCTGATCTCCGAGAAGCGGTTTCTTTCCAAATTCTTTCAACACATCATTTAATTTTATTTGATCTTCGTTCCACTTAAATACCAGAACACCGTCCGGCTCCAACACCCTCATGCATTCATCAAATCCAGCTTTCAAGTATGTTTTCCAATCATTTGGAAGAATCCCATACTTCTTGGCCAACCACAAACCAGTTCCGGCATGAATAAGATGTGGCGGATCAAATACTACTACTTTAAAAGAATTATCCTTATATGGCATGTCTCGAAAATCCATCTTTATATCCGGCTTTATTAGAAGCCTCCTGCCATCACATAATGTCGTCTTTATTTCTCTATTATCTGCGAATATCACATTTGGATTTTCTCTATCAAACCAGAACATCCGACTTCCGCAGCAAGCATCCAGTATTTTCTTCAATTTCTCACCTCTTCTCCTTAAAAATGGGTAAAAAAATACCAACCACCGAATATTGATGGTTGGTAAGTAAATTATACTGCCCGGTACGTGTCATTATCTTCCTTTATTATCTTCGCATTGTCCAACAGATTTTTAACATCTTCATCAACAATGGCTTTGATTCCATTTCCGAATTTGCTATATAAATCATCAATCTCTACTGGACCGAATTTTTCGATAAAGTTTAACATACTCAAATTGCATGGCTTCTCAATTCTTATACCCATTTGGCATTTCCTCCCGTACACTTTCTACGAAGATTATACCATTCCAACCATCAATATTCAATTGTCAAGGTTCGACACCATTCTACATTTCTATCTTCTTTTCTTTCTCCTCCCAGTATTCAACTATATATTCTTTCTTCCCCTTCGCATTCCCTGGAATCGTCCTGTATCCGATCTTAACCGTATATCCCGCCTTCACCAACAGCCTTGCGATCATCAACCGGTCTTCTTCATTCAGTCCAACCGTCCCGCCGCGGACATTACGTATTATCGCCATCGTTTTCTCCTTCCTCTGGAATCAGTTCTGGAAAATCAAATATCGTCATTTGTCCCTCAACATTTTCAGCTCTCCTTTTTTCTTCTTCCATTCGTTTCTTTTTGTATTCGTTATATTTCATTCGGTACTTATAACTCTTTCCGAAAATATTCCATGCTGCCTTTACTACATTCGGCTCATACTTTCGGATCTTTTCAAGATCTTCTACTGCCTTATACGATATCGGGCAGCCGCAGCATCCCGTTCTGGTTAATCCATATACTTCATATGCATCCGAATATTTTATTTTGTAATACTCTTTGTACCATGCTTTATCTTTATCAGATACATAATAGAGCGGTCTTAGCCGATAATGTCCATCTGCCGTTTCCGTGAAACAAAGAGCCGTGTTGTCTTTTCTGGGAACCGATCTCATTCCGCCTTCATCTCTACGCTCTCCCGTTATAATCATGTCATAATCTTTCTGAACTTTATGAGCGATTTGCTTTTTGCAATAATCACAGCATCTTGCACTTATCATAAATTCTGGCGGGTACTTCTTGATGAAATCCCGCATGTATTTTGATGAATTGATTACGAGCTGAATGTTTGGTCTTGGTTCCCCAGCCGAATTACAGCAGCAAAGAAAATTAATCAGACTCTCACATTTAGGATATCTTTCTTTTAACTCTTTTCTTTTCTCCGCCTTATCTTCTGCCTGATCATATTCATCTGCTATAGATAAAGGGACTCCTTTCTTTTGCCATTCGGACAAACCTCCTGACATAATTTTCGATACGAATGGAATTCCATATTTTCTGGTTGCCCGGACGATGTTGATCTCTGGTCTTCTCTCTTCAATTTCCACTCCATACTTTTTTGCAACATACTTCACATGATCTCTTGTTGCTTTCATTTCCAATCCGGTATTGAAAAATACATATTTGATTGGCGGTAATTCGAACATCGCCCTAGTCCGTTCAATCAGGTCAAGCATGATATCGCTGTCTGATCCGCCCGAATATGAGCATATGGCATTCGGATGTTCTATTAGTCTCTTCGCGATAATACTCTTGATTGCTTCAAATTTTGCCGGCGAATCAAAATCTGCATAATCCGGTCTGTCTGTATAGACCTTGCTTACTCCGTTTTTCACTTTTACTTTTCGGAGCAAAGGATCCTTTCATGCTGGCCAGCAAATCTCCTGCTCCTTTCTGCATTTTTTATCTAATTTTTCTAAAAATCAAACACAACATCCGGCGCTCTTTTGAAATTCACACCACAGTCTTCTCTGTTGTCCAGCTCTATCCTCCGGACCGCCTTATTGATTTCTCTGGCATTATCCTTGCAGTACACATAACCATCCGGTGCATATAAGCTTTTCACCTTCCCGTTGATCCGGTCCAAAATCGTTTGATATGACATATGATTCTTCCTGCCGGCTTCTCTTACCGATCTGTAGAAATCAACGATCTGTCCTTCTTCGCTGATCTTCACGACCGAAGTTTCACAGCCGTTGCCTCTTCCAGTTAACCTACCAAGTTCACTTCTGGTAATGATTCCGATGTTATTCAATGCATCGTCTGTGATAATCCCGTTCTTGTGATAAGTTACCATTCCCAGAGGCAATTCACCGATAAATGTGATCTGCATCAGCTTCATGATAACCTGTTCCTTGCAGTTCAATTTCACAACCCTGCGACCGTTCGTAGTCTTGATATATGGGTGCAATGCTTTGTACCCACGTTTCAATGCCCTACGGACATTGCCGAAATAGTTGATCTGGTACTTCCCGTCATATCCCGGAATGTCATACCATCCTCTTGGATTGATCTGCTTAATCCGCATGATTTCCACCTCCCGTCATTCCTAAAAGTGCCCTTTCCATCTGACTCATGTCGTAATCACGTTCAGCGAAATTGCTAAATCCTTTTCTCTTTACTTCTCCTTCGTACTGACCTTCTAGTACCTTTGTAAAATTGTTTGGAAGTACTAACCAATCAAACGTAATTTTCCAATCACCTTTATCTGTTTTTCCTTGCAAAAATGGACTGTTCTTCACGTTCTCAATAGCCTCTAAGACTTCCTCAACACTATTTTCTTCGATCCTTGCGTTCAGATTCTTGTATCTCTTAGATGTCTTGTCCATCTTTTTTATTGGTTTGATTCCATACTTCTCCAGCTCGTTCCATGCGCACACTACACGTTCTATCGATTCCGTATTCGGATTCGGATTGGATTCGGATTGGATTACGGGAACATCTGTATTCATATGTTTGCAGTTGCTTGCAAATGTAATATCTTTGCCTTCATCTGGATTCGGATACTTACTTTTCTTTGCACGAATATTCTGATGCGACTGCCAAGTTGACAACTGAAGGTACGGTTTTCCTGCTACTTCGTAGTGTCTGACCAAGCCAACCGACACCAACTTCTTGAGCGCATCTTCTATATTTTTATTCGTTACATCTTTTAACGGAAAGCAAGTTCCTTTTATAATCGCAGTTCTTCCGTCAAATCTTCCATAATCATCACAACTTACGATCAATCGATAGAACAGAACTTCTTCAAACCAACTAAGTTCACCAATGGTATCACTTGTCCTAATTGATTCTTTCAATATTCTGTTAGGCATTTTGCACCTCTTCTACCATTTTTTCATACAGCTTCATCCAATCATCCAGTGGCATAGTAACCAGCCACTCTTTTCTATTCTTCCGATGCATAACAACCGGCATTTCACCTGTTCTTGCATCATTCTTTGACTGTTCCACGGCATCATAGATATTCAGCTTTTCTACTCTCTTACATTCAATATGAATCCCTGGAAGACCAACTACATCTGCGTCACCATTAGATCCGCAATACTGTTGACCTCTCCGGCTGTCCTCATATCCATAGCTTTTGAGTATTGCAGCAAGCTCACGCTCACCTTTCTTTCCCTTCTGGTTTGAATTCATTTATTATGTCCTCCAATCAATGCCGTTTTCTTTACAATCTTTTATAGCTCCATTCAGAGACCAATCTATGGAATCTCTTCTGCTTTCCTCCTGCCTGACATATGCTGCAAGCATTCCTCTTTCCATCGGATCATCCAAATCAGGTCTGAAATATCCATTTCCATCCGATAGATTCAAGATAGATCCGTCACGCCTTGCATAATGAATCAAATCTCTTACCTGACGGTCCCTGAATCCAGTCTTCATACACAGCTCATATCTTGTGACCGCATTAGCTCGTCCTTTCGGAATATAATCACAAATGTCAAATCCCTCACAGTTCAATGACCGGAGATAATCCTCTAATTCTATCTGTCCTTCCATGCTGCTCCTTTCCGCCAGAGCCTGGCTCTCTGGCCGTGATACAACATCTTGTGCAATAAATAACGCTGGGTGAGTGCTTATGCGTTACATTTCTTGGTTACAATGCCAGGGAATCTATGTTAATAAGTTACAATCTGCTTTTCCCGAAGATCTCTCTAAACTCTTCCCTTGTCCCGTAATGTTCCTCGAAATACTTCTGAGCCATTTGCTTCAGTTCCAGATCAATGCCCTTATTCGGATTCTGATGAACACTGTCCGGATAATTCTCATGCAAGTAATAAGCTATCGGTATTACAAAGCCGTATTTCTCAGACATTGATCTATACGGGCCATAAAATATATGATGCCGATGGCAATATGGCGTGCCGGTAAAATAACAATGATCCATATCATCTGTGAACACGCTCCACAATTTCTTAGACATCCACACCATACCTTTCTTTCAGGAGTCTCTTTTCTTCTGGTGTGGCGATTTCTCTATCCGGGATCTGTGCCTCCTTACACATTGTGATCAGCCCAGATATCAGCCTGGACATTTCCTCGGTATTATAGGTTCGGCTTCCTCTGAGGAGTCTGTATGTCCGGTACATCACACCGTCAACTCCTTCTCTCACTTGTGAGGTGGGCTGCAGGTGATATTCTGTAGAGTTTTTCACTTTATTCTCTGCTTCTTCCGTGTCTGGAATCGTTGCACATGCCGATTTCCCGGATAATATTACCGGATATCCATATCTTATAAGACACATGTTGTGTGCTTCCGGATTGCTCAATTCAAGCTTTTTAGCAAACTTCGTAATTAATACCCAGTAATAGGCATTCGCATCTAAGCTTCTCTTTTCTCGATGTTTCTTAATCTGAATATCAAGCTTCTCACAATCTTTCAGTTCCTGGAATGCATCTCTGGCATCCTCATTCACTTCTACAGAGATGCTCTGCTTTTTAGTAGCATAGTCCATCTTCAAGCCTTCGAGTTTTCCTGTGAAATTCATCAATCATCACCGTACTTTTTCTTGATCGCATTCAACATCTTGGCGCACTCTGTTTCCGTAAGTGTATCCACTGTCTTTCCGTTTCCACATACCCAAGCATCCAAATCAATACCGTGCGCCGTACACTGCGTTTTAAGCGTCTTCTTCTTTGCTTCTGATGCAAGATTCTCTCCTGTTCCAGGAATCTTTGCTTCCAGCTTGTTGTATTCTTCTTTCAGCCATAAGTTAAATCCAAGCCCGGTATGAATAGCCACACACTTCACAAATGCCCTGCACATGCTGTTCCATACTCTCTGCTGACTCATAGAATTGTCTTTTACCGGATTCGCCCCGTTCATCACTGGAGTCTGCATTTCATATTCCTTATCATCGATAACGACCTTGATCCGTGTTTCATAACAACGATTCGTATTGTTATTCTTGTCCTTGAACTCGATGTCTGTTTTTCTAAGACTGCTTCCGGTCTGCGGATCAGGGATTGGCTCCCAATACACTTCGGTAGCACCGTTCTGTCTCAGCAATTCAATACATTTCGCCCAGTTCAGATATGTAAAGCCATCTCTTTCTTCGCAATACTGCCTTACATCAACCTTTATCAATTCTTCATAACTTTTAAGTGCCATCTACTCTTCACCTTCTTTGTTTTCTTTTTTACGCGTGATCGAATATTTATATTCTCCAACAGCATACTTATCAAACGTCGAAGTAATCTCACTTGCCTCTGCCAAACTGTTTACCTCGAAAATCACTTTATCTTCATACTCGCACAGTAAATTACTGGACTTATAAACCCTTACTATTTCTACTTTCCACATCACAATATCCTCCTGTACATCTTGTTCAAACAAACCTCGCACAGATTTTCACCATTTATATCTAAATATATCGGCTCACCTTCCCATAAGTACTTGCCACAGCAATCACAAACCGAGGCCGGTTCTGGATCATCTGGCGGAGTTGTCTTCCAATCGTCGTATCCTGGAATGCTTTCCATCTCTATTCCTCCGCCCAAAGGCTGCCGCCGCACCAAAAGTAATCCGCAGAAAAGCTATATTCTTCCAAAACTACTTTGCTTGGATCCATGTTGCAAATATGATCACCATCTCCTACCGGCAGACAGTTCACACAATTCTCGCAACATCGGTTATCCGGTTTCGTCTTCTTCTTTCTTCTACTCATTTACTATGTTCTCCTTCTGCAATACAGGAAAATCTTTCAGCATCTTTTCCATCCACTGCTCTGCATCCCGATCACCCAAACCGATAACATCCATATCAAATCCAACCAGCAGGCCTAAAATCACATCTCCTACAATAGGATTCCCATGTTTGTTCGTGTCATAGAAATAACATCCCATCGGATTCACCGGAAGATTCTTCACAAGACCTTCTTCATCTACGATCATGACTACTTTGGTTTTGAAATAATCCAGCAGTTTCTGGGTTCTCACTAACTCTACATATCCGCCGACTTCTTCTCTCAGGCTTTTATGATCAAAATCCAGATCGATGATTGATATCTTATTATCCGTTGTAATTTTCAGCGTCTTCATCTTTTCTCCTCCGCCTGTTTAATGGCTTCCTTTGTAATACTTACCAGAACTTCTTTTGCCAGTTCTTCTGGCATATGTCCACGAAGTGATCTATACATTGCCGCCGTAACGCCTCTATATTCACTTAATAACTCTGCTCCGGATCCCAGTATTTCTACCTGACATCCCGTTATTCCGCTGCAAACGGACTGTGATGTTGCTTTAATCATTTGACTAATTTCCTTTCTTCTCATATAATATAGTTGACTAATTTCTTGAGCGCCCAAAGCTTGCCGGCTTATACGGGTGCTCTTTTTTGATTTCTCCTTGCAATGTCCTCACCTCCTTCACCTTACAAGCAACCAGATAAATAACATTGCATCAAATGCAAGTCCGATTGCGGCGCCGATCAGGATCTCAAACACCGTTTCTCTGATGATTCTCTGCCATTTTGTTCTTGGTCCTCTTCTTTTCATGCTTGTCCTCCCTTCTACCGCCTAAGCGGTTTTCTACTTCTGGTATCCTAAATATCCAACAGAATTCCCGTTTAACTCATTCACGGCTTCATCCTTATCTTTTTCCGCCATAGTATCCATATCTCTTTCAGAAATAAGACTTCCATCTTCTTTTCGTATAAGTCTTAAAATAAATATATGTTTCAAACTGCATCACCTCTTTATAGGTTATGTGGAATGGTTTGTACTTGTTGCGGTTCTCTGGTATATTTTCCTATCAAATGAGTCACCAAGAGTGTATCTTCTATTACTCCGAAGTAACTTCTTCACCACAGCTAAAATCGATTTTCAATTCAAAGTAACTAAGCTGATTAATTGTTCGTTGCAATTGGTCGGCTTGATGCTTTGCCTGTTCTACCAATTCTTTAAACTCTGGTAGATTTTTAACGTTAATATTTAATTGTCCTGTTGGCGTTTCCAATCCTTTTCCGCTATGTTCTGAATCGTAATATCCTTGCACTCTGCACCTCCTGCATTACTTACTCTTCTCAACCGGTTCCTCTTCACAGTCCCTATTTTCATCGTAGGAAAACATATCTCCAACTTCACAGCTGTTATATACTTCTTCCGTCGTATAGTAGTCGGCTGTATCATAATCGCCATCGTCATTTTTCTCTATCGATTTAATAGAAATGCGCCATCTATCTGGATAATGATGTGTTACCGGCACATATGTCGTGTATAATGATTTCCCATTCGTATGAATCATCGGTATTATAATTGTTCTTGTTTCTTCTGGAAGAAATTCTTTTTCATATATCTCTCCTTCTGTTATTTTCTGACTACACCCTGTTAAGAGGATTAAGCACGCAAATAATACAAATATAATTTTCTTCACTCTTATACTTACCTCACTATTCCTCTGTTATTGGAATATTTCTCATACTTATCTTTATGATTTTGTTTCATTCGAATCTTTTTCTTTCTCGAAGCCTTACCTCTTGTCTTTCCTGTAAAATGATTAAAATTATATCCTGACATTGTCTTTCTCCCTTTTTTCTCTTATACTTTTCTTACAGGGTATGCCAGTACCCAAGTTTCCAAAGAAAGGAGTACTTTTATGGCTTCTATAATTAATGTTTTCAAAAGCCTGTCCCTCGATGAATTGAATTTTGCAATAGCGCTTTTGGCTCTCTTACTTTCTGCGTATAGTATTTACTACACGCAAAAATGCAATAGACGAAAAATCAAAATCCATGCCGATGTTCTATATTTCGAAGAACCAGATCCACCAATCCATTGGTTCACAATTCATAATGTTTCTGCTGTATCTGTTACTATCACGGATATTCAGTTCTTTTCTCCAAACGGAAGCGCATTACATCCGTTAACAAGCTATGAACCTCAGCAGACATATTCTGAAGCAGGTCCATTTCAACATGTACTTCCGGATATTATTCCGGATTACAAATATTCAGAGCCATTGTTGGATGAAGTTGTACTTTACCCTCATACATCTGAAGAATTCGGATATTATTTTGATTCACCATATACTTCCATGAAAATTGATATAACTGCGCAAGAACGAATTCATCATTTCTCGAGACATCAATCTTTTTTAGTTCATTTTCCTAATATAGAAAATTAGGTAAATGTTGCAAACTGCCGATATTGTTGAAATTATTGTTGTTGCTAATTGCACTCTTTCTTCACTCTCCTTTCTCTGAACCTGTTTCATCTGTTGCTGAAATCAATTCATCCACAGCCACACCGAAATATCCAGCCAAAATTTTAAGCTTGGCTATCTTCGGTTTGCTCCTTCCTGATTTCCAATCAGAAAAAGTAGACTTCGGAATCCCCGTATCTTTTGCTACCCTGTAGTCAGATACACCTTTTTGATTTCGAAGTTCTACATATCTTTCATACATAAAAATAATCACCTCATTTCCGAACTTTCTATTGATTTTAGTTCGGAAATCAGATACAATATATTTACCAGATACATTGACAAATGAATTAAAACTTAATTCTGTTTTGATTTCCGAACTTTGTAGCTTTATTATAGTGCGGATTTCAGAACTTGTCAATAACTTTTTGTACTGATTTCAGAATTTATTGTTTAGAGGTGTATTATGTATGAAATTTATTGCAAGTTAAGAGATTCCAAAGGGATGAAAGACTCTGATGTAGCAAAGGCTACTGGAATCACAAAATCCACTTTTTCAGATTGGAAGAATGGCAGAAGTAATCCTAAAGATGCTAAGTTGCAGAAGATAGCTGATTTATTTGGTGTAACTGTCGAATATATTCGCACTGGGAAAAAATCTAACGAATACTACACAAACAACGAAACTGCACAGGTAGCACAAGAGATATTTGAAAACAAAGAACTGAAAGCGCTGTTTGATGTCCAGAAAGATATGGATCCGGACGACTTAAAAGCTCTGCATAGCATGGCTCTCGCGCTTAAACGAAAGGAACGTGGTGATATTGACGACACCGGATGTTAATGTCGTTCTTATGGACTTTCCTAGTAAAAAAGGAAATGAAATGGTTGTTCCGAACGAGGACGGAAGCTACACGATACTGATCAATGCCGGATTAAATTATGAATCTCAGCTTAAAGCATATGAACATGCCATGAGTCATATAAAGAATGATGACTTTTCAAAAGGTAATGTACAAGAAATTGAATATTATGCTCATCATCTACACAAGGATCCTGAACCGGCTCAAATCTATCTTGATCGCATCAAGCAACTGCAAGCGGAACGCAGACGATTAAAGAAGCGGATTGCTCGTGATCAGAAACGTGTTGAATTTATTCAGGAACATTGTGATATGTTCCACCGAGCTGAACACCACTATCTATATGGTGATGATTTATAAAATATGAAAGAGAGGAAAATGTATGGAGTTCAATGATGTAATTAAACAATTTTCAGAAAGGATACTGTCTTTAAAAGACACCATCACTACAGAAGAATCCACAAAAATGTCTCTTGTAGTGCCTTTATTTCAACTTCTTGGGTATGATGTTTTCAATCCAAATGAATTTTGCCCAGAGTATATTGCTGATGTAGGAATTAAAAAAGGCGAAAAGGTTGATTATGCAATCCTTGAAAATGGACAGCCGAATATTTTAGTCGAATGCAAAAGTTGCTCAGAGCAACTCGACAAACATTCGTCTCAACTTTTTAGATATTTCGGGACATCTCCTGCTAAATTTGGCATTCTTACAAATGGCATAATATATCGTTTTTATACAGATTTAGAAGAATCAAACAAAATGGATCTTGTGCCATTTCTAGAAATAGACATGGCAAATTTAAAAGATTCTTCCATCAATGAATTAAAAAAATTTTGTAAAGATAATTTTGATAAGGACAAAATATTTAGTACTGCCGAAGAGCTTAAATATAGCAGTCAAATAAAAAACATCTTAACAAAACAGTTTGAATCTCCGACAGAAGACTTTGTTCGATTTATTTTAGCGGATATATACGATGGTCAAAAGAATCAGAGAATAATTGAAAAATTTACGCCTGTGGTAAAACGAGCTTTCTCTTCTTTTGTAAATGAAATAGTAAATAGTAAAATTTCTTCTGCATTAGCTGACGATTATGATAAAGATGAAGAATCAGAACCCGCGATCAAAGAACCTGCATCCAAAATTGTTACAACGGAAGATGAAATTGAAAGTTTCTACATTATTCGCGGACTTCTTGCTGGTATCGTACCCGTTGAAGATATAGTTCACCGTGATACCGAAAGTTATTTTGGAATTCTGTATAAAGACAATAATAGAAAACCGATTTGTCGCCTCAATCTTGATGCAAGAAATAAACAGCTTCTCATCCCGGATGCTAATAAAAAATTCGAGCGTATTTATATCGACTCTTTAAACGATTTGTACAAATACAAAAACCGTTTAATAGAAGTTGTAAAGAGATATATGTAATTCATCCAGTATCTCTAACCATAAATACACTGCCCTCTTGATACGAAAGTATTTGTATGGCGATGATTTGTAATCTTCTATAAAAAAAACGGTATTAGTCGAACTAACGTTTTGCTTTAGAGGTATACAAATGAATGAAACAGTAAAACTTACTCAAAAAGAAGCAGAGCACCTATTGGAAATGCTCAAAAAATCTCTTACTTCGGAAATATCTTTCCCTGAAAAGGGAAATTCTGTAGAATTTGATGTTGTCGGATCTAAAAAGAAAGATCTATTTGCAACCAGGATATACCGTGGAAAAATTAATCCTACAAAATATGAAATAGGCGCTCGTATAAAAAAAGATGGTATCATGTTACTGGAATTACATATCAATCCTGGAAAGCCTCATGTAAATCCAGACGGAGAAAAAATAATAGGTTCTCATTGGCATATATACACGGAAAAATTTGGCAGAAAACAGGCTTTTCTCGCAGATGACCTTCACTCTGATCATTTTGTAGAAAATACTATTCTATTTATGGAAAAATTTAACATAGTGGAAAAGCCAACTATTAATTATCAACTTGAGTTGATATAATACCTTGGATGGGAGGTGTAATAATGGATATTCAAAAATATATTGATTCATATGCAGAATGGTTAAAAAGCGAAATTTCCTTTACAAAAATAGGAGAATACTATGAAATTAATACGCCTTTTTTGGATAATGACAATGATTATTTACAGTTTTATGTTAAGCAGGATAAAAATGAATTGTATTTTACAGATGATGGTTTTACTTTAAACTCTCTTGAAATGACAGGTTTTTCAATTACACCAAATCGGAAAAAACAATTGCAACATATTTTAAACCAATATGGCGTTCAACTTAATAAAAAAGAACTCGTTTTAAGAGCTCCTGCAAACCAATTTGCTCAAAAGAAACATGCTTTTACACAATGTATAATGCGTGTTTCTGATATGTATATGACATCAAGAGCTAAGATTGGCTCTTACTTTCTTGATGATATACAAACATTTTTTCAACAAAATGATATCTTTTGTATGGAAAATGTGCAATTTACTGGAAAATCCGGTTTTAATCACAACTATGATTTTGCAATACAACGTTCAAAATATAAACCTGAGCGCCTTTGCCTTGCTATAAATAATCCATCAAAAACTACTATGGGAAACGCTCTATTTGCTTGGGAAGATACAAAGCCTTCAAGAAGGAACGACAGTAAACTAATAGTAATTTTAAATGATTCCAACGGTATAAGTAAAGGAATTGAGGACGGTTTTGAAAATTATGATGTAAATTCAATTCGATGGAGCCAACGTTCAAAAAAACTTGATCTATTAACAGCATAGATTCATCCAGTATCTCTAACCATAAATACACTGCCCTCTTGATACGAAAGTATTTGTATGGCGGAGATATCTGATTGAATAAATGAACTCTGGAAAAAAACGAAAGGAAAAGACATATGAAAAAGAAGAAAACACTACTAGGATTGATTGCTGCCATTGCGATCATTGTCATCGGTATTTGTGTTTGGTACTTTCAGGTGAAAAAGCCTCATAATCTTGCAGAAACAAAGTTTAATGCTGCAGTCAAAGAAGTAGAAGCCAAGAATACTGAACTTACCTCTGCAATGAACGATGCTCAGAAAATATTGGACAAAAAGGAAGCAGTTTATGATAACACTACTAAAGAAGCCTTTATTACTGCTCTTTCCGATGCAAAAGCAGCACAGCGCAAAATACCAGATCTACCAAAAAAGACAGCAGACATCAATGCTGAAACGAAAAAGCTTTCTGAACCACTGGATTACTCCTCTGTAATTAATGCTATTTCTGAAAAACAAACAGCTTATCAGAACAGCGTTCTGCAGATGAAGCAAATCACTAATCCTAATGAAGATTTCGTTATTCAGCGCTTAAAGGGAATTCCGAATATTTCCGGATATCAGGCAGTCACAGAAGATCATGATCCAAACGGAAATCTAAATAAACAGGGAGGCTACACTTCCACAGTTTATTTTTCTACTCCTCTTATCGACCAATCTAGTGTATATGGAAATGACATTGTAGATAAAGGAACTGAATGCGGTGGAGCTATCGAAGTTTATGCATCAGAAGAAGATGCCGAAAAGAGAGATTCGTATCTTGCCAGCTTTGATGGTGCAGGAATGTTAAATTCCGGATCTCACAAAGTTTTAGGTACTATCGTAATCCGAACCTCAACCAAATTAACAGCTACACAGCAAAACGAGTTCACCAACAACATTACAAACAAATTATTAGAATTACAGTAAAATACTAAAAAATCCCCGGTGTTACCAGCACCAGGGAAAACGAGAAAACTATAGGGTGTTTGGAACACAGTACAATTCTCTCCATCACAAAGATTATTGTATCACAAAAATCCGGCACCGTATAGGTGTTATTTTTGTACCCATTTTTGTGCGACGTCGCACATATAATTACAGGAAGGTGATACAATGAGCGTAAAATATGCATACGGCTACATCCGGGTATCCACTCACGATCAAGAAGAAATTTCCCCGGACTCCCAGGAGCACCTCCTCCGGGACTATGCAGCCAAGAACAATATTGTAATCCTGAAGATATTCACGGACCTAGGTATCTCCGGAAGGAAAGCTAATAAGCGTCCCGGCTTCCAGGAGATGATCGGACTGGCCAAAGGTGATGATCATCCGATTGATCAGATCCTGGTATGGAAGTTTTCCAGGTTCGCCAGGAATCAGGAAGAATCTATCGTTTATAAATCTCTATTAAAAAAGCAGCACAATGTAGATGTCGTGAGTGTATCTGAACCACTCTCCGATGATCCATTTGGCAGCCTAATCGAGCGTATCATCGAATGGATGGACGAATACTACTCTATCCGATTATCTGGCGAAGTGTATCGAGGAATGAAAGAAAATGCTATCCGTGGTGCATACCAGGCACGTCCACCTCTCGGATATAAAGTTGTAGAGCATGGAAAACCACCCGTGATCGTGCCAAAAGAGGCAAAGATTGTTCAGACCATATTCGAAAAATATGTAAATGAAAGCATGGGATTTTTCGACATTGCGAGATACCTGAACGACTTAGGGCTTAAGACCTCTCACGGAAAGCCTTTTGAGCGCCGTTCGATCGAATACATCATCCAGAATCCTTCCTATTGTGGCATGATCCGGTGGAACCGGACAGAGAACAGCACCAATCGTATCAAAGATAAGGACGAATGGATTGTTACAGAAGGGCAACAGCCGGCTATTATATCAAAGGAATTGTTTGAATTGGCACAGGAACGATTTAAAGCCACCTACAAGCCGGTCGGCAAGCGCCCCTCTTCCACTTATAAGCACTGGCTCTCCGGACTGCTGAAATGCCCGGATTGCGGACGCACCTTAACCTCAACCACTATGAAACGAGTCAATGGGGAAAAATATTCTTACTTCTCCTGCTATGGATACAGTAAAGGTAAATGTAAAAAGCCGAACGGCATCAGCTCACTGGTCCTTGAAAAGGAAGTTCTGGCCAGCATCAAAGAAATATTGGATACCAAAGATATTGTCTATGAATTGCGTGAATATCAGCCGACAGAGCAGTTTGATGAGCGCAAGGCTATAACAGAACAATTGGAAAGTTTAACCGGCAAAGAGGAACGAATAAAAGCCTCCTACCGGGAAGGGATTGATACACTGGAAGAATATAAAGCGAATAAAGCTATCATTCAGAAAGAACGTGAATCCTTAGAACAACAATTAAAGGAATTGAAAAAGGCAGCGCATAAATCTGATCAGGATCCAGCGGATTCCATGCTGCAGAAGGTCCGGAGTGTGTACGATATTCTCATCTCCAACAATTATACATACGTGCAAAAGAACGAAGCCCTAAAGCAGATCATCGACAAAATTATCTACGATCGCAAGAACGATTCTCTTAAAATCTACTTTTTCCTATACAGGTAAAATACCCGCAAGCCCAGTAAAATCAAAGGTTTGCGGGTACTTTATAGGTTATGACAATTTGGTTGACCCAATGGGGATCCAAATCCTTAGGCGACCAGGGCTATTCCCCTATCGAAATTCTCCGTTACTACTACGGTGACGACATGTACATTAACACCGCCGAAGCCATCTCCGGCATCCCATCCTCCTGGCCTGGCTATACTCTGGAAATTGGTTCTTCCGGCAATAAAGTTTTGCAGATGCAGGAACAATTAAATGTCATAGCAGGTGCTTATCCTGCTATTCCGAAAATTACTGCTGACGGGATTTACGGACCTGCAACTGCAGAATCAGTCCGTACATTCCAGAAAGTATTCGGACTGCCACAGACCGGAACAGTCGATTATACTACATGGTATAAAATTTCCGAAATTTATGTAGGCGTATCACGAATTGCTGAACTGTATGGATAATAATCGAATCGCTCTAATGATAAACGGCTTAATCAACCCTGAAAAGAAAGGATGGTAACATGAAAGCAAAAGATTGGAAAAAATGGGCTAAATGTGCCGGTATCAGGGCAATAAAGACTGTCGCGCAGACCGCCATAGCAACAATTGGAACCGTAACTGTACTTGGGCAGATAGACACGAAATTAGTAATTTCCACATCCATGCTGGCCGGAATATTATCACTGCTAACCAGCATTACCGGTTTGCCGGAATGTAATTCCGAAAACAAATAATGCTCTCTTTTGTATACTTTTGTATCAAAAGTCCCCCTTAAGTAGACTTTATCTATTTTCTACCTAAGGGGGATGATTTTTTGATAGATCTGTCAGCACTTCTACCTGCCCAAAAATATTCTATTAATATCATTAAACATTACAAATACCATCAACAACATCAATAGTATGATTCCTGCCAGATGTACATATCCCTCTTTCTCTGGTGGCACACGTTTTCCTCTGATTGCCTCCACAAAAAGAAATACCAGACGTCCCCCATCTAATGCCGGGAGTGGCAGCAAATTCATAACACCAAGATTCGCAGACAACAATATTGCCATATTTAACATCTGTACCACAACTGCAAATACTCCATAAGAACGGCTTTCTTTATAGGTTGTATCTACAGTACTTACAATTCCCACAGGGCCCGAAAGTTCATTTACTCCAATCTGGCCTGTCACAAGCATCTTCAAGCTATCGACAGTTGTACATATCCAGAATTTCACTTCATATCCGCCATATTGAAAAGCCGTCAACAGATTTGCCTTGCTATAACCGGAACTTCCTATTCCTAATCTCTTATAGCCCAGTTCTTTATCCATCTTCGGTGTCAGTGTGACCGTCTTTTCTTTTCCGTTTCTTAACACGGTAACAGCCACATCCTCATTAGAATGAAACTGATTGTAAAAGCTGACTTCACGGAAGATATGGATCTTTTTGTTTCCCATCTGTACGATCTCATCACCTTTTTTCAGGCCTGCTTCTGCAGCAGGATAGCCTGATTCTACTGCTCCGATCACCGGCTTATCATAGCCGACCATCGCTGTAATGATCACGGCAAATATAAAAGCCAGGATAAAGTTGAACACAGGCCCTGCCGCTATGACAGAGATTCTCGCCCAGACAGATTTGTTATTAAAATTGTTCGGCGAATCATTCGCTTCTTCGTCTTCCCCCATCGCACAGAACCCTCCGATCGGAAGGATACGCACGGCGTATTTGGTTCCTTTATATTCTTTTGAATAGATTGCCGGTCCCATTCCTATAGCAAACTCATCTACATCAATTCCATTTTTCTTCGCCAGTAAGAAATGACCCAGCTCATGAAAAAATATGATGAAGCTGAATAATAAGATTGCTAATATAATTCCCAAATTTACTGTTACCTCCTGCTGTTGATTCTCTCATAGGTCGCTGCTTCTGTCTCCAGAATCTGTTCCAGCGTTGGATTTTCAATATTCTTATGCGCTTTCATACAGTCCTCAATGATCTCCGTGATTTCCAGATACTTGATCTCTCTGTTGAGGAACTGGCTGACTGCAAGTTCATTTGCCGCATTGAATACAGTCGGAAGGCTTCCGCCTTTTCTTCCTGCTTCATATGCAAGTTCCAGTCCGTAGAATGTGTCTGTATCCGGCTTCTCAAATTCCAGTTTGCCCAGTGTCCAGAAATCTACTCTGTCCCCCGGAAGGAATCTTCTTTCCGGATAATACAGTGCATACTGGATTGGAAGCTTCATATCCGGTGTTCCAAGTTCTGCAATAATTGCGCCGTCTACATATTCTACCATCGAATGAATGATACTCTGCGGCTGTACCACAACCTGTACCTGATCCACATCTACATTAAATAACCAATTGGCTTCAATAACTTCAAGACCTTTGTTTACCATTGTAGATGAATCGATCGTGATCTTACGTCCCATTGACCAGTTAGGATGCTTCAATGCATCTTCCACCTTGATCTCCATCAGTTCTTCCGATTTCTTTCCACGGAACGGTCCGCCGGATGCTGTCAGAAGGATCTTATGAAGTGCTCCGTGATCATTTCCCTGTAAAGACTGGAAGATTGCACTGTGCTCGCTGTCCACCGGAAGAATGGATACTCCCATCTTTTTTGCCAGCGGCATAATGATATGTCCTGCCGTTACCAGCGTCTCTTTATTGGCAAGTGCAATGTCTTTTCCTGCTTTGATTGCCTCAATTGTCGGACGGATACCGATCATACCGACAACAGCCGTTACAAGGATCTCTGTTCCCTTCATCGTTGCAACTTCCAGAAGTCCATCCATGCCTGCAACAATCTTTGTATCCGTATCTGCTACATTAACACGTAATTCGTCTGCTTTTTCTTCCGACCATACAGCCACGATCTGTGGGTGGAATTCCCTGATCTGTTCTTCCAGCATCTTGATATTGCTGCCTGCAGCCAGTCCGAGTACTTCGATATCTCCATTCTCTCTTACCACTTCCAGGGTCTGTGTTCCAATGGAACCTGTAGAACCTAAAATTGCTATCTTTTTCATACTTACCTCCTACAATCTTCCTGCAAGGAATGTTGCAAGATAATAAATGATCGGTGCTGTAAAGATAACACTGTCAAATCTGTCAAGGATTCCGCCATGTCCCGGGATCAGTTTCCCGTAATCTTTGATATCATGATTACGTTTGATCGCTGAAGCTGCCAGATCTCCGATCTGCGAGATCATACCGCCGACTCCGCAAATAACCGCATACTGTGCCGGATTCACACCAGCTCCTGTAATCTTATTTGCTGCAACTGCAAAGATTGCACCCAGTAATGCAGCTCCGACAATTCCGCCGATTCCGCCTTCTACGGATTTCTTTGGGCTTAACTTCGGTGCCATCTTGTGTTTTCCAAGAAGCATGCCTGCACAGTACGCACAGGTATCACACCCCCAGGAGCTTAAAAAGATCAGCCATACTGCAACGGCTCCGTCTTCCAGCATTCTGGTCTGGTACACATAAGACAACATCACTGCAACATAGAATACGCCAAAGAACACCGTCATTACCTGCTCTGCCTTAAATGTCGGGAATGAAAACACATACACCGCCATCAGTACTACCAGAAATGCAATCGTAAGAAGTGTCATATACTGCATCTGTCCGGTATATAAAATTCCATAATATACAACAGCTCCCAGATAACCGGTAAGTCCTAATATCTTGTTCTGCACATCCACAACTTTATAAAGCTCTGACAGTCCGATCAGACTGATCAGTGCCAGAAATCCAAACAGTAAACCACCGCCGGTTCCAACCGTTGCAATTAAGATGATAACCAGAACAATCCCACTTAATAATCTCGTCTTAAACATTCTGTTCTTCTTCCTCCTTCACACCACCATAACGTCTGTCACGGTGATTGTATGTTTCAATCGCCTTTTCCAGCTCTTCTTTACTGAAATCCGGCCACGGAACATCTGTAAAATAAAATTCTGTATAGGCAAGCTGCCATAACAGATAATTGGAAAGCCTAAGCTCCCCGCTGGTACGGATCATCAAATCCGGATCCGGGATTCCTTTTGTATCCAGATATTGCTCAAATGTTTCTTCTTTGATCTCATCCGGATCCACTTTTCCATCCACGCAGTCTTTTGCAATCTTACGGATCGCACGGATCATCTCATCACGGCTTCCATAATTAATCGCGATCTGGAAATTCAGACCGCCATTATTCTTTGTTGCTTCTTCCAGTTCCAGAATTCTCTTCTGAATGTCTTCATCCAGTCTTGTGATATCCCCGATCACGCGGACTTTCATATCATTCTTTGCAGCCGTTTTCAGACAGGTCTTCATGTAATTACGAAGCAGCTTCATCAGAGCATTGACTTCATCGTCCGGACGATTCCAGTTCTCTGTGGAAAATGCGTAGACCGTCAGATATTTAATGCCCATTCTCCACGCTTCTTCGCAGATACGCTCTACATTCTTACTGCCCTGTGCATGACCGTAATTGCGCGGCATTCCTTTTGCTTTTGCCCAGCGTCCGTTTCCATCCAATATGATCGCAACATGTTGTGGCACATTCATATGATTATTTCCTCCTAATAACAATAGGTATACAAGAACAGAGGGGACAGTTTCCAGAGCATCTGGACCTTATCCCCCTCCTGTTGTATACTGCTTTTATCTCTTACAGGTCTTATACTGTCATAACCTCTTTTGATTTTGCTTCTACAGCTTTATCAACTTCTTTTACATATTTGTCTGTCAGTTTCTGAAGATCATCTTCCATATCTTTCATTTCATCTTCTGACACATCGGAACCTTTCAGTTTCTTAACAGAATCGATTCCATCACGACGGATATTACGAATCGCAACTTTGGCTGCTTCGCCCTTTTTCTTAACATCCTTTACCAGTTCTTTTCTTCGATCTTCTGTTAATTCAGGGAAAAGAAGACGTACAGTTGTTCCGTCATTCGTCGGATTAATCCCCAGATCTGAAGTCATGATTGCTTTTTCAATCTCTCTTACCATTTTCTTTTCCCATGGCTGGATCTGAATCATACGTGCTTCCGGTACGGATACGTTTGCTACCTGCTGGATTGGTGTCGGTGTTCCATAATAGTCTACCATGATCTTATTCAGAACGTTCGGATTTGCACGGCCTGCACGGATTGCAGAAAGTTCTCCGTCCAGATTTCCGATTGTTTTCTTCATTTTTTCTTCAAATGGTTTTAATCTTTCATTCATAGTGTTATCTCCTTTTATCTGCTTATCTGCATTTTTATACAGTTACTTTTGTTCCTGTAAATGTACCCTTCATTGTCTCAACAATGCTGTTCTCCTCATTTAATCCGAATACCAGCATCGGCATCTTATTCTCCAGACACATGATAGAAGCGGTAAGATCTACTGCCATCAGCTTCTTATCGATAATCTCCTGAATAGATATCTCATCGTACTTCTTCGCTTCCGGATTTACCTTCGGATCACTGTCATAGATACCGTCAATTGCTTTTGCCAGTAACATTGCATCTGCTTCGATCTCAATGGCTCTTAAAACTGCACCTGTATCTGTTGAAAAATATGGATGTCCTGTTCCGCCTGCAAAGAATACAACTTTTCCTTCATTCAATGCTTCTACTGCTGCATCCTTGGAAAACAGTGTGGTAAATGCACCGCATACGAACGGTGTAAATACTTCTGTCTTCATGCCTGCATAACGGAAAATATCAGATACATAGATACAGTTCATAACTGTTGCAAGCATTCCGATCTGGTCAGCCTTCACACGGTCGATCGTCTCACTGGTTCTTCCTCTCCAGAAGTTACCTCCACCTGTTACGATTGCAACCTGTACCCCATCATCTACAAGCTGCTTTACCTGCTTGGCTACACCCATACAGGTAGCTTCGTCAAATCCTGTCTTTTTATCGCCTGCGAGAGCCTCCCCGCTGAGTTTTAACAATACTCTTTTCATAAGTTCTTACTCCTTACCATAAGTTCTCTTTATGCATTCACATACTTATCATAAAGTATAGCATAGGAATAAAAAAAAGGGAATATGAAAGCCTCACATTCCCTTAAAAATCCTTTGAATTTTTATCTATTAATCGCGGAAAACCACTTCTCCTGTCTTTTCATCCATGCTTTCTACGATCGCCAATGACTCCAGATGAATACCTTTGGAACGGATGATATCTCCTCCGACCTGGAATCCCTTCTCGATCACAACTCCGGCTCCGACAAGCTCGGCTCCTGACTTTGTAACCAGTTCTGCAAGTCCTTCCAGAGCTTTTCCATTCGCAAGGAAATCATCGATCAGAAGTACCTTGTCACCTTTTCCGAGGAATTCTTTTGAAACAATAATGTCATACACTCTTCCGTGTGTAAATGATTCTACTTTTGTAGTGTACACATCTCCGGCAATATTCTTGGTCTGTGTCTTCTTAGCAAATACAACAGGAACATCAAATACTTCTGCTGCAACACATGCGATGCCGATACCGGAAGCTTCTATGGTAAGAATCTTTGTGATCTCTTCATCTGCAAATCTTCTCTTAAATTCTTTTCCAATCTCCTGAAATAACTTTACATCCATCTGATGATTCAGAAAGCTGTCCACTTTTAAGACATTTCCTTCTTTTATCTTGCCATCCTTGCGGATTCTGTCTTTTAATAACTGCATCTTAGCGGCCTCCACATATTTTTCTAAACGTTACCCAATATTGTAATAACTTTTGCGTCTGATTGCAAGTAGTTTCACTATATATTTTTCTAATATATTTTATTTTGCCAGTTTTTTCTCCAGAACGCCCATTGCAATCTGTTCGCTAGTGATTGGAAGATCTTTGAACCAGATGCCGGTTGCATTCGCAATCGCCTGTGCAAGCGCCGGTGCCGGAGTGTTAATTACGATCTCTCCGATGGATTTGGCACCGAATGGACCGGTCGGTTCATAACTGCTTTCAAATTCGACCTGCAGATTTCCCATATCTCTTCTGGATGGTACTTTATACTGCATGAATGAGTTATTCAGCATTCTTCCCTTTTCATTATACTGGATATTCTCATAAAGCGTCATTCCGATCCCCTGTACAATCCCGCCTTCTGCCTGCACTCTTGCAAGATTCGGGTTGACAACTGTTCCACAGTCTACGACAGCCTTATAATCCAGGATTTCCACATGACCGGTCTCTTTGTCGAGTTCGATCTCTACTGCCCCTGCCATGAATGGCGGCGGTGATGTCGGAGACGTATTACTTTCTGTCACCTCAAGCGCACAGCCATTACCGCACATGGATTTCGTACCGATATCTTCCAATGATACACTCTTCTGTTCTTTCGGCCATTCTACATGATCACTTGCAAATACCAGTTCTTCCACAGGTGCCTCCAGCATTCCTGATGCAATCTCAAGGATTCTGGCAATCAGCTTCTGGCATGCTTTTTCTACTGCCTTACCTGTTATATACGTAGTACTTGACGCATAAGATCCGGAATCATATGGCGACGCATCTGTATCGGCACCAAGTACTTCAATTCTTTCCACCGGACAGTCCAGACACTCTGCTGCCATCTGTGCCAGGATCGTATCGCATCCGGTTCCCATATCTGCTGCCGCGATCATCAGTGTATAGAATCCGTCATCATTCATCTTGATTGTCGCGGAGCCGACGTCTACGCCCGAGATTCCGGACCCCTGCATTGCCATTGCAATACCGACGCTTCGAACTTTACCATTTCCCATGTCTTTACACGGATACTTGTCCTTCCAGCCGATCAGTTCTGCAGTCCGCTCCAGGCAGCGGTCAAGTGCACAGCTCTGTGCTGTCTCACCGTAATATGCAGGCATCACATCGCCTTCTCTTACCATATTTTTTAGACGGAATTCTACCGGATCGATATGTAATCGTTCTGCCATTTCATTTACTGCAGATTCCACTGCAAAGATTCCCTGTGTCGCGCCATATCCTCTGTATGCTCCGGCAGCCATATGATTGGTATACACAACATCGTATGTAAAACGGTGTGCTTCTGCCGAACTATACAACGGGATCGATTTATGACCGGACAATCCAACAGTCGTCGGTCCGTGATCTCCGTAAGCGCCTGTATTCGACAGTGTATATACATCGATCGCACGAATCTTTCCTTCCTTCGATGCACCCAGACGGACATGTACTTCCATCTCATGTCTCGGAGACGATGCGATCTGCGATTCCTCTCTTGTAAAAATCATCTTCGAAGCTTTTCCCGTCTTCCATGTGACAAATGCCGGGAATAATTCCGCCACGACCGACTGCTTTGCACCAAATCCGCCTCCGATTCTCGGTTTGCTGACACGGATCCTGGATTTCGGAATTCCAAGTGCATTGGAAATGATACGTCTTACATGATATACAATCTGTGTAGAGCTTAAGATATTCAGTCTTCCATAAGCATCCATAAAGCATGTCGTACGGAATGTCTCCATCATGGCCTGCTGCGCTGCTCTTACATGATAGGTGCCTTCCACAACTTCATCACAGTCAGCCAGCACTGCCTCTACATTCCCGTCTTCAGTGCTGTCACATGCACATAAGTTCCGCTTATTATCTGCGCCGACCTGGCAAAGTGCCTTCCAGTTGTCTTCCGGATGTACCAGTACTTCGTTATCTTTTGCTGTATGGAAATCCAGTACTGCCGGAAGTACTTCATACTCTACTTTCAACATCTTAAGTGCCTTATCCACGCACGCTTCATTCTCTCCTGCCACGATTGCCACAGGATCTCCCACATATCTGACATGCTGGTCAAGGATCAGACGGTCATACGGACTGAGTTCGGGATATGTCTGTCCCGCTGTGGTGAATCTTTCATGCGGCACATCTTCCCACGTGTAGATATCTTCGATCCCCGGCACTCTTTTTGCCACATCTGTCTTTACTGATTTTACGATCGCATTGGCATGCGGGCTTCGGAGTACCTTTACGATCAGGCAGTCCTTTGGAGCAAGATCATCCATGAATACCGGTTTTCCTGTCACCAGTGCCATTGCGTCTTTTTTTCTTATCGGTTGTCCGACTGCTTTCATGATCTTTCTCCTTTCTTTCTGTATTCGATAAATGCTTCCATTGCACGAAGCAGTCCTTCATATCCGGAACATCTGCAAAGATTTCCCGCAAGATATGCCTTGATCTCTTCTCTTGTCGGCTCCGGATTCTCGCGGAACATGGCAATTGCATTCATGATCATTCCCGGATTGCAGAAACCGCACTGTTCTGCACCCTGATCTGCAACAAATGCACCGAATTCTTTTGCTTCTTCCTGAAGTCCTTCTAACGTATCTACCTTGCATCCGTCGACTCTGGCTGTCAGCATCGAACAGGATAATACCGGTTTATCATCTACAAACACTGTACACAGGCCGCAGTTCGACGTCTCACATCCACGTTTTACACTATAGCATCCATGATCTCTGACAAAATCGATCAGAAGCTGATCGCTGGATATTTCCGCTTCTCTCATTGTCCCATTTAAAAGAATCTTTACTTTCATATCCTACTGATCTCCTCCTTTTGTATTCAGTGCTTCCAATGTCCTGCGGATCAGAACATATGCCAGACGGCTTCTGTATTCTTTGCCGGCGCGCATATTACTGTCCGTCTTCACCTGTGAAGCAATGCATTCTGCCTCTTTCTTCATCTCTTCTTCAGTACAGACACCGCTCCATACTTTTTCTCTGACTGCTTCTGTCAGTTCCAGTCGGACCGCCTTCTGCGGTCTTGCACCGATACATACGCATCCATTTTCAGCATTTACTGAAACCGCACATGTCAATACCGGAAAATCTGTCTTGGAATTTCTATGTGCCAGATAGATCATATTTCTCTGATCCTTTTTTACAATGACTCTGACTAAAATGTCATTGTCTCTTTTCATCTGCGCAAATTCCTGTAATGGAACAATCCCTCCTTTATACAGTTCTACGTAACTGTCCATTGCAAGAAACACCGTCAGTACATCCGAAAATCCATAGCGTCCGAATATACTTCCACCAATCGTTGCAAGGTTCCGGAACTGTACGCCGACAATATCACTGACCGCATCTTTTACTGCGCCTTCACACCACTGGTTCAATCTTTCATGACATTCCAGTTCACGGAGTGTCGTCATACATCCGATCCGGAATTCTTCTTCTGTCTCTTCGATCTGATTCAGACCAAGTCCGGACAGATCAATCGCTTTCTGTACATTCCGGTTCGACATCTTAAGCCACAACATGCCGCCCAGAATGCAGTTCGTCCTCTTCTGGTTCAGTTCATATGCCTGTTCCAGACTTTCTGCCTTCACATATTCCTTAATTTTTAACATACGCCTTTATCCTTATCTCTCTTTACTTAGTTTTATCCAGTTTCATCTATTCTTACTTTTATCAGTCTCACCTTTTTATCTATTCGTCTTTATTCCAGTGTGATCGCACCGGGAAAACAGACTCTGACGCAGGCAGGTTCCCGCCCTTCCCTGATTCTTTCAATACACCCGTCACACTTTTCCATTTTTCCGTCCTTGTCAAAATGGATCACGTCTTTCGGGCAGACCTTTTCGCAGGCATGACATCCAATACATTTTTCTTTGTCTGTCAGTACAAATCCAGTCTTCGGATCTTTGTAAATTGACTGCACCGGACAGGCTTTGATACAGATACCGCAGTGAGCACAGCCCGGACAGATATTCTTTTCAAACTGATTTTTCACTACCTTTTTGACCGTCCGATGGCTCTTTGCATCTACATCTTCCACATCATGGTGTGCATCCAGACAGGCTATATGACAGGCATAACAGCCGACACATTTATCCGGATCAAATTTTAATCGGTAACTCATGCCTTCACCTCGCCTTTTTCTTTCTCGATTTTACAGAAATAACTTTTATATCCCGGGAATCCTGAAATTGGATCCAGATAATTTCTGTCTATCAGATCATTTGCCTCACCCTTTGCATTGCCATGATAGACGTGTACAATTCCCGGCTGGCTGTTCAGGTAAACCGCCGCAATTCCGCAGATACTTCCCACCGGGGAAGATACCCTCACCATGTCACCATCTGCAATACCATACTTTTTCGCATCTTCCGGATGGATTTCTACCAGTGTTGCCTCTTCAAGTCCTGCAAGCCACGGTACCCGGTATGTTCTTGCATGGAAAAGCTGTGGTTTTCTGGAACCGGTATTCAGAATCAGTGGATATGTTTCCCTATCCATGCCTGACACCTCACGGAAATCTCTGTATTCCGGAAGTCCGGAATATCCGTGGCTGTCTTTGTAACGTTCGAGTATCTGTGATACAAATTCCACCTTACCGGATGGTGTATGAAAGCCTTCTTTTTCATATCTCTTAAATGCAGGCGGAATGATCACACGTCCTTTTACCCCTTCCGGATGCGCCCGCAATTCCTCCAGTGTGACACCGGATGGCTCCAAAATATATTCCATATATTTCTCATAGCCATGTTCCAATGCTTCATCATGTAACTGCATGGCACGAAGCATGCCGATCATGATCTCAATATCATTCTTCGCCTCTCCGACCGGTTCGATTGCTTTTTCTGACAGGAAGAACATTCCTCCCCGTCCATTCAGCACAACATCTCGTTCAAAGGAAGACGCTGCCGGAAGAACCAGGTCTGCCATCTTGCTTGAATCTGAAAAAAACAGATCTACATTCACATAAAAGTCCAGCGCTTTTAATGCTTTCTGAAAATGCTCCGGCTCCGGCCACATTCTATGGTTCAGGCCGAATCCCACCACAGCTTTCAGCGGATATGGTTCTTCCTTCAGAATATAATCTGCAATTCTTGTACACTGCGCTTCCTCACACGGGAAATCAAACCATGCCGGAAAATCTTTCTCACCGATGGCTTCTATCGTATCCAGCCGTTTTACTTTTCCATATTCATTGCAAGGAGACACCGGACCCGGTCTTGACGGATTGCCACCCGGGATATCATAGTTGCCGGTAAGTGCGATCAGACACATCACTGCCCGGTAATTCTGCATTCCATTAATATTATGTACAACTGGAGACGCTGAAAACATCACCCCGGCAGGCCCGTTAGATGCATACATTCTGGCAGCTTCACGGATCAGTTTCTTATCTACACCGGTGATCTTCTCTGCTTTTTCCGGTGGAAACTGATTCACATACGCTTTGTACTCTTCAAAACCATATACATATTTTTCTACAAATTCTTTATCATACAGCCCTTCTTCTATGATCACCTGTGCCATAGACAGCGCAAGTGCTCCGTCCGTTCCCGGCAGAAGTTTCAAGTGGATATCCGCTGCCTGTGTCGTTACGGTCTCTCTTGGATCTACGGCTATGATCTTCGCCCCACGTGCTTTTAACGACTGATAAGATCTTGCCATTCCCACATTGGAATGATACAGATTGTTACTCCATACGAGAACCGTCTGTGCATGCATCAGATCCGGAAAGCAGATGTCATTTCCATAAATAGATTTCCATGCCATTGCCGCCGACTGAAAACAGGTACTGGATTCCGTACAGTAATTCGGAGACCCGTAAGCATTGGCAAGCCGCAGAAGTGCCGGTCTGTACCATTTCGGATATCCCGCATAAAATGCTGCCGCCTGCGGACCATATTCTTTTTTGATCCTGAGAAGATTCTCTGCAATCATCCGATACGCTTCATCCCAGGATATGCGTTCAAATTCCCCGCTTCCTTTTTTTCCGATCCGTTTCATCGGATACAGAATCCTGTCTTTGTTATAAACATACTGCCTGGAAGCAGCTCCTTTAGAACATAATCCTCCACTCTGCCCCGGAAGATCCCGGCTGCCTTCTACCGACACAAGCGTTCCTTCTTCTACATAAGCATCGATCAGACATCCCGCTGAACAGATATTACAGCGGACTTTTTTTATTACTCTTTGATTCATGCTGTTTCACCCATCAATGTTTCTATGTTCATTCGTACATTTTATTATAACAAGTTGCTTTTCAGTTTTCTATCTATTTTTCAAATTTCTGTCTTTCTTTCCTTTCATGATCTCAAAGTACATAATAAGAAGAAGTGTTCCCGCCAGCACCCATGCCGCCGGAGATGCCAGACAGATTCCCATATAGCTGCCAAAATGTGATGCAATCAGCGATGCACCGCTCCGTCCGACAAGTTCTGCAATCCCCGCTGTCATCGGAAGCAGTCCATATCCCATTCCCTGAATTCCGTTTCTATACAAATTAACAATAACAAGAGGCAGGAATGACACGCTTACACACCTCAAATAAATATCCACATATTCCATGATCTGATTTACATTCTCTGATACAAAGAATATCGTCATATATTTTCCGACAAAGAAAATAATCACACCTGTCACAACCGCATAAATAAATCCAATCAATGTTGCACTCTTAAATCCTTTACGGATTCTCGTATATTTCCCTGCCCCCATATTCTGTGCACAGTAAGTCGCCATCGTTGTACCAAGCGCAACGTAGGCCTGCGTAAACACCTGCTCGATCTTGCTTGCTGCCGCAAATCCGGCTGCAGCTGTAGAACCGAGGATATTCAGGCAAGACTGTACAACAATCGTTCCTATCGCCGTGATGGAATATTGGAATGCCATCGGAAGTCCGATCTTCAGCTGCCATCCGGCCAGATTCTTATCTATTTCCCAGTCTTCTCTATGAAGATACAGTGCGGGAACCTTCTTTGCAATATATAGCAGACACAGGATTCCCGAAATTCCCTGTGCGATCACTGTCGCATAGGCTGCCCCTGCCGCTCCCATTCTAAAGACAATGATAAACACCAGATCCAGCACAATATTCAAAAGTGCTGCAATCACAAGAAAATAAAGCGGACGCTTACTATCGCCCAGTGCCCTTAATACACTTGCAAGATAATTGTAAAGTGCCTGTGCCACAATCCCGCCGCAAATGACCATAATATATCCGTAAGCTTCTCCATACATGTCTGACGGTGTATTCATCAGATGCAGCACCTTCGCCATACTGATCATGCTCAGCAATGTAAGAATAACGGTTACGATCCCTGTAAGTACCGCACCGGATGCCACAGACTTCTTCATCGCCTTCATGTTTCCGGCTCCGAAGTGCTGTGCTGTAACAACCGTAAATCCCGCCGTAACTCCCTGCAGGAAGCCAATGATCAGAAATACCAGTGTTCCACATGCTCCTACCGCCGCCAGTGCCGCATTACCGACAAATTTCCCGACGATCACCGTATCTGCCATATTATAAAACTGCTGAAAAATATTACCGATAAAGATCGGCATTGTAAAATTGAAAATGATCTTCCCGGGAGTGCCGGCCGTCATATCTTTTTCCATCCTGTTTTCCTCCTTTTCCGTCATCTGTGTATATCGCTATCTTTCATCTTCATTCTATGTGTTTACGTTAAGAAAAGACCCTGATATCGCTTCAGAGCCTTTTCTCGCAAAACTTTATTCATTATATAAAACACAGAAAACAATTGCAACTATTTTTCTGCAGATTTATTTACAAATCCAACTTTATTAAGCGGCCAGTACCGGAATCCTGCTTTGGCCAGAATTGTCTCTTTCTTTACATACGTGTTATCCCAGTATCTGGAATCCAGACTATTGTTCCGGTTATCCCCCATTACAAAATAACTATCTTCCGGAACTTCATAAGGTCCGAAGCTTCCTGCCATCTCTTCCGGGCAGAAGCTTACCGCCTGTGTCTGCTCTTTTCCATCAATGTAAATCTTCCCGTCTTTCACGGTAACTGTCTCTCCTGGCAGTCCGATCACGCGCTTGATAAAAATCTTGGACGGATCATCTGGATATTTGAAGATTACAATGTCATATCTCTCTGGATCATCTTTGATATATGCCAGACGGTTTCCCAGCACACGGTCTCCTTTCATAATCGTATTCTGCATAGATTCCGACGGAATCACGGCATTGATATACACCAGTTTGTTCATTGCAAATACAACACAGAATATGATCAGAAATGTTTTCAGATAATCCCATACAGCCGCCATACCGGTCAGCTCTTCCTCTTCCTGCTTCTTTTCCTTTTTATTTTTCATATTTTTACACTCTCCCCTTTCATGTAGCACATACGCGATCTTTTTCACACATTTTTACGTTCTCCCCACGCTTCACACATATAGCTTCATATAGTTTATGAAAGTTTTAATATAACCCCATCCGGACTGAATGCCACTTCATTGCCCTCATTAATCTCTTTCTGATAAAGTTCCGCATCCGGAATCTCTAACTGAATCTCTTCTTCACTTTTCAGCTTCAGAAGGGTTACTTTAGCCATTGGTTCTACCCCGTCCGGTCTTCCTTCACATCCAAAATCCGGTTCATCAATTCTCATCACCAGATATCTCATATCCAGGATATCTACTGTCTGCGCATCTAATTTTCCATCAAAGAACTTATCCAGTACTCTCCGAAAGACTTCATTCTCTTTTGCCGCCAGCGCAAACAACGTCATTGACGAACGCAGTTTCAGATCATCAGGCCATCCCATGACTCTGGTTGCATCATCTGATTCCAGTTGCAAAAGTGCCTCTGAACTCTCTCTTAAATGTGCATTTGTCACTGCGTTTTCTATATATGCTTTAGCTTCTTCATAGTCTTCAATAGCGTAGTACATTGCAGTACCGCTACTCCCCAGCCCCTGAATCTGCGGAAAAATGTACCACATCCAGCAACTTCTCTTATGTCCACTCTTAATCTCTGCAAGAGCTGTCTTAAATTCTGACTCCTGCGCTTTGATAAACCTCTCTAGATTATTCTCTCTCATTCTTTTTTTGAACCTCCAGTCCATACATCTGTCTGTACGCTGCTTCTTTTCCAATACAGTTTTTATAACAACATCTTTTTTTATTTTAGCATACCTTTCTATATTATGTATACATCAAATCATCCGACATCTATAGAATAACCGGAACACAAAAAGCAGAAACTGTTTTTTACACCAGCTTCCGCTTTTCTTACTTTTATTACTTAATCTGTAGGATATGAAGATTCCTTATATTTTTCCAGACTTTTTAAACAGCATATGAAATCCCCCCTTCTTCTTACCGGCAGAAAAATTTTCTTGCATTTTCCGATATGCCAGACTATAATAACGATTGAACAAAGTTTTTTATAAACAGGGGGGAGCTGGAGAAAACCGGCTGAGAGGAAGCGTAATTCCGTTTCGACCCTTTACCTGATTTGGATAATGCCAACGGAGGGATTCATACCATGTATTGATTTGACAGAGATGCCCCCGCATCTCTTCTTTTTTACTTTTTGTACCCTCCATCCGCTTTATGAATGAAGGGTATTTTTTTATGAAAGGAATGTTTATTTATGACACACACAACTTTATCATCAGACTCTTCACGGACAAGACGACTGGCTCTTGCCGGTGTATTTACGGCTCTTGCCATCGTCGGAAGTTTCTTAAGCTTTCCGGTTGCAGGCAGTAAATGTGCACCTGTACAGCATATTATTAATATCCTGGCAGCAGTCACGTTAGGGCCCTGGTACAGTGTAGGAATTGCATTTTGTGCCAGCCTGTTACGAAATCTGCTTGGTCTTGGCAGCATGATGGCTTTTCCCGGAAGTATGGTTGGAGCACTTTGCTGTGGACTTGTATACTCCATTTGCCACAAGCTCAGCCTGACTTGTCTTGCAGAGGCACTCGGCACAGGAATTCTTGGCGGCCTGGCTGCTTATCCTGTTGCAGTATATATTATGGGAATCACTCCTGCCGGGATCTTCGTCTATGTAGTTCCATTTCTGATTTCTACTATTGCAGGAAGCATTCTTGCATTTCTGCTGATTACAGCGCTGAACAAAAGCGGCGTAATGGCTATGATAAAAACGACTCGTTAAGAGTTGTTTAGAAACGGTACATTGGGGACACCACCTTGTACCGCATACACAAGTATCAGATTTTCCCATCTGATATAGGCGTCAGTAATTTCATAGTTCTTTTATGAACCTCAGATCTGTGTAGAGAAATGTTTCCCTGCATCGAAATCTATGTGTTTTTGCTGACGCATTATAACCTTATATTTAATTTTTTAACGGAGGCAAACACATGAGAAATTACACAACACAGATGGATGCTGCAAGAAAAGGAATTGTCACTCCTGAAATTGAGATTGTAGCAAAAAAAGAAAACATGACAACAGAAGCACTTATGAAACTTGTTGCAGAAGGCAAGGTTGCAATCTGTGCCAACAAGAATCACGCCAGCCTTGATCCGGAGGGTGTCGGAAGCATGCTCCGTACCAAGATCAATGTAAACCTTGGTGTATCCCGCGACTGTAAGGATTACAATATTGAAATGGAAAAAGTTATGAGCGCTGTAAATCTTGGTGCTGAAGCCATCATGGATTTATCGAGCCACGGTAACACACAGCCATTCCGCCAGAAACTGACACATGAATGTCCTGCTATGATCGGTACTGTTCCTGTATACGACAGTGTCATCCACTATCAAAGAGATCTTGCAACTCTGACTGCGCAGGACTTCATCGACGTTGTCCGTCTTCACGCAGAAGATGGCGTGGACTTTGTCACACTTCACTGCGGAATTACACGTAAAACGATTGAACAGATAAAAAAACACAAACGTAAAATGAATATTGTAAGCCGTGGCGGAAGTCTTGTATTTGCATGGATGTGTATGACCGGAGAAGAAAATCCTTTCTACGAACACTATGATGAGATTCTCGATATCTGCGAAGAATATGATGTTACTATCTCCCTTGGTGATGCATGCCGCCCTGGATGTCTGGCCGATGCTACCGATGTATGCCAGATTGAAGAACTGGTGCGTCTTGGAGAACTTACAAAACGTGCATGGGACCACAATGTACAGGTAATGGTAGAAGGACCGGGACATGTACCGCTTGATCAGGTTGCTGCCAACATGAAAGTACAGCAGAGTATCTGCATGGGTGCTCCGTTCTATGTACTTGGCCCTCTTGTTACGGATATTGCTCCAGGTTACGATCACATCACATCCGCTATCGGTGGTGCAGTTGCTGCTATGAATGGTGCTGCATTCTTATGTTATGTAACACCTGCAGAACATCTGGCGCTTCCTAATGTAGATGACGTAAAACAGGGGATCATTGCTTCCAAGATTGCTGCCCATGCTGCCGACATCGCCAAAGGTGTTCCCGGAGCACGTGATATTGATGATAAAATGGCTGAAGCACGTCAGAAACTTGACTGGGACGCACAGTATGCCTGTGCATTAGACCCTGAAACAGCCAAAGCCATCCGTGACAGCCGAAGCCCGGAAGATGATCATAGTGATACCTGCAGTATGTGCGGAAAATTCTGTGCAGTCAGAAGTATGAATAAAGCTTTGGCCGGAGAATATATTGATATTCTGTAATTCTTGGGATTTAATTTATTAACTGGAGAAGCGGCCTCTCAGTCCTTGAAGGAAACAATGGATAAGGATTATTGTTTCCTTCAAGTCGTGACTGGCTGTGGATGTTAATAAATGAAATGCCCGGAAGTCCAACCCGGTGGAAGCCACTACGGTTACGCATTTGCCATTTAATTTGTAAGGCATTCGACACCCACGGAATAAAAAGTAGAAAGCCGTTCCAATGAATGTGAAGAAGGTGTTGGAAATAGTTAAGCGTCAAAATTATGCGTTGGGTTTTCGAAATTTGCCTGTTTGAGCCGAATGGCGAGTTGCAAATTTCGGAAGCCCGTTTTTAGCATAATTTTGACGCTTAACTATTTCCCACCGACGGAACCTGAACAGGAACGGCTTCCTGCTTTTTATGCAGGTCCGGGTAGTCATGCCTTCTAAATTAAATCCCAATACACTTACATTGAAATCCACCCAAATGCATTTGCTACCGAACTGACCAGAATAATAATAGCAAAGATTGGGCACAGATACTTGATCATTACGACAAATATCTTCTTTCTGCGGAATTTACTTTCCCCATGCCGGATTTCTTCTTCCATACGATCCACACCAACTACTTTAGATACAAATAAACTTGTCATCAACGCAGCAATCGGCATCATTACAGAATTGGTAAGGAAGTCAAAGAAGTCCAGGAACTGCATTCCGATAATCTTTACGAATGATAATGGTCCATATCCAAGGCATGACAATGTTCCGAGAATAATCATAATGAATCCCACAATAACTGTGGATTTCTTACGGCTCCATTTCAATTCGTCTTCTACTGTAGAAACTGCACTTTCTGTTAATGCGATAGAACTCGTAACAGCAGCAAATAATACAAGTAAAAAGAACAGGATTCCTGCAAACGTTCCAAATCCCATGCTGTCAAATACCTTTGGAATTGTAATAAACATTAATGACGGACCTGCCTGCAGCGTATCCGGATCTCCACCAGAGAATGCAAATACAGCCGGAATAATCATCAGACCAGCCATAATTGCAATTGCAGTATCAAATACTTCAACATTCCTTGTCGAATCTTCGATGGACGTGTCTTTTTTCATGTAAGAGCCAAATGTGACCAAAATACCCATAGCAATTGACAGAGAATAGAACATCTGTCCCATGGCTGTTACAACCGTCATCCATGAAAAGTTTTTAGGATTTGGTACAAGGAAGTATTTCACACCAGCCAGCGCACCCGGTCTTGTCACCGAATAGATTGCAATGATCACAGACAGTACCACCAATATCGGCATCATAAACTTGGAAACGCGTTCAATTCCATTACGGACACCCGCATAGATAATGATCAATGTGAACATACAGAAAACAATAAAGCATATTTCCGTAGAAAGACCATTGGATATAAAGTTTGAAAAATATCCATCTTCTGCTAATTTTGCGCCATTCCCTTTCAAGTATTCTACAAAATATTTAATTACCCATCCACCGATGACAGAATAATACGGTACGATCAACACAGGAATAATTGCATTGATCCATCCACCGAACGACAACCATCCGGCCTTTTTGCCAAAGGCTTTAAACGCACCAACCGGACTCTTTCTTGTCATACGTCCAAGAGCTGATTCCGCAACGATCATTGTATAACCAAATGTCAGCGCAAGCAGAATGTAGATCAGGAGGAATATACCTCCACCATATTTTGCGGCCAGATAGGGGAATCTCCAGATATTTCCCAGACCGACGGATGCGCCTGCCGCAGACAGAACGAATCCTATTTTTCCTGAAAAGGAACTTCTGTTATTTTTTTCTTTTTCCATTTCTCTTTCAGTTCCGATTTTCCATGATTACAATCAATCAGAACTTTCCCTCTTTCTTATCAGATTATATTATCAGACATTGATTATTCTTATATGCCAGACGATTTATTTTATCACATTTACGCAGTGAAGTCACTATTAATTTACAGATATTGCATTTGAAAAAGATCCCCGTCAAATGACGGAGATCTTTTTCAAATCATTTTATGTATTTTATTTATCGTATTCGTTCATCCACTTGATCAGTTCTACACAGTAGTCATCGTGTCTGTCTACAAATGTTGTATGTCTTGCTCTCTCCCAGAGAATCCATTTCGTATCCGGGATCTCGTCTGCCATAGTCTTTGCAACTAATGGTGAACAAAGATCAGAGATACCACTCATGATCAGTGATGGAACTTTAATCTCATGAAGCCTGTCGATATATTCAAAATCTTTCAGTGTACCGGATGGAACGAATTCGTTCGGTCCCCATCCATACAGATAAGCTTCTCCACCGGATTTCTTAGGTCTTGTACAGCACTCCGGAAGATCTTCTCTCCAGTAATTGCAGTATCTGTCCATATAGTTATCTACAGCTTTCAGATAAGCTTCTCCTGTGAAGTCATTACGCTCCAGGGCATCGTTGATCGCTGCTTGATCTTCTTCTGTCATCATCTTGATTCTGCGCATTCCTTCTCTTGCCCACAGGCTGCTGCTTGGATGACCGGAAGAAATGATGAATGATTTTACACCTTTTGCTCCACGTTCAATCGCATATGCAATCTGCATCATACCGCCCCATGACTGGCCAATGATATGGCATTCATCCAGTCCGAGGTGTTCTCTTAATGCATCCAATTCATCCAGCCAAAGATCCTGTGTCCACATCTCCGGATGTCCATCCAGGTAAGATTTACCGCAACCCAACTGATCATACATAATGATCATACGATCATCATCATCTGCAACATTATCCAGTACTTCAAAATAGTTATGTGTAGATCCAGGTCCGCCATGTAAGCAGATCAGCGGAGCTTTTCCGTTATCTTTCTGTTCTCCAACGATTCTGTAATATGTCTGATAGCCGTGGAAAGGCATATATCCTTCTGTTATTTTTGCCATTTTATCTATTCTCCTTTTCTTAAAAGATGCCGCAGACCGCTGGTCCGCGGCATTTTTTTATTATAATTTTCTGACACCCCTTGTCAGTTAAATTTTCTTATGAGTAAGTAAAGTTACTTACTTGCAGCTTTTTCTATGTACTTTAGAAGTATTAGATAGCTCTTGTGTATTCTTTCAGCCATTCTCTTTCTTCATCAGTCAGATATGGACCAACCTTCTCGTAGCAGGCTTTGTGATAATCATTCAGCCATTCTTTCTCTGATCTTGTCAGTTCTTCCGGATCGATACCATCAAGGTCGATTGGTACGAAGTTCAGAGTCTCAAAGTGCATGAACTGTCCATATTTATTCTTCTCACCGTTTACAGTAAGCAGGTTGTTCTCGATACGGATACCAAAATCTCCTTCTTCATAGATTCCCGGCTCATCTGTAATTACCATACCAGGCTCAAACTGATGATGTTCGTTCTTAGAAGGAACGATGTACCAGCGGAATCCTGTTGGCGGCTCGTGGATACTTCCAAGATATCCGAAACCATGTCCGGTTCCGCACTGGAAGTCTTTGTTCATATCCCAGATTGGCTGTCTTGCCAATACATCCAGAGACCATCCGTGGTTACCATAGAGGAAGTTTGCTGCGCTTAAGTGCTGCATTGCTCTGTATACAGCTGTGTAATATTTCTTCAGTTCCGGTGTGATATGTCCCAGTACTGTTGTTCTGGTAATATCAGTAGAACCTTCATAATATCCGCCGCCTGTATCGCTCAGAAGCATACCGCCTTCTTTTAATACAACGTCTGTCTCTTTAGACGGTGCATAATGCATCATTGCAGCGTGCTCACCGAAAGCCTGCAGAGGTTCGAATGAGTCACGGATATATCCTTCCTGTTCTGCACGCAGAGCTGTCAGTTTATCTGAAGCAGAAAGCTCTGTAATCTCCATCTTGTCATAATTTTTCTTAACCCAGTAAATGAACTTCGTCAGTGCAATACTGTCTTTCAATTCTGCATTTTTGATATTTTCAATCTCAACAGCATTCTTAATTGCTTTCATCAAGATAGTCGGATTAGCTCCTTCTACTACCTTACATGGAAGACTCTTATACAGTGCATAGTTCATCTTCATCGGGTCAATCAGTGCAACCTCATCTGCACCAATCTTCTTAGCATCTTCGTAAATATCATTGTATGGATGAATGTTGACATTATTCTTTGCCATCTCTTCTCTGATGCGGTCATTCAGTTTGCTGTCATCGATATACAGATCTACACTGTCTTTACGTACGATCACATAGTCCAGTACCAATGGGAAGAAGTCAATATCATCTCCTCTGAAGTTCAGAAGCCATGCGTTATCATCCAGAGACGCAATCAAATGTACCGTTGCTCCGTATTCAGCCATCTTCTCACGAACTCGTTTCAGCTTGGATGCAACATTCTCTCCTGTGTATTTGTCTTCCAGGAAGAAACAAGGTTTCTTAGAAAGAGACGGGCGATCTTCCCAGATCTGGTCGATCAGATCTACTTCATATTCGATCGTGATATTCTTTGCGCCCAATACTTCTTCATATTCCTGTCCTTCTCCCATAGAAAGAACACGGCCGTCAAATGCGACTTTACCGCCTTCCGGGATCTTCTGGGCAAGCCATTCTGTTGTAGATGGAGTATCATCAACAAACATCTTCATCAGGCGGACACCACTGCCTTCCATCTCGGTCAGTGCCTGTGTGAAATATCTTCCATCTGTCCACAGACCTGCGTCATCTTTTGCGATTACAGCTGTTCCGTAGGAACCACTGAATCCAGTGATGAACTTTCTTGCTTTGAAATGCTCTCCTACATACTCACTTTGATGGAAATCTGCAGTTGGCACAACATATGCATCGATATTCTGCTCTGCCATCAGTGCGCGAAGCTTTTCAATACGCTTTGCTACTTCTGTCATTTTGTTTTCCTCCTTAGCTACGTAATCTTTCCTCTTCTGCCAGTAAAACATATTTCCCCATCGGCATCTGATTTATAGACTACGCTCTATATCTGGTTAAAATTATAACACTTTCGCGAAATGTTGCAACACTAAAAGCAATTATTTTATCTTTTTTTCGAAATTTTTCACAAAATTTATATACAGAAAACTTTAATGAAAAATATTTTCTGCATATTCAGATTGCATCCGCAGAACCTGCCAACGGTAGCTTCTTCCGAATGCATGACAAAAAAGAGACAACCAAAACTGATTGTCTCTTTTTTATCATTTTTCAAAAATTAATCCTGAGCAATGATTTCTTTTTTGTTGTATGAACCACAAGCCTTGCATACTCTGTGAGGCATCATTAATTCGCCACACTTGCTGCATTTTACCAGGTTTGGTGCGCTCATTTTCCAGTTTGCTCTTCTTTTGTCTCTTCTTGCTTTAGAAGATTTATTCTTTGGACAAATTGACATAGGTTACACCTCCTTAAAATTCTTAAATACATCACGGATAACTGACATTCTAGGGTCGAGCCCCGTATCTTCACAGTTACAGGTACCTTTATTCAGGTTCTGACCACATACGTTGCAAATACCTTTACAGTCTTCGCTGCATAGAATTTTCGTCGGCCACCCTACCAATAACTCGTTGTAGACCAATTGTTCTACATCTAAGCTATATCCGTCAATATAGTTATTCTCGTCTAAATCTTCTGACTGATCATATGCATCTGACTCTGTATCAATCTTATGCTTGAAGTCAAGTGTCACCTTCACTTCTACATCTTCCAGACATCTGTCACATGGTGCAACTGATGTAATCTCAGCTTTACCAGTCACTTCCAACTTGCGGTCACCTGCATATTCTACAGACAATTCAAGTGGTGTCTTCTCTGTAATTGCATAATCTCCCATCTCAGACTTGAAACAAGTCATTTCAATCGGAACAGATTCATGTATTGCTTTATGCTGCTCAGACAGAACGTCGGATAGGTTTAATATCATAGTATCGTCTCCTATTCACACACTAGACTATTATATCATGTAAAATTATTTTGTCAACAGAAATTTACATTCTTTTAGTCATTTAGTCTTAAACTAATTTTGCTGTTTCACGAGCAATAGCTAACTCTTCGTTTGTAGGAAGGACAATTACTTTTACTTTTGATTCTGGTGTAGAAATTACGGTTGTCTCTCCGTGAACATTCTCATTCTTTTCTTCGTCGAGCTCTACGCCAAGATATCCAAGGTAATCACAGATGTCTTTTCTGAGGTCCGGAGCATTCTCTCCAACACCGGCTGTAAATGTGATTGCATCTACACCGTTCATTGCTGCTGTATAAGATCCGATATATTTTGCAACACGGTATTTGTAAGTATCCATTGCAAGCTGTGCTCTTTCGTTTCCGTCAGCAGCTGCCTGTCTTACATCACGGAAGTCAGAAGACACACCGCTGATTCCAAGAAGTCCTGACTTTTTGTTCAGGATATTCAGCATCTCATCTACGCTGATATCTTCATGATTGCAGATGAACTGAAGAACTGCAGGATCAACATCTCCACTACGTGTTCCCATAACAAGTCCTTCCAAAGGAGTAAGTCCCATACTTGTGTCTACGCATTTTCCACCGATAGATGCGGAGATACTTGCACCATTACCAATGTGGCATACAATAACCTTTGCATCTTCTTTTCCAAGAAGTTTTACAGTTTCACCAGATACGAACATATGGCTTGTTCCGTGGAAACCATATCTTCTGATGCTGTATTTCTCATAATATTCATATGGGATTGCATACATAGCTGCTTTCTTTGGAATATTCATACCAAATGCTGTATCGAATACTGCTACATTCGGTTTGCCAGGCATTGCTTTTTCGCAAGCTTCAATACCGATCAGGTTTGCAGGGTTATGAAGAGGTCCGAGGTCGAAACAGTCACGAACAACTTTCTTCACGTCTTCTGTTACAAGTGTTGCATCACTGTAAATAGTACCTGCATGCAGTACACGGTGTCCGATTGCTGTAATCTCATCCGCACTTTCGATCACACCATGCTCTTTATCCTGTAAAGCATCCAGTACTAACTGTACTGCTACACCATGATCTGGCATTGCCTGCTCTACAACATATTTATCTTTTCCTGTTGGTTTGTGTGTTAATACAGATCCATCGGCTCCGATTCTTTCACAGATACCTTTTGCAAGAACGCTCTCGTTCTCCATGTCGATCAACTGATATTTTAAAGATGAACTTCCGCAGTTCATTACTAATACTTTCATATTATTTCTCCTCTTACTTTATCTCTTACTGATTCTGGCACTGAACTGCTGTGATTGCAACAACACCTTCAATATCCTTAGCACTGCATCCTCTTGAAAGGTCGTTAACAGGTGCTGCGATTCCCTGTGTCATTGGTCCGTAAGCTTCTGCTTTTGCAAGACGCTGAACAAGTTTGTATCCAATGTTACCTGCATCAAGGTTAGGGAAGATCAGAGTATTGGCTTTTCCTGCAACCTGGCTTCCTGGTGCTTTAGCTGCTCCAACAGAAGGAACAAGTGCTGCATCAAGCTGCATCTCTCCGTCTAACATAAGATCCGGATTCTCAGCTTTTGCGATCTTAACAGCTTCCTGTACTTTTGTTACGTCATCGTGTTTTGCACTTCCCATTGTTGAGTAAGAAAGCATAGCAACTCTTGGATCAGCACCAACGAGCTGTTTGAAGCTTTCTGCTGAAGACTGAGCGATTGCTGCAAGCTCTTCGGATGTAGGATTCTGGTTCAGTCCGCAGTCAGCGAATACAAATGTTCCGTTCTCTCCCATGTCGCAGTCAGGTACTACCATAACAAAGAATGCAGATACAAGCTTTGTTCCTGGTTTTGTCTTCAGGATCTGAAGGCATGGACGAAGTGTGTCAGCTGTAGAGTGGCATGCTCCGGATACCATTCCGTCTGCATCTTTCATCTTAACCATCATTACACCATAATATAAGTAATTAGTAAGAAGAATCTCTCTTGCCTGCTCTTCTGTCATTCCTTTTTTCTTTCTCAGTTCAACAAGTGTTGCTACATATTCGTCTGTCTTCTCATATGTAGCAGGGTCTACGATTGTAGCTCCTGTGATGTCGAAATCCCCTTTATTCTTAGCGATCTCTTCTTCGCTTCCGATCAGGATCAGGTTAGCCGTTCCTTCTTTTAAAATTGCCTCTGCTGCCTCATAAGTTCTGATGTCTTCGCTCTCTGGAAGAACGATTGTTTTTTTACAACTTTTTGCTTTTGCTTTGATTTCATCTATAAATCCCATGATAAATAGACTCCTTTCCAAATATTTTTCTCAGTATTTTCATTATAATACAAAGAACCCCTGTGGACAAGGGTTCTTCCTGTAATCTTATGTCTCTTTTTGCGTACAATGTACAATATCCGTTATATTTTGCTTCTGATATATTACATTTTCACGACATTATAATTGAAAAACGTGACTTACGATCGCAAAATACACACTGATCGTACTGATATCAACCAATGTAGAAATCAAAGGCGTTGCCATGATCGCCGGATCCAGCCCAATCTTTTTCGCAACCAATGGCAATGTACATCCAACCACTTTCGCAATCAGTACGGTACATGCCATAGTAAGTCCAATGGTAAACGCCATGGTGGCATCTCCCTGGCCCATCAGCATAATTCGGATTCCATTCACTACCGATAAGATAATGCTGATACAGAATGCAATTCGGATCTCTTTCCAGATCACCTTAAACAGATCAGAAAATTCAATCTCTCCAACTGCCAGCCCACGAATCACCAGTGTCGAGCTCTGTGATCCACAGTTTCCACCGGTTCCGGTAAGCATCGGAACAAATCCCGCAAGCTGCGGCATCAGTGCCAGTGCATTTTCATAGCTGTTCATGATCATCTGTGTTACGGTTGCAGACAGCATCAAAAACAGCAGCCACGGAATACGACTCTTTACATGTTCAAATATCGATGTCCCGAAATACGAATCTTCATTCGGATTGACACCAGCCATGATACTGATATCTTCCGTTGTCTCCTCCTGTAATACCTGCATGGCATCATCAACCGTTACGATACCCACCATGCAATTTTCATGATCCACGATTGGCAGTGCGATCAGTCCATACTTGGTAATGGTATTTGCCACATCTTCCTGATCGTCTGTTGTACGTGCATACAGCATATTGGTATCCATGATCTCTTCTATTGTCTTGGATTCACTGCTTGTCAGCAATTCTTTTACATCAACCTGACCGATCAGATGGCGCTGTTCTGTAACATAACAGGTATAGATTGTCTCACGGTTCAGCCCAACCTGGCGGATCTTCAGGATCGATTCTGCAACCGTCATTTCTCTGCGAAGCGCAATATAATCTACATTCATCACGCTTCCGGCACTGTCTTCCGGATATTGTAACAGTTGATTGATCTGTTGACGCTTTTCTTCATCTGTAACCATCAGAAGTCTGTCCACTACATTGGCAGGCATCTCTTCCAACACATCAACGGTATCATCCAGATACATTTCCTCCATGATCTCTTCAAGCTCGGAATCCGTCAGTGCATTGATCAGGTCCTCTCGCGTATCACTGTCCATATAAGAAAATGTCTCTGCAGCTTCTTCTTTTGCAAGCAAACGGAATACCAGCACCATATGCTTCTGATCAAACTCTTCCAGAATCTCCGCAAGGTCTACAGGATACATATTTGTTTCCAGTTCTTCTTTCAGTTCTTTATATTCTCTCGCATCCAGCATGTCTTTGATACGTTCTTCAGTCAGCTCTTCTCTGTCTTCTACGTAATCAATATCATCATCTTCTCGCTGTCCGTCCTCCAGGGACTGTTCCTCATTCATCTTCTCTTCCATAACAATATGCATCCTCCTTTCTTCGAATTTTGCTGGGTAAACATCCCATTTGCGTACCCCACTATTGTATAGTATAATCAACTCCAGAATGTTATACAAGGAGATTCTTATGAAAACTGTTGGACTTATCACAGAATACAATCCATTTCACAATGGACATCTTTATCATATAGAAAAAGCAAAAGAACTGACCGGTGCCGACCGGGTTATAGTCATCATGAGCGGCGACTATGTGCAACGTGGAACTCCCGCCGTTCTTTCCAAGCATTCAAGGGCACATATGGCCCTTTTAAACGGTGCATCTGTTGTGCTTGAACTTCCGGTCTGTTATTCCTGCGCAAGTGCAGAATTCTTTGCAAAGGGTGCAGTATCTGTCTTAGACGGTCTTGGCTGTATAGATGCGCTTTGTTTTGGGAGTGAATGTGGTAATCTGGAACATTTAACATCCATCGCACACCTTCTGTCTGCCGAACCAGAAACCTACCGTCACCATCTCCAGAGTTCATTAAAAAATGGCATGTCTTTTCCGGCAGCAAGATGTCACGCTCTCGAAAAAATGACTGGCGATGCCTATGCTTCACAGATTCTTTCTGATCCCAATAATATACTGGGAATTGAATATCTGAAAGCTCTTAAAGAACTGAACAGTCCGATTGTTCCATTTACCTTAAAAAGAGAATTTTCCGGATATCATGACACAGAACTTCATGACTGCTCCAGTTCTGCTTCTGCAATCCGAAAAGTCTTGATGAATATTCCGGCATCCCCGTACCTGCCGAAAAACATATCCGCACAGCTAAGCGAGCAATTACCACCCGGTTCTTTATCTATTATACAGAATGAATGGAACTTTTCCTGTCCTGTGGAAGCAGATGATTTTTCACTGTTGTTAAAATACCGCCTGCTGAGCGAACCCCATGAATCTCTTTGCAAATACCAGGATGTATCTGAAGAGCTTTCCAACCGGATCATCCGGAACCGGAATCAGTTTCGCTCTTTCGGACAATTCTGCACCCTTTTAAAAACAAAAGAACTGACTTACAGCCGTATCAGCAGAAGTTTACTGCATATTCTGCTATCCATAACCACAGAAGATATGCATGCATACCAGGACAATTCCTGTTCATATGCGCGTATTCTTGGTTTCCGAAAAGAACATACCGATGTCTTACGCGCGATGAAAGATCATGCTTCCATACCGATCATTACCAAACTAGGCAAATCAGCATCTCTTTTGTCACCGGAAGCTTCACGTATGTTGAACCAGACTTCTTTTGCTTCCGACCTGTACGAAAGTGTTATCTCCGATAAATTCGGCATACCGTTCACAAGCGAACAGCAAAAGCAGATTATACGTGTATAGTACTTCGACATATGATATTTTCTACGTTTTCCTTTGCATACTTTTGTATACAAAAACATGCGGCGTATGACGAAATATCTTCTTCCTGCGAATGGAAGCTGAACTTATTTCATCATGCGCCGCACATTTTATTATACATTACATGGATTTATTTTTAATTTTTGAAACTATGTACAGGAGCCGGAATTCTTCCTTTTCTATTTACAAATGCACTACAATCATATTCGTTAACAGGAATGATCGGAGCATATCCCAGCAGTCCGCCAAATTCGGCAGTCTCTCCTACATCTTTTCCGATAACCGGGATCAGACGTACAGCTGTTGTCTTCTGATTCACCATACCGATTGCCATCTCATCTGCAATAATTCCCGAAATAGTTGAAGCTGTTGTCTTACCTGGAATTGCAATCATGTCAAGTCCTACCGAACATACACATGTCATTGCTTCGAGTTTTTCGATCGTAAGAGCACCCATCTCTACTGCATCGATCATGCCTTTATCTTCACTGACAGGAATGAACGCACCACTTAAGCCGCCTACATAAGATGAAGCCATGACGCCGCCTTTTTTCACCTGATCATTCAGCATAGCAAGTGCTGCTGTTGTTCCCGGTGCTCCAACACGCTCCAGACCAATTTCTTCCAGGATCTCAGCCACACTGTCTCCTACTGCCGGAGTCGGTGCCAGTGACAGATCGATAATTCCGAACGGAATGCCAAGTCTCTTCGATGCCTCTCCCGCAACAAGCTGTCCCACACGAGTTACCTTAAAAGCAGTCTTTTTGATTGTTTCGCATAATTCTTCAAAACCTTTGCCACGTACCTGTTCAATTGCATGTTTTACAACTCCCGGTCCACTGACACCTACATTGATCACTGCATCTCCTTCTGTCACACCGAGGAACGCTCCCGCCATAAACGGATTATCATCCGGTGCATTACAGAATACCACAAGTTTTGCACATCCCAGAGAATCATTTTCTTTTGTTGCTTCTGCTGTTTCCTTAACAATCTCACCACACAGACGCACCGCATCCATATTGATTCCCGTCTTTGTAGAACCTACGTTGATGGAACTGCAGATTCGATCCGTACATGCGAGTGCCTGTGGTACAGAACGGATCAGATTCTCATCACTCTTTGTCATAGACTTTGACACCAGTGCCGAATATCCGCCGATAAAATTCACTCCGACTTCTTTTGCCGCTTTGTCCAATGTCTTTGCAATTGTCACAAAGTCTTCCGGACTCTTACATGCAGCACCGCCAATCAGCGCCACTGGTGTAATAGAAATTCGTTTGTTTACAATCGGAATACCGAATTCCTGTTCAATCTCTTCTCCGGTCTTTACAAGATCTTTTGCAACCGTAGTGATCTTGTTGTAAATATTTTCATTTAATTTATCAAGGTCTGCATCTATGCAATCCAACAGGCTGATTCCGAGAGTGATCGTACGTACATCCAGATTTTCCTCAGCAATCATCTGATTTGTCTCATATACTTCATATCTGTTTATCATGTGTTTTTTCCTGCCTTTCAGTGATTTTACTTATAATCTGTGCATTTTTTCAAATATTTCTTCTCTCTGGCAGTGAATAGTAACACCAATAGAAGTTCCGATCTCTTCCAGTTCTTTTGAAACTACGGCTACTTCTTTACTGCAATTTGTCACATCAACAATCATCATCATGTTAAAGTATCCATCCACGATGGTCTGCGAAATATCAAGGATATTAATGTTAGTTCCTGCAAGATATTCACATACTTTTGCAATAATACCTACGGTGTCTTTTCCTACAACTGTAATTACACATTTCTTCATGATTTGTTTTCCTCCTGTTGTCTTCACATCGTTTCTTACATTTTTGCTTCATTCTTATAATGTAATGATATCAGATACCTGATCTCGTTTGGCTACCATCATCGGAATATCATCTCCTTTATAAGGATTGTCACCGATACTGATCTCCAGTTTGACCGTTTCGTATGCCAGTTCTTCGTAATTGTTCTCTTTACTCAGATGTCCCAGAACTACATATTGCAGGTCATCATGTAATATATCGCAAAGAAGCTTTCCAGACAGTTCATTGGAAAGATGTCCCCTGTCGCCCATTACCCTTCGTTTCAATGGATATGGGTAAGGTCCTACTTCCAACATATGTATGTCATGGTTTGCTTCCAGAACGACCGCATTCAGATCGCTCAGATGTTCTACGGTATAATCATCATATACCCCGAGATCCGTTGCAACTGCAACAGATTTTTTTTCATTTTCAATTCTGTAACCAGACGGTTCATTTGCATCATGGGAAATTGCAAACGGATCTATATTCAATGTTCCAAGTGAAAATGAATGATCTATCTCTATCTCATGTAAAAGGCCTTCCGGAAGTTTTCCGAGACTTTTACAATTCCTGATTCCTTCAATGGTTCCGGGCGTTGCATAGATTGGAATCTCATACTTTCTGCTGAACACACCAAGTCCCTGAATATGATCTACATGTTCGTGTGTGATCAGTATTCCCTCCAGCTCATCACCTTTTATCTCCAACTTTGATAATCCTTCTTCGATTCTTTTCTTGCTGATTCCTGTATCGACCAGAAGATGTGTCTGATCATCTCCTACATAAATACAATTTCCACTGCTTCCACTCGCAATGCTGCATAATCTCATACTAAATAATATCTGCCTTTCCTATAAATCTTCCACGATCTTATTCAGCTGGATCTTTGTCTCTTCAAACTGTCCGCTGTTATCGATCACCCGGTCACAATGACGCATGAACAGATCTTTCGGAAGCTGTGCTTCAAAAATCTGATCGACCTTGCTGTCTTCATATCCTCTTGCGTATTTTAAACGTTTTCTTCTGATAGAATCCTCTACATACACATACCAGAGTTCATCACAAATTTCCTCATAATGATCTTCTATCAGAAGTGCGCCTTCTATCAGCATCAGATTCGTATTCTTGCGTTCTTCTCTTGTGATCTTTTTCTGAATCTCTTCTTTTACCCTCGGATGTACAATTCCATTTAACACAGAAAGTTCAACTCTGTCGGCAAATACAATGTCAGAAAGCTTCGCACGATCCAGTTCACCTTTTTCATCCAGGATTTCATTCCCGAAATGAGCCACAATTTCATCAAAGCATTCTGTTCCTTTTTTCTGTAGTTTCTTTCCTACTTCATCCGTCATACAAATAGTCGCACCATACTTATTATTCAGATATTCCAGAATCTGTGTCTTTCCTGCGCCTACTCCTCCGGTAATTCCTATAATCTTCATCTTTCACACCTCTTATTTTGCTTCGTACCAGTTATCTCCTGTATGCATATCTATCTCAAGCGGTACTTTTAATTCTGCCGCATGTTCCATTTCTTCTTTCAAGATATTCTGAACCTCATCCAGCTCCGGCTCATACGCCTCGATCAAAAGTTCATCATGTACCTGTAATACAAGTCTTGATTTCATCTTCTGGTCTTTCAGTCTCTGATTCACCCGGATCATTGCAATCTTGATGATATCAGCTGCTGCTCCCTGAATCGGTGAATTCATTGCCACACGCTCACCGAACGAACGCTGCATGAAGTTGCTGGAAGAAAGCTCTGGTACCGGTCTGCGTCTTCCAAAGAGCGTCACCACATAACCTTCTTCTTTGGCATGCGTTACTGCATGATCCAGAAACGTCTTAATTCCCGGATAGGTTGCAAAATAATCATCAATATATTTTGCAGCTTCTTTACGTGTAATACTTAAATCCTGGCTTAATCCGAACGAACTGATTCCGTACACGATACCAAAATTTACAGCCTTTGCATTTCGCCTCTGCTGAGGAGTTACTTCATCAAACGGTATATGAAATACCTGTGATGCCGTAATCCGATGGATATCACTCTGTTCCTTGTATGCCTGGATCAGATGCTCATCTCCTGAGCAATGTGCCAGAACACGAAGTTCAATCTGCGAATAATCGGCATCCACAAATCGATATCCTTCTTCCGGAATAAATACTTTACGGATCAGACGTCCAAGTTCCATCCTTACCGGAATATTCTGAAGATTCGGTTCAGTACTGCTGATTCTTCCGGTCGCCGTAATCGTCTGGTTAAATTTTCCATGAATCCGCCCATCATCCTGAATATAATTCGCCAGCCCGTCTGCATATGTGGACTTGAGTTTGGTATATTGACGATATTCCAGAATCTTTGCGACTACCGGATGTTCCGGTGCAAGCTTTTCCAGTACATCTGCCGCAGTCGAATAACCTGTCTTTGTCTTGCGCCCACCCGGGAGCTTCATATTTTCAAACAGTACAACTCCAAGCTGCTTTGGTGAATTAATATTAAATGTCTCACCTGCTTCTTCGTAAATTTCTTTTTCCAGTTCGGCAATTTTACCCGCGAGTTGATCGCCATACTGTTTCAAAGCATCCGCTTCTACACGGATTCCATTTTGTTCCATATCAAACAATGTGAATACCAACGGCATCTCAATATCCCGGAACAACGTATCCATCTTTGTATCCCGTAATTTCTGCCGCAGAACCTCTACCGACGCATAATTTACATAAGACTCATAGCAGGCTTTCATATCCTGATCGATCTTTTCATCAATCATCAGACCCAGATGTTCTCTTGCAACATCTTCCCATGTATAATTATTTTTAAGTGGATTCAAAAGATATGCAGCCACACTAACATCAAAGCAGTTTGCCTGATTCCGGATTGTTACCTGTTCCATAGACTCTTTTAAATGGAACATTGCATACGTTTCTGCCTTCTCAGCCACATCCGCAAGTTTTTTCAGTAACCATTCTCCGGTTATGTCTTTTTCAACTTTGATACAATAACTTTCCTCTTTTGAAAAGCACAGTCCGATACCTCCAAGTCCGGCCTGATCTGCAAACAACGGTAATACATTTTCCAGATCTTTGAAGATTACGGCGCCTATTGTACTTGCTTCTTCTGCCTGTACAAAGACTTTCTCCGCTTCTGATTTGGAAGTAATGATCTTAAATCCGTCCTCGACCTTGTTGGCCGGTGCCGAAACATCGAATCTGGAAAGAAGATTTTTAAATTCCAGTTTCTGGAAAAAGATATATGCTTCTTCCGTATATAGATTACCGAGCTTTGCTTCGGATAGTTCATACGGGAAATCAGCCTTTACATTGATCGTTGCCAGCTCTTTACTGAGCACCGCAAGATCCCAATGTTCACTTAAAGCCTTGGATGCTCTTGGCGGTTTCAGCTCATCCACATGTTCATGCGCTTCTTCAATCGAATGATACTGTGTAATGATCTTTGTCGCTGTCTTCTCCCCGATGCTTGGAACTCCTGGAATATTATCTGCCGTATCTCCCATCAGTGCCTTCAGATCAATAAATTCTTTTGGCGTCACCTGATAACGTTCTTCAACATCTTTAGCGTAGTAATCTTCAATTTCTGTCTTGCCCTGCTTAGTCTTCGGAATTCGGATTTTTACATGCTCTGTCGCAAGCTGCAGCAGATCGCGGTCTCCGGAAATAACGGTAACTTCCATACCCTCATTCTCACATCGATTGGATAATGTTCCAATCAGATCATCTGCTTCCAGGCCGGCACATTCAATCGTCTTAACCCCCATTGCGTGAAGCACTTCTTTGATCACCGGAACCTGCTGCCTTAACTCATCAGCCATCGGCTTTCTTGTTCCTTTATATTCTGCATACATCTTGTGTCTGAAAGTCGGGGCGTGAACATCGAATGCCACCGTCAGATATTCTGGTTTTTCTTCTTCCAGAAGTTTAAACATAATCGTTAGAAATCCATATATTGCATTTGTATGAAGGCCCTCGGCATTCGTCAGATCCGGCAGCCCGTAAAAAGCCCGGTTAAGAATACTGTGGCCGTCAATCAGAACAATTTTACTGCTCATTTTGTCTCTCCACCTAAATAGTTCATTTCTTATAAAATCACTATCTTACTATACACCAATTTGTGCCTTTTTAAAAGGTTAATTTTTCTCACTGATTTTCTTTCTACGGTTTCTTTTCATTTTTAGAAAAAGGGGATTGACAGACATTACATTTATAGTTATAATTTATTTTGTTGTGTAAGCAACATATATGCGGATATGGCGGAATGGCAGACGCACAAGACTCAAAATCTTGCGGAGGTGACTTCGTGTGGGTTCAAGTCCCACTATCCGCATTCAAAAAAACCAGTAAAATCAAGTGGTTTAGCGATTAGAGACATTTACTTTTCTTACTATTTTTGTTACTGTAGTTTCGTAAGAAGTAAATGTTTCTTTTTTATACTCTTCCAGCACATTCCATGAATTTACTCTTTTCTTCCATGGAACTCACATCGTATGTATAATTTTCTTCATTTACTTTTTCCGTATGACCCAACAAAGACGCTGCTACTGTTCCAGATACACCGGCACATTTCATATTAGAATTCAATGTTCTTCTGACAGCATGGATACTTTTCTTGTTATGGAATTCTGCTGTTGTTGTGTTATTAACTGCACAGTCTGATATTCTTGAAGCATACACTCTTCCCCTGTCATCTTGAAAAACATACTCGCCTAACCAGCCATTCTTAAATTCAAACTCTTTTACTTTTCTTAATACCCTTGCCATATCATCTGTCAATGGAATAACTCTGATTTTATCATTTTTCGTAGAAGAAATATAACGTTCCTTTTTCAAACGGCTATTCTTTATTCCAAACTTCTTAATGAACTGGGCGAATGATCATCTGAGTCGGCGAATTGTCGAGTCAGAACATGAAACTGTCCGTCAGCAATGGAATAAAGCTTCTCTTGAAAAGAGTGTATCAGAAATTCACGAACGGCAGCAGGACAAAGAAAAGCACACCTAAAGGCGTTTCTCCCTTAAGTGTGCTTCTATTATTCCCGTTAATAGTCAAATATAAAAAGCATAATTACTTTTGGATGGGCGGTGTATCCATCATCTCAGGTACTCTTTTCAGAGTGCGTCGGGAACCATTTCCGACCTCAAAAATAACTATGCTTATTATCAATGTATGTTGTTTACACTTATACTATACTATTTATTTGCGTCATTGTCAATATTTGCGTTTTTTATTCTTCCACTGTACAAACGTCTACTTATCTTTGAATCTTGGATATCATACATCGAAGAAACATATAAATATTGACCATTTTTTTCCAACTTTACTCCAACCAATACATTCTTAGAATACTTTTTTATAAACTCAATACTTTTATCATTTTCATTAGGATTAACACCTACATAATCTGGATTTTCTATAATCTCCGGAAGATAATCAATATACTTTAAACAATTAAAATGTTTTCTTTTAACCATATGTGCTGGTAAACCTTTGGACCTAAATATGTCTAACTCTTCTATATCAATACTTAACAATTCATTATATCGCAAATCATATTTTCCAACTTTTATCAAGTCATTCTTTTCATCCATATTGGTATTTTCCGTTTCTATATATTATGTTTATTATAACATATATCCATTTATAGCACAATCCCTTCTGGCTTTACATTATTATAAAACGGCAACGCTCCCAACCAATACTCGAACTGATCTTTTATTAAGTTGGCTCAGTTCTATGACGTAGATATGAATTATATCACTGATATCAGCAAGACCGTTCACAAATTTCCTAAAGAAAAACAGCAACTGGCAGCAGTCAATAAACGTAAAAAAATAGTCATACCAGAACACACTCTTCACTGCTGCCAGTTTTATCCCATCCAATTATCTAAATTGAATAGCCTCGATCCTAAGTTCCTGTCCTACAGTTCCAAGCGTTGCTACTCCGTCTGCTTTTGTCCAATCTGTCCATCCGGAACTCTGTATATGAACACGATATTCAAAGTCACCTTCAAAGCATAAGCATTCGATACGTTTCTTTTCGCCTACGGTTCCGATAATCGTATCTTTGGTAATCATGCCGTAATCCACCCATCCTTTGCTCTGGATATGAACCTTTGCCTTAATGGTCTTTCCGTATGGGTTGATCCGGATTGCCTCCAGATGTAATGCATGGCCGGTGATCCGGATCGCTTCCAGTCTTCTGTTCTGTCCGGTGGTTCCGATCAGTGTGTCCTTCTTGATGTTCTTGTATTCTTTATTACCGATTTCTTTCATATGAACTACAACGTCAGTCTCTCCGTCTGGCTTATTAGGTAGCAATAAAATATTTATCTGTTTCTTCTTTTATAAATTACAATTTCTGTTACCACTGCAATTCCAAACGCACACAACATTACCAGCCATAAATCCATACGATTTTCATCACCTGTTTTTGGAGATTTTCGAACTTCCTTTGAATTATGCCCCGGCTTTTCTACAATTGTATTTTTCGGAATTTCCTGTTTTCTATACAAAATAGTTTGATCTGCATTTTCGATATCTTCTTCTTTTGCGATCAAGTGTTCTTCTTCATCATAAAGCCTTTCGAATACTACAACTGATTTTCCAGCCAACCTGCGTGCATCCAGTTCAAATGTCATCTCAATCGTTCCTTCTTCATTTTCTGGAACAAAAGATATCCCGGCAGTCACTCTTTTTCCATTTTCATCAAGTAATTCTTTTCCGGTTTCTTTATCCATCAAAACACCTTTCAAAACATAGGTTTCATCTGGCAACAGATTCTTATAAGTTATCTGATCTATGATTTTTTGCTTTTCCTTTGCCTCTCCTTCTTGTGTCTTTGAGTTCTCGTCCAACGCTTTTGTACCAATTTCCGGGAAATAAATGCTTTGTTCTTTCGCTTCCGGGTCTTTATGCTCTGCTATGCTCTTACCGTCTGCTTTGATTTCTTCATACACAACTATCGTTTTTCCGCACAGCTCATCGGCGCTGATTTCAAATCCAAGCTCTACACTTCCTTCTGATTTTTCCGGAACAAATTCTAATGTCCTTTCTTCACTCACCGGATTTCCCGTTTCTTTTTCTACGATCATTCCGTGCAATGTGTAATTTCTACCCGGCAGCAGATTCCTATATTTTACAGTATCAAGCAGTTCTACAGTTCCATCTGCCAGTGCATGATGCGTTTCTGTCTCTTTATTAAGCGCAACCGTTTCCACCTCTGGTACATACATAGTCTGTTCTTCATCTTCCAGATCCGCATGTGTACCATATAATTTCTCGCCATAATAAAGCTTTTCAAATGCCACCAGTATCTTCCCGCCGAGATTCGTTCCATCAAAATTAAATTTTACATCTACCGATCCATCCGTATCTTCCGCAACAAACTCCACATTTGATGTTATCTTCTCACCGTTTGCATCTTTTACTGCCTTTCCGGTATCTTTGTCCATTAAGATTCCTGTAATCTTATATTTCTTTCCTTTCTTTAAATTATGATATTCTACCGTATCGGTAATCTGCATATCCTTTTCAGACTTTATAATATGTATTCCCGTTTGATCGTCTTTCACAGAAGTCTTCAATTCCGGAAAATGTATCATCTGACTGACATCTTCAATATCTTTATGTACCGCGATCAGCTCCTCGTTCAGATAACACTCTTCAAACACTGTAATATTTTTTCCTGCTAATGTATTTCCATCGAAATTAAACTCTACTTCCACACTGCCTTTTGCTGTTTTAGGAATGAATTTCTGCAATCCGAATATTTTCTTCCCTTTTGAATCCAGAACAGGCTCCCCCGTTTTGTGATCCATCAGTGTTCCCTTCATGACGTATTCTTTTCCCTTTTTAAGGCCTGTATAAGTAACCGTATCTATCACCGTTACACTCTCATCTGCATTAGAATAATGAGTTCCTGTCTCTTCATCCTTCGCCACTGTAGAGATCACAAGATCAGGATTCATAATTGTTCCCAAGTCTAATATATAATTGTCACGGGAAATTTTAAATGTTCCTTTGTACAATGCTTTGTCCACATTTTGTCCACAGCGTAGTTCTTCCATTTTATAAGTATCATAAGGAAATGCACCATTATCATCATTTACTTCCGACATCTCTCCGCCGCTATTAAGCCCAAACCAAATTCCGCTTTCTGCCTGACCTGTATTGGTATTTTCACTGTGTTTTACATAATTGGAGGCCGATGAAAAATATCCATTCGCATCTGTCATAATCATGTGACTCTCTCCCGTCGTTACAGATGTGATTCGAAACGGAATTCCTGCCATAGATTCTTGTGTTTCTTCATCTTTCTTCTGAAATTCTATATCTCCTCTGAATATACGATCCGCAATTTTATATGTATTGCCTCCCTGTATCTTCGCAAGATTTCCGTCCTGTATAATTTTAGTCAGATAATATGTGCCCTCTGTTTTCCCTTCTACACTTTCTATATACGCTCCGTCCAGTGAATATCCTTCCGGTGCTTTTGTCTCTTCAATACTGATCGTTCCAAGCGGAAGTACCGGAATCTTTCCATCTTCTGCATAATAAAAATCATCCCCGCTAATTTGATAATCTTTATTCAATCTGCTTTCATATCTATCTTTTTCTTTTTTCGATTTTAAGACCCAGGTTCTGTCCGGCGTTTTTGGAAGTGTAGCCTGATCATATATGCCTGCATAATAACATACGGTAAATTCGGCACCCTCCAGACTTCCTGCCCCATGTGATTTTCCCGCTTTATATTCCTGATCAATCTTTTCAAGAATAAGTTCCATATCCGAGTACACCGGCACATCCTTCACGTTTACAGAAACAGTCTGGCCGGAAACAACAGTCACAGGATAAACCGTTTCATCCAGCCGGTATCCTTTCGGCGCTTTCTTTTCTTTCACATAGTAAGTTCCCTCTTCAAGTTCTACAGTGTTAGAATTTCCTTCTTTATCCGTCGTAAATGTCGCTGCTTCATTGGTCGCCGACCGATCTTTGTAAATTCCATAGCATGCGTCTTCCAGAGAATACTGTGGATTCCCATTCGTAAGCATCGTCTGTGTTTTCCCCTTTTTTAATTTCGCATAGCCGCTGTAATTTCTGTAGATCAACGCAGAGCCACTGATTCTCTGATATCCGATCAACCTTCCGTCACTGTCTTTTGTTACGCCATCCGTCGCTCCTGTAACACTGGTACAATACAGATTCCCCATCACTTCGCCGGTAACTTTATTAACTCCGGTAACCGTATATCTGTATGTATACTCCTGGCCAACATACGGAGCCGCAGCTGTGTGATCCGCACAGCCACCAGTAGCTGTTACTCCAGCCAGGATTCCGGTAAATCCGCCTATCGTTACACTATGTACGGTATGTCCATTTCCCCCATCTACAGCAGTGATTACACAATTTCCGGTAAACACATCCCCTGCTTCCGGTTTATTATAATTTCCACGTGTCTGTCCTGTTCTTACTGCTCTTATTTTCTTATCTTCTTTACCGAAAGTAACTACAACTTTCTTCTCCAATTCCATAGCAGTGACGTCTCGCCAGAAACATTTTCCCTGCACTTCTGATACATCTTCCAACTCATAATTTCCGTCTTTATCCAACACATGTACTGCAATATCCGTTTCTTTCGGGGATTCGGCCTGTACGCGCACACACATTCCCTTTGGTACTTCTATCACACTTCCGGATGTAATCTCCTGCGTTCTTTCTGCTGTATCTGTCACTGTTACTATTCCTTCTCCAACAACTTCAAAACTCATCTTTTTTGCAACTTCTCTGGCATCTGCAGAAGTCTTTGACACACCAAAAACAAACATCTGACACAATAAAATTCCTGCCATCAAAGAAGCTGCGGCCTTTTTGCCTCTATGCATCTTTGTCATATGTTTCCTCACTTTCTTTTTTCATTTATAATATTAATCCGACCGCTGTCACTACCTCCCTTCAAAAAACAACGTTCATTTTACCGGATTACTTTCTTACATATTTACAAATATAAATGGATTGTCTGGCAACATCATATAAGAATTCTGATCTGCCTTTTTTGAACATTTATTGATATTAAAGACTGAATAACTGAATGTCATTCAAGTATTTTCGTATATAATACAACACAGGTTCTAAGAATGTCAATCCCTAAAACCTGTGTTATTAAATTATTATTTAGCAGTATATTACTTTTTAAAGTGAATCTTCCGGGAAAAGTGCATCGTCTACTGCTGTAAGATCTTTTTGTGGAATATAATAAGCTCCGTCTTTATCAACTTTTACATTGACAGTTACAGTAGTCTTATCACCGTATGTCGGATTATTCATTTTTTCATCCATAAGTTCATACATCTTTTTCATGATCGCTTCATTCAGTTCTTCATCACTTGGGACATATTCGATATTTGAATATGTATCTGTTACCCAATTGTCAAGTTCTTCAGATACTGTGGAAAATGCTGTAAATGGCTGAACTTCTACGGATACCTTAAATTCATCATCTCCAGCTTCTTTTACCTCTCCAACCTTATAATTGGCAGATTTTAACATTTTTTCAAAAAGCTTACGATAATTAGCCTTCAATTCATCTGAAACACCTGTTTCATCAAATCCGGCTTCCTTCATACTGTTATCAAGATTTGTCTCGTATTCTTTCTTTGCCTCTTTTTCTGTGGAGTCTGTTATTTCTGCATATTCTTTAAATTCTGCCTTGTAACCGGCATCCAGTGCAGATTTTACATAATCCTTTGCTTCATCTGTCGTCATGCCTCCACATCCGCACAACACAAGCATTACTCCTGTCAGCATTGCTGCCAACACGCCCCGTTTCCTCATAAATTTATCCTCCTCTAAAAAATGATAGTATCTTTCCATTATCAGAAAGATACTATCATTATACCAGATTTGTTCACACTGGAAACTATTCTTTTATCAGCTTTTTCCCAATATCAAAGCAATCAAATGTGGCAAAATAATCTGCCGGCGTCTCCGCTCTTCTGATCAGCTGTGTAGATCCATCCTCTTTCAGAAGAACCTCTGCGGATTTTAATTTTCCATTGTAATTGTAACCCATAGAGAAGCCATGTGCTCCCGTATCATGGATCACCAGTATATCTCCCATATCAATCTTCGGAAGCATACGATCGATTGCAAATTTATCATTGTTCTCACACAAAGATCCTGTCACATCATATTTGTGATCGCAAGGTGTATCTTCTTTGCCCATTACTGTAATGTGATGGTAAGCTCCGTACATTGCCGGACGCATAAGGTTAACCGCACATGCATCTACACCAATGTATTCTTTATGTGTATGTTTCTCGTGGATTGCAGTTGTAACCAGGCATCCATAAGGTCCCATCATAAAACGTCCCATCTCTGTATAGATTGCGACATCTCCCATACCTGCAGGTACCAGTACTTCTTCGTATACACGGCGGACACCATCACCGATCGCACGAATATCATTCGGCTCCTGATCTGGTTTGTAAGGAATACCTACACCACCGGACAGGTTGATGAATTTGATGTGTACACCTGTTTCCTTCTGAAGTTTTACCGCAACTTCAAACAGTACTTTCGCAAGCATCGGATAATATTCATTTGTTACGGTATTACTTGCAAGGAATGCATGGATACCAAATTCTTTTGCTCCTTTTGCTTTCAGAATTTTGAAAGCTTCAAATAGCTGTTCAGTTGTCATTCCGTATTTTGCATCTCCCGGATTATCCATTATATCATTACTGATCTTGAACATTCCGCCCGGATTGTAACGACAGCTGATAGTCTCCGGAATATGTCCGATTGCTTTTTCAAGAAAATCAATGTGTGTGATATCATCCAGGTTGATGATCGCATTCAGCTTATCTGCCAGTACGAATTCTTCTGCAGGTGTATCATTCGAAGAAAACATAATATCCTCTCCTGTTGCCCCGATCGCATCGGAAAGCATCAGTTCTGTATAAGAAGAACAGTCACATCCGCATCCGTATTCTCTTAAAATATTGATCAGAAATGGATTCGGTGTTGCCTTTACTGCAAAATATTCTCTGTATCCCTTATTCCATGAAAACGCTTCTTTTAAGGCTTTCATATTCTCACGCATTCCTTTTTCATCATATAAATGAAATGGTGTCGGATATGTTTTGATTATCTCATCCAACTGTGCTTTTGTTACAAATGGTTCTTTTTTCATCAATCTCTGTTCTCCTCTCGTATCGATAATAATTTTATCTCATTCGCAAGTGCTGTCTTGTATAATTCCACAAAGTTTTTTTGTCCGGAATAAAGACACGTATTCATGCTTCCTTCTCCGTATTCACCTGTCAGTACATATTTGGAGTCAGCAATGACTCCGACCTGCATTCCTCTGCTCTCTCCGAGATATACTTTTGCATTGTGGAAAGTTGCCGGCTGATCCGTAATGATCACAACCTTTTTTCTCGCTTCCATCAGTGCATCCAGTTCCCGGATCAGAAGTAACAGATAATTTCTTGTACAGCTGATATAAACTCTCTGATCTACCTGCGATAACAGATTTTTTATCTTATTCAGTATATTCTCTGCGCCTTCGATCGTAATATATCCTTCTGCGTATGCTTTTTCCGATGGCATATGTTCCTGCAGCCATCTTGCGGATTCTTCCAGCTTGCGGACACGATTCTTGCAAAACTCGTTGAGCGGGACAGGCACATACTTCCTGGTACTTGCCTCTTCCACAAGATATGCCGCACCTTTCTCTGTCATACTTGCCAGAGAATTATATGCATTAGACCTGGATATTCCTGTCTGTTTTGCAACCTCATACCCTGTTACCTTTCCCTCTGTCAGCAGGCACTGATAAATGCTTGCCTCCTGTCTTGTAAGTCCGAATTCCATCAGGCGCTCTGTAAATGATGTCTGTTCCATCTTAATCATTCACCTCTGGGTTCATTAGTAGTTCTCTACAGGAACACTATAAGTGAATTTTCTCTGTATGTCAAGGAGAATCTTTCTCAAAAACAACTGGAAAACAATCAAAAAAACAGAAAGCTTCAGACCCGAATATTTCAAGCCCCTTTGCTTTCTGTTTTTCTATACCAAAGTATGCAAGAGAAGTTGCCGGTGACAAGTTCTCTGTATTGCCATGCTCATTTATAATCTTCTATTTTCTGTCATCTACCATAGCGATTCTCATCATATTGCTTACGGTTCTGTTCTCAGATACATTCGTAGATGGAATTCCAAGTGTTAACACAACCATATCTCCTGCTTCTGCAAGCTGTTTTGCACAGATCAGATCGATCGCATTATCACAGATATCTTCTGTTGTGTATACTGCAACTGATTTCAGTGGTCTGACACCCCAGTTGATCTGCATTCTTCTCAGCGTTGCTTCATCTGGGCTGATACCGATAATACCTGTCTTTGGTTTGAACTTAGATACAACTCTTGCTGTAGCACCGGATACAGTAGGTGTTACGATACATTTTGCACGAAGGTTATTTGCTGTTGTTACCGTCGCATGTGCAAGTGCGCTGGATGCGCTCTTAAGTCTGTGTTCTCCAGCTTTTCTGAGGATCATATCATAGTCCAGGTGTTCCTCTGTATTCTCAACAATGTGAACCATCATCTGCAATGCTTCTAATGGATATTTACCCTGTGCGGTCTCTCCGGAAAGCATCACTGCATCTGTTCCGTCGTATACCGCATTGGCAACGTCTGTAACCTCTGCTCTTGTTGGACGTGGGTTACGCATCATTGAATCCAGCATCTGTGTAGCCGTGATAACCGGTTTGAAGTTATCGTTACATTTCTGGATAATTGTTTTCTGAAGGTATGGAACTTCTTCGGCAGGAATCTCAACACCAAGATCACCTCTGGCTACCATGATTCCGTCTGCACAGCGGATGATCTCATCGATATTCTTGATTGCCTCAAAGTTTTCAATCTTAGCAATAACCGGAATATATGGAGCTTTACATTCTCTTAAGAATGATTTGATCTCCAGGATACATTCTGCATTTCTTACGAAAGAAGCAGCGATAAAGTCTACGCCCTGTTCTACACCGAATTTCAGATCGTCACGGTCTTTGTCTGTGATAGCAGGAAGACGGATTGCTACGTTCGGTACGTTAACACCCTTCTTCTCTCCAAGTTCACCGCCATTGACAACTTCACAGTTGATGTTATTGCCCTTTTTATCTTTTACCTTCAGCTCGATCAGACCGTCATCGATCAGGATTGTGCTTCCGGCTTTGACATCTTCTACCAGACCTTTATATGTAATAGATACGATCTTATTGTCTCCTACGATCTCATCTGTTGTCAGGGTAAATGTCTCGCCTGCTTCAAGCTGTACTTTCTTTCCGTCTTTTAATACACCTGTACGGATCTCAGGTCCTTTTGTATCCAGAAGGATCGCGATTGGTTTGTTCTCTTCCTCGCGGATCTTCTTTAACATATCCATACGACCTTTTTGCTCCTCATGATCACCATGAGAGAAGTTAAATCTTGCGATGTCCATTCCATTCTGGACTAACTTTCTCATCAGAGATTCATCGTTGGTATTTGGTCCCATTGTACAGATAATCTTTGTTTTTTTCATATTTTCCCTATTCCTCTCTTAGTTATTTAACATGTGTATGTGTGAACAAATGATCCTGGCAATATTCATAATTGCCATTACATTTTGAGCAATACCGGAATTCCAGATTCGGATCATCCATTTCTGTTCTTCCGCAGACTGCACATCTGTGTTTTGCTCCATTTGCATAGACATTCACCGGTCTTTCTGCCTGTCTCATCTTGCGCTTGAAATCATTCTTTCTCTTCATCTGGCCCGGTGAATACGGCTTCATATTCCGTGAACTTAAGAAAAAAATGATAAAGTTCAGGATCGAGATGAACGCAGCAAGTGCATTCGCCTTATAATATATGCCATAGACACCTCCGCCGTAGGCCGGAAGAAAAGCCTGTACGATCGCATACACAAAATACAGACCATCCAGCATCGCCAGCCATTTGATCTTGATCGGTATGACAAAGAACAATAACAGCTGGATATCCGGGTAGAGTGCCGCAAATGCAAAGAATAGCGACAGATTCAGATACCATGTATCCATCGGTAACACAGCGCCTGTCAGTAAATATGCCAGTATGGCTCCTATTACAATAAAGAGCATTCCCGAAAAGAAATACAGATTAAAACGAAAAGCCCCCCACGCTGCCTCTAACTGCTTCCCTATCATATAATAGAGATACAGTACGAATACAATAAAAATCAGGCTGTCAGATGGAGGCTGGATAATAAACGTAACGATTCTCCATATCTGCCCCTGAAGAATCTTACCGGCATCCAGGCTTAGGAACTGGCTATAGAACGTCGGATTGATCAGATTCAGCACAAATCCGGCTGCATATAATATTATAATATAAGTCATGAGATTTGGAATCGCATATCTGCTAAATTTCCGTTCAAGTTTGTCTAACCAATTGTTCATATAACTGCTCCTTTATGTTTATTCTCACACTGTAGATATTCTACCTTCCTGAGAGATATTTGTCAATTATGCCAAGTAAAGTTCATCTCTTTTTAACATATCTTCAACATTTGTTAATTGTCTTTTGGCCACTTTTGTCGTATAATGTTACAGGTCACAATTAAGCAAAATGCATTTAATAAGAAGAAAGACATATATTTTAATATGATAAGGAGTTACATAATATGAATCAAAAGGAATTATACACACTTGGTATCGACATCGGTTCTACGACCGTAAAGATTGCCATATTAGATGAGAATAATGAAGTGGTATTTTCTGATTATGAGAGGCATTTCGCTAACATCCAGGAAACTCTTTCCGATCTGTTAGGAAGAGCGATACATAAATTAGGTCCTGTCCATGCATCACCGGTCATCACCGGTTCCGGCGGACTGACACTTGCGAAACACCTTGGAGTACCATTCGTACAGGAAGTTATCGCCGTATCAACTGCTCTTCAGGACTATGCACCTCAGACAGACGTTGCTATCGAGCTTGGCGGGGAAGATGCCAAGATCATCTACTTTGAAGGTGGTAATGTAGAGCAGCGTATGAACGGCGTCTGTGCCGGTGGTACAGGATCCTTCATCGACCAGATGGCTTCTCTTTTACAGACTGATGCCTCCGGACTGAATGAATATGCGAAAAATTATAAAGCTCTCTATACCATTGCCGCACGATGTGGTGTATTTGCCAAGACAGATATCCAGCCTCTGATCAACGACGGTGCTGCCAAAGAAGACCTTGCTGCTTCTATATTCCAGGCAGTTGTCAACCAGACGATCAGCGGACTGGCTTGTGGTAAACCGATTCGCGGACACGTCGCATTCCTCGGAGGACCGCTTCACTTTCTCTCTGAGCTGCGCGAAGCATTTATCCGCACACTGAAACTGGACGATGAACACATCATCGCCCCGACACATTCCCATCTGTTTGCAGCAGTCGGATCTGCTCTGAATTCCAAGAAAGATCTGGACGTGGCACTCATCGATATGCAGTGCCGTCTGGAAGGAAAAATCAAGATGGAATTCGAAGTAGACCGTATGGAGCCGCTGTTTGCAACGGAAGCAGATTTTAAGGAATTTGAGGAACGTCACGCAAAACATCAGGTGCCAGTCAAAGATCTTGTAACTTATCAGGGAAAAGCATTCCTCGGTATCGATGCAGGTTCTACAACAACCAAGGCAGCCCTGGTCGGCGAAGACGGTACTTTATTATATTCTTTCTATCATAATAACGATGGAGATCCGCTTGGTACAACGATTTCTGCAATTAAAGACATTTACAGCAAACTGCCGGAAGGCGTGGAAATTGTCCACTCCTGCTCTACCGGATATGGCGAGGCGCTGATCAAGGCCGCTCTCTTGTTGGACGAAGGAGAGGTCGAGACCGTCTCTCACTACTACGCCGCTTCTTTCTTTGAGCCAGACGTAGACTGTATCCTCGACATCGGCGGCCAGGATATGAAATGTATCAAGATCAAGAATCAGACTGTTGACAGCGTGCAGTTAAACGAAGCGTGTTCATCCGGATGCGGTTCTTTTATTGAAACATTTGCAAAATCACTGAATTATACCGTCGAAGACTTTGCTCACGAAGCATTATTTGCCAAGAATCCGATTGACCTTGGTACCCGTTGTACTGTTTTCATGAATTCAAAAGTAAAGCAGGCTCAGAAAGAGGGTGCGGAGGTTGCTGATATTTCGGCTGGTCTTGCTTATTCTGTAATCAAGAACGCATTATTTAAGGTTATCAAGGTATCCGATGCATCTGAACTCGGTAAACACATCGTTGTTCAGGGAGGAACCTTCTACAACAACGCCGTACTGCGAAGCTTTGAAAAGATCGCCAACTGCGAAGCAATTCGTCCGGACATCGCCGGTATCATGGGCGCATTCGGTGCTGCACTGATCGCACGTGAGCGTTACGTTGACTGCGAAGGCACAACCATGCTTTCCATTGAAGACATTGAAGCCATGGAATATTCTACTACCATGACCAAATGTAAGGGATGTACGAATAACTGCCGTCTGACGATCAATCATTTCAGCGGCGGACGTAAGTTCATCACAGGTAACCGTTGTGAACGTGGTCTTGGAAAACAGAAAACAACAAACAAGCTTCCGAACTTATTTGAATATAAATTAAAACGATATTTTGATTATGAACCATTGGCAGAGGAAAATGCTCCTCGCGGACTCATTGGTATCCCTCGTGTACTGAACATGTACGAGAATTATCCGTTCTGGTTCACATTCTTTAATAAACTGGGATTCCGGGTTGTCCTTTCTCCTGTATCCAACCGCAAGGTATACGAACTGGGAATTGATTCCATCCCGAGTGAATCCGAGTGTTATCCGGCGAAGCTGGCACACGGACATGTACAATGGCTGATCAACAATGGCATTAAGACGATCTTCTATCCTAGTATTCCATATGAAAGGAATGAATTTGCCGAAGCCAACAATCATTACAACTGCCCGATTGTAACTTCCTACCCGGAAAATATCAAGAACAACATTGATGCGATCGTACACGGAGAGGTTGATTTCCTTCATCCGTTCATCTCATTTGCCAGTGAAGAGACGATTTCTTACCGACTGGTTGAAGAATTATCCGAGAAGTTCCACATCCCGGCAGATGAGATCAAAAAAGCAACTCATACTGCATGGGAAGAACTCGCTGCATGCAGAAAAGATATGCAGAAAAAAGGTGAAGAGACGATCAAATTCTTAAATGAAACCGGCAACCGTGGTATCGTTCTCGCAGGACGTCCGTACCACATCGACCCGGAAGTAAACCATGGTATCCCGGAACTGATCAACTCTTATAATATTGCAGTTCTGACAGAAGATTCGATCTCCCACTTAAATCCTGCAGAGCATCCATTAAATGTTATGGATCAGTGGATGTATCATTCCCGTCTGTATGCTGCTGCAAACTATGTAAAGACTGTAGATAATCTGGATCTGATCCAGTTAAACTCTTTCGGATGTGGTCTGGATGCTGTTACAACCGATCAGGTTGCATCCATCCTGAACGATTCTGACAAGATCTACACCTCTCTTAAGATCGACGAGGTTAACAACTTAGGTGCCGCAAGAATCCGTGTAAGATCACTGCTTGCTGCGATCCGAGTCCGAGAAAAGCGCGGGGATAAACGAGAGATCAAATCCTCCGCAATCAAAAAGGTTGCATTTACTAAAGAGATGCGTAAGAATTACACGATTCTCTGCCCGCAGATGTCTCCGATCCATTTCGAGCTTCTGGAGCCTGCATTTAATTCATCCGGATATAACCTTCAGGTTCTGCCGAACGACAACAAACAGGCCGTTGACGTAGGACTGAAATATGTAAATAACGATGCCTGCTATCCGTCACTGATGGTAGTCGGCCAGATCATGGAAGCTATCCTTTCCGGTAAATATGACACACACAAGATTGCCGTGATCATCAGTCAGACCGGTGGTGGATGCCGTGCTTCCAACTACATCGGATTCATCCGCCGTGCCCTTAAGAAGGCCGGTTACGGATACATTCCGGTCATCTCCATCAACTTAAGTGGTCTGGAGGATAATCCAGGATTCAAACTGACTCCGAACCTGATCTTACGAGGTATCTATGGTGCAGTATTTGGTGACATCTTCATGAAGTGTGTATACCGTCTGCGTCCATATGAGGCTGTTCCAGGCTCTGTCAATGCAATGCACAGAAAATGGGTAAAGGTATGCCAGGACTTTGTATCAAACGGCTACCCGAGCAGACGTAAATTCAAACGTCTCTGCCGTGAGATCATTGAAGACTTTGACAATAACATCGAATTACTTGATATAAAGAAACCTCGTGTTGGTGTCGTTGGAGAAATCCTTGTCAAATTCCTTCCGGCAGCCAACAACTACCTGGTAGATCTTCTGGAAAGCGAAGGAGCCGAGGCAGTTGTTCCGGATCTTCTGGACTTCCTGCTCTACTGCTTCTACAACCAGAACTTCAAGGTGGAAAAGCTTGGATTCGAAAAGAAAAAAGCCACAACAGCTAATCTTGGTATCAAAGCTCTGGAATGGTTCCGTGCTCCGGCAACCGAAGCATTTGCGGCCAGCAAGCACTTCACACCACCTGCTAAGATCCAGGATCTTGGAAAGATGGCTTCGGACATCGTATCTCTTGGTAACCAGACTGGTGAAGGATGGTTCCTTACAGGAGAAATGTTAGAGCTGATCCACAGTGGTGCACCAAATATCGTGTGTACACAGCCATTCGCCTGCCTGCCGAACCATGTCGTAGGTAAGGGGGTTATCAAAGAACTTCGCAGACGCTATCCGGAATCTAATATCGTAGCGATCGATTTCGATCCGGGTGCAAGTGAAGTTAACCAATTGAATCGACTGAAGTTGATGCTTTCTACGGCGAATAAGAATTTGAATAAATAATTGGAGATTTAATACATCAGACGACGGTTACCCGGACCGGAATAAAAGTTAGGAATCCTCTACATTCACTGGAAAGGATTCCTAACTTTTATTCCGTGGGTATCGAATGCCTGAAGAATTAAATGGCGGAAGGTTACGAAAAAACCGAAAAAATGTAGCAAAAAAGAGGATGAATATCTGTCACTCAACTAAATGAGATTTGATATTTATCCTCTTTTTTCATCTAACAGTTGTCAAATGTATGCTGTCAAGCAATAGTCAAATAGTTCTATTTTTCATACTACTTTCAAGCATACCACAAAGTTTGATTTCAAGCCATTCCTTAGAATTTACCAGCCTGAGCTGCTTCCTCTACGGATACAGCAACTGCAACAGTCATACCAACCATCGGGTTGTTTCCTGCTCCGATCAGTCCCATCATTTCTACGTGAGCTGGTACTGATGAAGATCCTGCGAACTGTGCATCTGAGTGCATACGTCCAAGAGTATCTGTCATACCGTAAGAAGCTGGACCTGCAGCCATGTTATCTGGGTGAAGTGTACGTCCTGTACCACCGCCTGATGCTACTGAGAAGTACTTCTTGCCCTGCTCGATACATTCTTTCTTATATGTACCTGCAACTGGATGCTGGAAACGTGTCGGGTTTGTAGAGTTACCTGTGATAGATACGTCTACGCCTTCTTTGTGCATGATTGCAACACCTTCACGTACGTCGTTAGCACCGTAGCAGTTAACTTTAGAACGGAGTCCGTCAGAGTAAGAGATTCTCTGTACTTCTTTCAGTTCTCCTGTGTAGTAATCATATTCTGTCTGAACATATGTGAATCCGTTAATTCTTGAGATGATCTTTGCAGCATCTTTTCCAAGACCGTTCAGGATAACACGAAGAGGTTTCTTACGAACTTTGTTAGCCTTCTCTGCGATACCGATAGCACCCTCAGCAGCTGCGAATGATTCATGACCAGCCAGGAATGCGAAACACTCTGTATCTTCTTCCAGAAGCATCTTTCCTAAGTTACCATGTCCAAGACCTACTTTTCTCTGATCAGCAACTGATCCAGGAATACAGAAAGCCTGAAGTCCTTCTCCGATTGCTGCTGCAGCTTCTGCTGCTGTCTTACATCCTTTTTTGATTGCGATTGCTGCACCTACGATGTATGCCCAGCATGCATTTTCAAAACAGATTGGCTGAATACCTTTGATCTGATTGTATACATCAAGTCCGGCATCCTTTGTGATCTGCTGTGCTTCTTCGATAGAAGAAATACCATAACCAGCCAATACTTCATTGATTTTATCAATTCTTCTTTCATATGATTCAAATAAAGCCATTAATTTATCCTCCTGATTAAATTACCTTAAAATATTGAGATTACTCCTTACGTGGGTCGATGATCTTAACTGCATCTGCAACACGTCCGTACTGTCCTTTTGCTTTCTCCCAAGCTTCGTTTGGAGTGTCTCCAGCTTTTACGAAGTCTGTAAATTTTCCAAGGCTTACGAACTGATATCCGATGATCTCATCGTTCTCATCAAGAGCGATACCTGTTACATATCCTTCTGCCATTTCAAGGTAACGAGGACCTTTAGCTAATGTTCCGTACATTGTACCAACCTGTGAACGAAGTCCTTTTCCGAGGTCTTCCAGTCCGGCTCCGATAGCAAGTCCGTCTTCAGAGAATGCACTCTGAGTTCTTCCGTATACGATCTGCAGGAATAACTCACGCATTGCTGTATTGATAGCATCACAAACAAGGTCTGTGTTTAATGCCTCTAAAATAGTTTTTCCTGGAAGAATCTCAGAAGCCATAGCTGCTGAATGTGTCATTCCTGAACATCCGATAGTCTCAACAAGAGCCTCCTGGATGATACCGTCTTTAACATTCAGTGTTAATTTACAGGCACCCTGCTGAGGAGCACACCAGCCTACACCATGTGTAAAACCAGAGATATCTTTAATTTCCTTAGCCTGAACCCATTTTGCTTCTTCCGGAATCGGAGCTGGTCCGTGGTTTGCACCCTGAGCTACCGGACACATCATTTCTACTTCCTGTGAATAAATCATTTTAAAACTCCTTTCAACTATGTAAGTTTGCTTATCGTAAGGTTTGTTATCTCTTTAACATCCATACTTGTATTTATTTTCTCATATATTTCGACATTCGTCAATTGATTTTTCTCTACATTTTTATATGGAATTTTCTCTTTTTTTGGCACAATTTGCAAAAGGTTCTTCTCTGGGAAATACCATTCCCGAAGAAGAACCTTCTCATATCTCTTTCGACCTGTTTTCTTTCAAAAGAATCCTTATCTGCCTTTTTTACAAATTTCTTCTGAGCCTACATACCGCCCTGTGTCAGTACCTGTACATTCTTTGCAATATAATCGATCAAAGATACGATTGTAAGTACCAGAGATACCCAGATCAGTACCTGTGCGATCATGTTAAATGCACCGCCAAGATCTGCGATCAGAAGGATCAGCATGAACATCTGGGATACCGTTTTGAATTTTCCCCAGTAGCTTGCAGCGATCACAATATCGTTGTCTGCTGCTACCAGACGGAATCCGCTGATGATAAATTCTCTTGCAATAATTACGATTACAAACCATGCCTGCAGTTTTCCAAGCGGGATCATGCAGATCATAGCCGAACATACAAGCAGTTTATCTGCCAGCGGATCCATAAACTTTCCGAAATTGGTTACAAGATTTCTGGCTCTGGCGATCTTTCCGTCCAGCATATCTGTAAGACTTGCCACGCAGAAAATAATCAATGCGATCCATTTGTTTGCAGCTCCGCCCACGCCTGTCAGCATGAAAAATACAAAAAACGGAACCATGATTACTCTTAAAACAGTTAACTTATTTGGTAAATTCATTATATCAACTCTCCTATCAAATCATATTCTGCTGCTCCGGTAACTTTCACTTTTGCGAAATCACCAGTCATCAGTTCTTCATCGGTATTTACAAAAATCAGTCCGTCTACATTCGGTGCATCGCGGTAAGTTCTTCCGACATATGCATTCTCATCGGCAACTTTTCCTTCGATCATAACCAGTACTTCTTTTCCGATCATATCTTCTGCCTGATCGAATACAATCTCCTGCTGCAGCTCCATAATATCTGCCTGACGGTCTTCTTTTACTTCTTCGTCGATCTGATCCGGCATGGTCGCCGCCGGAGTATCTTCTTCCGGCGAATAAGTAAATACGCCCAGTCTTTCAAATTCCATCTCATCTACGAATTCCATTACTTCTTCATGCTGCTCCTGTGTCTCCCCTGGGAAACCGGTGATCAACGTTGTACGAAGTGCGATGTCCGGAATCTCTTTTCTCAGTTTTGTGATCGTATCGATCAGCTGCTGCTTGGAAGTTCTTCTTCCCATTCTCTTTAAGATCGCATCGCTTGCATGCTGGATTGGGAGATCCAGATAATGGCAGATCTTCGGTTCTTCTTTCATTACCTGTATCAGATTGTCATCAATCTCTTCCGGATAACAGTACAGAAGGCGGATCCAGCGGATTCCTTTGATCTGACATAACTCTTTCAGAAGCTTATGCAGGGATTTTTCACCGTAAATATCCTGTCCATATACCGTTGTCTCCTGTGCAACCAGAATCAGTTCTTTTACGCCCTGGTCAGCCAGTTCCTGTGCTTCTTTGATCAGACGCTCCATCGGTACACTGCGGTAATTTCCACGGACTTTCGGGATAATACAGTATGTACAGTGTTTGTCACAGCCTTCTGCAATCTTCAGATATGCATAGTGACCTCCGGTCGTCACAAGTCTCTTTGTCTCCGGAAGCGGCAGCGCATTGATATCGGCAAGTTCTACTTCTGATTTACCTTCCAGTGCTTCTTCTACTGCTTCTACAATCTTATCATACGAAGTCGTTCCAAGCACTACATCAACTTCCGGGATCTCATCAATAATCTCCTGCTTATATCTCTGTGCCAGACATCCGGTTACAACCAATGCCTTTAATCTTCCTTCTTCTTTATATCTTGCCATATCCAGAATCGTCTGGATACTTTCTTCTTTTGCGTCATGAATAAAACAACAGGTATTAATCACCATAACATCTGCCTGTGTCTCATCATCAACAATCTGGTATCCTTTCGCATCCAGAAGTCCAAGCATGACCTCTGAATCTACCAGGTTCTTATCACAGCCAAGTGATACGAAAAATATATTCATTCGGTTCTCCTTTTTATTTATTTCTGATTTTTGCAGTATGCATTCTATTCGACACACATCTTTGCTATCTTGCTATATCCAGTTCAAGAAAGGCAGACACCTTGCGGCATCTGCCTTTTGTATCTCAGTCAGCAATGTGTCTGAAAGAATCCGTCTGCAACGGATCCTTAAGGTGTCAGATTTTATTCTTCTTCCTCTTCATCCTGTGCAATAATCGTCATCTTTCCCTGATTCATCTCATCAATTGCAATAGAAAGCGGCTTTTCGCCAACCTTTGCATCAACGAGCGGCATAGATCCGTCAATAATCTCTCTTGCTCTCTTTGCTGTAGCCATAACGATGGAATAACGGCTGTTAACTACCTTTGTTTCGCCCTCTTCAACGTCTTTATTTACTACTTTCATTAAGTCTGTGTAAGATGGATGTAACATACACTTATTCTCCTTTCAATTCTTCTTTCATATGCTCTATAAATTCAGCGTTACGGAAACTTCTTCTGTGCTCACCCTGGATGATCTGATGCATCTCTTCTACGCATTCCTGCAAGTCATCATTTATGATCAGATAATCATATTGATCCATCTCCAGTGCCTCTTCTTTCGCACGGTTCATGCGGAATTCGATCACGTCCATTGTCTCTGTTCCACGGCCCACCAGACGGCTCTTAAGTTCCTCTGCGCTCGGCGGTGTTACAAACAAAAGCAGTGTATCCGGGAATTTTTCTTTTACTTTCAACGCTCCCTGAATTTCTATCTCAAGAATCACATCTTTTCCTGCCTCTAACTGCTCCTCTACATATGCACGCGGCGTTCCATAGTAATTATCCACGTACCTAGCATACTCTATCAGTTCTTCTTTCGCAATCATTTTTTCAAAATCTTCTACAGTTTTGAAGAAATATTCCCGTCCGTCTTCTTCTCCCGGACGCGGATTTCTGGTGGTGGCGGAAATAGATAATGCATAATTATCATACTGTTTTAACAGCTCTTTCATAATGGTTCCCTTACCGGAACCTGAAAAACCTGATACAACGATCAGAATCCCTTTTTCTCTCATTTCGATACCCTCTTTTAATCTTCTTAACAATCTGATTTATTCAATATTCTGTATCTGCTCTCTGACTTTCTCAATCTCTGTCTTAAGTTCGATTCCGATATTGGAAGTCTCCAGATCATTCGCCTTCGAAAGAATCGTATTCGCTTCACGGTTCATCTCCTGTGCAATGAAATCAAGCTTACGTCCGATTCCACTGTCATCAGACTGAAGGGTTGCCTTCATATGTTCCACATGACTTCTCAGACGTACCACTTCTTCATCGGTACAGATCTTGTCCGCAAAGATCACGATCTCTGATGCGATCCGTCCCTCATCGATCTGTGTGTCCTCCAGAAGTTCTTTTACTTTTCCTTCTAGCTTTTCTCTGTACTCCGCAATGATCTTCGGTGCACGTTCTTCAATCTGTCCGACCAGTTCAAGCATACCGTCCAGCTTCGCGATCAGATCCTTCTTCAGATTCTCTCCCTCTACGGTTCTAGTCTGTACGAACTGTGCGATCGCACCATCCAGTGCTTTCTTAAGTCCTTTCCACAGTTCTTCTTCATCATCCATCTTCTCTTCCATTGTGAGGACTTCCGGATAACGGGACAATGTGGATACACGGATGTCATTCTCCAGTGAGAATTTTTCTTCCATCATTTTAAACTTTTCCAGATATTCTGCTGCCAGTGTCTCATTGTATTTTAAAGAGACCTGACTCTCTGAAAAGTCTTCATATGTAATAAAGATGTCCACCTTTCCACGATGAACACTTTCCTTTAAAAGGCTTCGAATGGCACTTTCAAAAAAATTAAGCTTCTTCGGCATACGGATATTGGCATCCAGATAACGATGATTCACTCCCTTCATCTCAACCGTGAATTTACGTTCCTCATCAGCCGCTTCGCAGCGTCCGAATCCTGTCATACTCTTAATCATGATATGATCCTCTTCTTATTCATTATTTAAAATAAACCAGCATTTATTATAAGACATTTGGCAAAGTTCGTCAACTATGCTATACTAGACAAATATGAAATTCTGTAAGGAAAGGAAGGTCTTTGTATGGCTTTTGACGGAATCACAGTCGCAGCAGTCGTTCAGGAATTAGAACATACTCTGGTCGGCGGACGTATCTCCAAGATCGCCCAGCCAGAAAATGACGAACTGCTTTTAACAATAAAAGGAAATGAAGGACAAAAAAGGCTCTATATCTCTGCCAGTGCTTCTCTTCCACTTATCTATTTAACCAACGAGAACAAACCAAGTCCGATGACAGCTCCTGGATTCTGCATGCTTCTGCGCAAGCATATCGGAGGCGGACGGATCACCGCAGTCTCCCAGCCGTCACTCGAGCGTATCATCCACCTGGATATTGAGCATCTGGATGAGATGGGTGACTTGTGCAGGAAAAAACTGATCATCGAGATCATGGGAAAACACAGCAACATTATTTTCTGTGATCTGAACGGACGCATCATCGACAGTATCAAGCACGTCTCTGCACAGATGAGTTCGGTACGTGAAGTATTGCCGGGACGCGATTACTTTATTCCGGATACGATGTCGAAAAAGAATCCGATGACGGCTACGCAGGAAGAATTCATTTCGGCAATCCTTGCAAAACCGATGCCGGTATCCAAAGCAATCTATTCCAGCATGACAGGTATCAGCCCGGTCATTGCCGAAGAGATCTGTTATCTTGCAGGTGTGGACTCTTCCATGACGGCGCATGATCTTTCCGAAGATGTACTGACACATCTGTACCGTCAGTTTACCTATTATATGGAGGACGTAAGACAGGGAAATTTCCATCCTTCTATTTATTATAATGGAAATGCACCAAAGGAATTCAGCGCCCTTCCGGTCACACATTTTAACGAATATACAAAAAAAGAGTTCTTTTCCATCTCGGAAGTCCTCTATACGTATTATTCCACACGTAACACACTGACCAGAATCCATCAGAAAAGTGCAGATCTCCGGCACGTTGTCCAGACAGCACTGGAACGGAACCGCAAAAAATACGATCTTCAGTCCAAGCAGTTAAAGGGAACGGAAAAGCGTGACAAATATAAAGTTTACGGAGAACTGATCAATACTTACGGCTATAATCTGGAACCGGGATCAAAAGAACTGACTGCCCTGAATTATTATACCAACGAAGAGATTACTATCCCGCTTGATCCGACACAGACTCCGGGCGAGAATGCGCAACGTTATTTTGCAAAATACAACAAACAGAAGCGTACATTTGAAGCATTGACGGAGCTGATCCAGGAAACTGCCGATGATATCCAGTATCTGGAATCTATCAGCAACGCACTTGACATTGCTCTGAGCGAAGCGGATCTTGCCCAGATCAAAGAGGAACTGATGCAGAGCGGCTATATCCGCAGAAAACATACAAAGAAAAAAGTTAAACTGACCAGCAAACCAATGCATTACATTTCCAGTGATGGTTATGATATGTACGTTGGAAAGAACAACCTGCAAAATGAAGAACTTACTTTTTCTTTTGCCAATGGCAATGACTGGTGGTTCCATGCAAAGGGTGCTCCGGGATCTCACGTTATCGTCAAAAGCGGCGGGGATGAACTTCCGGACCGTACCTTTGAAGAAGCAGGTCGTCTGGCCGCTTACTATTCTAAGAATCGTGGTGCTGACAAAGTAGAGATCGACTACATTCAGAAAAAACACGTTAAGAAACCAAACGGTGCAAAACCGGGATTCGTCGTTTACTATACAAACTATTCACTCGTCATCGATTCTGATATATCGAATATAAAAAATGTGCAGGATTAATTCCTGCACATTTTTGCCTTCTTATTCATATATTGCAAATAGACATATCCTGTCACGTCTGCCAGGAACCATCCAATCGGAATTGACCACCAGATTGCAATCACTCCAATCGACTTTATCGGTGCCAGTGTATAAGAAAGCAGCACTCTCGTTCCAAGCGAGATCACCGTCAGCACCACCGACATCTCCGGTCTTCCGACCGCTCTGTAATACCCATACCACAAGAACAGAATACCGATTCCACAGTAAAATGCTCCTTCGATATGCAGATACTGTATCCCGACGCGGATGATCTCATGCTCACTGCCGTCGATAAATGCCAGCATCAGATATCTGGCTCCAAAGTAGATCAGCACCGACGCACAGATACAGAATGCCGCTGATACCGTTACAGCACTACGGACACCTTTCTGTACTCTTTTTTCCTTTCCGGCTCCCCGGTTCTGGGAAATGAAGATAGAAAATGCATTTGCAAATTCCTGCGCCGGCATATAAGCAAATGAATCAATCTTCACAGCCGCTGCGAATGCCGCCATGACTGCGGTTCCAAAGCTGTTGACCAGACCCTGTATCATCAGGATTCCAAAATTCATCACTGACTGCTGGATACTTGACGCAGCCGAATAGCGCACCACTTCTCCCATTACACTTTGGCTTTCCTTTATTCTTTCCGGCCGCAGGGAAAAACGTAATTCCGGCATTTTCATCCATGTATAAATACAGATTCCAATCCCGGATACAATCTGGGATATGACTGTCGCGATCGCCGCACCTTTGATTCCCATACGGATTCCATACACCAGTGCAAGATCCAGCACAATATTCAGTCCCGAAGAAATTCCCAGGAATACCAGTGACACCACCGAATCTCCCGCCGCTCTTAGCAGAAATGAAAAGTAATTATAAAGAAAAACAAAAAAGATGCCCCAGAATATATACCATACATATTCCTGCATCATTCCATAAATGTCCTCCGGTATCTGAAGAATATTCAGGATCGGTTTCATACACACAAACACAACAATGTTCATCACGATCGTCACGATTCCAATAAAGGAAAATGATGCCGTCATTTCATATTGCAGCCGCGCCGTATCCCGTTTTCCGATTGAATAAGAAAATAATGATCCGCTTCCCATACACATTCCGATCAGCACCGAAGTCAGAAATGTCATCAGACTGTATGCCGAACCTACTGCCGCCAGAGCCCCCGCCCCAAGCGCCCTTCCGACAATCAGCATGTCCACAATATTATAACACTGCTGCAGCAGGTTTCCCAAGATCATAGGACCTGCAAACAGCAGCATTGTCTTTGTCACATTTCCGGTTGTAAGATCTTTTTTCAAATCTTATCTGGTTCCTGCCAGGTAATCGATAAACTGCTGGGCGGTTCTTCCGGATAATCCTCCGTGGCTTAATTCCCACTTGTTTGCTTCCAGCAATAATTCATCATCCGGCATATCAATTCCGTTCTTCTTTGCCAGTTCACGTACGATCTCCTGGAACTGCTTCTTATCCGGTTTTCCAAAGTAGATCGTAACACCGAATCTTGCCACCAGGGACAGCTTCTCCTGAACAGTATCATTTGTATGAAGTTCTTCATCTCTGTCTTCTTTATCTTTGAATGTCTCACGGATCAGGTGTCTTCTGTTCGAAGTTGCATAGATTAATACGTTATCCGGCTTCTTCTCGAGTCCGCCTTCGATCACTGCCTTCAGGTATTTATATTCGATCTCAAACTCTTCAAAAGAAAGATCGTCCATGTAAATGATGAATTTGTAATTACGGTTCTTGATCTGTGCGATCACATCATTCAGATCCTTAAACTGGTGCTTGTATACTTCGATCATACGAAGTCCCTGATCGTAATACTGATTCAGGATTGCTTTGATGGAAGACGATTTTCCTGTTCCGGCATCACCGAATAACAGACAGTTATTGGCTTTCTTGCCTTCTACAAATGCTTTTGTATTATCGATCAGCTTTTTCTTGGCAATCTCATATCCGACCAGATCATCCAAATGTACGTGTGCGATCTTCGTGATCGGCTCGATCAATGCCCCTTCTTCTGTATGTGCGATACGGAACGCTTTGTGAAGTCCTAGCTTTCCTACACCGAATTCCTTGTAGAACTGTGTCATGATATCCTTGAATTCTACCGCGGTCTCAGTTTCTGCAAGTGCTTTGCTCAGATCACAGATACGGTCGCGGATTCTCTGATTGAACACACTTCCGTGTCCGCTGGTTCCGACATAATCATGTAACATAGAGATACAGTCAACACCCATCACATTCTCCAGATCTGCAAAGTCATAATCAAATAATTCTTTGAAGATTTCAAAATCATGCAGTGCAACCTGGTTGATACTTCCGTCTACCGGTCCTACGATCTCACAGGAGGTACTGTAAGCATTCTCATGACTTGCCATCAGGTAAGTCAGATAATTATGCCAGAGATCTCCCTCGAATCCGTGGCTTACAGCCATCTCCAGAATCTCGTTGACCGCATCATATAACAGTCCCTTCATATCTTCCATGTTATAGTAATCATTCTGATAATTCTCCATTAAGAATGTCATATCCTGAAGGATCTGTCCTTCCTCCATATGTTTATATAACATCAACTCATTTGTTCTCATTTGTCATTCCTCCAATTTTATATCCGACCTGCTATGCCTAGTAATTTCCAAGAATTCTTAAATTTCTTCCCTCTTCACGAAGTCCCCTGATTGCATTTTTCACCGCGGGATCCGCAAGATTTCCCTCGAAATCAATAAAGAAGCGGTATTCCCAGCTTTTTCCTTCCATCGGCCGGGATTCAATTTTTGTCATATTCAGATCATTATACGCAAAATGTGAAAGCAGATGATAAAGAGAACTGCTTTCATGAGGGAGCTCCAGACAAATACTTATCTTCTTCGCATCTTTTAAGAATACTTTCTGGTTTGTGATAACGATGAATCTGGTCGAATTATTCTTTTCATCATTGATACTATCTGCAAGCACAGAAAGTCCGTATACGGATGCCGCATAAGCACTGCATACAGCCGCCTGATGTTTATCCTGGTCTTCAAGTATCTTCTTTGCAGCAAGTGCGGTATTCGCTACACTGATCTGCTGCCAGTCCCCGTGTTCTCCCAGAAAATGCGATGCCTGCATAAGTGCTTCCGCCTTGGAATATACACGTTCAATCTCAGATATATCTGTTCCCGGTAATCCTGACAATGTATTTTTGATCGGGATGATCGTCTCTCCGACAATATAATTTTCAAATTCTACCAGAAGGTCATAGATTTCATTCACTGCTCCCGCTGTTGAATTTTCAATCGGAAGTACTGCATAATCTGCCGCGCCTTCTTCAATTGCCTCCATTGCCTCTCGGAATGTATGTACATGATAGCTGTTACATCCTTTTCCAAAATAATGTTCCATTGCCGCCTGACTGTAAGCCCCTTCTGTTCCCTGAAATACTACCCTTGCTGTATCCTTATCCAGTGAATCAATGCCGATAAACGGAAGTCTTCCAAGTGCACCTGCTTCTACAAGCTGCTTGTACTGTAATTTTCTACTGATCGCAAGAAGCAGTTCATATACTTCTCCGATTCCTTTTTTATTAAAGTCTGATGAAACTTTTCCCATCACTTCTGCTATTTTATTCTTTTCACGCTGACGGTCAAATGTTTTATAACCATTTTTAATCTTACAGGTCCCGAGATCCTCACAAATCTTCATTCGCTTTTCATAAAGATCCGTAATCTGATCATCAACATCACTTAACTGCGTTCTAAGTTCTTCCAATGATGTCATTTACTCTCTCCTTTTTGTATATTATGCAGGAAATCTGCGTATTTATTAAATTATAATACATTCCAAAAATAAAATCTACCCATCCTGCTTTAAAAAAATCATCGAAAAATTTTTCAAGACATTGAAAATCATCGTTAAATATTATATGATGTATGAGAGATTTGAAAACGGAGGTAAAACCATGAATACTTTAGAATGTATCAAAACAAGAAGAAGCATTCGCAAATTCAAGCCTGATCCTGTAGATCACGCAACTTTAGAATCCCTGATCGGTGCAGCATCTTATTCTCCTTCCTGGAAGAACACTCAGATCACTCGATATATCGCAATCGAAGATTCTTCTATTCTTGATAAAATCGTTACTGATTACACTCCAGATTTCAACGCAAAAATTATAAAGCAGGCACCAATGCTTATTGCAGTTACTTTCAAAAAAGGGCGCTGCGGTTTTGAACGCGACGGTTCCTACAGCACCAAAAAAGAAGACCGCTGGCAGATGTTCGATGTCGGTGTTGCAAGTCAGACACTTTGCCTTGCCGCTCACGAAGCTGGTCTTGGAACTGTAATCATGGGCATCTGGGATGAAGACGGCATCACCGATCTTTTACATATTCCGGAAGATCAGGAGCTTGCTGCTCTCATCGCCATCGGATATCCTGATATTGATCCTGATGCACCTAAGAGAAAATCTGTCGATGATTTATTAACTTATTTATAAAACAGGAGGTTTTGACATGAGACACTTATTAAGTCCACTGGATTTTTCTGTGGAAGAACTTGACAATTTAATGGATCTTGCAAAAGATATCGAGGCAAATCCGAAAAAATATGCACACGCATGTGAAGGCAAAAAGCTTGCCACTCTTTTCTATGAACCGAGCACACGTACCAGATTAAGCCATGAAGCAGCTATGATCAATCTGGGTGGCAGCGTTCTTGGTTTCTCATCTGCAGATTCAAGTTCTGCTTCCAAAGGGGAAAGTGTAGCAGATACGATTCGTGTAATTTCCTGCTTTGCAGATATCTGTGCAATGCGCCATCCAAAAGAGGGTGCCGCTATGGTTGCAAGCCAGCATGCCACAATTCCGGTGATCAATGCCGGTGACGGTGGACACCAGCATCCGACCCAGACACTTACAGATCTGCTTACAATCCGTTCTTTAAAAGGTCGACTCGATAATATGACAATCGGATTATGTGGCGATCTGAAATTCGGCCGTACCGTACACTCTCTGATCCATGCACTGGTACGTTATCCGGGGATCCGTTTTGTTCTGATCTCACCGGAAGAATTAAAGCTTCCAAGCTATATCAAGAACGATGTATTAGACCGTCAGAATATTCCTTACGAAGAGGTAGTACGACTGGAAGATGCCCTTCCTGATCTGGACATTCTTTACATGACCCGTGTACAGAAAGAACGTTTCTTCAACGAAGAAGATTATGTACGTATGAAAGACTTCTACATCCTGGACAACAAGAAAATGGAGCTTGCGAAAGATGATATGTATATTCTCCATCCACTCCCAAGGGTAAATGAAATCGCCACAGAAGTAGACAATGACCCAAGAGCTGCTTATTTCAAACAGGTACAATATGGTGTTTACATCCGTATGGCACTGATACTTACACTTTTGGGAATTGAAGTTTAGGAGGAAGATAACAATGGTAAAAAATACATTAACTGTCGGACGTATTGAAGAAGGATTTGTTCTGGATCATATCCAGGCAGGGCGAAGCATGGATATCTATAAATACCTGCATCTGGATAAACTGGACTGCTGCGTTGCAATCATAAAAAATGCAAAGAGTAATAAAATGGGAAAGAAAGATATCATGAAAATTGAGTGTCCGATCGACTTTATGGATCTGGACATCCTCGGTTTTATCGATCATAACATTACCGTAAATATTATAAAAAATTCTGAGATCGTAGACAAAAAAGCTCTCCATCTGCCTCACGAAATCCGCAACGTGATTCACTGCAAGAATCCTCGCTGCATCACTTCGATTGAGCAGGGACTGGATCATGTCTTCGTACTTACAGATCCTGAAAAAGAAGTTTACCGCTGTAAATACTGCGAAGAAAAATATGACGGAAGACGCAAATAAAGCAAAAAATACCGCCTGATAATTAATATCAGACGGTATTTTTATATTCATTCAAATTGCAAGCAAAACGATAAGCCGGGTTATGTCGTTGGGTAATCATCTTTCTAGACCCATCGTTACCAATGGGTTCAAGCAACCTACCTAAGACGTGACGGGCCGCCACATTGTCTTTATCCGGTCTTGCTTCGAATGGGGTTTACATATGCCCCTGCTGTTACCAGCAAGGCGGTAGTCTCTTACACTGCCCTTCCACCCTTACCAGAATTATATCCTGGCGGTATATTTCTGTTGCACTATCCTTGGAGTCGCCTCCACCGGACGTTATCCGGCATCCTGCCCTGTGAAGCCCGGACTTTCCTCACCTGCTGCCTTTCGGCATCTGCAGCTGCGATTACCTGTCTTACTTGCACTTTTCAAAAGCGTTTATTATTATAGCACTATTTATTCAAAATAACAAACCTTTTTTCCGATTTCATAATCAGACAATTTCTTTCAGACTTATGGCAATTCGAATATCTGTCCTGGTACCTTTACATGCATTACATGTTCTTTATAGGATTCTGCCTGCGGATTATTCATAAGTTTCTCATAAACTTCATAGTGTCCCCACATATGCATCGGAAAGACCAGTTCTGTATCTGTATGCTTCATGAAATAATCCAGTCCCCAGTAATATTGCTCTTCCTGTCTTGGATCTAACGGAACAAATGCTACATCAATCCGTATATTTTTTAATTTATGGATTTCTTTCTGATAATCCATCCGCATCTGTTCGTTATAATATTCACTTTCTTCTTCCCAATGCCACCAGTTCAGATCTCCTGCGTGATAAATAATCCTATCATCTACATACACAAGAAATGCTACACCCGCATCCGTAGAATGAAGTGTCTGTACTTTCAGATTACCAATCCGATATTCTTTGTCGGCAATAACAAACCATACCTTTGAAGGGACCGGCTTTTCTGTAATATCTGCCGACAGTACATATCTTACGTTCGGATATATGTTCTCCAGCTCAAATATTTTCCGGTCAAAATGATCATAATGTGAATGGCTGGAAAATACATAAATTTCTTTTTCCGAATCAAATTCAGGAAGTTTACCTTTATACCAGTCGAAGATCAATACATATTTTTTGTATTCTACAGCAAAACCGCTGTGATCCAGGTACGTGATCTTCATTCTTTATGCCTCTCCCTTGATAACCTTTACAGCATGCACAAGTTCCGGAAGTAAGAATCTGAGACTTTCTTTTACTGCCTGTGCTTTTCCCGGAAGGTTTACAATCAGTGTATCTCCACTGATTCCGGCCACACTTCTGTTCAGCATACTGCGTCTTGTCAGTTTCATAGTATGCGCTCTCATTGCTTCAGGAATCCCCGGTACCGGTCTGTCTACAATATTCATTGTTGCTTCTGGTGTACAGTCACCTGGATTACATCCCGCACCGCCTGTTGTAAGGATCAGATCTGCTGTTTTTCCATCTGTCATGCGCTTCATAACAGTTGACAATACTTCTCTGTCCAGTGGAAGTGCCCGCATAAAGACAACTTCAAGTCCAGCTTCTTCTGCCACAAGCTTCACTGCTTCCCCGCTTTCATTCGCTTTCGTTCCTTTGTATATATCTGTATTTGCCGTAATAATTGCTACTCTCATATCGTACCTCCAACGTTCATTTGTGATAGTCATATACTTTTATATTTTAACCCTTTTATGAAAATAATGCAATCTTACACATACAGAATCAATAAAATATCATACTATAAAGCTTTGCGGTACAACATCTCCACATCCTTTAATGTTGTCTGTCTTGGATTAGCCGCAATATTTCCACTCTTCATCGCATCTGCAGCCATCTGTGGAATCTTATCTTCGGTTACACCGACCTCGGAAAGTGTTTTTGGAATTCCCAGAGATGCATTCAGTTTCTTGATTTCTTCTACCAGCATTTCCGGTTTAAAATCTTTCACCGGCTCTTTTTCTTCGCTGATATAATTGTAAATCTTTTCGTAACGTCCATGATCTGCCAGCGCATTATATTCTACAATTACCGGAAGAAGGATTGAATTGGCCACTCCATGCTGTACACCAAAGAATGCGCTGACCGGATGTGACATGGCATGTACATCTCCAAGTCTTGCCCAAGCAAATGCAATTCCCGCAAACATACTTCCTGACATCATTGCACATGCAGCTTCCTCGTCCTTTCTGTTTGCCACAAATCTACGGATATTACCGCCGATCAGTTCCATTGCTTTTTCTGCCATTGCATCAGAAAACGGTGAAGCGCCAAGTGATGTATATGCTTCCCATGCATGGATCAGTGCATCAATTCCACATGAAGCCGCAACCATCGGTGGTACAGACATGATCATCTCCGGATCTAACAGTGCGTATTTTGGAAGTAATTCATAGCTAAAAACCGTTAATTTATAATTTCTGGAGGTATCTGTAATAACGGAGAACGCCGTAACTTCACTTCCGGTACCTGCTGTAGTAGGGATTGCTATGATTGGTTCGATCGGTCCCGGAACAAGATGTGCACCTTCATACTCTGTAATGGATCCGCCGTATCTTGCCAGAACACCTACTGCCTTGGCAACATCCATCGGGCTTCCTCCTCCAAGTGCAACTATACTTGTCGCTCCTGATTCCTTATATACCTTTGTCGCCGCATTTACCATATCTACTGTAGGGTTTGGAAGAATATCAAGGAAACTTACTGTTTCTATACCTTCTGCCTCCACAATATCCAGCACTTTCTGTATGACTCCTAATTTCTCCAGTCCTCTGTCTGATACTACCATCATCTTTTTAGATCCGCTTTTTTCAAGAAGCTCCGGCAGTCTTTTTAAAGAGCCTACACCAAATACAATATCCTGCGGTACTTTGAACGTGTAATCTTTCATTTTTATCATCCTCCAGATTCTTATTGTCTATTATGGTAAAAAAAAGAGACCACACCCTGACGAGTATGGCCCCTTTACCAATTCCTAATTCATATTATAGACACATTCTATTCTATATTTCAAGTGTTTTTTGAATTTTAAGTCATAATTCTAAATAATGATACACACCATGCCTCCATTACTGTCATTCACAACCTTTTGCATAGTATCCTGAAGTTTTTCCTGGCTTTCGTCATTAATAACTGCCATTTTATTCTTCATCCCGTCCATGACAAGTTCTTCTACTGTCTTTCCGAATATACTGGTTTTCCAGATACCTCCTTCCATTTTTTCCTCATTTTTAATATACTGGATCAAATCTTTCGCCTGCTGCTCATTTCCAACAATCGGGGCTATCTCCGTCTCTATATTAGCACGGATCAAATGAATGGACGGCGCCTGCGAATGAATTTTCACCCCATATTTATTTCCCTGTCTGATAATCTCTGGTTCATCCAGTACGATCTCTTCTTTTGTCGGACTGACTACTCCATACCCTTTCATCCGGACTGCAGTAAATGCATCTTCTACATTTTCATATTCATTCTTTAAGATTGAAAGTTTCTGCATCGTCTTTATCAGATCATACTGGCCTGTGATCGTAGTTCCTGTCATCTCACTTAACATTTCATAATAATATTTTTCATACATGTGGATCTGAATGATAACACAGCCTGTATCCATCTGTATCTGTTCTACATACCAGTCTTTTATGTATGGACTTTCCGGTCTTCCGGTTAAAGCTGCCGCATCTTTGATCTCTTCCAGGTGTTCGAGGATTTTTTGTATATGTTCCAGAAGGTCCTGTTTGATCTTGTGTGTAACCGGAAGCATTTCCACCCATTTCGGTATATAAAACTGTACCTCAGATATCGGGAATTCATACAAAACGGCCTCCAGAATCCGATAAATATCTTCTTCCTTTATTTGTTCACAATTTACGGTCATTGCTTTAACTCCATATGTATCTTCCAGTTTTTTTGCCTTCTCCTTAGCCTCCTGGCCATGTGGTTTTTTTGAATTCACCAGTACTACAAATGGTTTTCGGATAGACTGAAGTTCTCTTATAGTCCGTGCCTCCGCATCTTCATAATTTTCCGGCAGAATATCTGTAATCGTTCCATCGGTTGTTACCACGATTCCTATCGTTGCATGTTCATGAATCACTTTTTGTGTACCGATCACCGCTGCCTTGGTAAATGGTATTTCTTCCTGATACCACGGAGTCTTTACCATACGTTCATGCCCGGCCTCCTCGTGTCCCGAAGCACCCTTTACCATATATCCGACACAGTCAATCAGACGGATCCTTACTTCAACATCCTGGTTCAGACGTATCACTGCAGCATCTTTCGGTACAAATTTGGGCTCTGTTGTCATAATCGTCTTGCCTGCCGCAGACTGAGGAAGTTCGTCTCTTGTCCGCTCTTTCTTATGTTCATCTTCCATTCTTGGCAACACCATTACATCCATAAAGCGTTTGATAAATGTCGATTTTCCTGTTCTTACCGGTCCGACAACGCCGATATAGATTTCTCCGTTTGTTCTCGCTTTTATATCTTTATATAACTGTTCTGTGTCCACTTTCCCTGCTCCTTCCCGTTGTGCTGTTAAAGTATATGCACTTCTTCGCTCTTTATAGAACTTTCACTACAGATCAATAGTCATTTTCTATCATTTCCGTATCTGTTTAGCATTTGTTTATGCATCTGTAATTTGTTAAAATATAAGCAAAGATAAAGTTTTATTACAAAAAGGAGATTCTTATTATGGAAAGACATCAGATTACCGGACACACCGAATTAATCGGTCTTCTGGCTTATCCAATCCGCCACTCGCAGTCACCTGCAACACATAATGCAGCTTACGAAAAGCTAGGTGTTGACATTGTAAATCTTGCATTTGAAGTAGATGCACCTGAACTTGAAGATGCAATCAAGGGCTTACGCGCACTGAAGATGCGTGGTGCCAATGTTTCTATGCCAAATAAGACAATCGTACATCAGTATCTGGATGAAATCTCTCCGGCTGCCAAACTCTGTGGTGCGGTAAATACCATCGTCAATAAAGACGGCTACCTGGTCGGACACATCACAGACGGTATCGGTTATGTACAGTCTTTAAAGGACAATGACATTGACCCTACCGGAAAGAAAGTAACAATTGTAGGTTCCGGCGGAGCTGCTACTGCTGTTGAGATCCAGGCTGCACTGGATGGTGTTGCTGAGATGTCTATCTTCGCAAGAGATGACAAGTTCAAACAGAATGCACTCGATACGGTAAAGAAAATTAACGAAAATACCAATTGTAAAGCAACATTCTACCCTCTAGAAGATCTGGATAAATTAAAAGAAGAGATGCATTCTTCTTATCTTTTCACAAATGCCACAGGCGTTGGAATGAAGCCACTCGAAGGAATCACTTATATTCCTGATCCTTCTTTCTTCCGTCCTGATCTTATCGTCACAGACGTTGTCTACGCCCCACACGAAACAGCAATGTTGAAAATGGCAAGACACGCCGGATGTAAAACAATGAACGGACAGGGCATGATGCTCTTCCAGGCAATTGCAGCTATCGAACTGATCCTCGGCAAGCGTGTGGACAGTGAATACATGAAAGAAAAACTGGGAATTTCCTACGTTTATGAAGATTAAGGAGAATTTTTCTATGAACACTGTAAAAGTAAGAAATCTGGAACTCGGAAATGGAATTCCGGCAATCTGCATTCCTAATGTCGGAAAGGCAAAAGAAGACATCCTTTCCCTTACCCGTACATATCTTGACATGCATATGGATCTGATGGAATGGCGGATGGACTGGTACGAAGATGTTGAAGATATTGCAAAAGTCACAGAACTCGTCAAAGAACTTCGTGATGTAATGGGCGATACTCCTCTTCTCTGTACCTTCCGTACAGACAAAGAAGGCGGCGTACATCCAATGTCCACAGAAAAATATGCCGAACTTAACAAAGCAGTTGCAGCAACCGGCAATGCTGATATTATTGACGTAGAGATCTTTACAGGAGATGACACTGTACGGGAGATGATTGATGCAATCCACGCTTCCGGTGCAAAGGTCATTGCCTCTAATCATGATTTTGACAAAACACCTGCCAAATCTGATCTCATTTACCGTCTCCGCAAAATGCAGGATATGGGGGCCGATATTCCTAAAATGGCTGTTATGCCACAGACCAAAAAAGATGTTCTGACCCTTCTTTCTGCTACTGAAGAGATGGCATCAGACTATGCCGACAGACCGATCATCACCATGTCTATGGCTGGACTTGGAAGTATCAGCCGTATTGCCTGCGAGGCATTTGGTTCCTGTCTGACATTTGGTTCCGGAGCACAGGCTTCTGCACCTGGACAGATCGGAGCAGAAAAATTACATCAGGCACTTCAGATTGTGCACGATGCATTGTAAAAAACGAAAAAAGAGAGAGGGCCCATGGATATTCCCACAGGCCCTCATTTTATGTTTATTACATTTATTTTAATATATTATCCTGCCACACAACATAACACAGGCACATATTTTTTATCCCTGTTTTTTCTGTGTAAGAAGCCTCTGCGCTTCTTCATCTCTTTTGGCATCTACCTGATCCAGTTCCTCTGTTGTAAGCACTCCCAGTTTTTTCTTCTGGAAATCCATATTAGAAAGTAACAGGTTCATTGCAAAGCCGACGAGCAATGCCCATCCGGATCCTTTGAACGCCAATACCGCTGCCATAACACCTGCAATACTCTTATCTGTGTTAGACTGACAGTATTCCATACCAATTCTGGCACAGACATAAGCCTGGAACAATAATGTAATTGCTGATCCGACTCCCATGATTGGTTTCATGAAAGATACGATCGGTACCAGGATAACACTGATAAATGTCGCCATACGGAAAGAACTCATTCCACCAATCAATGATTTCATTGCTTTCTTTCCTTCTTTGTAACGCATCGCTACTGATACGGTCATTCCAACCCATAACGGTCCTGCCAGCGGTGGGAATGGTGCAAAAATTGCAAGGATCAGGTTTCTTAAGCCACTGATCAGATTAGATCTGCTTGAGTTAAAGTCGATATATTCATCACTTCTGCTCTCCTGCGCTTCCTCTACCAGCGTCTTCGATGTAACAAAATCTCCAAACGCCAGTACATAACAGATCAAAGCCAGAGGTATGGCACTGATAAATTTCGAAAGCGGCGGAAAACCTACCGCAAAGATACTGACTGTATGGAATATATTACTGAAATCAGGAATTCTGATGACTGTTCCAAGTTCTAATACAGGTTTTGATAATTCTCCAAGCGCAACTCCTGCCACCATAGCGATCAGATATGGGAACAAGTTGCCGTATTTTGCCATAATATCTAATATCTTATATTTACTTCTGTTCTTTTCACAGAACGGTGAAAAGCTTAAAAATGCAAGTAATAATGTACCGGCAAGCGTTGCTACCGGTGCCGTCATAAGCTGGCTTCCATCTGATAATTGTCCCTGCAATACCGTAATCGGTGCTGCGATCAGGATACCACCTTTAATTGAATTTGGCACACCATTTACAAATTTGTCTGCCAGTTTCGTAATTCCCATAAATATAAATACAAATGCGACCAGAAGCTGCAATGCGATCATCGCCTGGATTCTGTCTGGTCCTTTTTCAAACCCATTTAAATACGCCAGGGTAAATGGAAGTGTCGGAGTAATCCATCCCGGGACTACCGGATCTCCTAACCATCCATGAAGCATATACATAAATACTTCAATGATGACACAGCTCCATGCAAGTTCATATGGAAGTCCAAGATTATCAGTCAGGTACGGAATGGAACTTAAAGCTGTAGCGCCAAGGATCAGACCCTGAAAAAATTCCACATATTCTACTCTGTAATGGATTCCAGGAATTCTCCACTGAAATGGTCCAAGAGGAATATAAGGAAGTTCATTAGCTCTTTTTGCTTTTTTCGGACTCATCTTTGAGCGTCCTCCTTCGTTTTAATAATTTTTACATACAATTTTTTCGTATGCTTCAGGAATCAAAAATTTACTATAACATAATATCAGTTATTCCATAAAAAATATCTATGGAATAACCTGTATTTTCCTCTATTTCTTCGACATTTTCTATGAATGTCTTTTTTTTAACAATACCATGTTAAAAGAAAGGGACTGTCTATCCGTCATTATTCGGAACAACAGTCCCTTTTTATACCAAATATACAAGAAAAGTTGCCGGTGGCAGGTTTTCTGTATTCTTGATTATATTTTACAATGCACTCTTTCCGAAGATTTTCTTGTGCTGTGCTACTAAGTAGAGGGAACTTAAAATAGCAAGGATTGCAAATACTAATAACATAATCATGAGGCTGTATACTGCATTTGCCTCACCAGATGCTTTTGTAAGCTGTGCTGCTACTACCGGAATCAGGTAGCTTGCTGCACCCATAAATGTGTAATAAATACCTGTGTTTCTTCCCTTTGGTCCCGGGTTGAATAACTGAACCACTGCAAGACCAGTCTGAAGAGCACCACCTGCTGCAAAGAATCCTAACATTGCAATTGCAATGTAGATAATTGCTACCTGATGAATAAACAGAACACCTGCAAGTGCTACTGCAGTACAGATAGAATCAATCAAGACAACTTTCAGCGGGCTCCATTTTAATTTAGCCATCATGAATGCCCAGAAAAGTACTGCACAGATAGAACCAATCGTATAGATAGAAGTCATACCTGCTGCCTGCATCTCAGAAAGTCCACATACGGATAATCCGAACGCTTTTGTATACTGCTGAGCACCATACATGATTGCCATGCAAAGGAATGCATAAAACATTACCAGAAATACTACAAATTTCCCTGGCTTTGTAAGCATTGCTGCTTTCGCTGCATCGATCTCTGCCTGCACTGCATCTTTTGATTTGCCATCAGTTCCTTCTGATGCCTTCTTCTGATCATCATATACGAATGGTGCGATAATTGCAAGTACCAGACAGATAATTGACATAACTACCGGAATCATAACATTTAATTTCCAGTTTCCGCTGTTTGCGTTATGTACAACCAGAAGTGGATATACCATACCTGACAGTGAAACGAAGAATTTGATTCCTACAAGTGCTGATCCAGGTGCTGCCGGATAAGCTTCCTGTACTGCAGGATATCCTGAAGCATCCCAGAATCCAGAAGTTGCAACTCCAGATGCAAAACCGCATACAGAAGCAACCAGTGCATTCTTAGTAAATAAGAATCCAAGGAAGCAGATAATATATAACGCTGCTCCACCGATCATCAGTTTCTTACGTCCGACACGGTCTGAGATCTCTCCACCGATCCATACGCTTACGAATTTACCAAATCCAGTCCATGCTACTGCGGTACTTACTGCTGCAAGTCCTGCTGCATATGCTGCCGACTGCGGATCTGACATATTGAATCCCCACTGTTTTGCGAAATTCACATTATTCTGGCTTAAAATGATTGCCTGAATACCATGTGTCAGATAGCAAAAATATACACAGATGATAGACCATAAATATTTCTTTGCTTTCATTCCCTCATTCTCCTTTATCAAGTTGTTTTATTTTGCCTGTGCTTTCTGAAATTCCTGATACTCAGCAAGCGGCATTTCTTTTCCTACGAACAGCCCATAGTTTACTGCTCCCTGCTGCTGAAGCATTCCTACTCCGCCGATTGCCTTGCATCCTGCTTCTTCTGCTTCCAGGATCATCTTTGTTTTTTCCGGGCTGTATACAGTATCTGCAACAACCAGATCCTTACGGAATAATGATTTATCTACCAGTGTTACATCCTGGTGTGGTTTCATTCCCATAATTGTAGCATTTACAAGAATATCACATGCTTTGATTGCTTCTTCCAGTTTTGCCTTGTCGTCAAGGTCGTCTACTGTAACTACACACTCTGGGCACTTTTCAGCTAATTTGGCCTTTGTTCCTTCTGCTCTTTCGAAGAATTTATCTTTAATATTGAAGATATTTACTTCTTTTGCTCCGTCCAGTGCCAGCTGAACCTGAATTGCTGTAGCAGCTCCGCCTGCTCCAAGAACAACAACCTTTTTGTCTTTTACAGGTACTCCGTTGAGTTCCAGATTCTTAACAAATCCGACACCGTCTGTAATGTGTCCTGTGATCACTCCGTCATCGTTAACAAATACATTGCAGGCTCCGATAATCTCAGCTGCAGGTGACAGCTTATCTACCAGCTGTGCTGCGATGTTCTTGCATGGCATAGTGAAGTTACCACCACGCATATTTAATAAACGAATAGACTCGAATACTTTTGGCATTTCCTCTTCTGTTACATCAAATGCCATATAAGCATAATCTAAGCCATCATGCTGGAAGCTGAAGTTGTACATTGCAGGAGATCCTGAATGTCCAACTGGTGTTCCAAATAATGCCATTAAGCCTGTATGTCCGGAAATTCTTTTTTCCATGATCTTAACCCTCCTGGTTTTCTTTTATTCATAACAGCCCGCATACTACGAGCTGTCACATACACATTTCTTACAATTTCTATATATAATGATTAAAGTTTTAATGCCACATCATAAGCTTCTTTTGTAGCATCCAGTGCACGACGTGCTCTTACTGCATCACCTACTACATGAACTTCCGGAACGATGTCCTTTAATTCATCAGCGAAGTCATATACAACATTCTGACCATCGCGGTGTGTATAACGGGAGCTGAATCCCATAGAAAGAACTACAGTATCGAATCCTCTTGCTTCATAGATAGTCTCATCAGACTTATCCGCTGCATTCTTGTAGCTTACTCCATCTGAGAAGATTTCAGATACAGCAGCGCTTGTAATCTGCTCGATTCCGTATTTTTCGAAGGCTTCCATAAGGAAGATACGATGCTCGTGGATTACGTCTGGTCCGATCGCATCTCTCATCTCGATAACAGATACTTCATGTCCCTGTTCAGCAAGGAAATCTGCTGTCTCGGCACCTACCATACCTCCACCTACAACTAAAACTTTATGTCCTACCGGACGTGTTCCTTCCAGGCAGTCCACACCATATACGATATCAGGATTATGGATACCTTTGATAAATGGAAGAACTAATGTTTCAGATCCTGTTGCGAGGATAACAGCATCCGGTGTATCTTCTTTTAACATCTGAGCTGTTACTTTTGTGTTCATCTTGATATTTACGCCGGCTTTTTCGCATTTTACGATATAGCTTCTGATCATACCTGTGATGTCACCTTTTCCCGGCGGGTAAGCAGCCAGTCTCATGTTTCCGCCAAGTTTATCTGTTGCTTCAAATAATGTTACATCATGTCCACGTCTCTTAGCTGTGAATGCTGCACACATACCTGCTACACCGCCACCGATAACGTATACTTTCTTTGCTTTTTCCGCTTTCGGAAGTCCCTCAACTTCACGTCCAAGTACTGGGTTTACCAGACAGCAAAGAGGTTTACCTGCATACATGTTGGCAACGCATCCCTGCAGACATGCGATACAAGGTGTCATATCTTCCAGTCTTTCTTCCTGAGCCTTTTCCGGAGTATGAGGATCAGCCAGTGACTGACGTCCGAATGCTACCAGATCCGCTTTTCCAAGTTTTACCATCTGTTCAGCGAACTGTGGCTCTGTGTAACGTCCGACTGTGATAACCGGAACGGATACACAATTTTTGATATTTGCTACGAGCTCTGCAGAGAATCCGCCATGAATTCCTGTTGGAGCCCACATATATTCATCTTTCAGATGCACTGCACGTGATACGTGAAGTCCATCGACTCCACAGTCTTCAAGATAAGAAGCGATTGCACACATATCGTGATTATCCAGACCGCCAAACATATCTTCTGTACTGTTAATACGTGCAAGAACTGCGATTTTACCTTCTGTTCTCTTCTTTACTTCTTCAACGATCAGACGGGAAAATCTCATTCTGTTTTCGAAGTTTCCACCAAATTCGTCTACACGTTTGTTCGTTCTTGGTGACATAAAAGAATTCACAAGATAACCATGTGCCATGTGAATTTCTACTGCATCGGCTCCGCCCTTCATTGCGCGGACTGCTGCATCTCCGTATCCTTTAATGAGCTCATATACCTGCTCTGTAGGAACTGCTTCCGGAATATCTCTTCCATCAGCTGCTGCAATAGATGTTGCCGCCTGGATTGGTGCTCCTGCATTCTTAGCATTTCCTTCCGGACCTGCATTCTGAAGCTGAATAGAAATCTTAGCACCTTCTGCATGACAGGCATCGGTAATCTTCTTCAGGCTCTCGATGCTGTTATCATCATACAGACAAGGTTTTCTTGGGCCGCCCTTTGCACCTTTATGAACTACTGTTGCTTCAATTGTAATCAGACCGAACTGACCTTTTGCACGTTCAGCATAGTATGCAACAGACTCATCGCTCCATGTTCCATCTGTTTTTGCAAAGTTGTTTCCCATTGGTGGTACTACGAAACGGTTCTTTACTGTCATTGGTCCGATCTGAATCGGAGAAAACATATGTTTGAACTTCATTATTTTTTTACCTCTCTCTTTTGATCAAATGTGTTTTCTAAATTAGTCAACCATTTCTGGCCAAGCTTCTTTTAATACTTTTTCTGTATTTTCATATGTATAAGCAGCTGCTTCTTTAAGTCCTCTTCCAAGGATCTCATCAGAAATTACTTCTACACCGATAACCTTTGGATCAACTCCGGCATCTTTGATCATCTTAACAAATCCGGCTGTGTCTTTTGCTCCTGTTCCAGGTGCAAGACGATCATGCATTGACTCATCTCTTAAGATTGAATCTGCGTATGGTCTCTCGTAAGCATCGTTGATCTGGATAGAAATAACTTTCTTAGCGATTTCCGGTGTCAGGATGTCATATGGCTGATTAGCTCTTACCCAGTGCCATGTATCAAGGATAAGCATTGCATTCTCACATCCAGAAGCTTTTACAACTTCCCAGCCTTTCTGAAGGTTTGGAATACCACTGTATGGCATTGGCTCAACACCGATGATATATTTTCCAGCTCTCTGGCAGAGTTCTTTTAATTTCTGAGCTGTATATTCTACTGAGTAGTTTTCCATCAGTCCACAGTTGATATGACCAACTCCGAAGAGTTCACACATATGGAAGCACATCTGCTCTTTGTATTTCTGCTCGTATGAACGATGTTCTTCACACCACTGAACGATGTACTCAACTTCTGTTACTTTCATGTCATGTTTGTCAAGAATTGCAAGAATGTCTTCATCATGAAGTCCTTCATTCAAAGCATCAACATAAGTCTCTGCACGAAGACCGATTCCTTCGTATCCTGCTTCTTTTGCAGCGATAACACGATCTTCAAATTTGCACTGATCTCCAAGTGTCCATGAACTTACTGTGATTGGATTCTTTTTTGACATAATTCTACCTCCATTGTTAAAATTGAACAGATTCCCTTTTTTCTTAATGTTCAATCTAGTAATATTTGCTATGGTTTGATTATATATCCTTGTTAAATAAAAAACAAATTAGTTATTTTATTTTAATTTATAGATTTTATTCATAGGTTTTTACCTTCCGTTCATGATAAGATATAGACATATATAAATATAACGAAAGAAAGGGGGCCGGCTTTATGAATCTGTATCATCTAAGATATTTTGCCACACTGGCCCATCTGGAGCATTACACAAAAGCCGCTGAAATTCTTGCCATCACTCAGCCAAGTCTGAGTCATGCTATTGCATCTCTTGAAAAGGAACTAGGGGTAAAACTTTTCGAGAAGGAGGGCCGTAATGTAGCACTTACCAAATGTGGACAGGCTTTTCTTATTGATGTTGAACAGGCTTTGGATATGATTGATTCCAGCGTTAACAAGCTTCAGATGACAGGTCGTGGCGAAGGTCGTATCGATATCGTGGAACTTCGTGCTCTAAGCAGTACCGTTGTTCCCAATTTCGTAAAAGGATTTCTGGATTCTACGCCGGATAAAAAAATTGATTTTTATTTTCATAGTTCCACAGGTCTTACTTCTGATATGATTCAGGGATTAAAAGACCGGAAATATGACATCGCATTTTGCTCTATGATGGACAATGAGCCGCTGATTGAATTCACACCTGTCGCAAAGCAGGAACTGGTGTTGATCGTACCCAAAGGTCATCCACTGGAAGGACGCAGCTCTATTGATCTGAAAGATACACTTGCTTATCCGCACATTGCATTTTCCAAGCGAAGCGGCTTAAGACATGTCATTGACAAATTGTTTAAAAAATGCGGAGGTTATCCGCAAATTGCCTACTCTATGGAAGAAGACCAGGGAGTTGCCGGTCTTGTCGGTGCAGGCTTCGGTATCGCAGTTGTTCCAAAGATGCCGGTTCTTTCCTATATGCCTGTATCCATTATCGAAATCGAAAAGCCTTCCTGGGAAAGACTCTTTTATATGGCTACTTTAAAGAATGTTTATCAGGCGCCTGTTATCATGGACTTTAAAAAATACGTAACCGAACACGCAGACCTGTAAAAAATAACAGAGACGAAAGATTGTTAAAAAACTTTCGTCTCTGTTATTTTTATATCATATCTGCTTAATCTTTTTATTATTCCCACGGAAGAGCTGTGTGTTCTGCTTTTCCGACACGCAGCATCAGTTCATTTACCGCTTCTTTCGGACTCTTATCTTCAAACAGTACCTTATTTACTTCCTCAATAATCGGAAGTGATACATTGTATTTCTTTCCGAGCTTTGCCGCTGCCTTTGCAGAATATACGCCTTCTACCACCATCTTAACTTCATCCATGGCTTCCTTCATAGTTTTACCCTGTCCCATCAGATATCCGGCTTTGCGATTACGGCTGTGTACACTTGCACAGGTTACAATAAGATCTCCGATACCTGCCAGACCGCCAAATGTCTCAGCCGCACCTCCCATCTTTACACCAAGTCTTGATATCTCGGCAATTCCACGGGTAATTAATGCTGCTTTGGTATTATCTCCGTATCCCATGCCATCTGCAACTCCTGCCGCAAGTGCAATAACATTCTTAAGCGATCCACCAAGCTCAATTCCCAGAATATCCGGACTAATATATACACGGAACACTTCATTCATAAAGAGCTGCTGTAAATACTTTGCAGTCGCCTCTGTATGTGCTCCAATGCAGACCGTCGTGGGAAGGCCTCTTCCTACTTCCTCGGCATGACTTGGTCCGGAAAGGACCGCCACATCTGCCTGCGGTATCTCTTCTTCAATTTGCTGAGACAGAGTCATCAGCGTATCTTCTTCTATTCCTTTTGCTACATCCACTAAGATCTGTCCATCTTTTACATATGGATTGATCTTTTTTGCGGTATTTCTTACATGGATTGACGGTACTGCAAGTACAACTACATCCTTTTCTTCTACTGCCTCTTTTATATCCGCGGTAAAGAATATTCCCTCTGGAATCTTTACTCCAGGAAGCTTACTCACATGTTCTCTCTTCTCACTCAGCATGCGGACTTCTTCTTCCTGATATGACCAGACTGTCACATCATGTCCGTTTTTATATAAAAGCAGTGCCAGCGCTGTTCCCCAGCTTCCGGCTCCGATCACACTTACTTTTGCCATAAGAGCCTGTCCTTTCTTTTATCGTCTCTGACTATTTTTTATCTTTTCCCCCGACACTGATCTTATTTTCCGTGCCGCTTAAAAGTCTCTTTATATTCGCTCTGTGTCTCCAGAATGCCAGTATCATCAAAAATGTTGCAATCCCATACATCTCATGCAGATACGCTACATTTTCCACATGAAATCCTCCGTGTTGACCATATACAATCACACTGATCAGATAAATCGTAACAACTGTCATAGATCCAAGTGATACATATCTTGTTGTTGCGACGATTGCAATAAATGCTGCAAGACAGATCAGTACGATCCATATATTTGTTGTACTGATGATAAGTCCTGCCGTTGCCGCAATTCCCTTTCCACCTTTGAACTTCAGATAAAATGGATAGTTATGTCCAAGAACCACGCCCATTCCTGCATACATAGAAAGTAACGGCATCATATCCGTATGAGTCTTCCCATAGATCATGTGTACAACCACTACTGCCGCAACACATTTAAAACAGTCTCCCAGCAGCGTAACTCCTCCGGCTTTCCATCCCATAGTACGGAGTGCATTTGTTGTTCCCGCATTTCCGCTTCCTTTTTTTCTTAAGTCAACACCATTCTTTTTCCCGTATAGATATCCGGTCTGAATCAGTCCGAACACATATCCGACAAGCACACATATCAACCGTTCCATGATTACTGATCCTTTTCCTTTCTTTCCCTGATGAAGAATTTCAAAGCTGTACCACGGAATCCAAAGGCCTCACGAATCTTATTCTCCAGATATCTGGTATAAGAAAAGTGCATCAGTTCTTTATTATTTACAAAAATTACGAATGATGGTGGTTTTACCGCTACCTGTGTAATGTAATACAGTTTCAATCTCTTTCCTTTATCTGACGGTGGCTGCTGCATCGCAACTGCTTCTGTCATAATCTCGTTCAGGACACCGGTCGCAACACGCAGTGTCTGATTCTCGATCACCATATCGATCATATCATATAATTTGTTCAAACGCTGTCCTGTCTCTGCTGACACATACATAATCTCTGCATATGGCATGAATGAAAGCACACGACGTACGTTATTCTCATACTCTCTCATGGTCTTGTCATTCTTTTCAATGGCATCCCATTTATTTACAACAATAATGATACCTTTTCCTCTTTCATGTGCGATACCGGCAATCTTGGCATCCTGTTCGGTGACACCTTCTGTCGCATCGATCACGACCAGTACTACATCTGCACGTTCTACCGCCGTTACAGTACGGATGATACTGTAACGTTCCAGTTCTTCTTTAATTTTGCTCTTTCTTCGAAGTCCGGCAGTATCAATGAAGACATAATCTTTTCCGTTATACTTAACGTTTGTATCAATTGCATCTCTGGTCGTTCCGGCTACGTCAGATACGATCACACGCTGCTTTCCTGTCAACTTGTTAATGATAGAAGATTTTCCTACGTTCGGTTTTCCTACGATTGCCACTCTCGGACGTTCATCTTCTTTTTCTTCCGCTTCATGTTCCGGGAAATGTGCGATCACTGCATCTAACATATCACCGATTCCCAGTCTGGAAGCAGCCGATACCGGCACCGGATCACCAATTCCCAGATTATAGAATTCATATACATCCGGCATGAACTTATCAAAATTGTCAACTTTATTCACAGCCAGTACAACTGGTTTCCCGGATCTTCGAAGCATATCCGCAACCTTGGAATCTGCATCTACAAGCCCCTGTCTTACATCTGTGATAAAAATAATCACATCTGCAGTATCAATGGCAATCTGTGCCTGTTCTCTCATCTGAGAAAGGATAATGTCCTTGCTCTCCGGTTCAATACCCCCTGTGTCGATCATAGTAAATTCTTTATCCAGCCATGTAACATCGGCATAGATACGGTCTCTTGTTACTCCAGGCGTATCTTTGACGATCGAAATCATCTCTCCCGCCAGTACATTAAAAAGGGTCGACTTACCGACATTTGGTCTTCCCACAATAGCAACTACTGGTTTACTCATCTTAACTCTCCTCTATATTTCATTCTATATTTGTCACTTAACGATACTATTATACATTACCTTTGTCAAATAGTCCAATCAGTAGTTGACCTTTTTATAGAAAAAGTGATATAAATAATTAGGAGTAACTTATCATATAAAATACACAGGAGTTTTTATTATGCCAAATATCAAATTAATGGAAAGCAGTCTTCCTGTTGCACCACTTAAAATCGGTGCTCTGGAATCATGCCGCGAACTTGGTGAAAAAGTAAATGATTACATTGTACAATTCAGAAAAAGCACAATGGACAAGAACACAGATTCACCATTATATTATAATTACATGCGTGACAATTACCTGATCGATTGTCCGTGTCCACGTTTTGGAAGTGGAGAAGCCAAAGGACTTCTGACAGAATCTATCCGTGGGGCAGATCTTTTCCTCATGGTAGATGTCTGCAATCATAGTCTTACTTATTCTGTAAATGGTCATTTAAATCATATGTCACCAGACGACCATTTTCAGGATTTAAAAAGAATCATTGCTGCTGCTAACGGAAAAGCACGCCGTGTCAACGTTGTAATGCCTTTCCTCTATGAAAGCCGTCAGCACAAGCGTACCAAACGTGAGTCTCTGGACAGTGCCCTCGCACTTCAGGAACTGATCGATATGGGTGTATCTAATATCTTTACATTTGATGCCCACGATCCACGTGTTCAGAATTCCATTCCACTTCACGGATTTGACAGTTTCAATCCTCCGTATCAGTTCATGAAAGCATTGTTAAAAGCTGAGCCGGATCTTAAAGTAGACAAAGAACACTTAATGATCATCAGTCCGGACGAAGGAGCTATGCAGCGTGCTGTATACTTCTCTAACGTTTTGGGCGTGAATATGGGTATGTTCTACAAACGTCGTGACTATTCAACGGTTGTAAATGGTAAAAACCCGATCGTCGCTCACGAATTTTTAGGTGAACATCTTGATGGAAAAGATGCGATCATCATTGATGATATGATTTCTTCCGGTGAAAGTATGCTCGATGTTGCAAAACAGATTAAAGACCGTGGAGCAAACCGCGTATTTGTCTGCACTACATTCGGACTTTTTACAGACGGATTCGAGAAATTCGATGAATATTATGAAAAAGGATATATCGACCGTGTGATTACTACCAATCTTACTTATCTTCCTGCCGAAGCAAAGGAAAAACCTTATTTCCTGATTGCAGACATGAGTAAATTCATTGCATTGATCATTGATTCTATGAATCATGACATCAGTATCGGAAAAGTTATGGATCCAACTGAGAAGATTCACCGTCTTCTTGAGAAACACAACGGTACTTTGTAAAAATACAGAGAACTTGCCACCGGCGACTTCTCTTGCATACTGTGATAACAAAAGAACCTGCCATTGGCAGGTTCTTTTGTTTAATTTGTAAAATCACTGTAAGCCGTTCCGTCTTTCAGATCTTGTTTTTTTGCCGCAGCCATTTCCGAAACCGTTACAAGCTGATAACCTTCTTCTTCAAGTTTCGGGATAAGTTCCAGTGCTGCGTCAATCGTCTGACTATGAATATCATGCATCAGTACAATATCCCCATCTTTCAGATTCTTCATTACACTGTCAATCGTGCTCTGCGTGTTCCTTGTCTTCCAGTCCAGTGTATCTACATTCCAGAGAATCATTGGCATGCCCACATTCGACTTTACCGTATCATTGATTGCACCATACGGAGGTCTGAGCAGCGTTGCCGGACTTCCACAAATGTTTTTTATATTCCGGTTCGTATCATCAACTTCTTTTTTTACTGCCGCACCATCAATCTTTGTCAGCTGCTGGTGATCATATGAATGATTTCCCAGTTCATTTCCGTCTTTCAGCATCTGCTTTACAGCATCAGGATATAATTTCACATTTTTTCCAAGCATAAAAAATGTCGCATGCGCATTATACTTTTTCAACTGATTCAGAAGTTCTGACGTTCTTGGACCCGGACCGTCATCAAAAGTAAGTGCGATCATTGGCTTTTTCGGATCTATTGCTACTTTTTCTTTCGAAATCAGCTCACCCTTTTCGTTGAATTTGCATTTCTCAAGTCCGATCTTTACCTCTCCCGTTGCTACAATCCCTTTGGAATCAAAATAATATTCTTTTTCATTGATTGTCTGCCAGCCGGTCAGTGCTTTTCCTTCATCTGTCAGATAAGCCTTTCCATCATCTTTGGCCACCCAGCCGGATCTCTGCATAATTCCTTTATTATCAAAGCAATAAAGTGCACCTTCTATCATCTGCCAGCCGGTTACTTTCTTTCCATCCGAATCAAAATAATATGTATTTCCTTTTGATACCACAAAATCCGATGTTATATATGTTCCATCGTATTTTTTAAATTTATTTCCTTCCCATACACCAGTCGGATTCTTTACCTTACATGTTCCGTTCTTTATTGTAACCTGTACCTTCTTTTTCCAGTCTCCTTCCAGATTTTTTTTAATATTGGAATTTAATTTCGCAATGATCACATACGTTCCTTCTGTATTCGCATCCGCTTTGCTTAAAAATGTAATATTCTTTCCTTTTTTCAGATCTTTAGCGAAATCTTCTGCTGTATAATCTTTTGTTAATTTGTTTCTATCTTTATCCCGGATCTTTATGTCCGCCGAATAAGCCGGAAGCTGTTCTCCCTGCTTAATCTCTACATCCGCCACCTGTATGGTTATCTGCGCCGGTTTTCGCAGGATTCCTCTTACTACCGGTATTGCAATCGCAACTATACAAATAGTAAAAAGAGCAAGACCCACCCGAATGTTTCTTACTCTTCTCCGATTCCTTCGTCTTCTTCGAATTTCTGTATTATCCATCCCTAGTATCCCCCCAGATTTCATATCATTGCACAATCCTAGGATACTCTAATTCGACATATTTCGCAATTAAGGGATTCTTACAAATTTATTAAGTTTTGTTTAACATATGACACGTACACGTAACACTTCACCAATCTGTTTTAATTCCTCTACAACACCATCCGGCACCTCAGAATCTACATCGATCATCGTATATGCATATTTTCCCTTACTCTTATTTGTAAGGTCTGCGATGTTCATATTGTCTTTGGCAAGGATCGCTGATATCTGACCGATCATATTCGGCACATTGTGATGTAATACCAGAATACGCGTCTTATCGCCTCTCAGTCCCATATCACAGTCCGGATAGTTCACGGAATGTTTGATATTACCATTTTCCAGATAATCCATCACTTCTTTGACTGCCATCTTCGCACAATTATCTTCGGACTCTTCTGTAGAAGCTCCGAGATGAGGAATTACAATCGCGCCTTTGACACCTGCGATTTCCGGTGTCGGGAAGTCTGTGACATAATGTTTTACTTTTCCAGCTACAAGTGCATCTACCATTGCCTCGGAATCTACCAGTACATCCCTTGCAAAGTTCAGCACGATCACTCCTTCTTTCATAAGACCCAGTGCATCTTTTCCGATCATGCCTTTCGTACTGTCAAGTGCCGGTACATGCACCGTGATATAATCACAGTTTTCATAAATTTCATCTACATTTGTTGTATGATGGATACTTCTTGACAGTCTCCATGCAGAATCTACGGATACATACGGATCATATCCATATACATCCATACCAAGATGTGTTGCCGCATTTGCAACCAGAACTCCAATTGCACCAAGACCGATCACACCAAGCTTTTTGCCTTCCAACTCCTGTCCGGCAAATGCTTTCTTGGCTTTTTCTGCATCTTTGGCAATGTTCCCGTCTTCTTCGTTCTCCTGTACCCAGTTGATACCGCCGATGATATCTCTGGAAGCAAGAAGCATACCGGCAATTACCAGTTCCTTTACACCATTCGCATTGGCTCCCGGTGTGTTAAATACAACGATTCCCTGTTCTGCACATTTCTCAAGCGGAATATTGTTCACACCCGCACCGGCTCTTGCAATAGCTTTCAGATCCGGTGCAAATTCCATCTCGTGCATTGCCGCACTTCTTACCAGGATCGCATCTGCTGTTTCTGGTGTGCTTACAGGTGCATAGTCTTTTGTGAATTCATCCAGTCCTACCTGTGAAATTGGGTTCAGATTATGATACTTATACATGATTACAGATTCTCCTTTTCAAATGCTTTCATAAATTCTACCAGTTTCTCTACCCCTTCGATCGGCATCGCATTGTAGATACTTGCACGCATACCGCCGACACTTCTGTGTCCTTTCAGGTTCTCGAATCCGGCTTTTTTTGCCTCTTTCACGAATTTTGCATCCAGGTCCTTATCACCTGTTACAAACGGAACATTCATAAGCGAACGGTCTTTTGGAACAACCGTGCCCTTGAACAGTTTGCTTTCATCCAGATAATCATAGAGAATCTTTGCTTTCTTTTCATTGCGCTCTTTGATTGCTTCCAGTCCGCCCTGTTTTTTCAGCCATTTAAACACTTTACCACAGATATAGATTCCATATGCCGGTGGTGTATTGTATAAAGACTTGGCATCTGCATGCGTCTTATACTTCAACATAGTCGGTGTACCTTCTAATACATCATCTGTGATCAGATCCTCACGGATAATTGCGATCACAACACCTGCAGGTCCGACATTTTTCTGAACACCGCCGTAGATAACGCCGTATTTTGACACATCTACCGGTTCAGACAGGAAACAGGATGATACATCTGCCACCAGTGTCTTTCCTTTGGTATTCGGAAGCTCTTTGAACTTCGTACCATAAATCGTATTATTCTCGCAGATATATACATAATCTGCATCTTCAGAGATATCGAGGTCTGAGCAGTCCGGAATATAAGAAAATGTCTTATCTTCGGAAGATGCGATCACATGGACCTCTCCGTATTTTTCTGCTTCTTTGGCTGCCTTTTTCGCCCACTGTCCGGTTACGATATAGTCAGCCACTTTATTCTTCATCAGATTCATAGGAATCATGGCAAATTGCTGAGACGCTCCGCCCTGTAAAAATAATACTTTATAGTTATCCGGGATATGCATCAGTTCACGGATATCGGCTTCTGCTGTCTCAATAATCTCCTGGAACACCGATGAACGGTGACTCATTTCCATAACCGACATTCCACAGCCCTGATAGTCTAACATCTCTGCTGCTGCTTCTTTTAATACTTCTTCCGGCAATACGGCCGGGCCTGCTGAAAAATTGTACACTCTGCTCATTGTTGTTCCTCCACTTTCCTTTACTTTTTTCTTTTACTATTCTGCATTTTTTGCTTCCAGGTCTTTTTCATCAAAAGCTTCATTGATCGGGGCGCCAGGGGCAACCATCGGCCATACCTTGTCATCACTGTCAATCTGGCAGTCGATCACCACCGGATGTCCGCTCTTTAACGCGTTCGCAAATGCTTCTTTGAATTCTTCCTGGGTTGCCACACGTACTCCTTCTGCTCCCATAGCTTCTGCAAGTTTTACAAAATCTACGGCATCATTTAGTACAGTAGCCGAGTAACGCTGTCCGTAGAACAGGTTCTGCCACTGGCGGACCATACCAAGTACATGGTTGTTAATCACTACCTGGATCACCGGAATATTATGGCGTGCCGCGGTAGCGATCTCATTCATATTCATACGGAAACATCCGTCACCTGCAATATTGACAACGGTCTTTTCCGGTCTTCCGACCTTGGCTCCAAGTGAAGCTCCAAGACCATATCCCATGGTTCCAAGTCCTCCTGAGGTAAGGAGTGTTCTTGGCTCTGTATATTTATAATACTGTGCTGCCCACATCTGGTGCTGTCCGACTTCTGTCGAAATGATTGCTTCACCATTTGTCTGACGGTAGATCTCTTCTACAACAAACGGTCCACTGAGCACATCCGGATGATAGGTCATCGGATATTTCTCTTTGTAAGACATGATCTGTTCTACCCATGCCTTGTGATCCTGCTGTTCCAGACGCTCATTCATCTTCTGAAGAACGACTTTCAGATCACCGACCACACCTTCTGTGATCAGAATATTTTTATTCATCTCTGCAGCATCTACATCAAACTGTAAGATTTTTGCATTCTGGGCAAATTTCTTTGCATTTCCTGTTACACGGTCACTGAATCTTGCTCCTGCGACAATCAAAAGATCACATTCACTGACTCCGTAGTTGGATGCCTTTGTTCCATGCATTCCGAGCATTCCGGTATATAACGGATCTGTTCCCGGGAATGCTCCTTTTCCCATCAGGGAATCGGTAACCGGAGCATCTACCTTCTTTACGAATTCATATAATTCTTTGCTGGCTCCTGATAATACCGCTCCGCCACCGACAAATATGTATGGTTTCTCTGACTCCCGGATCATACGTACTGCACTTTCCAGATCTTTTTCACAGATATTTTCGGATGGTTTTACAACCTTTGGTTCCTGTGCTGTAAATTCTGCTTTGTTCGCAGTTACATCTTTCGGGATATCGATCAGGACCGGTCCCGGTCTTCCTTCTTTGGCTATCACGAATGCCTTACGTATCGTATCCGCCAGATTATTGACATCTTTTACAATATAATTATGCTTGGTGATTGGCATTGTAACACCTGCAATATCGATCTCCTGGAAACTGTCTTTTCCCAGAAGTGATACTCCTACATTACAGGTAATTGCAACGACCGGAATCGAATCCATGTATGCGGTTGCAATTCCGGTTACAAGGTTTGTTGCACCCGGTCCGCTGGTTGCAAGACATACACCGACTTTTCCTGTCGCTCTTGCATATCCGTCTGCCGCATGAGCAGCACCCTGCTCATGTGACGTAAGGATATGTGTAATCTCATTTTTATGTTTATATAATTCATCGTATACGTTCAAAATCGCTCCGCCCGGATAACCGAATACGGTATCGACGCCCTGCTCTTTCAAACACTCAATTACGATCTGTGATCCTGTTAACTGCATACCATTCATTCCCCTGTCATGATTTATTTTGCTTTTGGAACTTCGAGAATTGCTCCTCTGTTTCCAGAAGTAACCATTGCCGCATATCTTGCAAGATATCCGGTTGTAACTTTTGGTTCTCTCGGAGTCCAGTTTGCTTTTCTCTTCGCAAGTTCTTCATCGGATACATCCAGATGAATAGAAAGGTTCGGAATATCGATCTGGATCAGGTCTCCTTCTTCTACCAGTGCGATCGGTCCACCAACAGCTGCTTCCGGAGATACGTGTCCGATAGATGCCCCTCTGGATGCACCACTGAAACGTCCGTCTGTGATCAGCGCTACACTTGAGCCAAGTCCCATACCTGCGATTGCAGATGTAGGATTTAACATCTCACGCATTCCAGGGCCTCCCTTTGGTCCTTCGTAACGGATAACGACAACGTCGCCGGCAACGATCTTACCACCTTTGATCGCTGCAATTGCATCTTCTTCACAGTCAAATACTCTTGCAGGTCCTTCGTGTACCAGCATCTCGTCTACAACAGCGGAACGTTTTACAACGCTTCCGTCCGGCGCAAGATTTCCTTTTAATACTGCAAGCCCGCCTGTTGGTGTGTATGGATTATCAATTGGACGAATTACTTCCGGATCTTTGTTGACCACACCTTCGATATTCTCTCCAACGGTCTTTCCTGTAACTGTCATACATTCTGTATGCAGAAGGCCTTTCTTATTCAGCTCTGCCATAACTGCATATACACCGCCGGCTTCGTTCAGATCTTCCATGTATGTCGGGCCTGCCGGTGCAAGGTGGCAGAGGTTCGGTGTCTTTTCGCTGATTCCATTTGCAAAATCAATCTCGAAATCCATTCCTACTTCGTGTGCGATTGCAGGGAGGTGAAGCATACTGTTGGTAGAGCATCCAAGTGCCATGTCAACCGTAAGTGCATTCAGGATTGCTTCTTTTGTCATGATATCTCTTGGACGGATATTCTTCTCAAGAAGTTCCATAACCTTCATACCTGCATGCTTTGCAAGACGGATTCTTTCTGAATAAACTGCCGGAATTGTTCCATTTCCACGAAGTCCCATACCAAGTACTTCTGTCAGACAGTTCATACTGTTCGCTGTGTACATTCCGGAACATGATCCGCATGTCGGACATACTTTGTTCTCGAATTCGCACAGATCTGCATCTGACATCGTTCCTGCAACGTTTGCTCCTACTGCCTCGAACATGCTGGAAAGACTTCTCTTCTGTCCTTTTACATGTCCTGCAAGCATCGGTCCTCCGCTGACGAATACAGTTGGAACATTGATTCTTGCCGCAGCCATCAGAAGTCCCGGTACGTTCTTATCACAATTCGGGATCATAACAAGCGCATCAAACTGATGTGCCATTGCCATTGCCTCTGTAGAATCTGCGATCAGGTCTCTGGTTACCAGAGAATACTTCATTCCGATATGTCCCATTGCGATTCCGTCACAGACTGCTATTGCAGGGAACATGATCGGTGTACCGCCTGCCATGGCAACTCCCTGTTTTACTGCATTTGCGATCTTATCCAGATTCATATGTCCAGGTACGATCTCATTGTATGAACATACGATACCGACCAGTGGTCTGTTCATCTCTTCCTCGGTAAGTCCGAGTGCATTGAACAGCGAGCGGTGAGGCGCCTGCTGTTTTCCTTTTGTTACTGTATCACTTCTCATTCTTTTTTATCCTCCTGTTGTCTTTCTATTCAATTTCTTCTATATAACTCTGTAAATCCGTAATTCTATGCAGCAGACAATTACTGAATGTTTGCTGCGATCAGACTTCCCATCTCTTCTGTACCAATCTGAGTCTTTCCGTCCGACATAATATCAATCGTACGATATCCGTCTTTTAATACTTTTGAAACAGCTGCTTCGATCGAATCTGCTTCTTTGTCCAGATCAAAGCTGAAACGGAGCATCATTGCTGCTGAAAGGATGGTTGCGATCGGATTCGCGATTCCTTTTCCTGCAATATCCGGTGCAGATCCACCACTTGGTTCATACAAGCCGAATTTTGTCTCATTTAAGCTGGCACTTGCAAGCATTCCGATCGATCCTGTCACCATACTTGCTTCATCTGAAAGAATGTCTCCGAACATGTTCTCTGTAAGGATAACGTCAAACTGTTTCGGATCTTTTACAAGCTGCATTGCACAGTTGTCTACCAACATATTTTCAACTGTTACTTCTGGATAATCCTTTGAAACTTCTTCTACTACTTTTCTCCATAATCTGGAAGAATCCAGTACATTCGCTTTATCTACACTTGTGACTTTCTTACGGCGTTTCATTGCAATATCAAATCCGCGTTTTGCAATTCGTCTAATCTCTTCTTCATTATATGTAAGAGAATCCTGTGCTGTCATTACACCATTTACTTCTTCTGTCTTTCTCTCTCCAAAGTACAGACCGCCGGTCAGCTCTCTCATGATCATCATGTCAAATCCGCCTTCTGTAATCTCTTCTTTCAGCGGGCATGCACCTTTCAGTTCATCATAAAGCACTGCAGGTCTTAAGTTTGCGAAAAGATTCAGCGCTTTTCTGATCTTTAAAAGTCCTGCTTCCGGTCTCTTGGATGGCTCTAACTTGTACCATAGAGATGTCTTTGCATCTCCTCCGATGGAACCCATCAGAACTGCATCACATGCTTTTGCCTCGGCGATCGTCTCATCTGTAAGCGGTACTCCGTGAACATCAATGGATGCTCCCCCCATGAGTAACTGTGTATAATCACAGGTATGTCCATATACTTCTGCAACTTTATTCAGAACTTTCATTGCCTCCGTTACAATCTCCGGGCCAATTCCGTCTCCCTTAATCACACCAATTTTAAGATTCATAGTTCTTCTTCCTTCCTTCGGTAAAAATCTATAAAAATAATATTATCGTATTTTTATGCATGTTTCAAGACTTTAATTGGCTAAATTGACAAATTGCTACATTTTACATACTAAAAAAGACTTTTTATCATATTTCTTGTACACTTTGTTGATTTCTATCCACTCGATACATTCTTGCAATCTCTTTGATAACCGGAAGCTTTTTACAATTGCATGATACAGAGAACTTGCCACTGGCAACTTTTCTTGCATACTTTGGTATAACAAAAAAATTACGGAACACATATTTCTATGTGCTCCGTAATTTTTATTGCCATGCATTCGTAAAGAGCTGCCAGTGGCAGGGCCTGTAGATACCAAAGTATACAACTGCCAGCGGCAGATTCTATGCATGATATTTCGCTGTTTCAAGAATCCGGTTCGCATTTTCCACACGCTCTTTCGATGGCGGATCAATGCCTTCCAGCTGATACGGGATTCCCAGTTCTTTCCATTTATATACACCAAGTGTATGATATGGAAGAACCTCAACTTTCTCTACGTTATCAAGTGTTTCTATAAAGTCATGAAGTCTGTGCAGATACTCGTCTTTATCGCTTCTTTCCGGAACCAGGACGTGACGGATCCAGACTGGTTTTCCGGTATCAGAAAGATACCTTGCCATATCAAGAATATTCTTATTCGTCTGTCCGGTAAGGATCTTATGCTGTTCGTCATCAATATGCTTGATATCTAGCATCACAAGATCTGTCACCTTCATAAGTTCCTGGAATTTACTGAAGAATGGCTCTTCTCTTGTAAATGGATTCCCGCAGGTATCCAGTGTCGTGTTGATTCCTCTTTCTTTAGCTTTCTGGAACAACTCCAGCAGAAAATCGATCTGCAGAAGCGGTTCGCCTCCACTGACGGTAATACCGCCCTTACTTCCCCAGTAAGTGCGGTATTTCCAGGCTTTATCAATCAGTTCATCTGCTGTGTAGAGAGTCCCTGAATTCATGTTCCATGTGTCCGGGTTATGACAGAACTGGCAGCGCATTGCACAGCCGGTCGTAAATATCAGATACCGGACACCTGGACCGTCAACGGAGCCGAAACTTTCCAGAGAATGAATATATCCTTTGGTCATAGTTTTGCTCCTTTTCTTATTTATTACATGTAATTCGCCATGTACTCCGCCATGCGCAGCTCGATTCCGCTTTGCTTCATCTCGCTGACGGCTGTCGCCGTATATCATCTGATCCAGATATCATAATTCAAGCAAGCTTGATTATAACATCTGTCTCATCTGATGCATGGCTCATAGCTTTTACATATGATCGTGGCAAGTTCTTGCGATAACGTCTAACTGCTGTTCGCGAGTCAGGTCGATGAACTTAACTGCGTATCCAGATACACGGATTGTGAAGTTAGCGTATTCTGGTTTCTCTGGGTGTTCCATAGCGTCAACCAGTTTGTCTGTACCAAATACGTTAACGTTCAGGTGATGTGCTCCCTGATCGAAGTATCCGTCCATTACACGTGCAAGATTTTCTTTACGCTCGTCATCTGTGTGTCCAAGTGCACTTGGGCTGATTGTCTGAGTATTAGAAATACCATCCAGAGCCAGCTCGTATGGCAGCTTAGCAACAGAGTTAAGAGATGCAAGAAGTCCGCTCTTTTCTGCACCGTAAGATGGGTTAGCACCTGGTGAAAGTGGTTCTCCTGCTTTTCTTCCATCTGGAAGAGATCCTGTAGCCTTACCATATACTACGTTAGAAGTAATTGTAAGGATTGATGTTGTAGGTACAGAATTTCTGTATGTGTGGCACTTGTTCAGTTTGTGCATGAATGTTTTCAGAAGCCAGATAGCCATGTCATCTGCACGATCATCATCGTTACCGTATCTTGGGAAGTCTCCTTCGATTTCGAAATCTGTTGTGATTCCGTCTTCGTCACGAATAGCTTTAACCTTAGCGTATTTGATAGCGCAAAGTGAATCTACTACGTGAGAGAATCCAGCGATACCTGTTGCGAATGAACGCTTAACATCTGTGTCGATCAGTGACATCTGAGCTGCTTCATAGTAGTATTTGTCATGCATATAGTGGATCATGTTAAGTGTATCAACATACAGTTTGCTTAACCATTCCATCATAGCATCGTATTTTTCCATTACTTCATCGAAGTCAAGGTACTCAGATGTGATTGGTCTGTAAGCAGGTCCAACCTGAACTTTGTTCTTTTCATCAATACCACCGTTGATAGCGTATAACAGACACTTAGCAAGGTTTGCACGAGCTCCGAAGAACTGCATCTCTTTACCTGTCTCTGTAGCAGATACGCAGCAGCAGATTGAATAGTCATCGCCCCATACCGGACGCATAACATCATCGTTCTCATACTGGATTGAGCTTGTTTCTACCGAAATCAGAGCTGCGAACTTCTTGAAGTTCTCTGGCAGTCTTGAAGAGTAAAGTACTGTAAGGTTTGGTTCTGGTGAAGGTCCCATGTTCTTCAGTGTGTGAAGGAAACGATAGTCGTTCTTTGTTACCATAGAACGTCCGTCCTGTCCAAGTCCACCAACTTCCAGTGTTGCCCATGTAGGGTCTCCTGAGAACAGTTCGTTGTATGATGGGATTCTTGCGAACTTAACCATACGGAATTTCATTACCATGTGGTCGATTAATTCCTGAGCTTCTTTTTCTGTGATCTTTCCAGCTTTTAAGTCTCTTTCAATATAGATATCAAGGAATGTAGAGATACGTCCAACACTCATTGCAGCCCCGTTCTGAGTCTTGATTGCTGCAAGATATCCAAAGTACAGCCACTGTACTGCTTCGTGAGCATCTTTAGCCGGCTGTGAAATGTCATAGCCATATACAGCTGCCATTTCTTTCATTTCTTTCAGAGCTTTGATCTGATCTGCAAGCTCTTCACGAAGACGGAAGTCTGTTCCCTTCATTCCGTGTCTTGCATAACGCTCAAAGTCATACTGTTTTTTCTCGATCAGGAAGTCGATACCATAAAGAGCTACACGACGGTAGTCACCAACGATACGTCCTCTTCCGTATGTATCCGGAAGACCTGTGATGATTTTGTTGTGTCTTGCTTTCTTCATTTCAGGTGTATAAATATCAAATACTCCCTGGTTGTGTGTTTTATGATATTTTGTAAAGATCTTATGAAGTTCTTCGCTTGGCTGATAACCGTAAGTTGTACAAGCCTGCTCAGCCATCTTAATTCCACCGTATGGCATAAAAGCTCTCTTCAGAGGTTTGTCTGTCTGAAGACCAACAACCTTCTCAAGATCCTTTGTCTCTTCACTGATGTATCCTGGGCCATATGCTGTAAGACCAGATACTACTTCAGTTTCCATATCAAGAACGCCGCCCTTTGCACGCTCTTCTTTCTGAAGTTCCTGAAGCTTACCCCATAATGTATCGGTTGCTTCTGTTGGTCCTTCCAGGAAGGATTCGTCTCCTTCATATGGTGTATAGTTCTCCTGGATAAAGCTGCGAACGTCAACTGAGTTCACCCATTCTTTTCCTTTAAAACCAGCCCACTGCTCAAAATGTGCCATCTTTTTGTTCCCCTTTCCTATCTTTCATTTTCTTGTGCGCCGTCAGTATACCATTTCGTGAAGAAAATATCAAGGCTTATTCTGATAATCGTTTTCAAAATCGCCCTTGTATGCAATTTTGTGCAATTTGTGTATATTTATACGAACAATATCGCCTTATTTCGCATTTTTCCAGGCACAATTTTACCTTTTGGGCACTAAAAGATGTGGAGGAACTGACGTTGGCATTCTGATCCCTCTTACATATTTTTGTATAAAAAAGAAGAACCTGCACATTATACAGATTCTCCATTCTTTTGCATTTTATTCTGCAGATGCTTTTTCAACCTGTGCAATTGCTGCTTTCTGCATTGGAATACGGCAGTTCTTGTTGCTTCCGAATTCTACGATTACATCTTCATCACTGATGTCGATCAGTACACCGTAAAATCCGCCTGTTGTCAGTACTGTATCTCCGACTTCCATCTCGTTGATCATTGCCTGAACTCTCTTCTGTTCTTTCTTCTGAGGTCTCATGAAGATCATGTAGAATCCTCCGAAAATAACTGCATATACAACAATTAAAATAACCCAGCTTGTACCGCTGGAGCTCTGTGCTGCTAATGAAAACATCTCTTTTCCTCCTACTCATCTTTAAACACTATTGCTATCATACACAAAAACCTCGCATTCAGCAAGGTTTTTTATACTTTTTTCATTATTTTATTCATTCTTGCCCGTTACAGCGGCAATTTTTCTCTCTTTATACTCTTTATAACAGTCATGATCGATCGCATCACGGATCTCTTCCATCATTGTATTATAGAAATACAGATTATGAAGCACACACAGACGCATTCCCAGCATTTCTTTTGCTTTTAACAGATGTCTGATATATGCTCTTGAATAATTGCGGCATGTCGGACACTGGCATCCTTCTTCAATCGGTCTGTCATCCAGCTCAAATTTGGCATTGAACAGATTAAGTTTTCCATGATTCGTGTACACATGTCCATGTCTTCCATTTCTACTTGGGTACACACAGTCAAAGAAATCTACGCCTCTGTCAACTGCTTCCAGAATATTCACCGGAGTTCCGACTCCCATCAGATAAGTCGGTTTATGATCTGGAAGATGGGGAACAACTGCATCCAGGATCCGGTACATCTCTTCATGCGATTCACCGACTGCCAGTCCGCCAACCGCATATCCATCCAGATCCAGTTTTGAAATCTCATCCGCATGTTTGATACGGATATCTTCATATACTCCGCCCTGATTGATTCCAAAAAGCATCTGATGCTTATTAATTGTATCCGGAAGCGAATTCAGGCGTTCCATTTCTTTTTTACATCGTACAAGCCATCTGGTCGTACGCGCCACAGATTTTTCTATATATTCCCTGTCAGCTACACTCGACGGGCACTCATCAAATGCCATCGCTATCGTAGATGCCAGATTCGACTGAATCCGCATACTCTCTTCTGGCCCCATAAATATTTTATGTCCGTCAATATGGGAATTGAAATACACTCCCTCTTCTTTGATTCTGCGCAGTCCCGCAAGTGAAAACACCTGAAATCCGCCCGAATCGGTAAGAATCGGCTTGTCCCAATTCATAAATTTGTGAAGTCCGCCCAATTTTTTTACCACTTCGTCTCCCGGACGCACATGTAAATGATAAGTATTTGATAATTCTACCTGCGTCTTTATCTCCTGCAAATCCGTAGTTGCCACAGCCCCTTTAATTGCAGCTGCCGTACCGACATTCATAAACACGGGGGTCTCGATGACCCCATGTACCGTATGCAGCCGTCCTCTTTTTGCAAGGCCGTCTTTTTTGATTAATTCATACATGATTATATTTCCTTTTTCTCTAATTATGTACTACCACCGGTGTTCCTGCCGAAATAAGTTCGAATAATTTTCCGGCCATCTCAGGTGGCATGTTTACACATCCATGTGATCCATTTGTCTGATACCTGCTGCCTCCAAATGTAGGCTGCCATGATGCATCATGGAAACCGACACCTCCGTTAAACGGCATCCAGTATTTTACAGGCGTCTCATACTCATAAGTACCATCTGCCTTTTTCGTTCCCTTAAGCGTCTGATCTTTTGCTTTATATGCAAGCGAATAGACACCGGTCGGAGTTGCATTTCCTTTATTTGGATTTCCCGTTACAACATCTGTCTCCAGAGCAATATGCCCATCTTTTACATAATACATATGCTGTGTTGTCAGATTAACCTCTGCGTAAGTATTTCCCACATCATTTCCATCATGACTTGCTGCACGGCTTGAATAATTGGGCTCTCTTGTTACTGTTTCCGCTTTTTGAATATTCGCGATCAGCGCATTGTACTCTGCTTCCTGATCAATCTTCCATCCGTAACTTCCACCCGAAACCGTAACGGTATTACCGCTTGCTGATGTAAATGTTCTTTCTTTTCCCTTTGTATCATACTTTGCTGCAAGTGACTGAACGTATTCTTTCACAGCACTTTCATCGAATGTCACATTCATATCATCGTCAACTTTAACCCACTTAGATATCATAGAAGAATCGACAACCTCTGTATTCGGTTTGAAATCATAGGTAACCGTTGCTCCAAGATATTTGTTCATTGCATCACAGGCTTCTGTTACCTTTTTGGAATCTGATGTGTAAGCCGGCTTTTCATAGCAGCCTGTTTTTAAAAGATCAAGCTTTTCATTTGCCCCGTTCACTGCGGTTATTACTGCCTTACGGAACTCTTCAGTCTTGATCGTTGTACCATCCGTCTCCGGTACAACCACAAATTTGTCCGTCTTGAATTCCGGATGTGCATTAACCGGTGCAATCTGATTCTCTTCTTTCATGCATTCCAGATTTGCAATCTGCGTTTTTAATGCGCTTTCATCATACTCTACCCCGATCTTTGCCTTCATATTGCGGCCTTTCCATAACGACTCGATCCACAGGAACGGATTCTGTCCTTTTATCAGTTTTTCTACCTGTTTTCCGGGTACATACTTTAATGATATGTCTTTCCCTTCAATTACTTCTGTTTTATTATCGGCTTCAAGTAATGTCAGTTTATAATCTGCAACTTCTTTCTCCAGATATTCCTCTACCTGTTTTACATTCTTATTCGAACAGTCTATTCCATTAATGACAGTCTTTGAAAAGAAATGTGTACTGTAAAATACTGCCGTACCCACATAACCAATTGCAATGACCGAAACGATCAGCGAAAGTACAATTGCTATCTTATTACGCAATTTCCAGTTTTTTCTTCTGTTTTTTCTTTGTTGTCTTCTTTCTTGTTTCATTACTTTCTGTGTTTCAGGTCTCTGATCCTCTTCATCAATTTCTGAAAATCCCTCATCCGCATACATTTCTTTCTCTAATATTTCTTCCATTTTATCTGTATGTTTTTCTCTAATGCTCATTAATTCTAACTCCTCTACAATGAAATTTACCTGCTTATAATAAAGTTCATGCTTTCTAATTATAATATGCATATATAGAAAAGTACAGATAAAATCCAAATTTTTTCACAAGATATTTTATAAATAATTTATGATTGCGGCTTCGATGCTTTTTTTATATAATATATTTTATATAATAACACAATCTTTTATGACCGAATACATACAAACTAAGGAGACACAGATATGGCAGGATCAACTTTTGGAACTTTATTCAGGATCACAACCTGGGGTGAATCCCATGGACCGGCTCTCGGAGTCGTCGTAGACGGATGTCCCGCCGGGATTCCTCTCACCACTGATTATATACAGGCATTTCTTGACCGCAGAAAACCTGGTCAAAGCAAATTCACTACTGCCCGCAGAGAATCGGATACAGTCGAGATTCTTTCCGGCGTTTTTGAAGGGTATACGACCGGAACACCTATTTCTCTCGTAGTCCGTAATAACGATCAGCGTTCTCATGATTACAGCAATATCAAAGACTGCTATCGTCCGGGGCATGCCGATTATACATTTGATAAAAAATACGGATTACGCGACTATCGCGGCGGCGGACGTACTTCCGGAAGAGAAACTATTGGACGCGTTGCCGGCGGAGCTGTCGCTTCCCGCATTCTTGAATGTCTTGGAATAAAACTTACTACCTATACCAAAGCAATCGGTCCTGTATCCATTCCTTCCGATGCCTATGATTATTCTGTAATTAATGAAAACCGCCTTTATATGCCAAATTCGGAATACGCACAGCAGGCAGCTGCCTATTTGGAACAATGTATTTCTAATCAGGATTCGTCCGGCGGTCTGATTGAATGTATTATTGAAGGTATGCCCGCAGGTGTCGGGGAGCCCGTTTTTGACAAACTGGATGCTTCCCTCGCCAAAGCCGTTATGTCAATCGGGGCTGTCAAAGGTGTAGAAATCGGTGATGGATTCTCTGTTACATCTTCCAAAGGAAGTATCAACAATGATTCTTTCATCTCCGAAAACGGACAAGTTTTGAAGCAGACCAACCATAGTGGGGGGATTCTCGGCGGTATCAGCGATGGAAGTTCTATTATATTACGTGCAGCCATCAAACCGACACCTTCTATTTCCCAACCACAGAAAACAGTAAACACTGCCGGAGAAAACATCGAAATTGCTATTTCTGGACGACATGATCCGGTTATCGTTCCACGTGCGGTTGTTGTAGTGGAATCCATGGCTGCAATTACACTTACAGATCTTCTGATGCAGAATATGACTTCGCGTATTGAATATCTCAAAAATATTTATCTTTAATAGGTGACTGCTTCTTCCGAACGCATGTTGATACATAGAACTTGCCACCGGCAACTTCTCTTGCATACTTTGTTATACCAAAAAATGCAAAAGAAGCTGACGATGACAGGTTCTTTTGCATTTATACTTTATACATTATACATGGAAACATCCGCCACCGATAAACTCCCTTAAAAGTGAATTTGCCGGCACATTCTCGCTTCCGATCCCTACAAAATAATCCAGGAACTTTAACAAACGTTTCGCTTCCAGATATTCCGGACACTCTCTTTCAATTCCAAAAAGCTGTGCTTCTACATATGGTTTCAATACTGCCAGTTCATAAATCAATGCAGAATTGAACATCACATCCGCTTCCTCCTGATATGGGAATATATTACACTCCTCACCTTTTCGTACAGACGGCCACATACGGATAGTTTCTTTTGCAGAAGTTCCTCTCGTTCTCGCATCTCGGACAATTCTGCGGATCAGACGCCCATCTGTTGTCGGAATCCGATTATGTTCATCAATATTCAGCTGCGTGAGTGCACTGATATATATTTTAAACTTGTTCTCATCCGGAAGATTTCTGGTTAATTCCGGATTCAGGCAATGAATTCCTTCTATTACAAGCACTTCATTTTCCTTTAACTTTTTCGGTCTGCCCTTATATTCTTTGTGTCCCGTGACAAAATTAAATTCTGGTATTACCACTTCTTTTCCATCGAGAAGTTCCTGAAGCTGACGATTAAACAGTTCTACATCTACCGCTCCCAGCCCCTCAAAGTCATAATTGCCATTCTCATCTTTCGGAGTCTCTTCACGTTCTTTAAAATAATTGTCCACTGCAATTGGATACGGGCACAGTCCATTCGCCCTGAGCTGTACAGACAAACGATGAGAAAACGTTGTCTTACTGGAGGAAGACGGCCCCGCGATCAGTACAAATCGAACATCCGAACGTACTCTGACCTGTTCCGCAATCTGCGCTATTTTTTCTTCCTGAAGCGCTTCCTGTACCAGTACCAGTTCATTCACATCACTTCTGGTAATTTTATCGTTCAAATCACCTACCGTTTCTATTCCCTGAGCATCTCCCCATTTCGTTGATTCCTGTAACACATGAAACAGCTGGTTCTGTGGTTCAAACGGAGGTACTTTTTCCGGCTCACCCTGGGTCGGCATCTGAATTACAAACCCTTCATCATACAAATATAATTTGAAATATTTTAAATATCCGGCACTCGGAACCATATATCCATAATAATAATCTTCAAATTCATTCATACTGTAAATATTCACACGTGATACCCTTCGATAATGAAACAATCGTTCTTTGTCATGCATCCCATGCTCTCCAAACATTGCAATCGCATCGTCTGTATGCACACTTTTTTTCTGAATCGGCAGATTCTTTTCTACCATTGTCCTCATCCGTCTCTCTACCTTATCCAGAAACTCTTGTGTGAGTTCTATATTGCCTTCTATCGTACAATAATACCCTTTACTTACAGAATAATGAATACGGACTTTATCGATATTCTTATGTTCTGCCACATCATATACCGCTTTTACAAGCATCAGGCTCATACTTCTGCGATACGCTTTATATCCAAGCGAATCTGCAGTCGTCACAAACTCAAGTTTACAGTCTTTTTTTAATGTTTTAAATAATTCCTGTAACCTTCCATCAACAAATACTAATACTATATCGTGCTCATATTCATGCTGATATTCTTTTGCAATATCCAGATATGTTGTTCCTTCCCGAAACTTTCTGTCACAGTCCCCTACCTGAACTGTATAAAAAACTTCATTCATACCTGCACCTCATTTCTTCTCTCCGGGTTATGTATGGAATCAGACGATCAGGAACGGATGACTGATCGGTGCCGCAACAATCTCAACCTCACTGAGATGTTTTTCAAGATACTGTCTCATATCTTCAATAAAGATATGTTCAATCCCATAATGTCCGCCATCGATGATTGCCAGTCCCTGGGCTACCGCATCAATTCCTTCATGATGTCCGATATCTCCTGTGATCAGAACATCCGCATTCTTATCCAGTGCCGCCTGAATCACACTTTTACCGGAACCCGGACAGATTGCTATTCTTTTTACTTTTTCTTCCAGATTACCGAATACCTTTACTGCCCCCAGATGAAATGCAGACTTCACATCTTCACAGCATTCTCTGAGAGTCATCGGTGTCTCAAGATCAGATACTCTTCCGATCCCTTCGGGTTCATCTTCTTTCCCTATATCCCCTTCTGCAGTTACTTCCAGAATTTCTGCATTCTTCATATTCATCTTATCCCCGGAAAGGTCTGCCATTCCCAGTACATCATAATTCGTATGCATAGCATAATAAGAAATATCGTTCTGTATCAGTTTTAAGATACGTTCTCCGACAAAATCCAGATTATGGATTCTCTTAATCGGTGAAAATATCATCGGATGATGTGTAATCAACATATCTGCTCCTGTCCTGACAGCTTCATCTATTACTTCATCTGTGGCATCTAATGCAATATAAATCCTTTTTACTTCCTTATCATCTCTTCCCACCAGAAGTCCTACATTGTCCCACGACAGCGCATAATTAAGCGGATATTCTTTCTCAATCTCATACATTACATCTTTACACAACATCTTACATACTCCCTTTCTTCTACTCGTAATACTTTAAAGCCTCTTGTGTCAGTATGATTTCCTGTTTCAGTTCTTCCATTCTCTCGGCAGCACTTGCACTGTTCTGATGTTTAAAAAGTTGTTGAAATACACTCTCTTTAATCTGCATCTCTCTGTCCAGATATTTTTTCAGGACAGGATGCTGTTCCAAAAGCAGACGTTTGCCATATGTATATTCACATATTGTATATTCTTCTTTTTTTCCGTGTATGACTTTCATCATTGGATAAAATTTTCCATCTTCCTCAACCATATTTTCCTCGGTAATCTGAAGATTATGTTCATTTAAAAATCTTCTCACCTTACCAATCTCAGATTGCGGCTGCAGGATCATTGTATCCAAAATTTCTACTACCGGATATCCTTCTGTCAGAATTTTAATCACCAGTCCTCCACCCATGCCTGCAGCGATCATTGTATCCACTTCTCCCGGAAGCACTTTTTCAAGTCCGTCCGAAAGTCTTGTCTCTATTTTCCCTTTCAGTCCATGTCCGACCACATGCATTCTGGCTCTCTCCAACGGGCCTCTGTTAATATCGAGTGCGATCACCTTTCCGGCTATATTGTGTTCTATAAGATAAATAGGAATATAACCATGATCTGTACCGATATCTGCAACAGAAGCGCCCTCTGTCACCAGATCTGCAACTGCCTGCAGTCTCTTTGATAGTTCCATAGGCGCCTCTTTTCTTAATCTAAATAATCTCTTAATTTTCTGCTGCGGCTCGGATGACGGAGCTTTCTGAGCGCTTTCGCCTCAATCTGACGGATACGTTCACGGGTAACGTCAAATTCTTTTCCAACTTCTTCCAGTGTGCGTGCACGTCCATCGTTCATACCGAATCTTAATCGCAATACCTTCTGTTCTCTTTCTGTCAGAGTATCCAGAACCTCGTCAAGCTGTTCTTTCAGAAGTGTCTGGGCTGCCGCTTCTGCCGGTACCGGTACATTATCATCCTGAATAAAATCTCCAAGATGACTGTCCTCTTCTTCACCGATCGGTGTTTCCAGAGAAACAGGTTCCTGAGAAATCTTAAGGATTTCTCTTACTCTTTCTACCGGCATATCAAGTTCAGCTGCAATCTCTTCCGGCGTAGGTTCACGCCCAAGTTCCTGCAGTAACTGTCTGGATACGCGGATCAGTTTATTAATTGTCTCAACCATATGAACCGGAATACGGATTGTCCTTGCCTGATCTGCAATTGCTCTTGTAATAGCCTGTCTGATCCACCACGTAGCATAAGTACTGAATTTAAATCCTTTATGATAATCAAACTTTTCTACTGCCTTAATCAGTCCCAGATTTCCCTCCTGGATCAGGTCAAGGAACAGCATGCCACGACCAACATATCGTTTTGCAATACTTACTACCAGACGCAAGTTTGCTTCTGCCAGTCTCTTCTTTGCCTCCTCGTCCCCATCTGCCATTCTTTTGGCCAGTTCAACTTCTTCTTCTGCCGACAAAAGCGGCACCTTTCCAATTTCCTTCAGATACATACGTACCGGATCTTCAATACTGATTCCATCTGGTACCGAAAGATCAATCTTCTCTACATCAATATCATCTTCGTCTGACATTACGATATCATCCGGAATATCATCTTCGTCATTACTGATTCTGAGCACATCAACGTTGTTTGCTTCCAGGTAATCAAATACCTTCTCCATCTGATCTGAATCCAGTTCCATATCAGAGAAGAAATCATTAATTTCCTGAATCTCCAGGATTCCCTTTTTCTTTTTTCCAAGTGATACAAGTTCTCTTAATTTTTCCTGGAATTTTACAATATTTTCGTCCATGTAATGTCCATCCTCTCATTGCTTGTTTATATTTTATCCTTAATTAATGGAAATATGCAGTGTCCGAAGATCCTGCATCTTTCTTTTTTCATTCATCAGGCGCTGCAATCCCTGAATATCTGTAGGATCCAGATTCTTTGTTGCTTCTTCAATGCTGTGTTCCTTGACTCTCAGAATTGTCTCCTGCAGTGCCTTTTCCTGCTCCTTCACCGTTGTCAGTTCTTTGATCTTCGTGTGGAACAGTCCTGCCACTTCCCGATGTTCCTCTTCATCTGTAAAATGATTCATAATCTGCGCCGGATTGGCTTCATGTTTTTCATACTGTTCATATAAAAGTTCTGCCACTTTTCTGAAAAGTCCTTCCGAAAAATCTTCCGGTGTAATATACTTTTCAATCTGGTGAAAAATCTCTTCACTTTCAATCAACCATGTAAGCAGCACCTTCTGGGATACTAAAATTCCGTCTTCTTTTTTATTCTTCCTGTTATTTTGTATCTCCCTCGGTCTTTCTGCAGGCTTTGCAAGTCCTGTCTGTACCGCCATCTTACCGACCAGTTTTCGAAGCTCTTCAAATCCAACATGATAGACCTTTGCCACTGCTTCTATGTAATTATTACGTTCAATTTCTTCTTCAAACTGTGTAAGCCTTCTTGCCGTCTCCTTCATGAACTCCGTCTTTCCTTCCGGTGAATTCATATCATAGTCTTTCTCCAGGACTTCCAGACTGTACATGAATACATTTCTCGCACTTGCGATTCGCTCTTCAAATGCTTCTGCACCCAGATTCTTAATAAATTCATCCGGGTCCTTATACGGTTCCATTCTTATGATCTTTGCTGTGATTCCGGCATCTCTCAGGATTGGCATCGCTCTTAATGCCGCCCTTGTACCGGCCCCGTCACTGTCATAAGTCAGATACACTTCCTGTACATACCTGTGAATCAGTGCAGCATGTCCCGGTGTCAGTGCTGTACCCAGTGATGCAACCGCATTGGTAAATCCTGCCTGATGCAATGATATCACGTCCATATAGCCCTCACACAAAAGGAAATATGGCTTTTTGGTACGCCTTGCCCGGTTCAGGCCATACAGATTCCGGCTTTTATCAAAGATCATTGTCTCCGGGGAGTTCAGGTATTTTGGCTTTGCATCGCCCATAACACGGCCGCCGAATCCGATCACCCGGCTGTTGACATCCATGATCGGAAACATCACACGATTCCAGAACTTGTCATACACCCCGTTCTTTTCATCAATGCTGATCAATCCCGCCTTGGCAATCATATCATCTTTATACCCTTTGGACTTCAGATACCGATACAGGTCATCGCTGTACTTATTCGAATAACCCAGACCGAACGCCTTAATGGTCTCATCACTAAGCTTACGCTTTTTAAAATATTCCAGTCCGACCGCACCCCGGCTGCTCTTAAGCTGTATATAATAATACTGTGCTGCAGCTTTGTTGATCTCCAGAAGTATCGCTCTGGTATCCGCACGTTCTTTTGCTTCTCTGGAATACTCTTCCTCCGGAAGTTCCACTCCTGCCCGGTCTGCCAGATATTTCAACGCTTCAACAAATGTATAATTCTCATACTCCATCAGAAATGTAAATACATTTCCTCCTGCCCCGCATCCAAAGCAATAATACATCTGCTTCTGTCTGCTGACAGAAAAAGAAGGAGACTTTTCATTATGAAACGGGCACAGGCCAAAATATGAGCTTCCTTTTTTCTGCAGTTTTACATAAGTAGATATCACATCTACGATATCATTTCTTGATCTTACTTCTTCAATAATCTCATCAGAATAATACATTTTGAATCTCCTCATTATTATTATTCGACAAAACTTTTTGCTTTCCTTTAATTTTTTTCTTTTTTTATTGACTTTTTCGTGTATATTGATATATTGGGGTATTATGGATATAGAAACAAAAAAGAACTTCCATATAAATGAAAGTTCTCTTCTAATGATGAATGCGGAAGATGGGACTTGAACCCACACAAGCGCAATGCTTACAAGATCCTTAG